>JAABUR0100005463.1_pt1 | contig 16235 bp, 15 predicted proteins | sample 5560091 | NCBI WGS metagenome assembly JAABUR01 (sample SAMN10711879, study PRJNA513375) | rock metagenome | isolation source: Antarctica rocks | place: Antarctica: Victoria Land, University Valley sud
AGCGCCCACACAAATTGAAATGCTGTATACCCAGCCGCGTAATCGAAGCCGGGTATCGACCCGACGCGTGTCAGCCCACCAGCAAACGCGACGAAGAAGAACAGCGGGAACAATGCGGGCGCGAGGAACGCCGGGTTGCGGAAATACTTGTACGTCTGCCTTCCCGCCACCGCCCAGGCTACCGCGAAGAATCCTCCCGTGCTTCCACCTTGAACGTGCGTCCGGGCTGTCATCTCGCCATCCTCGTCCGCAGGGAAGTTCCGGCGGCGGCGAGGGCGATCACGACTATCGCCAGGGCGCACCCGAAGCCGAGGGCTAGCGCCTGGGGGTCCCAGCCGGTTATTACCAGGCTGCGAATGCCTTCGACCAGGTAGCTTATGGGGTTCACGGTGGCGATGAAGCGGAACCAGTCGGCTTCGATCAAGTTCCGAGGAAGGTTGATCGAAGACATGAAAATCGCCACGAAGAACAGTGGAAACGCGCTCTCCACAGCCTCGACCGAACCTGTCCTCAGCGCCAGCGTCGCCCCGATCGCCCCGAAGCCAAGCGCTGTGAGGATCGTGAGCCCGACGAGAACCAACATCCCAGGGAAGCCGGAATGCACGTCCACCCCGAAGAGCACCCCGACGAAGAGGAACACCACGCCCTGCAAAAGTCCAAGGGCTATGACGCCAAAGAGCATCCCGATCAGCAGCGACACGGGCCGCATCGGGGTCAGGGAGAGGCGGTCGAAGAAGCCGCTCTCTATATCGCGGGCGAGATCACTCCCCGCAGTAACCGCGCCGAACAACGCAGCCTGTACCAGCGGAAAGGCAAAAGCGAAATCCACGTATGAGTCTCCCGGAAATCCGGGGATGCGCGAGGCCGCGCTCAGGCCGTTTGCGTTGATGGCGAAGAACATCATAGGAAACAGCAGCGCGGAGACCATCACCGCAGGCTGCCGCGCCGTGCGAAGTACGGAACGCGCCGCCAGGGCGGCAACCTGCGTGGTAAACACACCCATTATGCCTGCACCTCTTCAGCCTCGGATTCGCCCCCACCCGCGCCTTCCAGGGATCGGCCAGTCTTCTCCAGGAACACGTCGTCGAGGGTAGGCTCGTCGAGCCGGAGGTTGGAGACCTTCAGGTTCTCGGCGTCCAGGGCGCGCACCACGTCAGCGAGGCCGCCCGCCCCGTCGCCCATGCGCACGGAGACAGTCTCTGGCTGGGATGGAATCTCCTGCCCGAAACGCGAGAGAACCTTCGCGACCGCGTCGCGCTCATTGCGGTTTGCGGGCGTCGCCTCGACGCTGGGACGGCCGATCTCAGCTTTCAGGGCTTCGGGGGTGTCCTCGGTCACTATTTTGCCCCGGTCGATGATCCCGACGCGATCCGCGAGCACGTCGGCCTCTTCCAGATACTGCGTCGTGAGAAAGACCGTCACCCCATCGTCGCGGGCGAGGCGGCTGACCTCGGCCCAGAGCGCGCTGCGGCTCTGTGGATCGAGGCCCGTCGTCGGCTCGTCCAGGAACAGGATGCGCGGCCTGTGGACCAGGGCGAGCGCTAGATCCAGACGCCGCTTCATGCCGCCGGAATAGCCGCGCACCCTCCGATCAGCCGCCTCGGAGAGCCCGACGCGCTCGAGCAACTCATCTCCCCGCTTCTTGCGTTCGGCCCGGGGAAGCCCGTGCAGCGCGGCCTGGAGCTTCAGGTGGTCGCGGCCTGTGAGGAAATTGTCGAGCGCCGCTTCTTGCAATGAAGCCCCGATCATGGCGCGCACCTGCGGTCCTTCCTTCACGATGTCGTAGCCAGCGACGCGCGCCGTCCCGCCGGATGGCGGCAACAGCGTGGTGAGCATCAGGACCATGGTGGACTTGCCAGCCCCGTTCGGCCCAAGGAAGCCGTACACCTCGCCCGGCTCCACGCGCAGGTCAACGCCGTCCACCGCCGTGACGCCGCCCCTGAACTTCCTGACGAGACCCTCGGCCTCGATGCCATCCGTCCGGCCCATCAGCCCGCTTCGATTCTCATATCGAAAACCACCTTCGCAAAATAACTTATCAAACCACCTGATTCTACGACGCGATTTGTAGGTTGGCGTTCTTCTCGTTTACCGACAGGGATCATTTCTTATAGTCCCGTTTCCCAGGCAGGACAACTGAACGCCAGGATGCACGAGACGTGAGTGGGCGGGATCCTGGCGCGAAAATTAGTACATTTTGGGGATACGCCTTTCGCCGACGCCACGTAGGATGCGGACCATGAGCATGGGCGCCGCTCCAGTGGAACCGAGGACACCAAACCTGAACTGTGGGGAAAGCGTGGATGGCCTTTCCCAGTCGAATGCTTCAAACTACAAGTGTCGGAAGATAACGAGAAGGGAGACCGAAGTGGAAACGACCATCGGAGTAGCGGCGATCGGAGAGATCCGGGCCAACCTGAAAGGCGATGCTTTCGTGCCAGGGGACGACGGCTACGAGGAGGCGCGTGCCGCCTGGAACCTCAACGCCCATCAGAACCCCGCCCTCGTTGTCATGGCAGAAGGCGCCTCCGACGTGCTAGAAGCCGTGCGACTGGCCCGCGACGAGGGCCTCGGCGTCGGGGTGATAGCAACCGGCCACGGCGTCGCCGCGCCAGCCGACGGCGGAGTCCTCATCAACACCTCGCGCATGAAGGGCGTACACGTTGACCCGGAGACCCAGACGGCCCGCGTCGAGGCCGGCGCGAAGTGGGCAGACCTCGTCCCCGAAGCTGCTGCACACGGGCTGGCTGGCCTGCAGGGTTCGACCTCCCAGGTCGGAGTCGTGGGCTACACGATGGGCGGGGGCTTCGGATGGCTGGGTCGCAAGTACGGCTTCGCCGCTGACTCCGTCAAGGAAGCAGACGTGGTGACCGCTGACGGCGAGCTGGTGAAGGTCAGTGCGCATGAGAATCCGGATCTCTTCTGGGGATTGAAGGGCGGCGGCGGTAACTTCGGGATCGTCACCTCTCTGGAGTTTGCGCTCTATCCCATAACCCACGTCTATGGCGGCAACCTCTTCTATCCGGCGGAGAAGGCTGAGGAGGTTCTGGACCTCTACGCCCGCTGGTCCGGGGATTTGCCGGACGAGGTAACATCGGCGGCCACGTTCCTGAATATCCCACCGATGCCGGACATCCCCGAGCCTCTGCGCGGGAAATCCGTTATTACCATGCGGTTCTGCTACACGGGCGATGATCTCGAAGCGAAGGGTGCGGAACTGCTTGCGCCGTGGCGCGAACTCGGGGATCCCATCATGGACACCTTCGGGGTAATGCCTTGCACGATGATGGATATGATCAGCATGGACCCCGTCGATCCACTCGGAGCCTACGGCCACTCCGAGATGCTTCACGACCTCTCAGCCGAGACCCGCGAGACGCTTGTGAAGCTGGCTGTCGCGGACTCGCCCCTGATCGTGCTTGAGATGCGCCAGCTCGGCGGCGCACTCTCGCGCCCGCCAGGCGACCTGAACCCGATGGGCCGCAGCGACGCCCGCTACATCCTGAACGGGATCGGGGCCACCTTCAGCCCGGAGATGGCCCAGGGAGTACAGGCTTTCCTCGCCTACGTGGCCGAGTCCGTCAAGCCCCACGCGAGCGGCGCCCAGTACGTGAACTTCATGGACCTCGACGGCGCGACCCCCGAGCGCGTGAAGGCTTCGTATACCTCCGAGGACTGGGACCGCCTGGTTGACCTCAAGGATCGCCGCGACCCCGAGAACATCTTCCGCTTCAATCGCAACATCCCACCAGCGGCGGTCGCCGCCGGATAGCGGCCACCACACGTCAGGCTCTCCGGCCGCCCGCCAACCCAGCGGGCGGCCGTTTCGTTCTCGTCCGCATGGCTTTTCGCGCCGCACGGATGTAATCTGTCGCTGCGGTGGGCGCATGGCAAACGCGATGAGGACGGGAGGCGGGAGGCATGGACGCGGCGAAGGAACCCCTGGACCTCCTTGCCATCGGCGAGACGCTGGTTGACTTTATCTCCGTCGAGCAGACGGACTGGCTGAGGAACGCCACAACCTTCCGGCGCTACCTCGGCGGCTCTCCGGCCAACATCGCTGTCAACGTCGCCAAACTGGGTGGACGTTCGGCTGTCATCTCCAAGACCGGCATCGGGGCTTTCGCCCAGTTCGTGAAGAGCGAGTTGCAGCGCCACGGCGTCTCCATCGAGTATCTCGTCATGGACCATCGCAACCGCACCACCGTGGCCTTCGTGTCATCGACGAGCGGGAAGCCTGACTTCGAGATTGCACGTTCAGGCGACTTCCTGCTCAGGCCGGAGGAGATCTCCGAAGAAGCCATCGCGCGCGCCAGGGTTGTCCACGCATCCACCTTCGCCCTCTCGCGCGAGCCGTGCCGCTCGGCGGTGAGGAAAGCATTCGAGTTGGCTGGCGGGATGGGCAAGATCGTCTCCCTCGATCCCAACTACAGCGCCCGCATCTGGCCTCACCACAAAGAAGCGCGGCAAGTGCTCCGCGAGGTGTACCGCCACGTCAACATAACCAAGCCCTCGGCCGACGACGCAAGACGTATCTTCGGCCCGGAATACACCACGGAGCAGTACATCGAGCTGTTCCACGAGATGGGGCCGGAGACCGTCGTCTTCACTATGGGCCGCGAGGGCATTCTAGTCTCAGAGCACGGCCGCATCACCTCCCACGTCCCGGCCCGTCCCATCGAATCCGAGGACGCCACAGGCGCTGGCGACGCCTTCTGGGCTGGCTTTCTCGTGGCACTACTCGATGGCGAACCGCCGGAGCGCTGCGCCTTCGTCGCCCGCGAGGTGGCCGAGCTGAAGGTAAAACGCAGGGGTCCGCTCCCACTGGAGATGGACCGCACGGAACTCTATGCGAACGCGGCAGAGGCGGAACGTAAAGAGCGCGTACAGGCTGCGGAAAGCACGGAGGGCGCGGAAGACGAGAGAGTAGATACTTCCCGAACCGGATAGATATGCCGGGACGATTCCGCGAAACCGGGAACAGGAGAGAATGGCGCGGTGCGCATCGCCTTCGTCAACCCGCAGGGGAATTTCGATCCCAGGAACAGCCACCTCGCCTCCCACCCGGACTTCGGTGGTCAACTAGTCTACGTTCGCGAAGTCGCCCGCTCCCTGGGCAGGATGGGTCATCGGGTGGACATCGTGACCCGCAGGATCCTGGATACAGACTGGCCCGAGTTCTCGGATTTGACCGATACGTACCCTGACCATCCGAACATCCGCATCCTGCGTGTCCCGTGCGGCAAGCCGGGATTTCTTGCCAAAGAAGAAATGTGGCCGCACCTTGGCGAATGGGCCGAAGGGATAGCGCGACGGTACACGGAGGAAGACACCTGGCCGGATCTCTGGACGGGCCACTACGCAGACGGCGGGCTCTCCGCCGCGATACTCGCCGAGGTCTCGGGCGTGCCTTTCACCTTCACGGCCCATTCCCTGGGGGCGTGGAAGCTGGATCTGCTGTTGCGGGATGCGGGCGATGATCCCCCAACCGAGCTTCCCGAGATAGATGCCAGCTTCAACTTCGGGGCGCGGATACAGGCGGAGCGGGCCTCCATGGCTCGTTCGATAGCGATAGTCACCAACAGCGACGCCGAGCGCCGCGAACAGTACGGGCATCCCGCCTACCGGGGCACGGTGGATGTGGATGACAAACGGTTCGCCGTGATACCGCCGGGCGTCAACTTCGAGGTCTTTGATCCGGAATCCCTCAGCCCGTGGGAGGGTGAGGTCAGGGACAGAATCCGCGCAGCCCACGAACGCGACATCTCCCCGGATCGTCGGAGTTTGCCAGCGGTCATCGCCTGGAGCCGCCTTGATCCCAGGAAAAACCACCTCGCGCTCGTCGAGGCGTTCGCCGAAAATCAGGAACTGCGGGACCAAGCGAACCTGCTGGTCATCACCCGTGGCCTCGAAGACCCGCTGCACGACGGCGCGGTTGGCGGAGAAGCCACGGAAGAACAACGAGCCGTAGTCCGGGCCATGATCGGGGAGATAGAGCGTTCGGGGCTCTGGGGCTGCATCTCCGCCTTCAGCCTGTCGGGGCAGTCCACGGTGGCCGCGCTCTACCGCTGGGGCGCTGAGACGAAGAGCGTCTTCTGCCTGCCAGCCGAGTACGAGCCATTCGGCCTCACCGTGGTCGAGGCGATGGCGGTCGGTCTCCCCGTCGTCGCCACCAGAAACGGAGGCCCTCACGAGACCACGGACGAAGGCCGGGCCGGATTGCTGATAGATCCCTACGATCCGCCGGATATTGCAAACGGACTACTGCGTCTGCTCTCGAATCCCGACCTCTGGCACGAATTCTCACGAAGCGGAAAGGAAAGGGCCAGGAAACACTACAGTTGGGACAATACGGCCAGCGCCTATCTGCGGCTGGCAGAGGAGGCCGGCGAAGGAGCGCGAAGCGGAGACCCTGGCTTCCCGCTCCCCGCGTTCATCCGCGGGACCAAACCGGCTCCGCTGCCGCGCCTGCGAAGCTGGGAAACGGGTTGAGGGGTGCAAACCAGATTTGAGCGACAACCCACCTCTACGGCGCATTCACCCTGATCGCACACTCGAACTTGGGTCGGGCCGTTTCTCCCTGGAGTACTGGCGCGGTCAAGCAACCGAAGATATTATCGAGGCATTAAGGCCAGGCAATTCGGAGGCGCTACGGACCCGATCCGATGGACGAATCATGAATGGGAATATGAGGGTCAAGGTACTGGACGAACGAGGCGTGGACGTAGATGAACTCCCAAAGGAGGTCTTGCAGTGAACGAGCGAGTTTCCGAGACGAACATACCGGATGCCATTGCAGCTTTCTCCGCCCTGGAGACCGAAGGGCAGGCCCGCTTTCTGGCCCGTTTCGCCCACAATCTGACCGTCGCCGCCCGCGATGCTTACGTGGCTGGCGGGTATGGCCTGACCGACCCGGCCCGGGTACGAGCCATCAACGAGGTACAGCACCGCGTGACCGGCCATCTCCGGATGCTGCTGGAGGATGATCCCAAACGGTACCCGGACGACGTCCTGGTCAGGATGTTTCTGGAAGGAAACCGAGATCCCTATCTCGACTGGCAAATCTTCGTGGCGTTTGACCGCGCAATGTCCCCAACGAAGGCAACCGGCTGAGCAGCAAGTACGCAAGGCAAGGGTTAATCGTCTTCTACCGTACCCGCAATATGTACTATTACCTCTCCAACGTCGTACCGTACGGAAGCCAGTGAGAAGTCGCGGGGATTGTCCTTATAATCTGAATTCGTCAGAGACAGGGAGGATATCCGGATGCACGTCGCCTTCATAAACCCGCAGGGGAACTTCGATCCCAAAGACTCGTACTGGACGGCCCACCCGGATTTCGGGGGCCAGCTCGTCTACGTCAAGGAACTGGCGCTGGCGATGGGCAGGCTCGGACACCGAGTTGACATAGTGACCCGCCGCATCATCGATCCGAATTGGCCCGAGTTCTCTGGCGAAACCGACGCCTACCCAGGCCACGACAACGTCCGCATCCTGCGCATATCCTGCGGCCCCGACGGCTTCCTCCCGAAAGAGGAATTGTGGCCGTATCTCGGCACGGAGTTCGTCCCGAAACTGCTGGATCTCTACGAGCGCGAAGGCTCATTGCCGGACGCCGTGACGGCCCACTACGGCGACGGTGGGTTGTGCGCCGCCCTGATCGAAGACAAAACAGGCATCCCTTTCAGCTTCACGGCCCACTCCCTCGGCGCCCAGAAGATGGACAAAATGGGCGTCAGGCGGCAGAACGCCGCGGAGGTAGAAGCCCGCTACCACTTCTCGAAGCGCATAATCGCCGAGCGGCTGGCGATGAACCGCTCCAACGTGAACGTGACCAGCACGGGCCAGGAACGATTCAACCAGTACACCCACAACGCCTACCGCGGCGCCGTGGATGCGACAGACGGCGGGCGCTTCGCCGCCGTCCCGCCCGGCGTCGCCATGAACATCTTCGACAAGGGTTCCCGCGCCGAAGACGAAGAGGCGGTGCGCGAGCACGTCGAGGCCGCGTTGGAGCGGGATCTGCGTGAGGAACGCCGGGATCTTCCGTGCGTCGTCGCATCCAGCCGGCTCGATCCGAAGAAGAACCACCTCGCGCTCGTCGAGGCGTTCGCCAGCAGCCCGACGCTGCGCGAGAGCGCGAATCTGGTGATCGTCACCGGCGACCTGGAAGACCCGCTCTCGGACTATCGAAACGCAGGCGACGACGAACGGGCGGTGCTCGATTCCCTGATGGAGGTGATAGACCGGGCCAGGATGCGCGGCGAGGTCTCGATGTTCGACCTGCACAGCCAGGGCCAACTCGCCGCCACCTACCGCTTCTTCGCCGAACGCCGCTCCGTATTCTCCCTCACGGCCAACTACGAACCTTTCGGCCTCGCGCCGCTGGAGGCCATCGCGGCCGGGCTCCCCGCCGTCGTCACCAAGCACGGCGGCCCCAGCGAGTCGCTGCGGGAAGGCGACGAAGAGTACGGCATTCTCGTCGATCCTTCTGACCCCGAAGAGGTCGCCGCCGGCCTCTTCTCCCTCACGGGCAACGAGGGACGCTGGGACAGGTACGCCGAGGCAGGGTACGGACGTGTGCTCTCCCGGTACACCTGGGAGAAGACCGCGGAAGGCTATCTTGGGGCAATAGCGGGACGCGAGAGGGTCGAAGGGGAATCCGAGAATGGTTTCCCGACGCCGGAGTACAGGCTGGAGATCCCATGCTACTTCACGGACCCGGCTTCGGAGGACGGCGTCTCGCTGGCGGACCTGGACGGTCTGTACTTCGCGCTCGACGTGCTCGCGGTCGGTGAGGCGCTGGTGGACTTCATATCCCACGAGCTGGTCACGTCGCTGCGCACAGCCAGTAGCTTCACCCGCTATCTTGGCGGCCAGCCTGCCAACGTCGCCGTGTACGTAGCCAAGCTCGGGGGACGTTCCGCCGTCATAACCAAGGTGGGTACAGACTACTTCGGGGAGTATCTGGAGGATCAACTCCAGCGTCACGGCGTCTCCACTGAAGGGTTGCGCCGGACCTCCGAAGCCGCCACCACCAACGCCTTCGTCACCCGCACTGTAGCCGTCCCGGATTTCCAGGTCAACCGCGGGGCAGACGTTCTGCTCGGGTTGCGCGACGTGCCTGACGAGATGATCGAACGTTCCCGAGCCGTCCACGCCTCGGCCTTCGCCCTCTCCCGTCATCCGCAGCGCCTCGCCATCAGGCGGGCAATGAGGCTCGGCGCCAGACTCGGCAAGCTAGTCTCCCTCGATCCGAACTACGATCCCCGCGTGTGGCCCGACCGCGACGAAGCCTGGGAAGTCCTCGCCGAAGTGCTTCCCTACGTCTCTGTCGTGAAGCCATCCCTGGAGGACGCCAGGCGGCTCTTCGACCCCAACATGGAAGACGACGCCCTCGAAGCCGCCTGCCTTGAGACGTTCTCGGACCTCGGGGCCGAAACCGTCATCGTCACGCGCTCCGGCGGGACAGTCACCGTCTCGGAAGGCGGAGAGGTCGAACGAATCGGCCCGCTTCCGAAGGTGCGGGTGGAGAACGTGACGGGGGCGCGCGACGCATTCTGGTCCGCGCTGCTTGTGGCCCGTCTGGATGGCAAGGGATGGGCAGAGTGCGTCAGGTTCGCGCACCAGATCGCCAGCATCAAGCTTGGGATCGAGGGTCACGTGGAGCGCATGATCGACCGCGAAGCCTTCTACCAGAAGATCGAAAGTTAGCCCGGATCAGGGGCGATGCCGCCACATTTCCAGACCGAAACGAGGTATGAACGTCCTTCATATAGTGGCCGTCCCCCCTTGCCAACCCTCGCATCGGCCAGCCTCGGTGGACGCATCATCACGCTTGGCGGCCTTGCATACGTGGCGGCAACCACCCTCTACATCGTGGTGGGGAGCATCATAAATTCGGACAGCGTCAGGTTCAGCGTGCTCGGATGGATCTTCGACATCGTCCAGATCTTCGCGACGCTTTGCTTCGCATTGGGGCTCGTTGGCCTGTACTCGCAACTGCGGCGCCGCTCCGCCCTCGGCCTCATCGGCCTGGCCCTGGTCGCCGTCGCATTTCTGGCCTCCGCGCTGCCAGCCACATACTTCGCATTCAGAACCGCTCTGTGGGCGTTTGCCGGCATGGGGGCTGACAATCTGCCTTTCGAACAGGGTTTCTTCGCGGCCACCGTATGGACCGAGACGCTGCTCCTGACCGTCGGCGTATTTCTTCTCGGGGTGGCTACGTTCCGTGAAAGAATCCTGGGCCGCTGGCGCATCTTGCCACTCATAGTAAGCCTCATGAACGCGCCGAAGATCTGGATATTCATGCTCATCTTCGACACGCAGGTACCGTGGGCCGTGTTCGGGATGCTCATAGTCCTTCGGAGCCTGGCTTGGACTATATTAGGGATGGCGTTGTGGAATTACGGGTCTCGCAAGGAGGCTGCCGGCGGCAGGGCCGCCGGTTTACCGGGATAGACAAGTGAGGAGCTGAATGCAAAGCGAACCCAGGATCACAGACCTTCCAGCCCTGATCGAAGCGCTGGCTCCCGAAGACCGCGCCATCGCGCTACGCATCTTCGACGTATCCGCGACCACGGGCCATCTGGAACCGCCAGATGGGATGCGACCCTGGATCGAGAAGTCCTTCGGCTCCGTGGACGCTGTGACGGAACAGCGCATAGTGCGCGTCACCAACCTCATCACCCTCGAAGGCTCCCTGTTCAACGGCCTGCGCGCCTCCCGCCCGCTCGACACCGGCGTGAGCCTCGACCTCGACCGCGAGATAGCTGAGACCGAGGGCGACCCGTTCTGCCGCCCCGAAGAAGGAACCCCGGCGGACGTTTTCGGGAGGGTCAGGGGCGAACACGCCACCACCGCATCCAACGTCGCCAAGTACGACGCGTTCCACGGCGTCATAGTCTTCGACGACCACAATCCGCTCGAGCTGACGCCCGAGAAAGTCTCGGACTACGTGGACGTGGGACTGCGTTGGGCGCGTGAGGCCAATCGCGCAGACCCTGAAGCCCGCTATCCTTTCCTGATGTGGAACTGCCTGTGGCGTGCGGGCGGCTCCATCATCCACGGGCACGCCCAGATCACCCTCACGCGCGGAATGCACTACCCGAAGGCCGAACGCCTGCGTCGCGCCGCCGCTGCCTACAAAGCGGATCACGGCTCGAACTACTTTGACGACCTCCACCGCATCCACGAATCTCTGGGTCTCTCCATCCCCGCGGAAGACGGCGTCAGGGCATTTGCGAGCCTCTCCCCTTTGAAGGAGAAGGAGCTGGTGGTGATCGGGGAAAGCCCAGGCGACGAAGCGCTCCACCGCACGGTCGGGGAGCTTCTGCGGGCATACGTCCACACGCTTGGCGCGCGGGCCTTCAACGTCGCATTCCACATGCCGCCGCTCACGGAAGCCGATGATGAATGGTCCGGCTTTCCGACGGTGGTGTACATCGTGGACCGGGGAGACCCGGCCAATCGCACCTCGGACATTGGGGCGATGGAGCTATACGCGGCCTCGGTGGTTGCCTCAGACCCCTTCGCCGTGGCGCGCACGCTCGCCGGAGATCCTCCCGAATAGCCTGTTCACTGGCGTCCGGCGCGTTAGCCTGGGGCCGGATGAAGAAAACCTCATGGATTTTCACCCGTTTGGGGATGCGCCTGACCTTTCCGGCTGTATAAACTGTTATGCGAATCGCGAAAGACGGGGGAAACGGATAGCATCCGGCCCGAAGCGTGGCAAGACAGAACCAACGAAAAGGGAGGACATCGGTGGCGGAGAACGGGCACACGCAGTTGCTGGTGATCGGGGCCGGTCCATACGGGCTGTCCACCGCGGCCTGCGCGCAGCGCCAGGGAATGGAGACGCTGGTGCTCGGACACCCGATGAGCTTCTGGCGCGAGAACATGCCCCAGAAGATGATGTTGCGCTCAGGCCCGGACTGGCACATGGACGTTGCCCGGGAGCACACGATGATGGCCTTCCTCGCGGAGCGCGGCGTGGACCCTTCTGACGTTTCCCCGATCCCGATCTCACTCTTCCTGGAGTACGCAGACTAGTTCCGCGAGATGGCTGGTGTGGAGGTTGATACGGACCTCGTGGAGAACCTCACCAAACCAGACGACCGTTTCGAGGCTACGCTACAGAGCGGACGCAAGGTGACAGCCGACATGGTGGTCGCGGCGCCCGGCATCTCACACTTCGGGGTGATACCGGACTGGATAGAGGGCTCGCTCTCCCCCGACAAATGGACGCACACCTGCGACCTTGTACAATTCGACGACCTGCATGGGAAGCGCGTCCTGATAGTGGGCGGCCGCCAGAGCGCCTTCGAGTGGGCAGCCCTTCTCGCCGATGGGGAGGCGGCAGAGGTCCACGTAGTCCACCGCCACGACCCGCCTGACTTCTCCCCCCCCGCCGACTGGAGCTTCGTGGACCCCCTGATGGACCTCACGGTCGAGATACCAGGCTGGTTCCGCAACCTGCCCCCGGAGGAGCAGAAGGCAGTCGCTGGACGCTTCTGGGCTGAAGGTCGTCTCAAGCTGGAACCCTGGCTCACCCCGAGGCTCACCAGCCCTCCGGTTCGCCGCCACCCGAACGCCTCGGTAGATGAGTGCGATGAGGAGAACGGGGAGATCCGCGTCCACCTCTCCACAGGCGAAGACTTCGTTGTTGACCACATAGTGCTCGCAACAGGCTACAAGCCGGACATGAAGAAGGTTCCCTACCTCGCAGGCGTCGTGGACAGCATGGATCTCAACGACGGCTTCCCCGCCCTGGACGAGAATTTCCAGACCAGCCTGCCTGGCCTGTTCATAACAGGCTTTCCCGCAACGCGGGACTTCGGGCCGTTCTTCGGGTTCGTGCGTGGTTGCGTTCCCGCAGCGACCCTCACGGTCGAGGGTCTACAGAAGACTCAGCCGGTAACGTAGAGATTAGGGGAAGCTACCCCGGCAGAGGGGAGGCTACCCCGGCAGCTTCGCCGTGTCGCCAACCTCGACCCCGTGATCCTCGAAGAAGCCCTTGTTGGCTTCCAGGGCGTACTTCGCGGGCTCGGCCGAGACGTAGTGGGGAGGCTCGTCGTCCAGGGCCTTCATCTCCTGGAGGTCCACGATCCTTCCCTCCGAGTCTATGTAGGCGATGGAGAGCGGAATCAGGGTGTTCTTCATCCAGAACGAGAGCGTCTGCTCCCCTTCGAAAACGAAGAGCATTCCCCTGTTCTTGCCAAGCGCCGTGCGGTCCATCAGGCCGCGCTGCTGCTCTGCCGGGGAGTCAGCGATCTCCACCCGTAATTTCACCTTCTCCCCGCCGGATGCGGCGATGGTCACCTTGCGAAGCCCCTGGGAACGGGCCTCTGCGGTCCCGGAAGCGCCCTGATCTTTGACTGGATCGTCACCCGAAGACGAACCTGGGCCGCCGGCCCCTCCGCAACCGGAGATCACGAACACGAGCATCGCCAGCAAGATCCCGAAGGTCCCCATCTTTCTCATGCCAGCACGAACTCCATGCGCTTGTTCTGGCGGCCCTTGCTTTTGTGGCCTGTGATCTCAATCTCCCCCACCTCTTCCGTGTTCGCCACGTGGGTTCCACCGTCAGCCTGGGTGTCGAGGCCATCAATCTCGACTATACGGATTGTCTTCACCCGCTCGGGGACGAGGTTGATCTGGGTGCGGATGAGAGCCGGATTCTTAAGCGCCTCCTCGCGCGGGAGTTCGTAGACTTTCACGGGCCGCTCCTCCGCGAGAGCCTCGTTCGTCAGGCGCTCTATCTCGGCGACAACGTCCGCCGTCCACTCGCCGGGGAAAGAGAAGTCCATCCTGGCGCGGTCGGCGCGCATCTGGCCGCCAGTAACTTTCGCCCCGAAGGACTTCCAAATCACACCGGAAAGCACGTGCAGCGCCGTGTGAAAGCGCATGTGAGCGTGACGCCGCTCCCAGTCGATCTCCCCGCGCAGATCCCGCACGGTATCCGGGATGGCGATATCGAGCACGTGCAGGATCCTACTCCCCTCCCGCCTCACGTCCACGACCCTCGCGTGAACAGGCCCCACCCCGAGCGTCCCCCTGTCGGAAGGCTGTCCACCGCCTCCAGGATAGAACACGGTTCGGTCGAGTACTATCTCCCGTCCATCGAGCTTCACGACGCGGGCCTCGAACTCCCGAAGGTACGCGTCTTCGAGGAAAAGCTCTCCGGTCATAGCGGGAGGCTGCCGCGCTCGCGGTTCTCGAAGGTCGCCACCTCACGGTATCCAACATCGTGGACGAGGGGAACACTCGTGTTGTAGCCAGCGGCCACCTCGTTAGGAGCGTGGGCGTCTGAGGAGAGGATGATCGGCACGTCCCTGCGGTGGAGCATCTCAAGGAAATGCCGCGAAGGATAGACCTCCCCGACGGGTTTCCTCAGCCCCGCCGCGTTCACGTCGGCAACGATGCCGGACTCGGCTATGGCGTCTGCGGTTTCTTCGAGTATCGGGGTGATGTCCTTGTCTGGGTAGCGTTTGAAGATCTTGATGAGGTCTGGATGCCCGAGCACCTCGAAGCGGCCGGAGAGCGCGGCCTTCCTCACGTTCTCGTAGTACGCCTCATAGAGTTCGTATGGCTCGTATTTCTCATATACGGACAGGTCCGTGGCGCGATCCACTTCCTCGCCGCCGACGCGGTGGACGCTCCCGATCACGTAGTCATATGGGAGCGCGGTAGCCACGCGGTCCATCTCCTCTTCGTTGCCTGGGATGAAATCTATCTCGATGCCGAGGCGAAGCTCAACGTCCTGACACTTCTCGCGGGCTTCCTGAAAGGCTGCCAGGTCCACGTCGTCCAGGTAGCGGTCGTGCTCGGTTATGCCCATCTGGCGGAGACCCCGTTCGCGGGCCGTATCCAGGTAAGCCATTATGTTATCCACGGTCATCGGCCGATCCGCGTGGGCAACGACGTGCAGGTGGTAGTCGATCAAAGGTCTCTCCATAGGTCAGGAAGCACTGCGTCCAGTATTTCTATCTTATAAGATAATCCTCGTGCTTTACCAAACGGAGGGAATTGGATGCTATCCCGAATAGCCTACGGTGCCACCGTGATCCTGACCATCGGGGTAGTCGTGACGGAGCTTCTGCACGGCCCAACGCTGGTCCTGTTCACGGTCTCGGCCCTCGCCCTCGTCGGGCTTGCCTGGGTTCTCGGTCAGGCGACCGAGTCCCTCGGGCATCACGCAGGGCCACGCATCGGGGGCGTCCTCAACGCCACGTTCGGGAACGCGGCGGAACTCATTATCACCATCTTTGCGCTCTCGGCTGGCCTGACGACGGTGGTGAAGGCTTCGATCATCGGCTCCATCATAGGCAACGTCCTGCTCGTTCTAGGGGCGAGCCTGCTCATCGGCGGCCTCAAGAACGGCATCCAGAGCTTCTCGGCTGAGATAGCTGGCATCAACGCCTCCATGCTGGCCGTCGTGGCCGCAGCCCTCTCCCTACCAACCATCTTCGCCGCGACCTCCCCCTCCCCGAGCCTAACTACCCTGAGCATCGAGGTAGCCGCCGTGATGTTCGTCCTCTACCTCCTCTACCTCGTCTACTACCTGCGCAGCCCAGAAGGGGGCGTGGCGACCGGCGAGGGGCACGCGCCGTTCGGTAAGATCGCCTCGCTCGTAATGCTGCTCGTCGCAACGGCTGCCGTGGCCTTCGTCTCGGAAGCGTTCGTCGGGGCCATAGAGCCGCTGACTGAGGAGTATGGGATCTCGGAGTTGTTCGTCGGCGTGATAGTAGTCCCCATCGTCGGCAACATCGCCGAGCACGTCGTCGGCGTCCAGATCGCCTACAAGAACAACATGGACTTCTCGATGGCGATATCGCTCGGCTCATCCATCCAGGTAGCCCTCCTCGTCACCCCGATCCTGGTCTTCCTCGGCCCCCTCCTCGGCCATCCCCTGCGGCTGGTCTTCTCCCCGCTCGAACTCGGCGCCCTGGCTGCGGCGATAATAGTGACGGGCTTCGCAGCCCTGGACGGTAAATCCAACTGGCTCGAAGGCGCCATGCTCACCGGCGTCTACGTCATAACCGCCCTGGCGTTCTTCTTCTCGCCCTGAGATCCGGACAACTCATGCCGCTTCCCGTCATTATTTGCCCGAAATAGTACATTTGAGGGATACGCCAGACCCCATCCGGCATGTACGCTGTTCTCACATCGCGAGAAGGAGGAAAAGTGTCAGCGGAAGAGAACAAGATCATGGTCCGGCGAATGATAGAAGAGGT
>JAABUR0100005465.1_pt1 | contig 16233 bp, 14 predicted proteins | sample 5560091 | NCBI WGS metagenome assembly JAABUR01 (sample SAMN10711879, study PRJNA513375) | rock metagenome | isolation source: Antarctica rocks | place: Antarctica: Victoria Land, University Valley sud
GCACTTACTACGCCGAGTTGGTCTTCACCGGTTTCCCGCGGGTGAGTTCACGGCCCTCGGACGCGGTTGCCCTTGCAGTGCGCAGCGGTGCCAAGATCTTCGGTGCGGAGGAGTTGCTCGATGAGGTAGGCATCGTCATTCCGGACGAGCAGGAGGACGAGGTGGAGAAGTTCAAGGAATTCTTGGACACCATCACCCCCGAGGACTTCGGCGGCAAAGAGGCAAAGTAAGTCTCGACCTGAGCATGAGGGTTAGCTTTTCGACACGCCGCTCCTCTCGTTGACCGGTCGCCCGTCCCGGGCTTACGGTCGTGCAATTACCACGGTGTGACTTACCCGGCTGCAGGAGCACTTGGGCAGGTTGGCAGGCAGTTCGGCGAGGAGATCACGATATGAGCGAACGCGGTGGCCGACCCAGCAGTGGGGGCAGCACTCCGGCAGACCTCGGCGAGCCGGCTCAGCAGATGTTGTTCTCCACCGCTGAGGTCTCCGGAGTGACCTACGACGAGGCTGCCCGCGAGGCTGTGGGATTTCGTGGACCGGTTGCCTGCAGCGCCGCCGGCATCACCTACCGCCAATTGGACTACTGGGCGCGGACCAGCCTCGTGGAGCCGACCGTACGCGGCGCCACCGGATCGGGCACGCAGCGGCTGTACTCCTTCCGGGACATTCTGGTCCTCAAGGTCGTCAAGCGGCTCCTGGATGCCGGGGTGTCACTGCCCAACATCCGCAAGGCCGTTGACTTCCTCCGCGGCCGTGGCGTGCGTGATCTGGCCAACGTCACCCTGCTCTCCGATGGGGTGAGCGTGTACGAGTGCACCTCGGCGGAGGAGGTTGTCGACCTGCTCGCCGGGGGCCAGGGGGTCTTCGGCATCGCGGTGTCGGGTGCCCTGCGCGAACTCACCGGCTCACTGCACACCTTGCCGGCCGAGCGGGCCGACGGAGCAAGCGCCGGTGCAGAGCCGGATGAACTCGCCGGCCGGCGCCAGCAACGCGCGGTCTCCTAGGGCTGGTCAAACTGGCTGGCCGTCATCCTTTGCTGGGTGCGGATCACCCTCGCTGGTAGCTTCGCTCGGGTGCTTACCCCCGCTACCTCGCCCAGCCGGCCCCCCGCCACAACCTTCGCCGACCGGCATATCGGACCGCGGATTGGCGACACCGAGAAGATGTTGCGCACGGTCGGATATGAGAGCCTGGACGCCCTCACCGATGCCGCTGTGCCCAGCCCGATCCGCGATGCCGGGGAGTTGTCGCTCCCCGCTGCCTGCTCCGAGGTTGACGTACTGAGCGCCCTGCGCAAGATCGGCGCCATGAACCAGGTGCACACGTCGATGATCGGGCTGGGCTACTACGACAACTACACCCCGGCCGTGATCACTCGCCGCGTGTTGGAGAGCCCGGCCTGGTACACCGCGTATACCCCCTACCAGCCCGAGATCAGCCAGGGCCGGCTGGAGGCATTGCTGAACTTCCAGACGATGGTCGCCGATCTGACCGGCCTGGAGGTGGCCAATGCCTCACTTCTGGATGAGGCGACCGCGGCTGCTGAGGCGATGACCCTCGCCCGCCGGGTGGCAACGGTGAGTCAGGACGCGGCCTTCCTCGTCGATGCCGATGTCTTCCCGCAAACGCTGGCAGTTCTGCAGACCCGGGCCGAGCCGCTGGGGCTTCGCGTCGTCGTCGCCGACCTCGGCCAGCGGCTTCCCGAGGGCGACTTCTTCGGGCTGCTGGTGCAGTACCCGGGGGCAAGTGGCGCTGTCACTGATCACGCCGGCCTGGTGACTACGGCACACGAGCGCGGGATGGTTGCCGTTGCGGCAGCCGATCTGCTGGCTCTCACGCTGCTGCGCCCACCGGGTGAGATTGACGTCGACGTGGTCGTCGGAACAACCCAGCGCTTCGGCGTACCGCTCGGCTTCGGCGGCCCGCACGCCGGCTACATGGCGATCAGGGAGCGGATGGCCCGGCAGCTGCCGGGGCGACTTGTCGGCTTGTCCGTTGATGCCGACGGAGACCCCGCCTATCGCCTGGCCCTGCAGACCCGCGAGCAGCACATCCGGCGGGAGAGGGCCACGTCCAACATCTGCACGGCGCAGGTGCTGCTGGCCGTGATCGCCTCGATGTATGCGGTCTATCACGGACCGGAAGGGTTGGCCGCCATCGCGCGGCGCGTACACGGCTACGCGGCAGCACTGGCTAAGCTGCTGCGCGACAATGGGATTCAGGTGGCCGATACCCCGTTTTTCGACACCTTGACCGTACGGGTGCCCGGCCGCGCCGATGAGATCCTCGCAAGCGCATTGGAGCTGGGGATCAACTTGCGGCACATCGATTCCGACCACATCGGCATCTCCTGCGACGAGCGCACGTCGGACGAGCACATCGCCGCGGTGGCGAAGGCTTTCGGGGCATCAGCCGGGCCCGATCGCGGCGCAGCGGCCGCCGACGGGGGGCTCGCGCTGATCCCAGCGCCGCTGCACCGTACCTCGACCTATCTGACCCATCCGGTCTTCTCCGCCTACCGCTCGGAGACCGCACTGCTGCGTTACATGCGTTCCCTGTCGGACAAGGACCTCGCCCTCGACCGCACCATGATCCCGCTGGGCTCGTGCACGATGAAGCTGAATGCTGCTGCCGAGATGGAGGCGATCACCTGGCCGGAGTTCGCTGGAATCCATCCGTTCGCCCCGGCCGAGCAGACCAAGGGCTACCAGAAGCTGATCTCCGAGCTGTGCGCCGACCTGGCCGAGATCACCGGCTATGCAGCCGTCAGCGTGCAGCCCAACTCCGGTGCGCAGGGTGAATTCGCTGGACTGCTGGCGATTCGCTCCTATCACGATGCCAACGGCGATCAGCAGCGCACTGTCTGCCTCATTCCATCCTCAGCGCACGGCACCAACGCAGCAAGTGCGGTGATGGCCGGCATGAAAGTGGTGGTCGTGGCCTGCGATACGCAGGGCAACGTGGACCTGGCTGACCTCCGGTCAAAGGTCGATCTGCACCGCGATGCGCTGGCCGCCATCATGATCACCTACCCCTCCACCCATGGGGTCTTCGAGACGGCGATCACCGACATCTGCGCGGGGGTACATGAGGCCGGGGGTCAGGTCTATGTCGACGGGGCGAATCTCAACGCGCTGATCGGACTGGCAAAGCCGGGAAAGTTCGGCTCGGATGTCAGCCACCTGAATCTGCACAAGACCTTCTGTATCCCGCACGGTGGCGGGGGTCCGGGCGTCGGACCGATCGGCGTACGCGAACATCTGATTCCGTTCCTGCCCAACCACCCGCTGGCTGATCTCGCCGGACCGGGGACCGGTCCTGGGCCGGTCTCAGCGGCCCCGTGGGGGTCGGCCGGGATCCTGCCCATTTCGTGGGCCTACATCCGGTTGATGGGTCCTGACGGGCTGCGGCGGGCGACGCAGAGCGCGATCTTGGCGGCGAACTACATCGCCAACCGCCTTCGTGGGCACTACCCCGTTCTCTATGCCGGAGCCGACGGGCTGGTCGCCCATGAGTGCATTCTCGACATCCGTGGCATCACCAAGGCCTCCGGGGTCACGGTGGACGACATCGCGAAGCGACTCATCGACTACGGCTTCCACGCCCCGACGATGAGTTTTCCGGTGGCCGGGACGCTGATGGTCGAGCCGACCGAAAGTGAGGACCTCGCCGAGATCGATCGGTTCGTCGAGGCGATGATCGCGATTCGTGCCGAGATCGGGTCGGTAGAGGCTGGGGAGTGGGAGCCGGGTGCGAACCCGCTGCGTCAAGCACCGCACACCCTGAAAATGCTGACCGAGGAATGGGTTCACCCCTATGACCGGTCCACGGCGATCTTTCCGGTGCCGTCACTGATCGGACGTGGATACCTCAGCCCGGTACGGCGGATCGACGGAGCCTATGGAGATCGCAACCTGGTGTGTAGCTGCCCGCCGATCTCGGACTACGCCGACTGAGGCGAGGATCAACACGGCTCCGGACGGGATGAACCCTCCGACGGTTCTGCTGAGTGGAGTCGGCGTTTAGAAGACGACGGCGTGGGGACGGCGGGACGAGATGACTCGGCCGTTTGGCAATATCTCGCCGTTGTCCTCGAACAGGACTACGCCGTTGCACAACAAGCTCCACCCCTGCTCGGGGTGGCTGTGCACGACATGGGCGGCATCGCGCCCGGCGCTGTCCGCTGGCGGGCAGCACGGCTGATGGGGGCACATCGTGTTCGTCTTACTCACTCTTTCCTACTTGAGATCGTGCGGTGTGTGCCGGCGGGAAGCCGCATGCACAGTGTGACGCAGGTGTGGTACTGCCCAGCCTAGGTGGACACCCGCGTGTCGGCCACCGGCGTACACCGTAATGGTGCACAACGATCCGATCACGGGAGCTCACCGGATTCTGACTACGACAGAGCGTGATCGGTTCCATCGCATCCAGCATTGCGCAGGGGCCAACGAGGCAACCTCCTAGAGGTGACTCATAGGCTTCGATGAATGGTTGCTGAGATCCGGACTATCACGACAGCTGAGCTGCATCCGTGGAGTGTCGCCGCGCGCCGAGGCTTTCTCAACCCGTCGGAGGTCGACGACTCGGACCAGCGCCGGGCGTTCATCCCCTTGGAGCGCACCTGGGGAGCCTTTGACCGACAGCAGATCGTCGCGACTCTACGCAGTTTCCCGGTGGAGCTCACCCTGCCTGGGGGAGTGCCGGTTCCGGCAGCGGCGGTCACCCAGGTCACCACGACGGCAACTCATCGGCGGAAGGGCCTGGCGGGGCGACTCGTCACCGCGGATCTGGCCGCCTGCCGGGAGCGCGAGGAACCGCTCAGCATCCTGATCGCTGCGGAATGGCCGATCTATGGCCGTTGGGGGTACGGTCCGGCAACCGAGTCACAGGCCTTATCAGTTGAGACGCGACGGACGCGGGTGGTGGATCAAAGCTCCTCGGCCACAGTTGAATTGGTCGACCGGACAGATTTCCGCAGTGCCGCGGCTGAACTGTACGAGCGAATCCGGGTCGAGCAGGTCGGGGAGATCAGTCGCGCTGGCTGGCTCTGGGATCTCAACCTCGGCATCGTGTCACCAGCCTCGAGGCCAGAGCAGCCACCTGCCTTTCACCTGTTGGCCCGCAACGGCGGTGGCGCAGTTGTCGGTGCCGCTCGATATCGAGTCGAGACCAGATGGGAGGACATGCTGCCGGCTGCCATCCTGACCGTGGACATGCTCATGAGCCAGAACGTGGATGCCGCGGTCGCGCTTTGGGGGTACCTGCTCTCCGTCGACCTCGTCACCCACGTCGAGGCGAAGGATCGCCCCATGGACGAAGTGCTGCCGTTGCTGCTCACTGATCCGCGTCGGGCGCGTGCCGCTCACCGATTCGACTTCCTGTGGTGCCGCGTCCTCGATGTGTCGGCAGCGCTGTCGGCACGCCGGTATCGGGTCGAGGGCAGCGTTGTCCTCGAAATAGGCGATCCGCAGGGCATCGCGGCAGGGCGCTACGAACTCACCGGTGGTCCCACCGGCGCGCAGTGCCGGGCCACCAGCCGGTCGGCTGAGGTGAGCATGCCGGTCGCTACGTTGGGCGCCATCCTGTTGGGCGGGTACTCGCTGCAGCGACTGGCCCGGGCTGGATGGGCCGTGGAGCAGCGCAGTGGAGCACTCGAGGCTGCCGACCTGATGTTCTCGACCGCCGCGCCCCCGTGGTGCGGCACCTGGTTCTAGCCCGTCTCAGAGTTTGCGCAGCAGCACCTTTCGTACCGAGTGATCAGCAGCCTTGTGCAGGATCAACCGTGCCCGGGAGCGAGTGGGGGCGATGTTCTCCACCAGATTGGGGGCGTTGACGCCGGCCCAGATCGTTTCGGCAGTCGCCTCGGCCTCGGCCTCGTCGAGTCCTGCGTAGCGGTGGAAATAGGACTTCTCGTCCTGGAAGGCGGTGGCGCGCAGGGTGAGGAAGCGTTCGACGTACCAGCGACGAATGTCGTTCTCGGCAGCGTCGACGAAGACGGAGAAATCGAAGAAGTCGGACAGGAAGATGCTGGGGACTCGGCCGTCGGGACGGGCACCGGACTGGAGGACATTGAGTCCCTCCAGGATCAAGATGTCCGGATTCTCGATCGGCATGCCTGCCTCTTGCACAACGTCGTAGAGCAGATGCGAATACACCGGTGCGATGATCGACGGCGCACCGGACTTCACCTCGGCCAGGAACCGAACCAACCGACGTCTGTCGTAGCTCTCGGGAAAACCCTTGCGGTGCAACAAACCACGCTCGCTGAGGGCCGCATTGGACAACAGGAACCCATCTGTGGTGACCAGTTCGACCTTTGGATGGTCGGGCCACCGAGACAACAGGGCCTGCAGGATTCGCGCGGTCGTGCTCTTACCTACGGCGACGCTTCCGGCCACGGCAATCACGAATGGGACCTTGCCCTCGCCCGATCCCAGGAACTGCGACTGCGCAGACCACAGTTTCTGCACAGTCGACACGTAGAGATTCAGCAGGCGGGACAGTGGGAGATAGACAGTGGCTACCTCATCTGCATCGACCGTGTCGCCCAGACCGCGCAACCGATGGATCTCCTCAGGGGCCAGCGGCAGCGGAGTGTTAGCCGCCAGAGCGCGCCAGCTATCCCGGTCGAAGCTCACGAAGGGGGAAGGACTGCCATTGCCCGTGATCGCCACCGGGACATGATGCGCTCCGGGCGCTATACCTCGCTCCGCTCCTCGCTCGCCGCGATGCTCACGAGGGGGACATGATGCGCTCCGCGACGCGGCTAGGGTGCCAACGTGACCGTCAGCGCGACCCTGCAGCGAGTTGAGCAGTACTACGACGCTGCCCCGCGCAGTGACGCGCGGGTCGAGGAAATCGGTTCGCTGACCCTGTTCGTCGGCACCGGACCCTGGTCCTATTCCGCTCGGCCGCAGCTCGGGACCACCGCTGTGGAGCCCCGCGATATTGAGCGGGCGTGCGTGCGGATGCGTGAACTGAAGGTGCCGCAGACCTTCGAGTGGGTGGCAGAGAACACCCAGTCCATGCGTGCCGCCGCAGCCCGCTCGGGACTGTCCACCGTTGACGGGCCACTACTGGTCGTCGCCGATCCGGTGGATGTCATGCTGCCCGGGGATGTCCGGATGTTCCTGGTCGGAGCAGACGACCCGCGACTGCCGGACTACCTGCGCCTGGCGTCCAGGGCCTTCTCGGATGGCGAGGACAACGACCAGGAGGGCAGACTGGCCGTGGAACCCTCGACCGCTGCCGTGACTCACCTTCGAACAAGGATCGCCGACGGCCGAACCGTGCTGGTGGCTGCGACATCGGGGGATCGGCTGCTGGCAGTCGGCTCACATCACCCGGTGGTCGTGGGGGCGGAAGTCATCTCCGAGATCATGGGGGTTGGGACGCTGCCCGACTACCGCGGGCGCGGACTCGGTGCCGCCGTCACCGCAGCCCTCGTCGCCGACGCGCAGCAGGAGTGCTCACTGATCTTCCTGTCCGCCGGGGACGACGACTCGGCCCGGGTCTACGAGCGGGTCGGTTTCGCCCAGGTCGGCACCGCGTGCCTCGCCTCGACGTGAGCGCCCGCCGACCGGGATCGGGCAGAACGGTCGGCGCGCAGTTCGGCGTGCTTCTCGGCTAGCCGGAGTTAACCAGATACCGCTTGAAGAACGCCAGTTGATCGGCCGCCAATCCGGCCGTCCGCGACATCGCGCGCGCGCCGTGCCCGACCCCGGCTTCGAGCCGGATCAGGATGGGATGCTCGTCGATGGTCGCCGACGCCGCCGCTTGTAACGCTGCACACATCTTGCGTGCGTGCAGCACATCGACCCGGGTGTCACCGTCGAAGACCGTGAACATGGTCGCGGGATAGGCCGACGGCTCGACGTGGTGGTACGGGGAGTAGCTCAGCAGCCAACCCAGTTCCACCGGATCGGCCGCCGAGCCGTACTCGTGACTCCAGAACCGGCCCAAACCGAACTGTTCATATCGGATCATGTCCAGGAGCGGTGCAGAGCAGACGACGGCCCGGTAGAGGTCGGGGCGCTGGGTCATCGCGACGCCGACCAGGAGGCCGCCGTTGGATCCGCCCTGGATCCCCAGCCCGCCAGGACTGGCCCATCCGGAGTCCATCAGGTGCTGGGCGGCTGCGTGCAGGTCATCGAAGACGTTCTGCTTGTCCGCGCGGTAGCCAGCCTCGTGCCATGCAGTGCCTTCCTCGCTGCCGCCGCGGAGATTGGCCAGCGCATAGACGCCGCCGGCTTCGACCCAAGCGACGGCCATGGGGGTGTAGCTCGGCGTCCGGGCGATGTTGAACCCGCCATAGCCGGTCAACAGGGTCGGTCGAGGGCGATCCGGATACTCCGTCCGCGCGACGACGAACATTCGCACGGTCGTCCCGTCTGCCGAGGAGTAACTGATCTGTTGCACCTCGATCGGGCAGCGGGCGGGAACAGCGCCCGGAGGCCGCTCGTGCACGGAGAGCGCCACGGTTTGAGCGTCGAAACAGTAGACGGTGGCTGGGCTGTCGAAGGAGGCCAGGTCGAACCACACCTGATGGCCGCCACCATACCGGCTCACCAGCTGGCTGACCGTACCCGGCACGGGTAGCGCAACTGAACTGCGAAGCTCGCCGGTCCGCAGGTCGTGGACGCTGATCTCGCTGAGAGCGTGGCGGGCTCGAAGCGCGACGATGACAGGCGGGGACACCTGGTCGAGCACAACGATGTCATTGAGCACAGCTTGCCGATCCTCGGTGACCAAAGTGGTCCAGTTCTGCACGCCGGGGTCCTGTGGGTCGGTGACCGCGAGCCGGAAGCGCGCAGCATCGAGATCGGTGAGCAGGTAGAGCCGGCCGTCATCGCCGATGTGTGCGCGGGTCTCCGCCGCTTGATGGGTGATGACCGGAACGAAGCCCGGATGATCGGGGTCGCTTCCCGCGAGGTCGGCCAACCAGACCTCGTTGCTGTGCTGGGTGCCCACTTGACTGTGCAGGACGAGCCATCGGCCCGACGGGTCGGTATCGGCGGAGAAGATGCTCGCCTTGTCGCGGCCCTCACCGAAGACGACAGAATCCTCGTCGGGCCGACGGCCGAAGCGACGCAACCGAACTCGGCGGTGATAGGCGGCCTCGTCGTCCGGAAGCCCGGAAGGGTCCTGGCGTCGCACGTAATAGAAGCCGCTCTCGTCGGCGAGCCAGCCGATCGAGGAGAACCGACATCGGTCGATCGGCCCGTCCAGGGTCGCCCCGGTCTCGACGTCGAGCACGAGCACATCGGAGTCCTCCGTACCGCCTGCGCTGAGCTGTACCGCGATCAGTGCGCCACTGGGGGAGGGCGACCAGGAATCCAGGGTGGTGGTGCCGGCTGGATCGAGCACCAGGGGATCGACGAGAACTCGCTCGTCGGCCGGTTGGCGCTCGGTTGCGTCGTCAGACTCGACGGTGACGTAGAGCACCGGCAGCTCGCCATGCGGGGCTCGCCGGGTATAGAAGCAGCGCCGACCACGAAACCTTGGGAGCCCGATGTCTCCCGTGCCCAGCAGTTCCGTTATCCGGGCTGCGAACTCCGGTTGCGACTCCCAGGTCGACGAGATGGAGCGGAACAGGCCCTCCTGGGCGGCCATCCACTCGCGTGTCTCGGTCGAATCGGCTGTCTCTAGCCACCGGTAGGGGTCAGCGATCTGTCGACCGTGCAGCTCCTCGACAAGATCGAGGCGGCGCGCCGGCGGATAGCCGGCACTGGATGGGGGCAACGAGGGTCGGGCAGCTGGGCGGTGCGCGAGCAAGCTGCGACTTCAGAGTTCGTAGACGGGAACGAGCACCGCACGGGCCAGGGTGTGCTCGAACAGGTTGAAACCGAGATACGCCGGTGTCGCGTCCGCGGGGATGTCCAGGCTCGGCACATCAACAGCGTGCACGACGGTGAAATACCGATGTTCGCCATGTCCCTCGGGCGGGGCGGCACCGACGTAGCCGACCTCACCGGAGTCGTTGCGCAACTGCACTGCTTGCTCAGGCATCGACTCGGTGGATGCGCCACTGGCGAGTTCGGTGACCGACCCGGGAATGTTGAAGACCGCCCAGTGCCAGAAGCCACTGGCAGTCGGGGCATCCGCGTCGAACATCGTCACCGCGAAGCTCTTCGTCTCTGCCGGAAAGTTGGACCAGGTCAGGTGGGGGGATCGATCCTGGCCCTCCGCAACGCCCATGGCTGCGCTCGCGTTCGGATCAGGCATCCGCTGTCCATCGCTGATGTCGTCGCTCCTGACGTCGAAGGAAGCGACATCGGGAAGTGCGTCGTACGGATCGTGCAGGTTGTGGGTCATGATCGAGGATTCAACACGTTCGCGATCAGGCGCGCGACCTCGGTGGCGGTAGTCAACCCGTACTCCCAGGGCAGGGCAGGGGAGGACTCGGTGAGGATGGCGATCACATACCGATCCTGCCCGCCGACGACCGCCGTACTGTGCACGTTGCGCACGCCATCCAGGCAACACATCCAGCCCTGCTTGACCGCTGCCAGTGACGTCGGATCCAGAGTCGCCAGGCCGAAGATTTGCCCGAAACCGTCGGAGGCAACCGGTGCGATGCGGCGTAGCAGACCAAACAGGTAATCGCGATCGGCGGGCGGTAACGAGCCGTCCAGCACGTTGTCGTAGAGGGTCACCACGTCGTGAGCGCTGATCTTGGCGTTGCCCCAGTACTGCGGATCGGCCGGTGGGCTGGATTCGGACAGGTTGTGGCGGAGCAACGCGGCAGCGATGAGGGAGACGCCGCCGAACTGGCTGTACAGGGTGGAGGCCGCTGGGTCGTCGGACTGGATCAGCATCGCCTCGATCCGGGAATACTCCGGCGGACCGAGTTGGATCTGGCCCAACGATTGGCGGTGCAACAGCTCATCGGCGATGAGAACCTTGATCACCGAAGCGGAGCCCATCGGCGTGTGTGCGCCCGCGCCGTTGTCCAGGTAGAGGCCGGTGCGTCGATCGATCACCGCGAGCCCGACGCCACCGCGCTGAGCGGCGTAAGCAGTCGCCGCGTCGATGTTCACCGGGGGAGCGGCATCAGCGATGACGGCGAAGAGATCGGAGATCAACAGGTCAACAGAAGGATCTACAGACTTCGCGAGTTCGTCGGCGCGGACCGCCGGCACCGGGGCCGACGTCCAAGTCGGAAAAGTGAGGGAGGCGACGAGCACCAGCGTGTACAGCGCCCTGCTGGTCAGCCGGCCGGGCACCTCTCGCACAGCTCCATAGAACAGGGAAATGACACCGATTGCCAGCGCGGTCCGAACGCTGTTCCAGCGCCTGCATATGCCCGCCGGTGACGTCACGACACAACCGCGTCGAGGAGCCACCAGCTACCCACTCCGAGGGCGCCGACGGTGACCGCGAGAAACACACCGATCCAGATGATCGCCGGGATTCCGGTGAGCCGGGCCAACTGGGCGGCATCGGAGCCGGAAGCGCGGGCCCGCCGGCGAGAGCTGTACAGCTCCACGACCGGCCGCGGTGCACCGAGCAGCAGGAACCAGGTGACCAGATAGGCGAACGCCGATTGCCACTGGTCGGGCGCGAACCAGGACACCCCGAACACCACGGCACCCGTGACCAGGACCGACCAGAGGCCGAACCAGTTCCGGATCTGGACCAGCAGCAAGCCCAGCAGGAGCAGCAGGGTCCACAGGACCGCGATGGCGTAGCCGGCAGCGAGCAGCGCCCCGGCACCGAGCCCGATCAGGCCTGGGCCGAGGTACCCGGCGAGCAGCATGAACACCATTCCAGGGCCTGAACTGCGGCCCTTGGACACGGCGAGCCCAGAGCTGTCGGAATGCAGTCGGATCCCGCTCAGCCGGCGGCCGGTCAGCAGCGCGGCAAGCCCATGGGAGCCTTCGTGGGCAGTAGTGACCAGATGCCGGGTATGGGGCCAGAGTCGGCGATCGGCAACCATCAGCAGGGCGACAAGCGCCATGGCTGCGACCACCCAGCCCGGCGGCACCTGCTGGGGCATCGCGATCGACACCCACACCCGCTCGATCGCTTGCATGAACTCAGTGTTCCTGAACCTAAGCAAAGGCTCGGCTCAATGAACTCGTCGGCGACACGGCTTCGACCACAGCTAGGCCTACCCGGACGGTGAATTACCGGATCCCCTGGACCGGACCGGCTCAGCGGGACATGGCCCGGCTGCCCGCCCGTGCTGCGTCGGCGGTCGTGGTTTACATCGATGAAAGAGCGGTTGCCGACCCGTACCGGCGCACCAAGCGGCTCGCGGTGAATTGGATGGGTCGATGACCCCCAATAGATCGTCTGGATCCTGCACGTCGACCACCGAGCTCACGCCTATCGCGCCCGTTCGTCCGCGATGCCCACAGCGGAGGTGGAGGGGGCATTGCTCGCGGTGTCGCTCGCGAAGTCCAAATCGACGGACCTGAAGGCGGAGTCGTTGACGTTCGTCGGTCGGGACTGTGCGTGTAGTGGGCGTGGTATCGCGTCCAGGCCTACGAGATGGGGGCGACGGGTTGGCGGAGGATCGTGCGCAGTTTCGCCGGCTCGGTGCGGCGTGCGTCGGAAAGGTAGAGCTCGTGGTGCTTGCCGTTGAAGGTGAGGCCGTGCGCGGGAAGGTACTCGTCGTGAAGCCGAGCGAGGGCGGATGCCTCGGAGTCGTAGGAGCCGATGTGCAGGACTTGCACGCTCCTGCCTTCGGTGTACGGCGCGAAGCGGACGCGATCAAGCGCCGGGAGGTCTTTGTTCTGCGTCTTCTCCGTTGCTCTATCAATGATCTCCGGGGTGATCCAGGCGGGTTGCGAGATCATCATCGTCCAGTCCCACGCGCTCTTGTCCCCGGCAACGAAGGAGCGGGGGTCCTCGGCGCTCCACAGCCCTTCGAGTGGCCCCACGGTGTGGACCCGCCCGAGTTCGCTCTTCGCGACCGCGCGAACGGCGTAAGAGAGGGAGAACAACGCTTCGACAGCCTCGGCGTAGGCAGGTGAGACGTTCGGGTCACCGTGTCCGTCGGTCATGAGGAACGACAGTTCGGGAACCTCGACGACGTGGAAGTCGCCAGGCTTGGGGGCGTACAGCGTTGGGAACGCCTTCTTGATGTCGTAGTTGTCCATGGTCTCCTCCTGGACGGTTGGCGTGCTGGCAAGTGTCAGGCTTGCGAGCGTTTGGTCGATCCAGGCAAGTTCGGCGCCGAGGGCAAGGTCGCTGTGGGTGAAGATCGCCGCGACGAAGGGCTCTAGCGGTTCCTGGGTCGCGCGCGTCTGCGCGATGTCGGCCCGCCGGGCTTCAATCGAATGTCGCCGCGCGTCTAACGCGGCCGCGAGTTCATCGGGCGGCAACAGCGGGCTGTTGGCCATGCCAATCAACACGGAAGCTGGCTGGGGTGTCGTGTCCGTCATGACGCGGCGGGTGCCGTTGGTGCACACTCTCAAGCCTTCGGGTGTTGGACAGTAGTGGGACGGCGGTCGACCGGCGGAGAACCCGGCTGGCGTCAACATCGGCATCACCTTCCTAACCGGCACGCTGGTGCTCGGTCGTTTGCTAGCGTGGAAGGTACGGTGCGCCCTCGACTAGGTGGCCGACCACAGGTTCAGGTCATACCTACGAGCAGATCGATGGCAATCGTGGCGCACAACACCTCAGCGAACGCTTTCAGTCGGCGGCCTCCGCGTATTTTGGGGGTCTTCGCCCATCCCGATGACGAGACCCTCTGCGCTGGCGGCACCTTCGCCAAGTACGCCAGTGCCGGCGCCGAGGTCAGTGTGATCTCGCTTACCAAGGGCGAAGCCGGCCAGATCAGGGACGCGAACGCCGCGACCCGGGCGACCTTGAGAGCAGTTCGGGAGAAGGAACTTCATGCGGCCGGAAACGAGCTCGGGCTAACCGAGACGAGATGTCTCGACTATCCAGATGGCGGGCTCTCCGCAATCGACAGTCAGATCCTGCTCAGGCTCGCGTCGGAACTGCTCACCGAGATCGATCCCGATGTGGTGATCACGTTCGGGCCTGACGGATTCTCCGGTCATCCAGACCACATAGCCGTAGGAGCAGCGGTCACCGCGGCCTGCTACGAAATGCGATCCGCCACATCGATCCGACTCTTCCATTGCGACCGGCCGCGAAGCAGGATGCTACTGCGCGACCGCCTGGCTGAATGGGTCGTCGAGCTGACAACCCGCTTCAAAGGCACGAAGGACTTCGTCCGCGCACTGTCGGTATTCTCGCGCGAGACGACCGCGCTCGGATATGCGGCTGATTTCGTCAATGTCGAATGGTTTCCATCGGGCTCCTACCTCATCGAACAGGGCGAGGCCGCGACGATGATGCACTTCCTTCTGTCCGGTCATGTGGAGATCCGGCGAGAGGGAGATGACGGTCGTGTGCGAGTGGTCGACCGGTCGGGCCCGGGGGAGTTCATTGGAGAAGAGGGCATCGCCACGGGCCGGCCCCGCAACGCGCATGTGGTTGCCGTGGAGGACGTCACAAGCCTGACATTCTTGGCATCTGAACCCGTCCCCATCGACGGACGTGGGGAGCAGGCCGCGCTTCTCCGGACCAGATCGCTTCCCTCAGGGGATCAGATCGACGCCAGAGTGAGCACGTGCATAGAGGTCTCCGACTTCGTCGGCCACAAGATCCGAGCCACGGCCGCACATCGCTCTCAGTATCCGGTCGATCCGAGGATGTTCCCTGATCCAATCCTCCGAGAGATGTTCGGCCTTGAGTACTTCATCCAGGTCTTGCCGGAGCGGGAGCTCCACACTTCGCTCCTCGACGAGTAGGCCAGAGCACCCCACGACGTCGCGTTCACGAGCGCACTAAAGCTCCGCTGCCACGTCGTCGAACAAGGCAGTTGAGAAGTACCGTTCCATACGGTCTGGCAGAATTGTGCCCACGTGGTGCCCGGGGCCAAGGCGGGCGGCAAGCCGCCGCGCTGCGGCGATGTTGAGCCCGCTCGACGGGCCAATGCCCAAGCCGCGACGACCGAACTCGCGCGCTGTAGCCAATGCCTCCGGCTCCGGGACGAACACAGAATCCTCGAGTCCAACGGCGTCAGGGTCGAGGAGCTGGCTCATGCCGTCGACGATGCCCGGTATCCCCCCGACGACCTCTGGGTCGCCCTCCGCAGTGAACGTCGCAGTCGGCATCGCTCGAGCGATGATCGTGTCGTACCCGTGATCCCGCAGCGCGTGCGCCACGCCCATCAGCGTGCCACCAGTGCCGACACCGGCGACGAAGCCGTGAAGCCGAACGCCGACCTGTTGGATGAGCTCGGGCCCGGTCGAGTGCCGATGCGCGAAAACGTTGCGTGGATTCTCGAACTGCCGGGCGGCGTACAGGTCCGCCTCTGTGCCTGAGTCGTGGAGCAATGCAGCGACCGCTCCATCCATGCCCTGCCCAGCAGGGGTGAGAACCACGTCGCCACCGAGCCGGCGGATCATCAAGACCCGCTCTCCGCTGACTGTTTTGGGCATGTAAGCCCGAAACGGCACACCGACGCTGGCGCAGACCATGCTCAATGCGATCGACGTCGACCCGCTCGACGCCTCAACCACGACGGTGGAGGGAGACACTTCGCCCGATGCGATCGCATAGGCGACAATGTTCGTCGCCATCCGATCCTTGGTGCATCCGCTTGGCAGCAGGTAGTCGAGCTTTAACCAGAGCGTGCAGCCGCTCCGCTCATCCTCGAACGGGATGGTTGGAGTTTCGAGTGGGAGCCGCAACAGCCATGACGCACGCTCGACGAACCTCGGAACCCAACCCATCACCGCCTCCTGTCGGCCCAAGATCCTAACCTTGATCCGTCACGGGACTGAGGCCGCTCGGGGGCGTGCATCCGCGGATGCTCACCCTCCTGGCAAGGGATTCTGACGTTCTCGACGCGTCGGATCGGCGAGCCAGGAGGGTCACTCGCGTGAAGGTAGCAGCACGTTTCCGAGTGCAGTTGGGACGCGGTGGCGACCAGACCGTGGCGCATGTCAAGCTGCACACGTTGAGCGCGTGTTCGCTGGGCACCAGACCGAGGTAGGCGCCGATGCTGGCGCCACTGAACCGGTTCCAGTCGCCAGTGTCGACCGCCAACGCGAACGCGGTCAGGGTCGAGATGCCACGCAGACACGCCAACCGGTGCATCATCGCGGTGAACTCGCTGTCGTCGGCGAGCGTGGTGATTTGTTCTCATCGAGGCGTCACGGCGGGCTGTGGCCATGAGGGCCGTCTTGTAGGCGTCGTCGAA
>JAABUR0100005466.1_pt1 | contig 16233 bp, 21 predicted proteins | sample 5560091 | NCBI WGS metagenome assembly JAABUR01 (sample SAMN10711879, study PRJNA513375) | rock metagenome | isolation source: Antarctica rocks | place: Antarctica: Victoria Land, University Valley sud
GGCGACAACAACGCAAAGCGCGAACGGATCGGGGCAGGGTCAACCATCCCGCCAAACTACGGCACCATGATCCCCACGGGAATCCTATGGATCAGACCGATTCTGTTGGTTTTTTACAGGCCCTTAGAACGGGAGGAAGGCTAGAATTTTGGTGGGACAGGCACGTCATCGGGGGTTGGGTCTGGTACGTCATCAAGGGCGGGAGATCCCGGAAGTTCGTTGTCTTTCTCTTCCAAACGCTCAACCTCTGCATTAATGGCAGCTTTGTCAGCGTCCGATAGATTGCTCCATTCTGGAATACTTCTCCCAGCGAAAAGCACATCGGCCATTTTGTTGATTTCGTCTGACGCAAGTGGAGATTCGGGCATGTTGTTCTTTCAATCCGTTGTGGACCAGGGATGTACTATGACCTCACCAGCTCCCGTCGCCATGCAACCATGGCCTACCTCCTATGACCACTTTCAAGGATCAGCAATCCCTTAAACCGGCGCTGGAAGCAACGCCGGCACCTCCTCACTGGTGTCCACAGTTTCCACATCCACCTGCGCGCCGTCGCCGCAACTGTCCGCAGCGTGCGTCACAGGCCAATAGACTCTGCGGTCATCTTCCGCTGCAGGTGACGGCGAGCGCCGCGTGCAATAGCCGCTGGCCGTCCACCACTCAGCCGGCAGCCCCTTGCGATAGTCCGGCTTGACCGGCTGGCCGTCCGGCTGGTGCCAATGGATGCAGGACTGGCAGGCGACCACGCCAGGCCCCGTGCCGTCCCCCAGAGCCGCACCGTCGCCGCAGCGGTCGGTAGCCCTCACCTTGGGCCAATGCACCAGGTCAAATTCGTCCTGGCCGGGCGAGGGGGCGTGCCGCCGGCAGAAGGTGCCCGGAAGCGGGAACGGGGGCCGATAGGCGCACGCGCCGCAGTTGGCCGGCAGGTCCGCCTTCATCGCAGGGTGGACCGCGCTGGACGCTCGACCTGCTGGCGCCGGCTCGCATCCGTCGCCGTGGTGCTGTCCGGCGCCTTGGCGCGCAGCCGTGCCGCGTCCCGCTGCGCCTGGGTGATGACGGGTGCTGGCGCAGCCTGGACCGGCGCAGGGGCCGTAGGAGTACTCTGGCGAGGGGCCACGGGGCGATCTGACATGCTTACGTGTGCTCCAAAAAGGGTGAACGCGCGTGCTACTCGGCAGCAGTGCGGTAGCGGTCCGCCTCGACCCGCGCTTTCAGGTCCGGGCGGCGGAAGTAGATCGGGCGACCGCACCGCAGGGGGGCGGCGCCGCGGCGGAAGATGATTGCTTCGTCGGCACGCATCCGGGTCCGCACCTCATCGGGCTTGATGAGTTCGCGGGCCTGTTCGGACAGGCCCTCGTTGGTGCCCCTATTGCGCGAGCCGGCGCTGCTGCCGCTTTGCGTGCTGCTGGACTGACCCTGTGTGCGGGCGAGCACGGTGTACTTGCCGCCGGTCCGCGACACTTCCTCTGCCGTGCCGTCATCGTCCACCGCAGCGAACAGGCGCCAGGAGCACGAGTTGAACCAGGACCCTTTGCCTTCCTTGCCCCAGGTATCCATGAGCTGCCCCAGGGACTGCCACATGCAGAGCAGGGTGATGCCGTACTTGCGCCCGGCGTCCCTGGCATCCTCCAGCACCTTGAGCCTGCCCAGGAAGTTAACCTCATCCAGCAGGAACAGCACACGACCGGCCACCTTGCCTTCCGCCCGATAGACCGCGCTCAGCAGGGAGCCGACGATCACGCGCGCCACTTCCGGGGTCGCGCGCAGCGATTCCATCGGCACCTGGATGAACACCGTCAGCTTGCCGCCGGCCAGCTCACCCGTTCCGAACGAGCCATCGGACAGCATGTCGGCATACGCCTTGATGGACAGCCATTGCGTGTCGGCGTTGGCGTTCGAGTAGATGCCCGAGAAGGTTTCGTGGAACACGTCCACCAGCGTTCCGGCCAGGTCCCGGGCAAGCGGGCTTTCGGAGCCGGCCTGGATATCCGCGAGCAACCCCTTCATCTTCTTCTCAGGGGTGCGGACCCGTGCGCGCAGCTCACGCAGCGTCTTCTGCGCCGCCGGCACCTTGCTGTCCCACAGCAGGTCCGCCAGCAGGCACGTCAGCAGCTCCTTGCCGCGCACCTTGAAGATCGAGTTCTCCCCGGACTGACCTGCCGGCGTCTCCCCTGCCACGCGCTCGATCACCGCCTGGACGTAGGTTTCGGCCAGCGGGTCGCGCGGGTCTATCCAGTCCAGCACGTTCACGCCGCCCAGGCCGGGGCCGATCATGACAACCTTGTGCCCCATGTCGCGCCGCATCTGCGCCGTCATCGGGCCAACCTGGCAGGACGGGTCCAGCACCACCGCAGAGCCGGTCCAGACGGCCAGGGTAGGGATCGTGACCGCCGTGGTTTTGTAGCCGCCGCTGCCGGCGAACACGGCGCCGTGCGTCGCGTCGGAGGTGCAGGGGTCAATCAGCAGGGGAGCCTTGCCGCCCTGTCCCCAGGTCGCGGGATCGTCCGGGTTGAAGCGGACACCGGCCACCTTGTCTTGGTCCACGCGGTAGGCTTCGCCTACCACGACGCCGCCATAGGCAGGGTGCGGGCCGGGGAACAGCTTGCGCGCCTCCGCCAGCGTCATCCAGTCGGCGTTGCCGTGTGCGTCGGACAGCGCCCGGCGGGGCGGCGGCGGCACTTCCCCGCGCCGGGCGCCGCGCAGGCGGCGGCTGGCAGGCCAGCACAGCGCCAGGAAGGCCGGCAGCGCGGCCAGGGTGCCGGCGCCGGCTGCCGAGAGGGTTAGGGCGCGGCGGACAGCAGGCGCGTCCCCGTAGTCCCGCCAGTAGTAATAGGCGGCCGTGGGCAGGGTGCGCGCCTCGACGCGGCTATAGGTGTGCAGCGCCAGCGTGGTGCCTAGCGAGGTCATCGGCAGCCAGGCGGCGGTTCCCAGGGCGAGCAGCCCCCCGGCCAGAACCGACCGGAGCTTCACTTGCGATCCTCACGGCGGGCGATGTGGCGGATGTCCCGTGCCACCTGGCCTATGAGCAGCGCCGGGCCGAACACCCACAAGAACATGCCCAGGACGAGCGCCGCCGGGAACAAGGCGTCGGCATAGGCGAAGGCGCACACGAGAAAGATCAGGACGTAAGACGGACGGGGGATAAAACGGCGCATGGGATCACTCCGCGGCTTGGGCGTAGGGGCGGATGCCGGCTTCGCCGTCCGGCTCATAAAGGACTTGCTCGATGTAGCGGCGCCCCGTCGCGCGGTCGTGGACCATGTGGACGACGACATGGACGTTGCGCTGTAGGGCGGCTTTCAGGTCGGCATCGTTCAGGTGACGCCCTGCCGGGTGCTTCTTGATGAGGCCCCGGATGCGGTCGCGCGCATCCCCGGCGCTGTCGGCGTGAACGGTGGTCATGGACCAGTGCCCGCTTTCCAGGGTGTTGAGCCAGGCATACGCGGCTTCGTCGCGCAGCTCCTGGTTGAGCAGGCCATCCATGCCCATTCGCAGGGCGGCTTCCACCAAGTCTTCGGCGGACACTTTGGCGACCGATTGCCCACCCTTGGAGTAGAACAGGTTGACCACGTTGGGCTGCGGCAGCCCGATCAGCTCCGGCATGTCCTCGACGGTGACGATGCGCCAGGCGCTGGGGATCGCGTGGGTGAAGGCGCGCAGCATGTGGGTCTTGCCGGTGCCGACTTGGCCGGAAAAGACAATGTTCAGCTTCTCTGCCACGGCCAGCTCAAGGAAGCCCTGCCAGGCTCCAGCGCGGTAAAGGCGCTGCAAGTCGTGCTGCCGCGGCGGCAACAGGCGGCCGTGGGAGGCGGACGCGAAGGCGCCGCCGCGCGCCAGATCGTCCGGGGTGGCAGTCAGCTTCTTAGGCTTGCGGATCGAGAACGCGAACTGCCCGTCAGCCACGGCCGGGGGCCGAACTATCTGCACGCGCTGGCCATCCGGGAACCGGGTGGACACCAAGGGCACGTCCTCTGCCACGTCCTGACGGGTCAAAGCGGCGGCATTGATCGCGATGTTGTCCAGGTCGGACATTGTGTAGGGCAGCGTCAGGCGCTCGACCCCGTTGCCCCGGCTGACAAAGCACATGCCCTCTCCGGGCCCGTTGATGTGCAGGTCGGTCAGCGAGGGATCATCCAGCAGCGGCTGCATGTCGCGCAGCAGCCAGCGCAGGTTCTGTTCGGCGGCAAGGGTGGGGTCCATGGTCAGCGCCTCGGGACGTTCTGGTAATACTTTACGAGGTCGATATATTTGTTCACGTAAACCGTCAGCGGCTGGCCCGGCCCGCGATAGAGCGTCGGCGGGATGTTGATGTCCCGGCCCAGCGCGATCTGGCCCAGCGAGGTCGCCTGCCCCGACAGGCCGCCGAGGTTGAGGTTTGTGTTCCCGTTTCCCCGTTGGGCGGCGGCAGTCGCCGCGTTGCCCCCAATGTCGATGAGCGACAGCAGCAGGGCCGACTGCACCCGCTTCCACAGGTGGGTGTCCACATCGCCCGGCACGCCGGTCTGGCCCATGCTGTCAGCAGCAGGGGCGTCCAGCGGGATAGCTTGCAGGTCAGGCAGCGGGGTCAGAGCATCCGTCCAGACAAGGAACAGGCGCTGCTCACCGTTGCTCAGGCCGCGCTCGACCGTCCCGTTCACCTGCGTTCCGCGCGGCAGGAGGATCGTAGAGCCGTCCATGCTCCAGACGTTCTGATCGACGCTGCACTGGACCGGGCCGGGCAGGGAGCTGCTGATCGGCTGCGACGGGGTGCAGGGGAAGGTCGTGCCCTTCTTGATCGTGTAGTGGACGTGGAAGCGAGGCGGCGTCGGCGTGCTGTTGGCGAACGTCGTGGTCTGCATTCGCTGGGCATACTCACTACCGCCGCCAGGCGTGGCCACATTGGGGTCAGCCGCAGCGGAAGGGGCGGAGGCCGCAGCCCGCACGGCCTCACGCTGCTGCTGCACCTGCTGCATGGCCTGCGCATCTTCCCAGAAGCCCAGCGCAGCGATGCGAGGAACGACCGAGACCGAGGAGGGTGCCGGAACGCGCTCGCCAGACGGAGGAGGGGTTGTAGGTGGCGCAGGAACAACCGGCTCCTGCGCAGCCAGGCGCATCGGACGGTCCGGCATTTCGGCGCCCATGCTGAACCGCACGTCGGCGGTTGCCTGTTGCGGCTCCCGTGCCTGACGCGGCCACGCCGCCCAGGTCAGGCCGCCCACGGCCAGGGCGCAGCAGCCCAGCACCCCGGCGGCGCGCACCTTGCCGGATAGGGCCGTGCGGCCCCGTGCAACAGGCGACAAGCCGAAGGCGTCAACCTGCTGGTCGCTCATGGACTACGGACCCGGCGCACCACATCAGCCGAAACCGTGCCGGTGCCGGCGCCAGGCTCGGTGCCGATGGGGTCGAAGGCATTGTTGCGGACAGCGCAGACCTTGCCGCCGCGGCGCAGGCGCATCTCACGGTGGACGCTGGGCACGACTACTTGCAGCCCGTTGGGGGTCGCCTCGTTGATCGTGGTGACGATGCCTTCCTTGCCGTCCGAACCGACCGCGTAGAGCTGGGGCAGCACCGCGTGGGGTGGGAACACCAGCGTCGTCCGGTTGCCGTCATCGAACACGTAGGAGGGGGCGAGATCGGGACAGCCCAGCGGGTCGCGCTTGTCGTAGGCAAAATTGCGCGGTGCCGACACCCTGGCACTGGCCATCCTGGCGTTGGCGGCGATTTCGGCGCGGGAGGAAGCCACCTGGTTGCGCCGCGCCCGCCACGCAGCCACCGCTTCCGGGCTAGGGGGCGGCGGGGCGTAGCGGAAGTTGACGGTCATGTATGCCGCGCGGTCGGCGGGGTCCGCCACGTTGCCTTCGCGGGTGTGCAACTCAAAGGCGTAGTAGCGTTCCCGCCCATCGGATGCCGCAGTGCGGACGAACAGGACGGAGGTTTCCATCTGGTGCAGCGGCTGGAGGATCAGCACGTTGCCGGACGGCCGGGCGAGCCAGTCCTTTGCATCCTCGGGCTTGCTTGCGGCCATCACGCCCGCGATGGTCAGCGGCTTCTCTCCGCTCTCAAAGATCAGTTGCAGCGGGGACAGGCCGGTGCTGGTCAAGCGGACGACCTGCTGGGGGTCGTAGGCCACGCTGCGCACGCGGCTGTCCTTGGTGCCGGGGGTGGGGTCTGTGACCGCCAGGGCCGGCCCTGGCGCCAGCAGCAGGACAGCTAGCACGACGGCGCGGGGGGTCATTTCGGGGCCTCCGGATCAATGTTGCTTGCGTAGTGGGAGAAAGCGATGCCTGCCGGGTCGTATTGCTGCTGCACGGCGGGCGGGATCGCGTCCCTGGCGTCCATCCAGCTCATCGTCGCCGTCTTGCGGAAATACCTGGCCGGCAGGTTGGGCGGCTGCACTTTGAGGACGAACGACGCAGACACCGCGTAGGGCGCGTTGGGATCGGACCGGACCACGATGCTGGTCACGTCGGCACTGGCGGCGTTGATGCCCTCCCCGTAGAGAACGCCAGGGTTCTCGGGGTTCCGGGGATCGCGCATCACGGCCTGGTATCGGTCGCGCTCCGCAGGCGCGCTCATGGCCGAGGTTTGCCGGTAAAGCCCGTTGACGCCTTCCCAGGTGTAGTTTTCACGGGCCTTTACGTATTGCTCGACCGTATGCCGGAACAGCACCGCCTTCTGACTGGCGCCGAGATCGTCGCGGACCTGCGCCGGGGCGTATGACCCGTCATCGCGCATCACGATGACGAACGGGCGATCTTGGGGAACGGGCCGCACCCACATCACTGCAAGGCAGCCGCCAGCCACCGCCGTCATCATGGCGGCAACCGCCCAGCCGCCGCCGATGGTGACAAGACGCCGGATGCGGCGCTCACGCTCCATCCCATCGACATGGGCCATCGCACGCTGGGCGTCTTTCAGCCCCTCGCCCCGCGGCGCGAAGCCGGGAGGCGCAACCGAGCCGTCCATCACAGCCGGCCCCGGCGGGTCAGCGTTGCATTGACCTGGAGGGGCGAGCTGGCAAGAGCCGGCGGGTTGGCCGGCACCCATGCGCCGGACGGTTCCGGCACCTTCGAGTATTCATCGCTGGCGCAGGAGGTCAGCAGCAGCAACAGGATCAGCAGGGTGGGGCGCACGGGATCAGCTCCGCGTCGAGTGTGTGAGGGCAGGGGGTGCAGCCGGCGGTGAAAGTGCCGACTGGCCGCTGGACAGGGCAGGGTGGGCAAGGCCGATGGACAACGGGCCTGCCGGAGCCGGACCAGGCGATGCAGGCCCGCTGCGGCCACCGCCACCGCTCTTGCGCGCCAGGGCGGCCAGGGCATAGGCCGAGGGGCCGGCCAGCATGACGCCAGACCCGAGCGAGTAAGCGACGGCGCGGATTTGCCACATGCCGTAAGCCCCTGCCAGGAACCACGCGCAGACCGAGATCAGGATTTGGATGGCTTCTGCGAACACCGCGCCGTTGCTTACCGAGTAAAGGATCGCCTCGGTTGCCCGTGCCATGAACCACTGGTTGCCCAGCAACACGATCTCCATGACGATGAACCCGGCCACTTGCAGGATGATGAGTGCGATGGCCTTGCCGATTAGCCGTTCGACCACGCCCTTGGTCGCCTCGAAGATGGCCAGGATCATGACAATCGGCGTGAGGCACACCAAAACGGCGAACACCATGCGGGCGCCGATATAGACCATGGCAATCACCAGAAGTCCGCCGCCGCCGAACAGCGCGGTCAGCACGCCGACCACGCCGGCCAGCATCCCGGTGACGGAGAACCCCATCTGCATCCAGACCATGCCGATGATGACCCAGAGCTGGGACCATACGTTGTCGAACATGGCCGCCGTGGTGGTGATGGTGCCAGGCGCTGCACCCATGGCCGGTCCCAAGGCAACGACCAGCGCCTTGGGAATGCCAAGGAACACGAAGTCCCTGATCCAGTAGTTAAATGCGTCAAGGTTGGTCGAGAGCCAGACCAGGACGCCGATCTTGATGAGACGACCCCAGAAGCCGTGCATCACCTCGGCATCACCCTGGGCGTACTTAATGCCTTGCACCACGTAGTAGAGCGCCGCGCACAGGGCGATAGGGGTGGAGGCGTATTTGACCATCGCCCCGATCAGCCCGTCGATACTGCCGGTCAGGGCCGTGTCAAAGCGGCTGATGAACGAGCCAATGGGGTTGAGGCTCATGGCGGGTCAGCCGTTGCCGACCAAGCCGTTGGACATCAGGCTAGGAACACAACGCGCGTTGGGGTCGTAAGGCTTTAGGTAGCGCGTCTCGATCCAGCCTGGCTTACCGTTGATTTGCAGCACCTCCGCGAAGCCGCCGACGACATGGGAGGGAGTGCGGACGAACAGCAACCCAGGAGCGGTGGTGCCGACCGGCGCAGCGGCAGCAGGGGCCTCGCGGATCACAATTCCAGTGCCCCGAGGGTTCATCCTTTGGGCCTCGGTGGCGTTCAGCCAGGCGCAGCCGTAGCCATCCATGGGACGGACGACGCTGACCCGTTGGGCGTGGGCAGGTGCAGACAGCAGAGCGAGTAGCCCCGCCGCGATCAGGACGGGCTTCATGTATTAGCTCCTGTGAGAACGGGTTGCGACGCGGTGCCGGCGCCGATCTTGCTCACGACCCCCGCCCGCCATTGACCGACCGTGGTGACGCCCGCAGTGATGCCGTTAGCGCGCAACGTGGCATCGGAGAAGTTGACGGTGCTGGACATGAGTTGGTTGTCTGGAGCGGCGGCGAGGCTTGAAGCAGCCCCAGGCCCGAAGTTGTAGAAGCCACGCACGTCCAGCACCGAGGGGTTGGCAATGCCCGTCGCCTGTAGAGCCTGCGCCCCGTCTTTGAGGTATTGGGCTGCGGCGATGGACTGGCTGGCCGGGTCGTTTTTGCTGGTGATACCGGCGGCCAGGTCCGGGTTGCTGGACCGCACTTCGCTGACGGTCTGGGCATAGGTGCCGTTGGACATCTGGAAAGCGCCGGAGATGGTGCCGGTGCCGCCCGGGTTCGCCCGGCAGTTGCTCTCCAGGGAGCAGGTCGCTGCCAGCGCCGCCGGATTGACGCCCAGGGCGATGGCGTTGTCAGAAGCCGCCTGGCCCCAGGGTTGGGCCAACATCTTGGCGAGCGTGGCTCCTTCGCCGCTCGCATTCCCGGCCGGGCCGGTGGCGCTCACCAGCGTTCCCGTCGCACCGTTCAGGCTAGCGTAGGCATCGGTAGCAGGCGGGGCGGCGACGGCGCAGTTGGTGTCGCCCCCAGTGCTGGCCAGGATGACGGCCCCACCGCTGGCCGCCACCGCCGCGCCGCTGGACTTCTTGACCAGGGCCTCGGCCGAGCAGCGCCACGCCTGCAATTCGCGCTGGCTGTCGGTCAGCGCCTGGGCGCGTTGGGTGATCTGGATGGCAAGAAGCTGGTTGCCGTGTTCGGTGGCTAGGACTTGCTCGGCCCCCCACCGTGCCGAGGCATCAGCGGATGCCTTGAGGTCTGCGGTATTGCTCAGCTTGTCGCGCAGCTCTGTCAGCGCGACGAGACGCTTGGATGAAACATCCAGGGCCTGGGCGGCAACGGCCTTCTGGTAGGAGGCGGCGCTGGCCATGCTGTTGATCGCGTTCGCTCGGAAGTCGCTCCCGGTGGGCGCATAGAACTGGTCAGTTGAAAGCAAGCCGCGAGCCATGTTGCCCGTGACGCTGGCTTGGCTGGCGAGGCTGCTGCCGGCAGCGGCAAGGCCGGACAGGCTCTGCATCATGCCGGCGGTATCCTGGCCGAATGGGCTTGTGACCCCCATGGCGCTAAGCTGCGGCACCAGGTCAGAGACCGCCGCTAGGTTGCCATGGGAGACAGCGGCCAGCGTCGCCTTCAACTGCACGAGCTGGGCGATCTGGTTGTTGATCTGCACGACGGTCTGCGTCGCCGCTTTGGCCTCGTTGCCGAGGCTTATGATCGCGTTGCCGGCGGCTGCGCCGTCGAAAACTGGCAGGCCCGAGGCCCGTGCGGACCCCGTGGCGATCAGGGCGGTGCAGGCGAGGACGGTGCGCTTCATTCGGCGGCCTCTTGCATGATGATGGTGGAGGGATCGTCGGACAGCCCGGGCGCCTGCGCCTCGAAGTGCGGCACCCATGCTTGCGGGTCCGATCCATAGCGGGCGATCAGGCGGTTCGAGAGGTCGTAGGTGGACCGCCGGCCGCTGATGACCGCGATCTTGTCGCGCATCCCCGACAGGTCGAAGCGGCACAGCACGGACCCGCCGGGCCGCTTGATGAGGAAGGCGTGGCGCAGGTTGGGGAGCTGCTGGGTGACGGCCAGGTATTCGGCTTCCGTCAGCCCCATGCCGTCCACCAGGTCGGCGTGGCTGGCGCTTTCGTCCCCGAAGAAAATCTTGGTCGGCGTCTGCTGCTTGATCGTGTGCGCGACGGCGCTGGACAGCGCATCGTGGGCCGACTGCGTGGCCAGCAGCACGATGCCTTCGTTCTTGCGGATGGTTTTCAGGTGGTCGTTGTTCTCCTCGCGGAACGCCGCCACCCGGTCGGTTTGCCAGAACTCGTCCACCGCCAGCACCAGGGGGTTGCCGTCGATCAGCTTGCGGGTGCGATAGAACAGGTAGGACAGGGTGGGCGAGCAGACCGTCTCGTCGCGCAGGATCGCCGTCGTGTCGAAACCCATGATGCGGCGGGTCATGTCCAGCTCGTCCTGTTCCCCGTCGAAGGCCCAGCCCAGGCTTTCGCCGCGGCACCAGCGGCGCAGCCGGGTGCCGGCGCCATCCTTGCCGCGCTGGCCGAGCATGACGGACACCCCGGCGATGCTGCGCATGGCGGCCGGCATGGAGAGCTGCAAGGCGATGGCGCGTCCCAGGCGCTCGTCTTCGTTGCTGTCGAGGTCGCCTTGCCCGTCAGAGAGGACCAGCCCCCGGATGAACGCCTTGAGGAAGGCGGCATCTTCCGGGGTGTCGTGCAGGCCGCGCAGCGGCGCCAGGCCGGAGGGCTTGCCGGACGGCAGCACCAGGTAAGAGCCGCCCGCGGCGCGGATGGCGATGGACAGGCCGAAGTCCTTGTCCACGACAACCACGCGGGTTGCCGGATTGCGAAGCGCCAGCAGGCATATGCTGCCGAGCAGCGATGTCTTACCCGAGCTTCCAGGGCCGATCAGCAGAGCGTTGCCTTGATCCTCGGCAGCGATGTTGGCGGACGCCTGGACCTGAAAATGGAAGGCGTATTCGGTGTCGCTGGTCGTGCGGAACATGATGACCGGCGCACCCCAGCGGCCTTTATAGGTGCCGCGCGGGACGTTGTGCCGCGCCGCCAGGGCAGTTGCGTTGATGCTCTTGGCCAGGCCCGGACGCGGACGCCAGCGGGCGTTGCCGGGCAGTTGGGCGAAGAAGGCCGGCTTGAGCGCGTCGGTTTCGCGGATCGCGGTTACGCCGGCATCGCTCAGCAAGTTCTGGACCTGCGACACACGGGCGTCGAGTTCAGCCAGGGAAGCGGCGCGCACCGCGGCGGAGAAGCCGTGCAGCACATAGACGCTGCGCCCGCTCATCACGTCGTCTTCGTCCTGTTGCAGCTCCTCAATCTGGCTGCGCGCGGCGTCGTTGCCGCTCTGCATCTGCTTCACGCGCCGATCGATAGTGCCGAGAGCGTGGGCTTTCTGGCGGAACCATGCCGAGTTGGTCAGCGTGATCGGGAACGGCACCTGCCGCAGCGCCGCGAGCATGATGGGCGAGGTGCGAGCCGGATAATCCTTGAACGACTCCAGGGCCACGAACAGCGGCGGGCCTTCACCCACAATCTGCATCTCGCGATGCCCGAAGATGGTCCGCTCGGGCAGGATCAGGTGCCCCAGGCGCCCCATGGTAAGGCCCAGCGGGCGGAAGCGGCCGGACATGACCAGGTGCATCGCCTCAGCGATCTCGCTGAACAGCACCCCGTCTTCCTCACGCAGGGCCAGCCGCCGGGCGCCGTAGCGGGCAAGCCCCGCTTCCACTTTGCCCAGCACGGTTTCGAAGTCATCGACCGACCTTTGGTCACATGACACGCCGCGGCGGGAACGGCCCAGCATGGCACCGAGGCTGGTGCGAATCGTGTCGGCGGGCCGCATGACTAGGGTGACGAACAGGTCGTTGCGGTAGAGCGATCCGGCGCCCTGCGCCTGCCGATAGGCGCCATCGAAGCGCGCGGCGAACCAGTTGGGGATTGCGGGCAGGGTTGCCATGTCCTGCCGGTCCTGGCGGACGAAGTGGTCCCACATCTCAATGCGGGGGTCGGAGATGTTGCGGTCCAACTGGTTGTCGCGCAGGTGCGAACCGACGATGGCCCGCGCCCCGGACAGCTCGGCATCCATTCCGGCGACATGATACGTGGCCGACATCGCACCGTCGTCATGGACAACGATCCCCGGCGTCCAGTGGCCGACATGGGGCAGGAACCGGGCGTGGCTGGCGTCAGAGTGCATGGCTACGGGTGCCCAGGGGATCGGTGGTGACGCCGCCCCAGCGTGCGCGGTCCCCGAACATCGCTCCCGAGGTCAGCGCCAGCAGCAGCACGCGGGGCCGGTTATGGTCGCGTGCGACCAGCAGGCGGCCCAGGGCAGTCAAGGGCAGGATCAGCCCCATCCAGAACGGGTTGCCGGTCACGGTCATCAGCAGCAGCGGCGGGACCATGATCGGCAGGATGAACCAGAACGGCACGCCGAATGTCCTGATGACTGCCGGCCGGGTTGCCCCGACCGACAGCACATCCCAGGGCACATCTTCGCCCCGGTGCGGCATCAGAGAACGCCGTATTGCGTCAGCAGGAACGGGGCACCGAAGGCGAGGGCGCCACCGCCGACCACGCCGCCGACCGCCGGCATGACGCTGCGGCCGTCGTATGCGGCCATGCCGCCGCGGGCCATGCCGATCCCGCAGATGCCGAGGCCGACGATCTTGAGGGCGTAAGGGAGCAAGGTGGTCAGACCGCCCACGGGGTCGATGCCGCCGCCCACCATGACGGCAAGGGCTGGGGTGGCAAGTGCGGCATAGGCCGCCGCAGTGGTGGCGGTGGCGATCAGGCGTAACTTCATGGGGCAGGCTCCTTCGGGCTGACTGAGGGAGGCCGGTGGAACGCATCCACCAAGCCGGCGGTGTCGTCCGGCACGGGCGGGCCGGCGTGAAGCGCGTCCTCCATGCCGAGAGGCGGACGGGGCGGTTCTGGTGCCACCGTGTCCTCGGGTGTGGCCGGTGCCCGGTAAGGTCCGGCGATCTGGATGGCGGGGTTACGCACTCGCGCCAGCACTTGTTCAACACCGGCCGCATAGGCAGCACCGCGCTCCGTGCCGCCGGTGTTGTAGCGGCGGTGGGCGAGGGACCAGACGGCTTGCACGTCGGCCGCGTAGTGGTCGGCACCCGCCGCCATGCTGCGGCAGGCGTCGAATGCGGCCTCAATGGTCAGGCCGTGGCGGGCGAGCTGGCCGGAGTTGACCTGCATCAGCCCAAGGTCGATGGACCGCCCTTGTGCGAGCAGGGCAGCGGCCCGTGCCGCAGCCTCTTGCGGCGTCGCGGAGCGGATCGCGGCGGCGGGCAGGCCGCGGGCACGGTCGGCGTTGACGCCGATCACCAGAGGGTCGCCGCCGCTTTCATGGATGGCGATGGCGGCAAGCCGCCTGGCGAACTCGCTGCCCCGGTCGGCCCGACCGCAACGCGGGTCCTCGGCTACCTTCTGGGCCTCATCGAATGTCAATGGGACAGATGCTGCGCGGCTTGTCGAGCCGCAGAATGACATCCCGCAAAGCGCGAGAACCGTCCAAGTCGAAAGGTCGCGAACCGGAGCATGGAGGGCCATGCTCTAAACCTATGCGATTACATCCTGTGATGGCAAGCGAGTGTTTAGCATAGGCTACTTAGGCTTCGCGGCGAGGCCCGGCATCGCGGAGGAGCGTGTCCATCTCAACGCCGACGCCACGAGCCAGGCGTTGTATCGTGTCCAGCGTGAGATTGAGCGTCCCGCGCTCCGCCCGGCTGACGGTCATTGTCGCCAGACCAGTCATGGCGGCAAGTTGCGCCTGGGTTAGGCAAGCGGCGCCGCGGGCTGCGCGCAGGTTGCGGGCAACGATGGTGCGTGCTGACGGGTCCAACGCCGGTTGATCGTCGTTTCCTGGATCATCCAATCCGGGACCGGGCAGTGGGGGCTTGAGCATCAATGCGACTCCAGATTGCTGCACTGACACCCCGCTTGGCACGCGCCACACGCCCCTGTGAACCGATTGCATTAGGCGCAGGCCCCGAGTCTAACCCGTTTTGGCGTGTAAACCATCAATTAACCGCCGAAGGGTGCCAAAATGACACGGCACAGGACCACCAACGCAAAGGGCGGCCCCGTAGGACCGCCCCGCCGCCAGAGTCCAGACCGGATGGCTAAGCAGGCGCCCGGCCTACCTCCTTCCACAGCACCGCTTCCGCGTCCGCCGCCGGCACCCCCGCTGCAATCCGCTCCCCGCATCGGACAAAAGCGGCCCACTCGTCCGCCGGCAGGGTGCGGGCCAAGTCCAACAGGCTGCACATCAAGGCGTCGCCGGCCAGCACCTTCGCCAACCAGCCATCGTCGGCGCCGGACGCCGTGCCCGTGTCGCTCACGCTGGCAACTCCAGCCAGCCCCGCAGCAGGTTCAGCGCGAAGATTGCCTCCGGGTCGCCAATCTGCTCCCCGTCGCACTGGTTTTCCTCCAGCATGGCCACCACGACTGCTGCCTTAGCCCGGTATCCGGCCTGCGTGGTTGCGACCAGACCGTCTATCTCGCGGGCCGTGTCATACTTGGCGCCGCTGGCCGCTTCCCAATCAAGGTTGGCTTCGTCGTAGGCTTCGGCGTGTTGCCGATGGAAGGTGGCGCAGAGTGCAATCAAGGCCGCGTCGGGGCAAGCAAAGGGCGCCGCGTCAGCACGCCCCAGCACCGCTGCATCACGCAGCAGGTAGTCCAGCAGCCGGCCCGTGATGGTGCCCTGCGCATCAAAGCTGAACTCCCTCCCGCCGGAGTGCTGCGCCAGGCTGCCAGCCCTGGCCGCGATGCCCACAGGCGTAGCCGCCCGCAGATGCTCCATGCGGTCCAGGAGCGTGTGCATCTTGGCGAAGATCGGTGCAGCAGCCTGGCCAGCTTTCCCGTCGTCCTCTATGGCCTCCGGCCCGTCATAGATCGCGCGCTGCCGCAGGTCGCAGGCGTTGAACTCTGTGCAGACGGCGAGCAGGTCAGCATCAGGGTTCGGCGCCGCCGCGGCAGCGCCCAGGCCAGCGCTCGCCAGAGGCACCACAGCCGGCGCCGCCGCCAGCAGGTTGCGCCGGTTCATGCGCCGGCCCTCCCCGCCAAATCGCCCAGCAGCGACACCAGCACCTGATCCTGCCGGAAGGCGTGCGGCAGCCGGTCGTCGTTCCCGCCGTAGAACCAAACCAGCACCCGAGCCTTGGCCCGCACGCCCTCCGGCGTCCTGGCCGGCAACCTGCCGATGCGCTGCAACAGCAGCTCGTCCGGCACAGGCTCGTCGCGGAACATCGCGGACGTGCTGGCCGCGTGGAACGCCCGGCTTTCGTCCAGCGTCATCGCGGCCACGCAGGCGCGCTCGTCCCGCTGCATGGTAACATACTCCCCGCATAGGACGAGCAGCTCCCCGTCCAGCTCGGCGGCCTTGGCATCCCCCGCCGCCGGAGCGACCAGGAGCAGGGCGGCACCCATCTGCCCGAACGCGCTGCGGCGCGTGTTGGCGGACAGCGGCGGCGGTGCGTGCGGGTCAGGCGCCCGGCCGGACGCCGGAAAGCTATGGCGGCTCATGCCACGACCCTCCCCAGCCACATACCGTTTATGGAATAGCCGTCCGGCAGCGGCCCGTGCTGCTGAACCAGCCTTTCAATGATCGCATCGCGCGCCGACCGCACCATGTCCCGCACCAGGGACGCCAGCAGCGTCGTGTGCCCGTCCCGGCCATCTTCCGGATCGTCAAAGGCTTCCCGGTGCCAGGCCGACAGCGCGAGAGCCTTGGCGCACCAGCCTTCCGGCGTGGCGGCCGGCGTCGCCTCGATCCAGTGCAGGGTGTCCCAATCGGGCGGCACGTCCTGCACATCGGCCAGGTCATCAGGCGCCACCACGTAGCGATACCAAGATGCTAGCTCGGCTTCCGCGTAACCGGGGCAGATCCCCGGGCAATCAGGCTGGCGTTGCGGCCTGACGGACGAGGTCGGGGAGCGGCGGGATGCTGACGACGCCCGGCACGTGCAGGCGGTCGCCGAGGTAGCGGTAGAACGAGAC
>JAABUR0100005469.1_pt1 | contig 16220 bp, 14 predicted proteins | sample 5560091 | NCBI WGS metagenome assembly JAABUR01 (sample SAMN10711879, study PRJNA513375) | rock metagenome | isolation source: Antarctica rocks | place: Antarctica: Victoria Land, University Valley sud
GCAGCGGCGCCCAACAGCCGCACCAGCAAGGCCAACGCCACCAGCACCAGCGAGACGACAGCCGGTGTGACGGTCGCCCGCGCTGTGGCGCGGTTGCTGTCGATCTCCTTGAGCAGGAACGGCAGCGTCGAGTCACTGGTCATTCTGTAACGCCCGCCGTCGAGCCCGCGCAGCTCGGAAGGCAGGTCCTGCACCACCCTCGCCGCCGCCCGGACGTCGCTGGACTGGGTCGTCGGACCCGTCGCCAACCGCCTGTCGACCAGCACTTCCCACCCTCGGGCAGGGAGCGCGTCGAAGGTGGAGCGGTCCACGAACAACGGCGCGGGGTTGTAGACGCCGGGACCGGTCGACGACGGGGAGTACGGCACCCGCGCGGTCCGGCTCTCGTCGAAGAAGAACCCCGACGCTTCGGCCGGGATGGTGTAGGTACCCACGACGGTGAGGTCGGAGCGGAGTCCTTTGAAGGGGACGGTCTCGCCGACAGCGACGTCCGTGTCGGCACTGTCCAGCTCGTGCAGCAACACCTCACCCGGCTTGCTGGGGCAGCGACCCTTGATGACCAGTCGCTCGCAGCTGCCGTCCTTCGCCATCAGCACAACGTGGCCGTCGTAGGGAAGGCCGAACACCTGGCTCAGCCAGTCGGGGTCGGAGCGCAGCGTCACCGTCGGTACGCCGAACGAGCCGGCCAGCTGGTCGGCGCCCCCGCGCTCAGCCGCAGTGGCTGCTGCCGCGACGGCTCGCGGGCCGCTCGGGCGATAGGCGATCGTGACGCCGGTGCTAACGGGGCTTGCCTGGTTGAGCCGTGCGACGAGGAACGACTGTGTCGCCGCACTTTGGTATGCCGGTCCGAGCACGGCCGACGCGACCGCCACCGTCGTCAGCAGCATCGACCCCAACGTCAGGGTGAGGCGCGCGCGCAGACCGCGGAGCACCGCCGCGCCCAGCTGGCCGCGGCCGCCGCGCCGGCGGCGGGGAACATCTCGGTGGCTCATCGTCCGGCTCCCACCCGCAACAGGCTCGGCGGCGACGACCGCGCAACGCTGCGATAAGCGGCGTACGTCACCCCACCCACCAACAGCCCCGCCCCCGCGGCGACGGCGATGATCTCCCATGGCCGGTTCGGACCGCCCAGCAACGGCAGGTAATCCGACTGAGGAACCAGCGAGAGGGCACCGAGCGACGCTCCGGAGGCGACCCAGCCAGCGAGCCAGACAACGACGAAGGCAGTCAGCGCCAGGACGAACGCCTCCACGGCATGCGCACCTGTGATGCTCGACACCGGCACCCCGGAAACCCGCAGGCTCGCGGCCTCGTCACGACGGTCGGCGCGCTGCGCGAGCACGGACGCGATGAGACTGACGCCGGCGATCAGACCGGCGAACACGCTCATCAACAGGTAGAGCCGGATCCCTTGCGCGGCCGGTGCGGCACGTGCGTGGCGCAGGATCGCCGAGTAGGCACGGGGCGTGGAGACCTGTCCGGAGGCCTCGAGCTCGGCCAGCACACCCGCGGGCGTGTCAGCCCGCGCGATGATGGCCGCTGCCGCGGTCGGAATCATGCTGGTGGCACCGGCCAGCGCCCTCGGCAGGTCGATCAGCACCCCCTGTCGACCGAGGTAGGGCAGCATGGAGGCGGTCCCGACCACGTCAACCGGGTGATCCGATCCGTCCGGCCCGAAGCCCATCGGAGCGCGATGCTGCTTCAGCAGCGTCAGGCCCGGGGTCGAAACGGCGGCCAGCGGCTGACGGCTCGCCACGTCGGTCAAGACCAGCGGTGCGGGGAGCCAAGGCAGCGCGACGTCGAGCCGGTCATCCTCGTACGTCAGCGCTTCCCGGAATTTATCGCCGGGCTGCACCCGCCACCGCCGGTCCGCGAGCAGGTCGCGGGTGCCGAACTCGACGGCACCAAGCACGAGATGGTCGCCACGCCCCCTCGTCCACCCGTCGACGGTGATCTGATTGACGACGCAGCCGTGTAGGCAGCCGGCTATCGGCTTGGTGACCCGGTTCACCCCAGGACCCGGACGGGCCGTGGGCGCCAACGCCACGGACGCCACTTGACCTGTGTCGTTGACGTAGTCGATCGTCACCCCGACCTCACGCGCGTGTCGGAGGGAGGTGCGGACAAACGTCACCGATGCCTTGGTCCCGGTGGCCGTGCGCAACGGCTCTCCCGCCTGCAGGGCGTTGACGGCCGCCGACACCGCGGCGGCGCCGGTGCCGGCCAGGAAGCCGCCGACCACCCGGTCCCACCGCTCCATGTCGGCGAAACTTCGGCGGTAGGCCTCGGACCTGTCGGGCGCGGCAGTGACCGCCATCAACCACCGGCCACCGGGATCGGCCCCGTGCGAGACCGTGTACGCAGTGAGGGCGCCACCCTCGACCGCCATCCGCTGCGGACCGCCGAGCTGAAGTCGGGCGGTCTCGGCCGTCCAGGCTGTCACCGCCCCCGACCCGCTTACGGTGACGGCCGCGACCACAGCTGCTGCCACCACGAGTCGTGTCCCCCCGACGGTGTCGCGACGGCGTGCGAGCCGGCGCACGGCGAGGAAGAGTCCCAAACCGCGTCGGGCACTGCGACCCGGCCGCCGCACGGCCCAGGACGAGCCGAGCGCCAGCAGCCAGGCGGCGACCTGCGCCGACGCGAGCCCGATCAACACCGGTGTCAGCAGCGCGGGGCTGGCGAGCCCGCGCCAGTCCTCGCGGACGTCGCCACCCTGGGTGGCCTCGTAGGTCGCGATCGCCGCAGCCACGATCACGACGGTCTGGCCGAGAAGGACGAGCGTCGCCGACTGCCGGGGACGGCGCGACTGGTCGAGCTGTTCGACCAGCGGCTGCTGCAACGTCTGGTGGCTGCCGGCGATGACACCGGCGAGACCCAGCACGACAGCAAGCACGACCGAACCTGCGCCGAGCTGGCTGATCGTGACGGGAACCTGGTCTCCGAGCCAACGATGGGCGGCGCGCTCGGTCACCCAGCTTCCCACCGGTACGCCGACGGCAGCAGCCGCGAGAAGCACCACGAACGGTTCGGTCAGGTAGTAGGCGTACAACCGCGTCCCGGTCCGGCCCCTGATCTGTGCCAGCGCGATCTCGGTACGCCGCAGCCGGGCGACCTGGCCCGACTGCACGCTCACGGCAACTGCACCGAGCAGCAGCAGCGCCCCGACGGCACCGACGGGCGTCCCGGTGAGCTCGCTGAACGTGACGGCGGTGAGCGTGCCTGCGACCACGACGACGCCGAGCGCGAACAGCGCCATCGTCGCCGCCCTTCGCGCACCGATCCCCCGTAGTACCTGCCCCATGTGAGCCTCAGCCGGTCATGCCAGGACGCAGTTGCCCGACGGGTGCGACGCGGTCCGTCAGCTCGCCGTCGTCGAGCAGGTAGTGCCGGTCCGCGGCCGCCACCACGGCCGCGTCGTGGGTGGCGACGACCACGATCGCGCCGCGCCGGGCTTCCTTACGCAGCTCACCCATCACGTGCTCGCGGTTTCCTTCGTCGAGCTCGCTCGTGGGCTCGTCTGCCAACAAGATCTCGGCGCCGACAACGAACGCCCGCGCACAGGCCACCCGTTGCATCTGCCCACCTGACAGTTCCTCCACCTGCCGGTCGCCCAGGTCACCGATATGGAAACGCTCGAGGGCAGCGCTCGCGCACTCGTCGACGTCGCGAGGCTCGGCGCCCCGGGCACGCAGCGCGACGGCGACGTTCTCACTGGCACTGAGGATCGGCACCAGACCATAGACCTGCAGCACGAACGCCACCTGCGGCCTGGGGTCGCCGTCCCCCTGCCACATCGGCGTGCCGTCGTACGTCGCCGTCCCGTGGTTCGGCGAAAGCAGGCCGCCCGCCACCGACAGCAACGAGGTCTTGCCCGAGCCGGACGGGCCTGACACCGCGGTGACGACACCTGATTCGAACGTCAGCGTCATCGGGCGCAGGATCTGCTTGCCGCCGACGGCGAGATCAATGTCGTCGAGCACAAGATCGGAGCTCATTTCGGCTCGCTGCACATGCTCGTCGCGCCTCGTGGCGGAGGCGTCATCGCGGCTCCTGCTGCGAGGTGACGCCACCTGGTCGGCTGAGGAGCAGCGTGTCGATGTCTTCGGGCTCGATCCGCACGAGCGTCCCGGGTGGCCACTGCTCACCCAGGTGCGCCGGCAGGTGCAGGACGCCGTCGGCGCCAATGACGACGTATTCGGCGCCGTCGCGCCCCTCGGAACCGACGCGGCCACCCTTCATCGTGATGGTCCGTGGAAACGTGTCAGCCACCTCCGGCTGGTGCGTCACGACGACGATGGTCGTGCCGAGCTCGTCTCCCAGCCCATGTATCAGCTCGATCATGTGGTCGCGGTCGTCGTGGCTGAGCTGGCTGGTCGGCTCGTCCGCGAGCAGCAGCTGCGGCGACGAGCTGACCGCGCAAGCCAGCGCGAGCCGTTGCTGCTGTCCGCCGGACATGGTGCGGACGACCTGGTCAGTGGTATCCGTCAGTCCCACTCGGGCCAGCAGCGCGGAGTCATCCAGCCCGACCCGCCCATTGGCGGGCCCCGAGACGCGGGCAAACGCGAGGTTCTGGCGTGCGGTGGCATAAGGCAACAAGTTGCGGCTCGCCCCTTGCAGCATCGTGCTCACGCGCTGCGCACGCACCTTGGTGAGCGCTCGCTCGCTCAACCGCGAGATCTCCTCACCACCCAAGAAGATCTTGCCTGCCGAAGGGCGCTGGATGCCGCCGAACAACGTCAGCAGCGTCGACTTGCCCGACCCCGACGGCCCGAGGAACGCGACCCGCTCCCCGGCCACGATGTCGAGGTCGACACCCTGCAATGCCACCACGTCGTGTCCCTCGAAGGTGCGGTACAGGTGGACGACGCCGCGGCAGGTGATGCTCAGGCCACGCTCGGCCCGGTCATCGACCGACCCGCTGCGAGGCTGGACCTCCTCGATCGCCTGCCCGCGCACGGTCCACCCCGTTTCTGTCGCGTAGCCGTCAACCCTCCGAGACAACCGGGTCGGCTCGGTCGGCACAACAGCCGATGCCGGGTCGTTAACCGCTTGTGACCTGAAGACGACCTCAGTCAGGCTGCTCCGCTGTCTCACGCTCGTGTTGGCGGTCCACGAACAACCGGCCCGCGGACACGGCAAACGTCGGGCTGGATCAGAGCTCGTGGCTCACCGAGCGCCGCAAGCCGGACCGTTGCACCACACGCTGGATGGTCAGATCGCGTACGTCGGGCGAGCCGACGTACCGGATGTCCCGAAGCCCCTGCTCCTGCGCGGCGGACTCGAAGACGAAGTGGCCGAAGTCCAACATGCGACCGAGCAGGGGCTTCTCGACGGTGATGTCCAGGATCCGGGCGATCGGCATGGTGGCGAGTCGCCGAGACATCACCCCGCGGGTCCGGAAGACCCGCATGTTCGTGATGACGAAGCGGTCCATGTGCTCGGTGAGTCCCAACCAGAACGCGTGCACACCGAAGCCGAGGCAGAGCAGCAGCGGAAGCCAGCCGATCTGCACGGAGCTGACGAGGAAGGCGGTGAAGAGGCTCGCGGCTGCGACTGCCTCCAGGGCGGCACGCCAGAACGCCATCCAGTGGTGGCGGACCTCGTCGATGACGATCTCGCCCTCGTCGATGAGCAGGTGGACCTCGATCTGCGGGTCGGCGAACGTACGCCGCAGCCAACCGGCCATGGCGACGCCTAGCTCGCGAGGGTCGACAAGAAGCGCATCAGCTGTTCGAAGCCGTTAGCGACGGCCTCGCCCGCACCCTTGATCGCATGCGCGGCGTTCTCTGGCTGGGACAGCAGGTAGAAGACAGCGAACGCGAGAACGAGGAAGGTGATGCTCTTCTTCGCGACATCGGTCATCGGTCCTCCTCGTTGTCTCGGCTGCAGCACCGGCTAGCACTCGGCTGGATGCGCACCGAAGCAGGACCTGGCACGAGATCCTGTCGTGTCTTGTGTAGCAAATGAGGACAGTGTGACAGATGAGGCGCGCCGCGCGCGAGGGCCGGTCCAGAACTTCCCCGCCTTGACGGCGGTGCCGTCTCGCCCGCGACTGGGGGCCGGCACACCGACGCTCAGAGGGCGGCGATGATCACGTCTGCGGCGGTGTAGGGGTCGTTGGTGCCTGCCACGACGGCGGCCGCCAGCGAGTCGATGTCACCATGTCCGTGCACGTCTTCGAACCGCTGCCGCAGCGCTGTTACCGCGATCGCCTCGATCTCCTCACGCGCCCGTCGTTGGCGCCGCCGTGCCAGTTCGCCGGACTCCTCGAGCATCTCGCGGTGCTTGTCGATCGCCGCGACGAGGTCGGCCATCCCCTGACCGGTGTGCGCCACCGTCTTCACGATCGGTGGCCGCCACTCGCCCTGCCTCGCGCCTAGGCTCAGCACCGAGCGGAGGTCGCGGACCACCTGGTCGGCGCCGTCGCGGTCGGCCTTGTTGACGACGTACACGTCGCCGATCTCGAGGATGCCGGCTTTGGCCGCCTGGATTCCGTCGCCCATGCCGGGCGCCAGCAGGACCAACGTGGTGTCGGCCAGACCGGCGACCTCGACCTCGGACTGGCCGACCCCGACCGTCTCCACGATGACCACGTCACACCCAGCAGCGTCGAGCACGCGCAGCGCCTGGGGTGTCGCCCAGGCCAACCCCCCGAGATGGCCGCGCGCAGCCATCGACCGGATGTAGACACCGGGGTCGACCGCGTGGTCCTGCATCCGTACCCGATCACCGAGCAGGGCACCACCGGAGAACGGCGACGTCGGATCGACCGCGAGGACGCCCACCCGCTTGCCATCCGCCCGCAGCGCCGTGACGAGAGACGAAGTGGAGGTCGACTTGCCGACGCCGGGTGCGCCGGTGATCCCGATGATCTGCGCGTTGCCGGTGTGGGGAGCCAACCGGGCGGCGACTTCGCGCAGCAACGGGGAGGCGTCCTCCACCAGCGAGATGAGCCGGGCGACCGCCCGCGGCTCGCCTTCCTGGGCGCGGTCGACGAGCTCCTCGACGCGGCGCTGATCGCGCGCCGTCCGCCGTCCGACCGTCTCGCGCCGCCTCGGCGGCTCCGCGGCGGCGGGCCCGACGGCCGCGGTCACGCGGGGACGCGGACGATCAGCGCGTCGCCCTGGCCTCCCCCACCACAGAGCGCGGCTGCACCGACGCCCCCGCCGCGGCGATGCAGCTCGAGCACCAGGTGCAGCACGATCCGAGCGCCCGACATGCCGATGGGGTGGCCGAGGGCGATCGCGCCGCCGTTGACGTTGACCTTGTCCTCGCTGATCTCGAGCTCGCGGGCGCTGACGATCCCTACCGCGGCGAACGCCTCGTTGAGCTCGATCAGGTCGAGGTCGGAGGCCGCGATGCCTTCCTTGGCGCAGGCCGCCCTGATCGCGTTTGCCGGCTGCGACTGCAGTGTCGAGTCAGGCCCCGCGACCTGTCCGGAGGCGCCGATCTCGGCCAGCCAGGTGACGCCGAGTTCGGTGGCCTTGGCCTTGCTCATGACGACCACAGCGCACGCCCCGTCAGAGATCTGGGACGCGGAGCCGGCTGTGATCGTTCCGTCCTTGGCGAACGCCGGCCGCAGCTTGCCGAGTGACTCGGCGGTGGTGTCGCTGCGCACGCCCTCGTCCTCGGCGACCACCATCGGGTCGCCGCGACGCTGAGGCACCTCGACGGGGACGACTTCGTCGGTGAAGAGCCCGTTCTTCCATGCCGCGGCTGCGCGCTGGTGAGACCTGGCCGAGAAGACGTCCTGCTCCTCACGCGACAGCATCTCGTCGTCGGTGTTTCGAGTCTCGGTCAGGCTGCCCATGGCCTGGTCGGTGAAGACGTCCCAGAGGCCGTCGTACGCCATGTGGTCGCGAACCGTGACGTCGCCGTACTTGTAGCCCTCGCGCGACTTGGTGAGCAGATGCGGGGCGTTGGTCATCGACTCCATACCGCCCGCGACGACGACCTCGCACTCGCCGGCGCGGATGAGCTGGTCGGCGAGCGCGATCGCGTTCATGCCTGACAAGCAGACCTTGTTGATCGTCAGTGCCGGGACCGTCATCGAGAGGCCGCCCTTGACCGCGGCCTGACGAGCAGCGATCTGGCCGGCACCGGCCTGCAGGACCTGACCCATGATCACGTAGTCGACCTGGTCGGCGTCGACACCCGCCTTGTCGAGCGCACCCTTGATCGCAGCGCCACCGAGATCGGCCGCCGACAAGTCCTTGAGCCCGCCGAGCAGGCGTCCGATCGGCGTACGGGCTCCTGCCACGATGACTGATCCGGCCATGTGAGTCCTCCTGCTCGACGGTGCGCGCGACGAAGTGGCTCAGCACGCGGGGTTCTGAGCCGCACTCTATCCAGGCTGTCTGATCGAGCGGAATGCGCGCATACGCTTTGTCGAACACATCACACCCGGTTGGCGCCTGCGCCCGGATGGCGCGAAGATCAAACGATGCTCCCATCAGGTCTCATCACCGCCATCGACCATGTCGGCATAGCGGTCGCCGACCTCGACCAGGCGATCGCCTTCTACGCCGACAACTTCGGCTTCACCGTGGCGCACGAGGAGACCAACGAGGACCGGGGCGTGCGGGAGGCCATGCTGGCCGTCGGCTCGTCTGACACCTGCCTACAGCTGCTCGCGCCGCTCACGCACGCGTCACCCATCGCAAAGTTCCTCGACCGCTCCGGCCCGGGGATCCAGCAGCTGGCGTACCGGGTCACGAGCATCACCGAGGCCATGGCCGCGGTACGTGCACAGGGGATGCGGCTGCTGTACGACGAGCCACGCAGCGGCACTGCCGGCAGCCGGATCAACTTCATCCATCCCACCGACGCCGGCGGAGTGCTCGTCGAGCTCGTCGAGCCCGCCGAGCCCGCCGAGCCCGTCAGCGTGAGATGAGCCGGAGGGCGTCTACTGGACCCTGACAACTCGGTGAGAAGGAAACACAGCTATGAAGGACATCCTGGACGCGATCCTGACTGGCAGTGCGAGCGGCGACGACCTACTCTCCCTCGCCGTGCCGGAGTCCTACCGCGGCGTCACCGTTCGCAAGAACGAGGCCACCATGTTCGAGGGGCTCGAGTCGCGCGACAAGGATCCCCGCACGAGCCTGCACGTCGACGAGGTAGCGACGCCGCAGCTCGGCCCGGGTGAGGCACTAGTGGCCGTGATGGCCTCGTCGATCAACTACAACACCGTGTGGACGTCGATCTTCGAGCCGGTCTCGACATTCACGTTCCTCGAGCGCTACGGCAAGATGTCACCGCTCAGCAAGCGCCACGACCTGCCCTACCACGTGGTGGGCTCCGACCTCGCCGGTGTCGTCCTCCGCACCGGTCCAGGAGTGCACATCTGGTCCCCCGGAGACGAAGTCGTGGCGCACTGCCTGTCGGTCGAGCTGGAGAGCCCCGACGGTCACAACGACACGATGCTCGACCCGGAGCAGCGTATCTGGGGCTTCGAGACGAACTTCGGGGGGTTGGCCGAGCTGGCCTTGGTCAAGTCCAACCAGCTGATGCCCAAGCCCGCTCACCTCTCGTGGGAGGAAGCAGCGTCACCGGGCCTGGTCGGTTCCACGGCATACCGCCAGCTGGTCTCCCGCAACGGCGCGGACATGAAGCAAGGGGACACCGTGCTGATCTGGGGCGCCTCGGGTGGACTCGGGTCGTACGCCACCCAGTTCGCTCTCAACGGCGGCGCGACGCCGGTCTGCGTCGTCTCGTCCGACGACAAGGCGGACATCTGCCGGGCGATGGGAGCGGAGCTGATCATCGACCGGCACGCCGAGGGCTACCGGTTCTGGAAGGACGAGACCACCCAGGACCCCAAGGAATGGCGTCGTCTCGGCGCCAAGATCCGTGACCTGACCGGTGGCGACGACCCCGACATCGTCCTCGAGCACCCCGGTCGGGAGACGTTCGGGGCGTCGACCTTCGTCGCCCGCAAGGGCGGCACGATCGTGACCTGTGCGTCCACCTCGGGGTACCTGCACGAGTACGACAACCGCTACCTCTGGATGAACCTCAAGCGCATCATCGGCTCGCACTTCGCCAACTACCGCGAAGCGTGGGAGGCGAACAGGCTGATCGCCAAGGGATCGGTGCATCCCACCCTTAGCCAGACCTACCCGCTGGAGCAGACGGGCGAGGCGGCGTGGCAGGTTCACCGGAACCGACATCAGGGCAAGGTCGGAGTACTCTGCTTAGCACCGGAAGAGGGCCTGGGGGTTCGCGATCATCGGCTGCGTGAGACTCATCTGCACGCCATCAACCGGTTCCGAGGCACGTAAATCCCTGGGGCGGCATCGGGTCGCCTGGGCCGAGACAGATTGAGAGACCACGGCGATGTCTGACCACAGCCAGCGCGGACTGTCCATCTTCGACGACCCCGCCAGCGAACCGACTCCGCTGACCGCTACCGGCGCTTTGCCCGACGACGCGACGCGAGCCTTCTCTGCCGCCGACGCCGGCCCCTCGTCGTCGCTCGCTGCCGACAGCCAGCCGCCGCCGGACTTCCCCGCCGTACGGCGTGGGGGCTACGACAAGGCCGCCGTCGACGCCTACCTTTCCCAACTCCAGGCCGGTCACGCCCGTCAGGCCTCCCACCTTCGCGTAGTGCAGGACGAGACGGTCCGACTACGCCGCAGGCTCGCCGAGCTCGAGCAGCTGCAGGCCGAGCAGACATCTCCGACGTACGCCGGGCTCGGCCACCACGCCGCCGCCCTGTTGCGGATTGCCGAGGAGGAGGCGAACTCCGTGACCGCCGCCGCACACCAAGCCGCCGAGGAGTCGCGTCAGCGGGCGCTGCACGAGGCCACCGCGCTCAGGGCGGACGCGGAGAAGGAAGCCGCCGACATCCGCACCGTGCAGCTGCGAGAGGTCGAGGAGCGTCGTACGTCGGTACTCGACGAGGCGGAGCAGGAGCGTGACCTCGCCCGGGCCGAGGCGGCCGACCTCCTCGCCTCTGCCCGGCGGGAGTCCGAACAGCTCCGGTTGGCCGCGCAGCAGGAGACCAACGCGCTGCGGACGTCAGCCAAGCGCGAGGCCGAGCAGGCGCGTGCCGCGGCCGACCGTGAGGCGATGGAGTCCCGGCGGATGCTGGCGGTCGAGAGGGAGCGGCTCACCAAGGAGGCGGCCGAACGGCACTCATCGGCCACCGCCGAGACGACGCGCCTGGTCGAGGATGCCGAGGCGCGCTCCAAGGCGGCCGAGTCGCGGGCTCGCGAGGCGATGACCGTCGCCACCCGCCACCGCGAACAGGTCACCAGCGAAAGTGGGAAGTCTCTCGTCCGTTCGCGTCGCGAGTCCGAGCAGATCGTCACCTCCGCGCGTCGCCAGGCCGAACAGATCGTCGCCAACGCCGCCGCCGACGCCGACCGGCAGGGCGCCGCCGCGCGGGCCGAGGTCGAGCAGCTCCAACGTCGGCGCGACGGCATCGTCGCCCAACTCGCGCAGCTGCGTGACCTCGTGGCGGGCTTCACGTCAGACGACGACCCCGGGACCACGACCGAGTCGCCCACGGCGACATCGGCGCGGGCACCTGGAGCGCCGGCGGCAGCCGCGAAGGCATCCGCACCAAGCGAGGCGACGACCCTGGTCACCGCTGCCTCGCCAGAGGATCCCACCACCGTCACCCCCAAGCCGACTACCCCGCCACCACCGACCGCGGCAAAGCAAGCCGCGTTTTCATCGCCCCCAGCCGCCGAGCAGACCGGCGACGCTCTGACACGTGACCGTCGCCCCGGCCGATCCTCCCAGTAGCGTCGGTCATGTCTGCATCGATCGCCAACGCCGAGAAGCCCAGCCGGGACGAGTTGCTCATCTTCTTGCGCGCACGGAGCAAGGCGATCGTGATCACCACGCGGAGCGACGGGCGACCGCAGGCCTCCCCGGTGGCGTGCGGTGTGGACACCGAAGGCCGGCTCGTCATCTCTACGTACCCCGAGCGGGCGAAGGTGCGCAACATCCGGCGGGTGCCGCAGGTCTCGGTTTGCATGATCTCGGATGACTGGGACGGACCGTATGTCCAGGTCGACGGCTCCGCGGAGGTGCTTGACCTGCCCGACGCCTTGGAACCGCTCGTCGACTACTTCCGTGCGTTGTCCGGTGAGCACCCCGACTGGGACGCCTACCGCGAGGCGATGACACGGCAGGGCAAGTGCCTGATCCGCGTCAACGTCGACCGCTGGGGACCGACCGCCACGGGAGGGTTCCCTCCCGACAAGGCGCCTTCCTGACCCGGCGACCCGGTGCGTCCGCCGGGCTTTCGTACGCCGGACTCGAGCGCGACTCATAGCTGCCAAGACGGGCGGATATGACAGGGTGTGCGCATGTCTGACGAGGAGGTCGAGAAGGCCCGCGCGGCGGCGGCGGAGGCCGAGGGAAGCAAAGCCGAAGCGGAGCAGGCCAAGGACGAGGCCGTCAATGCTCGCGAAGATGCGGCGGAGGAGCGCGCGGAGGCCGTCCATGCCCGCCAGGACGCGGCCAAGGTCAAAACCGGAGCCGAAGACGCTGCGGTAGACGTCCAGAGTGCGCGAGCACACTCGCATGCCGTCGCCGACGAGCTTCTGATCCAGCCCTACCACGCGCCGACACAGGGTGACCCGGGTGCCTTTGGGCAACCGGGTGCGCCGGTCTCGAAACGCTCCCCCTTCTATCTGGGCTTCTTCGGCGGCCTCGGGGTGCTGGTGGCCATCTTCTTCGGCATCGCCTTCCGGCAGGCAGCACCCGTGCTCGTGCTGATCTTGGTGTCCGGATTCTTGGCGGTCGGCCTCAACCCCCTCGTCGAGGTGCTCATGCACCGGGGCATCCGACGCCCATGGGCGGTGCTGATCGTGACGCTCGGAGTCCTCAGCGTGGTCGCGCTGTTCGTTGTCGCACTGGTCCCAGTGCTGCGCGACCAGATAACGGCGCTCCTCACCAACGCGCCGGAGTGGCTCGACAAGCTTCAGACGAACAGCACCGTCAAGGATCTGGACCAGAAGTACGACGTCATCGACAAGGTGAACGAGAAGCTTCAGGATCCGTCGCTTGCCCAGCAGGCTTTCGGCAGCATCTTCACTGTCGGGCTCGCGGTCCTCAACGCCTTGCTCAACGCGTTCTTGATCTTCGTGCTGACGCTCTACTTCCTGTCCGCCCTCCCCCAGATCAAGCGTGCCTGCTACACGCTCGCACCGGCATCGCGTCGGGACAGGGTCAGCTCGCTGGGGGACGAGATCCTGCGCCGGGTAGGTGGATACGTCGCCGGGGCTTTTGTCGTGGCCTTGTGCGCGGGCGTCACCTCGTTCATCTTCCTCCAGATCGTCGGCCTGGGGCAGTACGCCTTGGCGCTGGCACTCGTGGTGGCAATCCTCGACTTCATCCCGCTCATCGGTGCCACCATCGGGGCCGTGGTCGTGTCGCTCATCGGCCTGGCCACCTCTGCGACCATCGGCATCGCGTGCATCATCTTCTACGTCGTCTATCAGCAGGTCGAGAACTATGTCCTCTATCCGCGGGTGATGCGTTCGTCGGTGGACGTGCCCGGTGTCGTGACCGTCATCGCGGTCCTGATCGGCGGCAGTCTGCTCGGCGTGGTGGGAGCCCTGCTCGCGATCCCGACAGCAGCGGCCCTCCTCCTCCTCGTGCGTGAGATCCTGGTGCCTCGCCAAGACGTCAACTGATGTCGCTGCCGCCGCCAACCTTTGGCGTCGCTTGGGCCATCGGTCCGTCCCAGGTGTCCGGAAGGGGTGCGGCGCCGGGATTGAGCCGTCGCACGATGTGGTCGAGGACCTCTTCGGCCTGTCCGACCCACAGATGCCGGCCGTTCGGGACGGCGACCACTTCCGCCTGCTGGATCGCGGCGAACCGCTCACGCGCTTCGTGGGGGCGCAGGTAGTCGTCGTACTCCGGCACGATCGCGATCACCGGCTTCTCCGCAGCCTGCCAGCCCGCAAGATGCTCCGGGCCGGTGAACCGAAGCGGCGGAGAGAGCACGATGGCGCCCTCGACGCCTGGGTCGTTTCCGTACATGAGCGCCAGGTCGGCACCGAACGACCAGCCGACCACCCAGATGTGCGGGAGGTCGGTGAACTCGGCATACTCGATGGCGGCGGCCACGTCGTACTCCTCGCCGACCGCAGCGTCGAACGCGCCGTCGCTGATCCCCTGCATGCTGCGCGTACCTCGCGTATTGAACCGGAGGACCGCGAGCTGCGCCAGAGCCGGGAGCCGGGCGGCTGCCTTGCGAAAGATCTGGCTGTCCATCATGCCGCCGTGCGTCGGCAGCGGATGCAGACAGATCATCGTCGCGACGGGAGGCCCTTCCTGCGGCAACGCCAACTCGGCGACGAGTTCGAGCCCGTCGGCCGTCGTCAAGGTGACGGCCTCGCGGCGGGCCGGCAGCACCGAGTTTGGCCGGATGCGCTGCGGCGAGCCCATCTTCAGCGGTCGGAGTAGTCGCGGAACCCACGGCCGGTCTTGCGACCGAGGTAGCCGGCCGTGACCAGGTGCTCGAGCAGCGGCGCCGGGGCGAAGCCAGGCTCGCGGAACTCCAGGAAGAGCGTGCGCTCGATCGCCAAGGAGACATCGTTGCCGACCACGTCGAGCAGCTCGAACGGTCCCATCGGCAACGCGCACCCTTCCTTCATCGCCGTGTCGATATCGTCCGCGCTCGCGTAGTGCGCCTCGAGCATCCGGACCGCGTCATTGAGGTAGGGGAAGAGCAGCGCGTTGACGATGAAGCCAGCTCGGTCGCCGCACGTCACGGGGTGCTTGCCGATGGCCGCACACAGGGCACGGACCGTCTCGACGGCATCGGGATCGGTGGCCACCGTCGACACGACCTCGACGAGCGCCATCAGCTGAGCAGGGTTGAAGAAGTGCATGCCGACCACGTCGCGTGGACGCGAGGTCACCGAGGCCAGCTCGATGACGGGGAGCGACGATGTCGTGGTCGCCAGGATCGCGCCGCGACGGCAGATCTCGTCGAGGTTCTCGAACAGCGCCGACTTGGCGGCGAGGTCTTCGGCGATCGCCTCAACGACGAGGTCGACGCCGGCGAGGTCGTCGAGCGTGGTGGACCCGTGCACCCGTGCAAGGGCCGAGTCGCGCTCGGCCTGCTCCAGCTTGTTGCGCTGAACGGCCTTCTCGAGGCTCCGGGTGACCGCTGTGCGGACGTTGTCGACCTTGTGCTGGCTGCGGGTGACGTAGGTGACGTCGTACCCGGCCTTCGCGAAGACCTCGACGATGCCCGTGGCCATCGTGCCCGACCCGACGACGCCGACCGCTTGGATGTCGCGCCGGAGCCGCGGGCCAGAGTCGGTGCTCGGCGTTTCCACATCATCGATGACGATCGGGCTGTCGGTCGTCTCGTAGGTGTAGAACCCGCGTCCGGTCTTTCGGCCGAGCAGCCCCGCCGTGACCATCTGCTTGAGAATGGGGCTCGGGGCGTGCAAGCGGTTGCGACCCTGCCGGTACATCGTGTCGAGGATCTCGAACGCCGTGTCGAGGCCGATCAGGTCGAGCAACGCGAGCGGCCCCATCGGGTACCCGCAACCCAGCCGCATGGCGGCGTCGATGTCCTCACGGGTGGCGTAGTTGTTCTCGTACATCGACACCGCGTGATTCAGGTAGCCGAAGAGCAGAGCGTTGGCGATGAAACCGGCCTTGTCGCCTACTGTTACGGGGTTCTTGTCAAGCGCGCGCGCCAGACCCTGGACATCTTCGACCACGTCGGGCTCGGTGACGACGGTGCGGATCACCTCGACGAACCGCTGCACCGGCGCCGGGTTGAAGAAGTGCATGCCGATCACGCGACCTGGCCGCGACGTACCGGCGGAGATCTCGGTGACCGACAGCGATGACGTGTTGGTGGCGAGCACGGCATCTTCATGGACGATCTCGTCCAGCTGCTGGAACACTGCCTGCTTCAGATCGAGGCGTTCGACCACCGCCTCGACGACGAGCTGGCAGTCCTTGAGGTCGGACAAGTTCGTGGTCAGCGTCAGCCGGTCCAAGATCGCCTGTTGCTCTCCCTCGGCGAGCTTGCCGCGCTTCTTGGCACGGTCGGTCGAGTGTTGGATGTGGACGCGCCCGCGCTCCACCTGCTCATCGCCCCGCTCGACGCCGACCACGTCGAACCCGTTGCGGGCAAAGACCTCCGCGATCCCGGCTCCCATCGTGCCCAGACCGACGACACCGATGGTGGTGAACTCTCGAGACATGGTGCCGAGTCTCCCACGCCC
>JAABUR0100005474.1_pt1 | contig 16215 bp, 17 predicted proteins | sample 5560091 | NCBI WGS metagenome assembly JAABUR01 (sample SAMN10711879, study PRJNA513375) | rock metagenome | isolation source: Antarctica rocks | place: Antarctica: Victoria Land, University Valley sud
CAAGCTCGCGCGGACTTGGCTGCGTACATCACGACAGATAGCGATGGCATCTCCCGCATTCTGTTTGGTTGCATAAGCGCCGGGATAGCGGAAATCGACCGCGTAGGCCGTCAACTTGTCGAGGTCGTCGTGCATCGTCGCCCACGAGGGGTCGACGGGTAGCATCAATCGATACAAAGCTACCAGGTCGTGCGTCTTGCCGAAAGCGATACTATTCTCCTGCAAAAGGGCTTTAAGATACTTCTCGGCGCACTGCTGCGCGTGGAAACACGCCGCGTCATAGTTCGGGACTTTGCGCGCCCGCCAATCACGCAGAGCCGACGTCAGATCGCCCTCCGCTTTGGCTACCCACTCGGCCGTGAGCGGACTCATACAGCACCTCGCCCTCGCGTAGGATGTCACGAAGGAAGAAATCGCCCTGCTCGACGCGCCAGCGCAGTACTTCCGGCGTGCGGGTGAGCAAGTCTAATGGGAAGGGGGCGGCGACGCGCCGACGGATCTCGATCGCTTTTTGTGTATGATTGCCCTCGAAGGGCAGGACGACGAGCAAGTCGACATCGGAGTCCTCGGTCGGCGTGCCATAGGCGTAGGAACCGAACAGGATGATGCGCTCGGGCGCGAACTCGTGCGCGATGCGCTCGGCCAGGGCCACGATGTCTCGCCTGTCGATCATTTCTTACGCCTCTTCGCGCGTTTGGCGGACCGTTGGGCCTCGCCGAGCTGGAACATGACCACATGGCGGGCGAGGTCCGTCACGACCTCGTCGGTCAACTCAACTTCTTGGCTCCTCCCTTCTACATACGATTGTACACGGAGTCGACACGTGCCGCGCACGTTAGCCCAGGAAGAGGCGCTCCTTGGTCTCGTCAGCACGCCGGCGGGCTTGCCGAGCTGGCGGAGGGCGTCGAGGCCGCCGGTGTTGCGCACGCCGGAGACCTCGAAGATGCGCGCGTTCTCCAGCTCCTCGACGCCGCCCTAGGCGAACTGGGCGGCGATGGCGTTCACCGCGGCGGCGGTCGCGGGCGGCATGCCGGCCAGCCAGTCCTTGTTCTTGTAGCCGAAGGCGTCGGCGCGCTCCTGGCGGGTACGCGGGTCGAGGCCATAGCCGAGCTCGGCGAGGACGTCGTAGAGGTCGTAGGCGTCCATCTCACGGAGGGTGCGCACGAGAGCGGCGGAGCGGCCGCCGTCGGGCAGGCCGCCGAGGAGATCGCGCCGGTTAGGGGCGCCGGCCCACGCCCCCGAGGAGGCACGCGCGCGCGGGCGCGTCCAGCAGGAGGTCGTCGGGGCCGGTGGGGCGCCACGCCGGCAGGTAGACTACGCCGGGTGAGACAGGCGCGAGCCCCGCGAAGAACTCCTCGATCTCGGCGCGGGGGCGCGGGTAGACCGGGGCGCTCGTCCGCTGGTAGAGCGCGGTCCCTTTCAGGAGCGTGTCCGTGGGCAGGGGGTCGCTGGCACCGTGGGAGATGGCTACATAGCTGCCCGGCGCCGTGGCGTCACGCAGGGCGCGCATCAGGCCGTGCGCCTCTCTGTCGGGTAGGAAATGGAGCACGGTGAAGAGCAGCACGCCGACGGGGCGCGCGAAGTCGAGCAGGCGGCGGGTGTCCGGGTGGTCCAGGAGCGCGGCGGGGTCGCGGGCGTCGGCCTCGATCACGGCGGCGGTCGGCGTCTTTTCGAGCAGGACGCGGCTGTGCGCCATGGCGACGGGGTCGACGTCGACATAGACGACGCGCGCGGCGGGGCGGGCCTGGCGCACGAGATCGTGGACGTTGCCGCGCGTGGGCAGGCCGGAGCCGACGTCGAGGAACTGGCGGATGCCCTGGGCGAGGAGGAAGGCGACGGCGCGCTGCAGGAAGGCGCGGTTGGCGCGGGCCATCAGGGGGGCGTCGGGGTTGACGGCGGCCAGGGCGTCGGCGGCGGCGCGGTCTATCGCGAAGTTGTGGTAGCCGCCGAGCCAATAGTCGTACATGCGGGCCGCGTTAGGCCGCGCCGTGGTGTCGTCGTCTGTTCGTGCCGGTGTCGTCATGTCTGTCCTCCGCCTCGTCCTCGCCCCCCTCCGCCCCTGGCTAACTAGGTCCCCCGGACCCGCGGCTAGGGTCCGACAGTGGGGCGCGCCTCCGAGGGGAACCTGGGGGGATGGCTCCCTCCAGACCTCCGCCACCCACGCGGCGTGCGGATAGTATAGTTGAGCATGGCCATCCAATATTTGTCGGATAGGATTATATGCGCGCCGCCGCGGCCCGCGCGCAGTCGCCCTTCTTGATTCCTTCGCCCTCCGCGCTATCGCGCACATACTGTAACGCGTATGCGCGCACGAGGGCGGGTATCGTCAGGCGCGGCTCATCCCCAGAGTAGTTTATCGCCAGCAGGTGGCTGTCCACCAGCGTCGCCACACGGCCGAAGACATCGCCCACCCCCGCCCCCTCGAAGATGGCTATATCCGTGCAGGCGGACGCGGCCTGCTCGAGCGTGCAGCCGTCAGCACGGGCGGCGAGGCGGCGGAGGACCGCCCGCGTCGCCGGGGCGAGCGCGTCGCAGCTCCACGCCAGGGAGACCCGCAGCGATCGCTGGCGCGGCGGCAGGTCGCACGCCCCGTCCGCCAGGACATTTAGCGGCCGCCGTTCCAGCCGCGCCAATAAGTCGGGGAGCGGGAGCAGCCCGGCGTGCGCGGCGGCCAACTCGATCGTCAGCGGCAGGCCATCCAGGCGCTGGCAGAGCGCGGCCACGATGGCGGCGTTGGCGGGCGTGAGCGCGAAGGCCGGTTCGACATCCTGTATACGCTGGACGAAAAGCTGTACGGCGGGATAGTGGGCGAGCTCCGCGACAGCGGGGAGACGAGCGGAATCGGGCAGGGCCAGTGGCTGGACCGGGATCTCTCGCGCGCCGCGCACGCGTAGCCGCGCGCGGCTGGTCGCCAGCACAGTGAGATCGGGGCAAGCCGCGCAGAGGTCGGCCAGCAGGGGCGCGGCGGCGGCGACGCGCTCGTAGTTGTCGAGCAGGAGCAACTGGCGCTTGCCGTGTAGGCGGGCGAGCGTGTCCTCGGGGAGCGCCTGTTCGTCGCGCTCGCGGAGGTCGAGCATCCGGGCGTGCGTCGCGACAAGGGCGCTGGGGTCGGGGAGGGCGGCCGGGGGGACGTAGGCCGCGCCGTCGGGGAAGGTGTCCTGTACGGCGCGGGCGGCGGCGAGGGCGAGGAGGGTCTTGCCGGCGCCGCCGGGTCCGGTCAGGACGAGCAGGCGCGCGTCGCCGCGCAGCAGGGCCGTCACGGTGGCGAGATCGCGTTCCTGACCGACGGGAGCGGTGAGCGGCACGGGCAGCGCCCGCGCGGGCGGGAACAGGTCTGCGAGCGGGACCGACGGGGTATCCGCGACATCGGATGTGGCGGCGCCGGCGCGCGGGCGTCGGGGCTGTCGCGCCGCTGCTGTGAACGCGGCGTGCTCCTGCGTCGAGAGTTGCAAGGCCGTGGCCAGCAGGTCGATCGTCGTCTTGTGCGGCATGCGCCGCACCCCGCGCTCCAGCATGCTGACGGCATCCACGCTCAAGCCGGACTCGCCCGCGAGGGTCTCCTGAGAGAGGCCGGCATCCAGGCGATAGTGTTTCAAGAGGGAGCGGAACTCGGGTGGCTGCGCGTGGGGCGTGGGGAGCATGACGCGTCCTCCGTGTCGCGACCTGACAGAAATCTGTGTACGCCTCCTGCCAAGGAGCACGCTCATGGTAGCACAGGATGCCGCTTCTTTTCCACTCGCACGCTCTGTCAGTCGTACGAGTGTCACAACTGTCGGAGGTAATGTACGAGTCAATTGTACGATTGTCGGTGGTCAAGGCGGCGCGGAGGGCGCAGAATAGAAGACAGGACGGCAATCCTCCCGTCTGAGGCAATGCAACCCCAACTGCTCCGAGGTTTTCGCCAATGGAAACTGCTGGTCCCCGGGAGACTATTACGTACCCAGGGGCAGCTATGCTGCGGGGTATGATAACAACTATTACGCCTCGACTCCAGGCTTTCTCTAGGCGCAGAGTAAGTGGAGGACTGCGAGCAGTGTTATACTAACACGACTCGCTTGGCATCTGGCATCACGGCGTTGACGTGAAAGGGTATCTGTATATGGATCGTCATCAGGGCCTTGACGCGCGAGGAAAGTTGTCGCCACAGCGCCGGCGCGCCTTCGAGAGTATGGAAACGTGGACGAGGGAGACCCATGGGGGACCTATCATCTCCTCATTACAACGAACGGGACGGCGATGGATTGTGTCATCGCTTGCCCTCGTAGCCCTTGTCTGTAGCGTGGCGGGGTATGTGAGTGTACGGCGCCCCACAACTGTCGTCGCCGCTCAGGGTATCAGTAGGCAAGTCGCTATGACGCCGCACCCGATCCGCTCTCAGCAGAGCGTGCGCGGGCATCACGCTATAACGGGCACGCACCCATGGGCGTCCGTCGCGTCTGACGGCTCTACTTCGTTGGGTACGACACAATTTACCATGGCACAGGCGCTGGCCTTGGCAGATCGACCCGCGTTGATGCTCTCCGATGGCGCCCAACTCTTCAACATCGGTTACACACGGACGCCGGATGCTACGATCATCAACTATCAATACACCTACAATAGCCCGGACCAGAGCGTCATAGGTGTCAACATACTTGTAGGTAACGGCAATCTCTTCAAGGCGCCGCCGGTGGATAACCCGACAGCTATTACTGTCGCGGGCCAGCCTGTCCAGGCGCAGTCTTTCACGCCTGTGCCGCAAAGCCATTACTTGCTGTATGCACAGGGTGGGGTGAGCGTCAGAATCGTAGCTGTCGGGATCGACGGCGCGTCATTCCAACGCGCCGCGAATTCTCTGGTCGATGGGCGTACTCACGCGCCTCTCATCGCCCACCTGCAAAAGGAGCTATCCGCTCATAAAGTAGCTGCCCTATCGCGATAGACGGAGCCTTAGAAGGGTGACGAAGCAGGCGTACCGGAGGCGGTTCTCGTCTTCGGTACGCCTTTATACACATCTCTCGTGAGCGAGCCCAAGGGCCGGCGATTAGTATCGCCGGCCCTTGGGCTCGGTGTTGTACCCTAAACCTGTATGGCGGTTATTGAAGATGTGGGGGGATGGCGATGCGTAGGACGGCGCTGCGATTGGTCTTCGTCGGGGCGCTGATTGGCGGCGTGGTGTATGTCGCCTTGGCTATGACGGCAACTGACCCTGCCCTGCGCACCGTTGCCCTCGGGCAGTTTCCGCGCGCATTAGCGGCGGATGTCACGACCGGCCACGTGTTCGTGGCCAGCGATAGCGCCATGTACACCAATGAGGTCGCGATGCTCGACGCGTCGAGCGGCGCGGTGCTCAACGCGCCCCTTGTTCGTGGCGCCCCGTGGGCATTGGCCGTTGACTCTCGTCATGGGCATGCCTTTGTCGCCAACGCCGGCGCGCCGAGCGTGAGCGTCATCGATACGCGCACCGGCGCGCTGGTGCGCACGGTCCCGCTTATCGGGGCGCCGAACGCGATCGCCGTCGACGCGCGCACGGCTCGTGTCTTCGTCACCGGCAACAACCAGGCGGCTTTCATGGGTATACTCGACGCGCGCACGGGCACGGCGCTCCGCCAATACCCGAGTCACGCGGGACCGCATCTACTCGTTGCCGACGAAACGCTCGGCCGCGTGTTCGTCACGAACGACGACTACACAATCGACACACTCAACGGCGCGATGGGGGCGCGCCTGCGCACGGCCGGGCTTGGGGGCGCCCGCGCGCTATCGCCGTGGACGAGTCGCGGGGACGCGTCTTCGTCGCGACAACACTGGCGGTGGACGTTTTCGACGCCGTGACCGGCGCGCTCATCCGCACGATCGGCCTGGGCGCGCCGCCCTATGGGATGGCGGTCGATCGGTGGACCGGGCGCGTCTTTGTGACCATGCCCATCACGGGGAGACCAGGCCGTGTGAGCATGCTCGACCCCCGAAGCGGCCGTGTCCTACGAACGGTCACGGTCGGGCAAGACCCGTACACGATCACCGTCGCCGAGAGGACGAGGCGTGTCGTCGTCACCAACATCGGCGGGCACAGCGTCAGCGTGCTCGATGCGCGGACCGCGCGGGTCTTGCGCTCCATTGACCTGGGAACAGCCCCACTCGCCGCTGTCGTGGCGGATGGCACGGGGGAGCATATCGTCGTGAGTACGTTCGGCGACAAACAAGGCCGTCCCCATCCGTCCTGGTGGCAACAATGGGTACCCTGGATCGCTAAGCAGGTCCCCTACTCTCGACGGACAGACGGCGCCGTGAGCATCCTCACTTTGTGAGGCGTGGTCATAAACGATCGTAGATGTGCGTGTACAGGTGGCGTTCGACAGCACGGGCTACTGGCTACTGGCTCGCGCCGACGAGCTATCGCCGGTGCCGGCCGCGCCTGTGCAAGGCCACGCGCCGGAGCCACGGTTAGGGGTCACGCCTGAAGATCCGCGCCGGTGGGTAGAGCCCGGCCACGATGGTGTTGTGCCGTGTGCCCAGGGGTCCGCCGATGCCGTCCTCATTGAAACGGAGCGCCTGTTGCGTGGCTACGCCGATAGCCGTCACCCCAACGACGAAGAGGTAGTTGTTCATGAACGTGAAGTGGTCGGGCCAGCGGTCGTGGCGCGGATCGAACAGACGGATCGTCTGTCGGCCTACACGATGCGCGACATGCTGACTCTTGGCCACGTTGCAAAACGGGCATGCCCACGCGAAATTGTCGAGGTGGTCGGGGCCGCGCCGCCTCGACGGGGGCTCCGCGACGCCGGATAGGCGCCCGGCCGTATAGTCGTGCCACAGCGCGGCGGGGATGATGTGGTCGATATGGAACTGGCCGTATGTGGGATGGAGGCAATACTCGCACAGATCGCGCGCCTGTAGTTGCGCTGCCTGCCGAACGAGATCGTCATGCGGATCGTTCCGATCGTGCTCCGCGACTTGCCGCACTATAGCGTGTGGGTACTTGTCGCCGGCTACTCCGTCCATCGCGCGCGCAACTGGGCGGCTTGCTCCGCGATCAACCGCTCTTTATCCGGAGCGGCCTCAAAGGCGCGCCACCACGCGCGCGCGCCGTCGAGTTGCTCCTCCGTTTCGCGGCGTACCTGCGCGAGCGGGACGCCGCGCTTCGCCGCGAGCTCGCGCAGACGCCGCTCATGAAGAAATTGACCGTATGTGGCGACTAGCCGCTCTAGCTCGGTCCACTCCGCCTCGGAGAGGGGATGATGTTCCTGCCGGTCGAGCAGCGCGGTCATACGCCGGTTGTCCTCCAGGTCAAACAGGCGAGCGCCGGCCGCGGCGCCAGGTACGGTTGAAACGGTCTCAACGACGAACAGGTCACCAAGGTCGACACCCAGGATTGCCGCCGTCGCACCCGCGATTTCTAGATCGGCGCGCTGGACCGGCGCCGCCTGGGTCAGGCGATAGAGCGTTTTGGGGTTCACACTGAGCCCGAAACGCGCCTCGATCTGCCGTTCCAACTCGGCTACCGTCAGGTGTCTTTCGCGGAGCAGCTGGCCGAGCCGCGGGTAGACGGTTACACTCATCGACCTTGCCCCTCCCTGTAAATCCCCTCTATAAGGAGAGTATACTCCATATTAGCGGATGATTACTACTGCGGATTGTACTGCTAAAGGTGGTAAGCAGTTCCTCGTACCTGCAAAGCGGAGTCGTAGAGTAAATGGCGGAAAAGAGCCCCGCCGCATCTCACGATTGTAGGGCGCACCCGTAGGTGACTGACGGCGCGACGGCGCGTGTCTCTTGACAGCCCCGCGATCCGTGCTACAATAGCCCTGTTCCCTCGGAATTAGAACAAAAGTTCTATTAACTAGGAGAGAGGAGGGGTTGAGTGGGCGCGAACGTGGGCATCGACTGCCAGGTGGCGCTCGACGGCACGGGCTATTGGCTCGCGCCGAAGAGCTATCGCCTGCGCCGGCCGCGCCTGCGCAAGGCCACGGCGCTGGCCGACGGCTCGGAGCGTTACGTCGACAGGGGGCCGGGCAAGCGTGTCTGGCGTTTCACCGTGCTGGCCCTCGACGGCCTCGCGCGCTACGACGGGGAGTCGACCGGCCTCTCCGGGCAGGAGTACCGCGACCGTCTCGCCGCCTCGTACGACACGATCGGCGTCCTCACGTTCGTCGACCCGCACGGCGCGGCCTGGCGGGTTCATTTCGACAATCTCGCGGAGGCCCTGCCCGACCCGCGCAGCGCCCTCGCCTCACCGGGCTACCTGCTGGAGGTGGAGCTGGTGGAGGCGTGACGCAAGTATCAGATAGTGCGAGTAGTGCGAAAGGACTCATCGATGCCCCCCGCTTTCCAGGCATCATACAGCGACTATGTGACCGGCGCGGACGGGCGCGCCGTGGCCGGCGCGACGGTCGCGCTCTATCCGGTCGACACGTTCCCCGCCGGGACGCTGCCCACGACGGCGCCCGAGGCGACGCCGACGGCGACGGCGACGGCGACGACCGACGCCGCCGGCCGCTTCCTGTTCGCGGGACTGCCGCCCGGTGACTACCATGTCTTCGTGCGCTATACGCCGCCCGGCGGCGAGCCGGCGACGGCGTGGCGCTACGGCGTGGCGGTCGCCCCCTACGAAGCGGGCCGGCGCACGGCCGCGCACAGGGCCGGGGCGGCCATCCCGCGTACGCTCGCCAAGCTGCTCGGTGGGCTGCCCGTCTCCGTCATGTGCATCGGCGAGGGCGCAACGCTCGGGTACGGCGCCACGGGGACGGTGAGCGGCGGGTGGGTGGCCCTGCTCGCCGCGCGGCTCGCCGCGGCCGTCCCGCCGGCGCGCGTGACGCGCTACGATCCCGTGGACTATGCGACGACGCTCGCGGCGCCGATCCCCGGCTGGATGGGCGTCGGGGTCGCGGCGGGCGCGGGCCCGTCCCCTCAGCAGGTGTCGGTGATCAACGCCGCCGTGAGCGCGGACACAGCCTTGCGCGCGCTGCGCCGCGCGCCCAACTTCACGGCGGCGAGCTGGTTCCCGCCGCCCGATTGCTACGTTATCCTGCTGGGGCTCGCCGAGATGGATTCCGACCCTCTCACGCACGTCGCGGCGGACGACCTCGCGGCGCACCTGACGGGGCTCGTCGACGCGCTGCGCGCGAACGGCGCCGAGGCGCTCCTGTGCACCCCGCACGTCTGCCCGCCCCCCGGCGACGAGAGCTACGCCGCGGCGGTGCGCTCCGTGGCCGCGCGGGCCGGCTGCGGCCTGGTCGACCTGCGCGCCCTGTGGCAGGACCACCACGATCCCGCCGCGCCCAACGACGGCCACGGCGCCTGGCTCGATATCGGGGCGGGGAACCACACTAATCCGACCGACGCCGGGCACCGCGCCATCGGCGACGAGGTCTACCAGGCCTTCGACCCGTCCGGCGCGCTCCCTCTCGCGGCGGAGGCCGGGGCCGGCGGCGCTCCTGGCGCGCCGCGCCGAGAATGCGTGCGGCTGCTCAACACCAGCCCGCTCTTGCAGTACAGCGGCGCGTGGACGGCGCATACAGACTCCGCCTTCGCCCCGCTGCTGGCCAGCCCGCGCGAGATGCAGGCGCGGACACCCGGCGATCGGGTCACGTTCAGCGCGCGCTGCGGCGAGATCTACATGCTGTGCCGGCGCTGGCGCGACGGCGGCCGGGTAACCGTGGCTGTCGACGGGGCGACGCTGGGGACGGTCGACCTGTACCGCGCCCTGCCTCAATCCACGCTCGACGTAGCCGGCGTCGACGGCGCCATCGCGCCGCGCGACCGCGTGCCCCTCGCGCTCGGCCTCGACGACACGGCGCACACCGTGACCCTGACGCTCGCGGGGACGGCCGACCCCGCGGCGCAGGGGACGGTGTGGCGCTTCGACGCCCTGGAGCTGCTGCGCCTCCAGCACGGCGGCCTAGCGGTCGAGGGGACCGAGCCGCTGCAGCGGGTGCAGCGCGGCGCGGTGGCGGTGGCGCTGGCTAACGCCCCGACGGGGACGGCCGCGATCGCTTTCCCCATGCCCTACCTCGGCGCCGCGCCGGCCTGGTCGCGCAAAGTCCCGACCCCGCTTACTACACCGTCGTCGGCGCGGTGAGCGGGGCGGGCGCCACCGTCACCCTGGCGCAGCACGCGCACATGCCTGTGACCGACACACAGGTCGTGACGTGGCTAGCCTTCGGCTAGCCATCGCCCCAGCGTTGGCCTGCGAGACTTCGATCACAGGGCGAACCACCGCGACAGCCTGCGACGTCAGTCGCAGCCCCCTAAGGAGTTTGTATGAGACCCCTCTCGCTTGCGCTGGCGGACGCCGTGCGCGCGGGCGCCGCCGCGCCGTTGGTGCGGCTGGAGCTGCTGGACACGGTCCCGCACTATGCGCCGATTGTCGACTCCGGCCCCCTGGGACGCAACGCGGCCGTGGTGGCCGGCGACGGCGCGGTGGCGCAGGCGTACCTCGACGAGGCGGACGGCGCGCGCCCGGTCTACGCGCGCCGTGTTCCCGATCCGGCGGACGCGCCCTGGGACACCGCCTGGATGTCGATCGGCACGGGCGCGGACCCCGGCGCGGGGGTGGCCCTGGCGCGCCTCGACGACCGCCTGCGCCTGCTGTGGCAGGATGGACACACCACCGCGGTCCGCGCCGCCGACTCCTTCGACGGCGGCGCCGCGTGGGCGGCGCCGGTCGCCTTGTTCGACCCCGCGGCGCGCCTGGCGGCGCTCGCGGCCGATGGGACGCTCGGGACGGTGTTCGTGGCCTATGCCGCCGGGAACGAGGGGGGCGGGGGCGGGGGCGGCGGGACCTGGCGCGTGGCCGCGTGGTCGCTCGGCGGCGCGTGGCGGGGCGCCGATTGGACAGGCGGCGACCTGCGCGCGGTCGCGGGGCTCCACGCGGTGCGCCGGGACGACGGGTCGTACCTGATCGCGCTCGCCGCACAGACGAACAGCGGGGTCGGGGGCGGGCACGGCGCTGCTGGTGTGCGCCTACGCCGGGTCGTGGGGCGCGCCCCTGACGTTGGTCCCGCCCGACGCATCGGCGAGCGACGCGTCGGGCTTGCGCCTGGCCGAGCCTCGGCTGGCCCACTACGATGACCGCTACCACCTGGCCTACTCCGTCGTCGACGCCGGGGCACCGAGCCCGCTGGCCACGGCCCGCGTCGCCTTGATGCATTCGGCCGACGGGGTACACTGGACCGACCCGCTGGAGGACGCGGGGACCTACGCCTACGGCGCGACCCCGCTGCGGGTCCCGGCGGGGTACCTGCTCGTCGCGCCCGACGCGGCGGCGCTCGCGCCGCCCTACCTAGAGCCGCCGGGGGCGGGGCGGTACGCCGACCTCTCGGCCGCGGTCTCGCGCCTGGAGATCTTCTACAGGGACGGCCTGCCGGCGCGCCTGGTCGCGACCGCGCAGGTCCGGGCAGCAGACATCGCGCCCCTGCGCCCCAACGCCATGCTGCGGCTCTCGCTGGGCTACATCGGGGCGGGGATGGCGCCGGCCGGGCTGTTCTTCATAGATGACTGGAGCGCGCTGCGCGCCGTCGACGAGGACGAAACGGTCATCACGGCCTCGGATCGCACGGCGTGGCTGGACAGGCAGAGCCGCGCGACGGCGCTCTACGAGGGGCGGACGGTCGAGTGGCTGGTCCGCGAGGTCGCGGCGCGCGCGGGGTTGCTTCTGGTCGACGCGCCGGCGACGGCGCAATTCGCCTATACGGCGCCCGCCTTCGCGGTCGCGGCCGGCTCGATGTGGCGCGAGGCCCTGGCGCGACTGGGCCGCCTCTACGGCTTCGACGCGGCGATGCGGCTCGGGCCCGACGGTGAGGACGCGCTGGCCTTGTGCGAGAAGAGCCCGGCCGACGGGGCGGTCTGGACCTATAGGCTCGATATGGAGCGCCTCGTGACGGCGCGCACCCTCGACCGCGCCAACCACGTCATCGTCTTCGGCGCCGCCAATGGCCCGGGCGCCGCGGATGTCGTGGGCGCCGGGGTTGTCGGCGAGGCGTGGGACTGGACCGATGTGTCCGAGACGGGGCAGGAGCGCTACCTGCACGCCATCGAGACACTGATCACCACGCGCGAGGGTGCGGCCCTGCGCGCCGAGTTGGAGCTGCGGCGCGAGTCGCGGCTGGGGCGCAGCGGCTCGCTCTCGGCTCCGCTACACCCTGGTCTGGAGCCCTGGGACGTCATCGCGCTCGGTGGCGGCGAACCAAGCGGACCAGCCACCGTGACTACCGCGGCGACGCTGTTGCGCGTCGCCGCGGTGCGCTACATCTACGAGCCCGGCGCCGGTGCCTACGACATGGCGCTGACCCTCGAAGGGGTGTGATCGGGCGATTAGCGATCAGAAAGACAGGAACCAATGACCGGCGCCAATGACCTGGACCTGGAGACCGACGAGGCGTGGGAGGACCTGGAGGCGGCGCTCCTCACCGTGGATGAGGAGGGAGAAGCGGAGAAGTGGCGGCGCGAACAGGCCGAGCTGCGCCGCATGCTCGGGGTGGACGACGCGTTCGGCTACCGCATCGTGGACGACGACGACGACGACGACGACGACGGTGGTGCCGGCGCGCCCGGCTACCGTGCGGCGGATGGCGCGCCGGCGCCGCGTGTCCGCGCCACGCCGGAGATCTCTGTCCGGCGCGCGCCCGGCGGGAACAGGGATGGGCGCGCGGCCGCCGCCCGTTTTCCCTACATGGAGGGTGTGCGCTATAGCGGGTGCCTCGGCATGACCTGCGCGCTGGACACGTGCTGGACCGGCGGCGCCACGGTGAGCTTCGCCCACAGGATGCGCGAGCAGGCCCATGTCTCGACCGCGCTGTACCTGCCTGGGGCTCCCTGCCACGGGTGCGCCTGCCTGCGCGAGGACGACGCGCCGGTGGCGTCGCTGCGCTCGACGGGGCGGCCGCGCGTCGCCCCAAGCCGCGCTCATGAGGAAGAGCAGGGCGCCGGGGATGGGGGTAAGCAGGCCGCCGATTGGGAGGCCCCGGAGGAGGCGACACTGCGCCGCATCACCTGCGCGCGGGGCTTGTGGGCGCACCCGATCTCGCTCGCGTCGTTCGTGACGGGACGCATCCCCATGTGCGACGCCGACGAGCCGGAGAGTTGCCCCGGCTTCGAGCCGCGTCCCGCCCCGCACCCCGCCGTGGCCGCGCACCTGCGGAAACGGCGGGAGCGGGCGAAGCGGCAGCGCGAGGAGCGGCGGCCCGGCGCCGGCTACATGCTACCGGGGTGAAAGTGCGGAATGAGCCTGCGACCGCCTCCCCAGAGGGGTTCCCGCGGGCCGCGCACGGCGATGGCGGTCGCGGGCCGGGCGCGACGCCGCAGGGCGCCCCGCTTCCTCCCGCACAATCTCGTCGGACGCATGTAGCTCCTGGAGCGGTACGAGACCCGGCCCCGAGCACTGCGCTGGAGCCGGGGTCTGGCATGGACGCTCACCCAATACGTCGTCTATAGCGAAACGGAGCGAAGGACTACTCCCTGGCGTGTAGCCAGGCGAGGCCGATGAAAGCTTGACCACGCAGTTCTGGGCCGCTGCCCGTGGCGATCGTGCGCGCGGCACCGGTGGCGACGTCGACGGCGTGGATTTCGGCCCCGCCCACGTAGGATTTCTCGACCGTTTCGGGGGACCATGTGTAGGCCAGGCTGGCGCCGTCCGGCGACCAGACCGGGCCCTCCACGAAGTGGTGGGTCGAGAACAGCGCGCGTGGGCGGCGTCCGGTCGCGTCGGCGACGGTCAGAGTGAACCCCTCGGACGCCGCCGCGTCGCGCGCCGGCGCCGGCCCCAGGTACGCCAGCACGGGGGCGGTCGGCGAGAACGAGGCGTCGAACCTACCCGGAATGCTGGCGCGCACCCGCCCCGCCGCCGCGTCGACCAGCAGCACGGTGAAACCGTTGCCGCGTATAGTGTCCCCGGCGATGCTGGCCGCGATCGTCCGGCCGTCGGCCGACCAGGACAGCCGGCGGATCGCCAACTCGCGCACGCGCGGCCCGATCGCGGCGCTGAGCCGCGCCGCCGACGCCAGGCGATGCCGTCCCGCGCCGTCATAGCGCGCCAGGTAGAGGCCGTCGGCCTCCCGTGTTCCAGCCAGCGCATAGGCCAGCGTGTAGCGATCGGGCGACCACGTGACGGCGGGGACCGAGGCATCGCCGTCTCCGTGGGAGGCAGGCGGCGAGAGCACGCGGCGCAAGTGCGATCCGTCGGCGTCGGCCTCCCACAGGCCCGATGTCCCGCCCGCGATGGCGACGTAGCGGCCGCGTGGCGATGGGGCGAGACCGGCGAACGTGTTAGGCGTCTGCCGCGCCAGGACGGTGACGCCTCCCGCCGCGACCGCGACCAGGCTGAAATGGGGCGAAACACCCCCCTCTCCCTGCATGCCGACGATGGCCAGCAGGGGCCCGTTGACGCCCGTGCCGGCTCGCGTCGGGCGACTTCCCGTTGGCCCGAGGAGCGCGGCGCCCAGCGCGCAGGCAATCGTCGCGCGCTTTATGACGCGGATGTGTTCCTTCATATGTCGCCTCGTTCCTCTCGCCGCTATCGGCTGGCTATATACAACGCGCTTCCGTCCCATCATCGAGCGTCGTGCGGCGCCACGCGGGGCCACGCGGCGCCACGCGGGGCCACGCGGCGCTATGACGAGGCGCTCGTGCTCGCGAACCGCCACGATCCCCAGTTGTTGACGCGGTCGCGGGCGCTCACACGGAAGGTATAGCGCCGCCCGGCATGGGTCTCGGTGTACGTGAGCCTTGTCGAGCGGGGGGCCGCCACGATATCCCGGAATGCGCCGGCGCCGCTATCCTCCTTGACCTGCACCTCGTAATAAGCCACACCCGAGCCCGGTGTGGGGTCCTGCGCCGCCCAGGAGAGCGGGACGCCGGGGGCGGTCGCGGTGGAGGGGACGGCGAGGCGTGTGATGGTGGGGCCAACTATGTCGAAGAACTGCGGGGTATAGTAGACATCGTCGTGCTGGTCGCCCGCGCGACGGCACAGGGCGGCGAGCCGGAACACGTTGCCGTCGACGGAGAGCGCCGGGCGACCGCAGGTGTTGCTCAGGTTTGGCGTGCGCGGCGCCTCCTGGAGGGCATTCGAGGCCCGGTCAGCATGTGCACGCCCGCGTCGGCGTTCGTCGGCGGGGACGAGTAGCAATTCTCACCGAAATCGAACACATAGGCGATGGCGATCCGCCCACCGGTCGCGGCCACCCATGGCGCATACTTGGAACAGTGGTGAGGGTCGCTCGTCAGATGGCGCACGGCCCACGACCCGCCGGGCGAGCGCGTCGCCAGGACAATCTCGCGGTAGCCGTAGCTCGATGGCGTGGGCGGGCGCCCCTTCGCGGCGTAGGCGACATACGCCGTGCCGTTGCTGGCCGCGATGCTATAGTAGTCGCCCCTGTCGACGCCGCCAGGCCCGGTGTCGTTCCATCCGCGGACAAGGCTCGCCGGCCGTGACCATGAACCGGCGGTGTTCTCCAGGTACCACAACTGGCCGGTCCGGTCCCATCCTCCAACGACGAGGTAGAGGCGGCCGCTCTCGTCGGCGGCGATTTTGGCGTCGTGGAAGTCCTGGAGATAGTCACGGGCGACGCAGTTCGTCAGATCCTGCGCCGTGGACCAGGCCGTACCGTCGTAGCTGGCGACGAATACGTCGCCGCGCTCCTTGTGGCAGGACGCCGTGCTGGGGTCCGCCCCCTGCGCGTAGGCGACGTAGATCTTGCCGCCCGCGGCGATGATAGAGGGCGGCCCCAGGAAAACTTCCGACGTGGCGATGTCGACCGGGCCGCTCCACGCGCCCGAGGGGTCGCGCGTCCACACGCCGAGCGTCTCATGCCCGCTCCGCGAGTAAACCCAGGCAGCGTACAGCTTCCGCGTCGCCGTGTCGACGGCGAGGGTGGTGCGAAAGTCCTGGACGGAGGAGGGCGGCCCTTTGGGCGAGAGTTGCCGCGTCGTCCACGTCCCCGACTCGTTGGTGGAGAAATAAACGCCCAACGCGTCGCCCCCGCTGCTCCGCGAGGTCAGGATGTAGGCGTGGTCGCGGTACGTGGCGACGACGGGCTGCAGGTTGTCGAACGACGCATGCGTGGCCTGCGCCGCCGGCAGCCAGATGGGGCCAGCCGCCGCGGCGAGGGTGCTCGGCGTGAGCGCGACGATGAGCGCCGCGAGGATCACGCCGGCGAGGGTCAGGTGACGGGTTGGCGACCGTTTCATTCTCATGCTATCAACTCCTGGGTGTCTCGCTCCTGTGCGCGGAGCGCTTCTTGT
>JAABUR0100005478.1_pt1 | contig 16209 bp, 18 predicted proteins | sample 5560091 | NCBI WGS metagenome assembly JAABUR01 (sample SAMN10711879, study PRJNA513375) | rock metagenome | isolation source: Antarctica rocks | place: Antarctica: Victoria Land, University Valley sud
GCCACGGGGGAGGCGCTGCGCTCGGTCACCGAGGAGGACGCTCGCGGTTTCTTCTCGCACTGCGGGTACTTCGAGCCGCAGGTCCACTCTTTATGAGAACTGCTCTAGAGCAGAGACCGGGACCTACGAGGCAGCCCAGCGGCGCACTGTCTCATGATAAGGCGACCATGCCTCCCAGGACGACTCCGCCCACTCTCTTACGCGCTCTACGTATTCGGTCGAGTTCTTTGCGTCGCGGGCGTAGATAACTGTCACTTCACCGAGCGACGCCGGAGGTTCAAGCCACGCGAAATCTTTCTTTCCCTCCTTGCCGAGGGAGGTGGCCTGTTGGCGAGCGGCGATCATATCTTCTGGAGAGAGGCCGCATTCTAACTGGAGGTGGAGGGAGATCAGATGCACCGCCACCGATTGGATCGTCTGCGGCGAAGGCGTCCCTGGATGCTGAGTGCAGTAGGCATCCACACTGAACTGGTGTACGCGCGCATACCGGAAGTCGCTGTACTCTTTTTCAAGTAACTTGCCGTAGGTAGCCCAGCAGCCCGGAGAGGCGCCGAGGTAGCGATGGGTTGGACCGTCTAACCTGGGAACGAGGGCGCCGCACCCGAAGCAAGGTTCCAGCACGGCGCTCGCGCTCCTACTCTTCCCGGTTCGAAGCTGCCATAGCCTGTGAGACGTACGCCATCATCTCGCGCATCTGGGCGGTGTCTATACCGTGGATGGTGTCCTCCTGCCGCCACATATTGCCTACAGAGCGGGCGATGCCAGGGTCGCCTCCGGTGAACTCGCCGACCAGTTCCATCCAGCGCCGGGCGAGCTTTTGTACGCGCTCGTCCCGTGGATCGGTACCCGCTTCCATCTCGGAGCGGACTTTCTCCATGAGAGCGGGCCACTCGTTCTCCACGGCCCGGATCCTCTCTTCTCCCAGAGCGCGCTTCCTTTTTTCGAGGTACTCTCGCTGCTCCTGGGTGTAGTACTTCTCTATCCTTTCGGACATCTCGATCACCTCCGTTGCTGTTCGTACTAACTCTTCGACCGGGACCTCTCCCACCAAACTCAGGCGCGCCGCGACCGCTTCGAGGCGGTGAAGAAGCTGCTGCCTCAGATGGATCTGCTCCTTCAGCCCGGCGATGTGAAGCTCGACTACCCTCCGCGGGGAGAGAGCGGGGTCTTCCAGGCACTCCCGGATCTCCTCAAGCCCGAACCCTAAAGAGTGTAGAGAGCGGATCTGCTGCAACCTCAGAACGTCGTCTGCGGAGTAGAGCCGGTGTCCCGCACCGGTTCGGGAAGAAGGCGAGAGCAGACCGATCTCATCGTAATAATGCAGAGTACGCACCGAAAGCCCGGTGTGCTTCGCCAGATCTCCCACCTTCCAGATAGACTCCCGCGACAACGAATCCGCTCTTCTGTGTTTATTGGCAGCGTCCATGTGTATGAGGATACGACCTCACGCTACGTCAGGGTCAAGGGATATCCGCGAAAAGTTGGAAAAACTCTCGTGGCTCGATGCCGCGCCGTATCACCGGGACTTGAAGAGACCTGCGTTACGTTAGATGATGAGCGCATTGCGTGAAACGGACCTCGTGAACAGGAGATGATGCCGAACTTGCCCACCGCTGGGAGCGTTGCCCTGAGCCAGTTGTACGTTTATCCTCTCAAGTCTGCCGCTGGGATCTCTCTGGAAAGCGCAGACCTTAGCCCGAGCGGGTTGCAGCACGACCGGCGGTGGATGCTCGTCGATGCGGAGGGGGAGTTCATGTCGCAGCGGCACCATCCGCGGATGGCTTTGATCTCCGTCCATCTCTCACCGGAATGGCTGATGATCGAGGCGCCGGGCATGTCCACCCTGGAGGTCCCGCTGCACTCCGAGACCGAAGACTTCATCGATGTCTGGGTCTGGGGAGATCACTGCCGGGGCGCGCTCGTGAACCGGGACGCCGACCGCTGGTTCAGCGAGTTCCTGAAGTTCCCGTGCCGATTGGTCCGCAAGCCCGGCGACGACGTTCGTCCCGTGGATTCTCTCCATGCGGCGGATGGAGATCAAGTCGGCTTCGCGGATGGGTTCCCTTTCCTTCTCATCTCCGAGACTTCCTTGGAAGATCTGAACGGTCGGCTGGAGAAACCTGTTCCGATGAACCGTTTCCGGCCCAACTTCGTCGTCAGGGGCTGCGAGGCTTTCGCGGAAGACGGTTGGGCGAAAATTTGCGTGGGCCAGGCGCGTTTCTGGGTCGCGGAGCCGTGTCCGCGGTGCGCGATCACGACGGTGGATCAAAGCACCGGCATCCGGGGCAAAGAGCCCCTACGAACGCTGGCCGAATACCGCAAATTCGATGGCGAAGTGATGTTCGGGCGGAACCTGATCCACGAGACGCTCGGCGCCGTGCGTATCGGCGATACTGTGGAGATCATCCCCTCTCAAGGCTTTGCACCTAAATAGCCTCTAATCCACCAATTTTAGTGCAGGACGGGAATCTGCACCAAAATTCGGCGTAACCTCTAGGGCGTGCATCGCGTGGATGAGCACGCAAAGATTATGCGCCAAGACCTTGCACAGAGCTTCGTTTACCTGTCCGGTGTCGCTCTTGGATCTCACCGAATCCCCGAACTTCGCCTTTATCATCGAGAACGCCGACTCGATGTTCGAGCGCATGTGGTAATGGGTTAGAAACTCTTCGCGGTTGAACATGAAATAGTGATACATCCTCGACCACGCTGAATCTTCGGCGGGCGGCAGACTGTTGGACTTAAAGGGAATGAACGGCGTAGCGCCGACACTCTCTACGGCATCGGTGTTCTTGTGAGAGAGGTACGCCTTATCCGCAGACACCTTTTCAACATCGAAGCGGGCGGCGGTCCTCTCTACCAGTGTCACGAAGTAGTTAGTGTCGTGGGCAGTCCAACCAGAAACCTCGACGCCGGTAACTACCTTTGTGGTCGTGCCGCACATCAAATGGAGCTTCACCCACTCCCTATTGTCAGTCAACCGGCCATGTTTCTTGCTGTACCACCGGACGAACCTGGACGTGCTGAACCCCGAAGAGTCAACGGCGAAGTCAGTCTCTACCGGCTTCAGTGGAAGGCTACTCAGGGTAACAAGGTTCTTGAGGGTGTCTGTTAGCGCGGGGTCCGAAAGATACCGGGACACGCTGTTGAAGTGCGGCTTCGTGTCAATGAGTCCGTCGGTGCATGCGGCGTGCAGGTCGCTAGTGAAGCGTCTCGAAGAGAAGCCAACGTACACCTTGAACACGGAGGCGAAGACCATATCCGAAAGCGGGAGTCGTGGCCTGCCCGCACCGGGCGGACGCGGCGGCTGTGAGACCGTGGCACAGAGGGCCGCCAACAGCACTACAAAGCGGGTCTTTTCCTCACTTTGCGCGGCGTTATAGGCGGTCCATGTGCTTGAGCGGTCATGTATTCTCATGCACCAATTGTACTTGCCCGGTCAAGCATGACAACGGTAAAATATGGGGATTTGCAGGAATTTCTGAATATAGAAGGTGTCCCCTGTACAATAGATTTGGGGATAAATACTGGAGGTGGAGGGATTCGAACCCTCGGGCGCGCACTTTTGGAGAGTTGCCCCGTGCCAAACCACCCCCACGTTACCCCGCAGTAGAGAGGGGAGCGGTAACCGCTCCCCTCTAATCGACTGTAGGCAGTGACCGCGTGTTTACTCCTAACATAGCGCTCATGATATCACATGTGATATCATGAGCGCTAAGAAGCTTAAGAAGCTCAGGCGCGACATAGAGAAGTTGCGCCGAAAGGGCGACATAAAAGAGAGGGAGTTGCGTAGCCTTGCCGAAGGAGTGGGTAGAAAGCGCGGCACTCGGGGCAAAGAGCCCACCTGGGTTAGTGAACAGTTCTCCGACCGTCCTTTGAGCATACCCTCCCAACGCGTGGTGAATAAGTGGACGGCACTGGGCATACTAGATGACCTAGAGCAAGATTTGGACGAGATAGAAGCAACTCTAGAAGAACGAGGCGGTGGGTCAAATGGACGAAGGTAACAAGATGGCGGTGGAGTATCTCAAAGCACCGTACTCGCGGGTCCTGATACCCGACGCCGAAACCGGCACCTATGCCGCCAAGATCACGGAGTTTCCTGGGTGTGTCGCGCAGGGCGACACGCCCGAAGAGGCATACCAGAATCTGGAAGCCGCGGCGGAAAGTTGGATAGAAGAGTTGGTGGGCATGGGACAACAGGTTCCCGAGCCGAACGTGTTCAACCAGTATAGCGGGCGGGTCGCCCTCAGGCTGCCCAAATCTCTGCATCGAAACGCCGCGCAATTGGCCGAGCGCGAAGGTACGAGTCTAAACCAGTTCCTTGTATCGGCCATAGCGGAACGGGTTGGTGCTGGCACCCTTTACGAGGAACTAGGTCAAGGGCTAGGGGAGCGGGTGGCGCGGGTGGTCGCCGAATCCGTGGGAGTCGTCTTTAGCAGCGCGATAGGCGCACCGGCCCGAACGTGGCCCGATTGGCACACGCGTTGGGGAGCAACGGACACACCCTTGCAGGTGAATGAGTTCCTGATACCTGGCGCAGCGCCCTCTTTCGCAATGACGGGACAACCCGTCGTGCTGTACAGGGCAGAAGAGCGAAGCGAAGCCAATGGCTGAACCGCGACAGATCACCTTTTCCTTCCAAGAGATTGCAGAGATTCTGGTCAAGCAACAGGATATCCACGAAGGATTGTGGGGGGTTTACGCGGAATTTGCTATCGCGGCGACCTACGCGGAAGGGCCTCCAGGGACGGGAAGTCCTATCCCCGCCGCCGTTGTTCCGCTGCAAAGGTTTGGTATCCAGCGGTTCGACCAAGAACTTAAGGGTCTGACTGTGGACGCTGCCGTGGTGAACCCGGCTACCGCAGAGTAGCGGTTCGATCTCGGCCTTGTGGTGCTTAACCGCTTAGGCTAACATTAGTGTGTGGACGAAGCCGAAGAGATGCGGGAGCTAGCCCGAAAGCTTGGGCGGCGTGGTGGCCTAAAGGGTGGGAAAGCCCGTGCCGAAAAGCTATCCGACGAACGGAAATCCGAGATAGCCCGTAACGCGGCTAAGGCGCGGTGGGCCAAGAAGCGGCAGCAAGAAGAAGAATCTTCATAGCGCCCCGCTGAGAATTTTGGTGCAGACTACCTAATTCTGGTGCAGGATCGAATTTAGGTGCAAGGCCCCCTCTCCATAAACTTCATCCACCGAAGCCGCGTCGCCGAAAACCGGCGCGAGGAACAAACATTGTAAAGCAATCGCAACGCCCTCTTAAACTTATCGTAACAACATATCCCTATAATGTGTTCCATGCTTACGGATTTAGACTTGGACGCGGCATGAGGCGGCCTGTAATCATCTTGTTTATGCTGCTAGTGTTCGCCGCGTCCTGCTCGGATGGCGGTTCGGCGGATCACAGCGGGAAATCTCCCGACGGAACAGGAGCCAGCGGAAATTCTCAGACCAAAAACACTTCTATGAGGACTGCCGGGCAGGAGAAAGCTCTGGAGGCGACCACCGGGGTTGCTTCTACCACAAAGTCGACCGATTCTTCGATGTCCGCCAGAGTATCAGCAGCCGGCTCAACAGAGGGGCCGTTCGTCGCCAGCCCGGAGATGAGCGGCGGGTCCGGCTCCGCGGCGGATACGCTTTTGGCTGTACGCTATGGGACACACGAGGACTACGAACGTGTGGTCCTGGACCTGGGGACTGGATCTGACGCCGCCAGCGCACTTCCCGCCTGGTCTCTCATGAGTCCGACCGGGGATGGCCTGTTGCGCGTAAAACTCACGTCTGTCAGCGCGACCCGCGTCTCGGATGGTAAGTTCGGCGACGTTCTCCTCAAGAACTTCCATGTCGTGCGCGGTCCGGATGGCGGTATGTTCGTGGATATTTTCGCCAGCAAAGCTTTCACCTACCGGGTTATAGAGTTAGAAAACCCGGCTCGGCTTGCCGTGGACTTCAAGACTTCGGACATGCCGCTCGGGATGCCGCTCCCGGTGGAAGGCGGCAAGACCATCCTAACGGAGCCGCGCTCCGGCGCGCGTCTTAGCACCCCTGTTACCGTCAGCGGCTACTCGCGCAACTTCGAGGCCGCGAATACCATCACCCTGACTGATTCGAAAGGGAAGGAGATCGCCCATAAGACAGTCCAGAGCAACGACTGGAGCGCCACCTGGGGCTACTTCGAGGCCACCCTCGACCTGCCGTCCTTCTCGGGAAAGGGGACCCTGCGAGTCGGTACCCAGAGCGCCCGTGACGGTACCTTCGAGGGCGTCGAGATACCTGTACGCGGGAGCTAGCTCCGGGGAGACTTCCGTTCTTTAGCGGAGGGAGGCTACGAAGTAACTTGCGTTTAGCGGTTCTCCGGTAGCTCTCAGCACGGTATCTTTCCAGTTCTCGCGGGCGCCGGGTCCGAAGAAGGATTCCAGGAGATATCGTCCGGCCGCTTCGTACTCGTAGAATGGGCCGCGGGTTCATGCCCGAACACGGTTCTTCGGGAGCAAGTCCGGTTCTGCAGCCGCCCATCAGACGTTCGTCGCTACCTGATCACCTCTATGGCTGCCGGTTCTATGTGGAAAGACATCGGTAGGCGACCCCAGACTTCGCCGTCTATCTGCACCGGGACGCTCGCGCCACGAGCGGCCGGGGACTTGGCGAGGATGCCCCGCGACGTGAACGACTTCATCGCGCGGTCGAGCGGTCTCTTCGCCAGGATACGGGCCAGGACGTCAGGCCGCATGAGGAGGCCCACCTTCTCTATGAGGACGACCTCCAGCTCGCCGCTTCCCAGGGAGGCGTCTTCGGCCATCTCGAACTCTCCTCCATAGTATTGGCCGTTGGCCACTACGGCAAACTGGGTCACGTAGGTTGTGTCTCCGTCCTTGATGTGCAGGTCCGGCTGATCGCCTTGGAAGTACACCTTGAGCGCGGCCAGCGGGAAAGCGAGCGACCTGAGGTAGCGTTTGAAGCGTGGCGTCACCTCGCGGACGACATTCGCGTCGAAACCGATGCCTGCCATGCAGGTGAAGCGCCGCTCCGTTCCCTCTCCGTCGGTCGCCACCCCGACGTCCATCCGCGAGGCGGTGCCGGTTAAGATTCGCTTGCAAGCGTCCTCCGGCTTCAGCGGCAGCCCGAGCTCCCGCGCCAGGACGTTCGCCGTACCCAGCGGCAGGATGCCCAACGTCGCGCCCTTCGAGAGGCCGTTCACGACCTCATTCACTGTCCCATCGCCCCCGGCGGCGATGACGAGTTTGTCGCTGGCCGTGGCGGCAAGCTCCGTAGCGTGGTCCGGACGCTCGGTGTTGAGGACCTCGACCTCCAGGCCGCCGGCACGCAGAGTTTCGGCGAAGCGCTCCAGGTAGCCTTCGTCACCAGCGCTCCCCGAGTTGGGGTTACCAATAATGACCGCTTTCGTTGCCATACCGTGAGCTCCGTCCTTTTCTGGTGTTACCACGTCACGACGAACCGACCTGTCCAGCCTTGCCAGACAACCATCGAGCCCAGCTTCGCCTGGACGGAGTTGCCGTCGAGGCGGACCTTCAAGAGCGAGGAGTTCTGCACTTCTGCACTATTAGTAGACTGCAACCGCTCTGCATTCTTGAGTCAACACCAGAGCGGCGACTGGGGAGAGGTTCCGCCGGAGGATGCGAAGGAGAGAACAAGCTTTCCGTCCGCGAGGATTCCAGGATCGTCATAGCGACTTCACGAAGTAGTCTGAGTTAAGCCTCTCTCCCGTTGCCCGGAGCACGGTAGTCTGCCAATCGTCGCGGGCGCCGGGACCGAAAACGGCTTCTAGCAAGTATCGTCCTGCCACCTCGCTCATAAAGAACGGACCGTGCGTCACGTGGGTTTCCAGGTAATTACGGAGTTGGGCGGAGATCAAATGTCCCAGCACGTAGTTATGGTAGTAGACCGGGGCGACGGCGACGTGGATCTTTGCCGCCCAGTCCGGCTTATCTCTGCCGGGTGGATGCTTTACTAGCTGGAGTCGCTCCACGAGGTCCCACCACACTTCGTTCAGGTCCTCACGGTCGGGGTCGGCGTAGAGGGCCTGCTCGAAGTGGAACATGACAAGCGCCCAGCGAGTGAAGACCAGTCGGCTGGCCTGGTATCTGGCGGCGAGTCTGGCACTGTCGAGGTCCTCCTGGGGGATTTCGGCCACGGATGAGAGCCAGACCTCGTCCTCCGAGAGGTTGCCCATCATGAGCGCTATGGCCTCGGTCGTGTTGATGTGGGCGATGGAGCGAAGGAAGTAGGGGAGATTCGGATTTATGTGCCGGTCGTAGACGGCGTGGCCGAACTCGTGGAGCATCGTGTCTGCCCAGTAGGCGTCGGCCTCACCGGGCCTCAAGTTGGCGAGCACCCGCACGTCGTATGGATACTGCCGTCCCACGGAGAGGCAGAAGGCGTGTTGGCTCTTGCCTTCCCGCTCGTAGAGGTCGCTCTTCGCCAGCACTCCCCGCACGTCTAGACCCAGAGAATCATAGTTCTTGCGGGTCAGGGCTTCGAGGTCCTTCCCCTCGAAATAGCGGTCCACATCGAGATCCCTATCCTCCAGTGGCTCCTGAAAGAACGGGTCTGAGAGATGCCAGGGCATCAAGGACTCGACGCCGAACCTCTCCTTTATCCGGGTGTCGAATTGCGCTTTCAACTCCCTGAAGGGCGTGTCGGTTGCGGATTCGAGGTCGGACATGATCCCGGCCAGCTCTGCCGCGTCTATCTCCTGAAGGTCCAGGGAGCGATGGTAGTGATCGGGATATCCGGCTTCGCGGGCTAGCCGGTTGCGAAGCCGCGCCAGCTCCCGAACCGTCTCCTCGACCTTTAGGCCGATTGTCTTGGAAGCCTCCCACGCCTCGCGGCGCAGGTCGTTGTCGTCCGAGTTGCGGAGTATCTCGCGCACCTCGTTCTCCCCGAGCTCCTTGCCGTTCACGATGCCCCGGTGGTTGCTGTAGACGGAGTTCGCCTCGGCCTCCAGTTCCTGTATCTTCTCCAGGACTTCTTTCTCTCCCTGCGTACCGGCGAACTCACGGTATACGATCTCTACCTGCCGGCGGAGTAGTGGATTTTCCAGGGACTTCCGGTCCTCGTACCAGCCCTTGACTTTCTCATACTTCTCTTTATCCGCGAAGAGCGCGTCGTAGGCGTTTCCGGCTTCCACGAGCTCTCTCTGGGCCTCCTCGGAACCCGTGGTCGATAGCTTCCACCATGCTTCGCTCACGGCCTTCTCCACCGGGGCTACAAGCTTCTCCAGGCCGGACAGAAATGTCTCTAATTCGGTATGGGAGATCATGGACTTTCCTCTCTACGAAGGTGGGTGGCGCTCAGCGTCCGGGACGGTCGCGGCGGCTGCCGAGATAGATCACGGCGAGCAAGATGACGATACCCAGCGTTGCGAACTGTAAGAGCCCGCCCGGTCCACCCTGTCCTCCGACGACGAGCGCTGACACGAAGACCAGACCGACCGCCGCATACCCGGCCGCCCGGTAGGCAAAGTACGAGACGACGAGTCCGACCAGGGTATACAGGATCGGCATGAACGGGGCCAGCACGGTTACGCTGGCGAGGGACCCAGGGTTGGCCTGACCTGTCGCCCACAACCCTATCTGCCCTACGGCGATGAACGCCAGGAAGGCGCCGAAGAAGCTGAGGGTGCCCGTCTTCCAGTTGATGGGTTCGGGATCGAAGTCGTGCGGCTCGTACCAGCGGGCCGCGCGCTCCTCCCGGTAACGGCCGCGACTTCTCCCGCCGGAACTGGAACTCCGGCGGTCGTCCCGCGGTCTCTCGAATGGGTCCTCCTTCTTACCGAAGCGCCCTCGCAGGCGCTCGCCGAAACTTGGGCCACTCGATTCGCGCTGCTGACGCTTGGCGGCAAGCTCGTCGCCCAGAGAGTCGAAGTCCAGGCCCGCGAGTTGGTCGGCGGCGAAGGCAAGGTCAAGGGCTTCGTTGTGCTGGCGCCTGCGGTTCGGGTCCGAGAGGACGGCGTGCGCCTCCTGCAAGCGTGAGAAGTCCTCCGCGCTCCCACCTGGATGGTCGGGGTGGCGTTCCTTCGCCAGCCTGCGGTAGGCGTTGCGAATATCGCTCTGTGAAGCCTCGCGGGAGACACCCAGAACCTCGTAGTAGTTGACTTGCTTCGCCATGGTCAGCCTATTCTAACGCACTGATGCGTCCGCGTTCCCTAGCTTCAGGGCGAGATCTATCTCCTCCAGACACCAGGCATCCTTCTCCCCGGCCAAAGCCTCCCGCAGCGCTTCCTCCGAACCGCCGATCTCTCCGAGCGCCCATGCCGCATGTCCTCGCACGAGCGACGAAGAATCCTCGCGCAGACAACAGATCAGGGCCGGGACAACTTTCTCCAGCTTCTGGTTACCGGCCGCCACGCAGCAATTGCGTAGCAAACCGGCGCGGCCGGGACGGGTCAGGGGCGTACCGGCGAAGCAACGCTCGAACTCGTCTTCCGTCCGTATCCCGAGCACCTCCACGATGTCCAGGTACGGTCCTGCTCCGACATCCTCGCTGAACTCCGGCCAGCGGCTCTTCGTGGCTTTCGTCTTGTTGTAGGGACAGACCTCCTGGCAGACATCGCAGCCGAAGGCCCAGTCGCCGACCTTCGGACGCAGCTCGCGTGGTATCTCGCCCCGGTTCTCGATGGTCAGGTAGGAGATGCACAGCCGAGCGTCCACGACGCCGGGTGCTTTGATCGCTCCGGTCGGACAACGGTCCATGCAGCGGGAGCAGCGTCCGCAAGTCCCTGTCCCGTGAACGTCCGGTACGAGATCCAGGTCAACGATCAGGTCCGCGATAAAGAAGTAAGAGCCGATCTCACCGTTAATGAGGCAGGAATTCCTTCCGAAGAACCCGAGTCCCGCGTGCTGGGCCGCCGAGCGTTCCAGAAGCGGTACCGCGTCCGTAAAACCGCGAGCTTTGATCCTCACCCCAAGCTCTCTCTCCAACTCCTCCCGCAGCCGGTACAGCCGCTCCTTGATGACGACGTGGTAGTCCCTGCCCCAGGCGTATCGCGCGATCCTTCCGCCGCCCTCCGTATTCTCGGGATGGTCTCCCGGATAGTATGAGACGCCTAAAGAGACGACGCTCCGGGCGCTCTTCTGGAGCTTCTTCGGGTCCGAGAGAAGCTCGACCGGACGGTGCATGTAGCCCATGTCGGCGGCCATCCCGGCCTCCTGCCACCGCCTCAAGCGCTCACCGCCTTCTTCGAGAGGCTCGGCGCTCGTTACGCCCACGAGATCAAAACCCGCCGCCCGGCCACGTTCCTCCAGGATGCGCCGGGCCTCGATGGGATCTATTTTTACGTTCGACTCGGTCATGGCTTCTCGATTCTACCGCGCTCCCCCGCGCACCCGGCGCCTGACTGATCCCGGCCACGGTACAATACGGTTCCGGGAAGGAGGTAGTCCGCGTGTACGATTGGATGAAGGTCAGTTCGGCCCCTAATGAGACTGTTGCGTTGCTCATGGAAGGGGTGCTGAACGATGCGAATATTCCGGCTCTCATCCAACGCGCCGCCGGTTTCGACATCCCGGACTTCCTCGCCGCCGGTCCCAGGGACGTGCTCGTACCCGAGATAATCTTCGAGGAGGCCCGGCAACTCCTGGAGGACACTACCGGGCTGGGTTCCTGGGCGCCATAGCGGGGTGACGAGCCTGCCGTCTTATGGGATTTGACGGAGAGGCGATAGGGTATACGGTTCTAAAGATGCGTATTCAACTCTACTAATTAGATCGGGAGGATTTATCTTGGCTATATCAACCATCAGTCCGGTTACGGGTGAGGAGATCAAGAGCTTCGACGAGCTTACCGAAGACCAGATAGACCAGAAGCTCCAACTCGCCGCCGATACTTTCCGCGAGTACCGTAAGACTTCCTTCGAGGAGCGCTCGCGCATGATGATCAAAGCGGCGGAGATCCTGGAAGATGAGGCGGAAGAATTCGGCCGTATCATGACGACGGAGATGGGCAAGACGCTTGCCTCCGCAATCGCCGAGGCCAAGAAGTGCGCCCTCGGCTGCCGCTACTACGCGGAGAACGCGCAGAAGTTCATGGCTGACGAGGACATTGAACTGGAGGGCGCGAAGACGTTCATCCGCTACCAGCCCATCGGGCCGGTGCTGGCGATCATGCCGTGGAACTTCCCGTTCTGGCAGGTCTTCCGGTTCGCGGCCCCGGCGCTGATGGCGGGAAACGTCGGGCTCTTGAAGCACGCCTCGAACGTTCCGCAGTGCGCTCTGGCGATAGAGGATATTCTGCACCGGGCGGGCTTCCCGGAGGGCGCGTTCCAGACGCTTCTGATCGGCTCCTCAAAGGTCCAGGCCGTTATAGACGACCCGCGTGTCCGGGCGGCGACGCTTACGGGCAGCGAGCCCGCCGGGCGTCAGGTGGCGAGCGAGGCGGGGGAGAACATCAAGAAGACGGTGCTGGAGCTTGGCGGGAGCGACCCGTTCATCGTCATGCCGTCGGCGGACCTGGACAAGGCGATCAGCACCGCCGTCACGTCGCGAACTTTGAACAATGGGCAGTCGTGCATCAACGCGAAGAGGATCATCGTCCACCACGAGATCGCCGAGGAGTTCGAGCGCCGCTACGTCGAGGCGATGGCCGCCCTAAAGGTCGGTGACCCGATGGAGGAAGGCACGGACATGGGACCGCTCGCCACGCCCCAGATCCGGGACGACGTGGACGGACAGGTCCGAAAGAGCGTCGAGGCGGGAGCGAAAGTGCTCACCGGCGGCAAGGCCGTGGATGGACCGGGGAACTTCTACCCGCCGACCGTCCTGACGGACATCCCCGAGGACTCGCCGGCCTACGTCGAGGAGATCTTCGGCCCCGTCGCCTCACTCTTCCGCGTCAGGGACATAGATGAGGCGATAGCGCTCGCCAACGACTCAGACCTCGGGCTCAGCTCCTCCGCCTGGACGAACGACTCCTCCGAGCAGGAACGGTTCATCAACGAAATAGAAGCCGGGATGACCTACGTCAACCGGATGACCGAGTCTACCCCGGAGGTCCCCTTCGGCGGCGCCAAGAACTCGGGCTACGGCCGCGAACTTTCGTACCTCGGCATCCGCGAGTTCCTCAACGCGAAGACGGTCTGGATCGACCAGAGCGCCGAGAGCGCCAGCCAGACGGCGGCTGAGTAGCCTGCGGGCCGCCGCGCCCGCGTGAAAGCTCTTGCTGACACGCGGGCGCGACTCGGGTAGCTTTACTTTGCAATGAATACGAAAGTTCGCAACCGCTTGATCCTTCTGGGCTTCATCTGGGGCTCGTTGCTGGCGGCCGTACCGGCAGCCGTGATGGCACGGCCTTTCCAGCTCTCCGGATTCCTCGTGGCCGCTCTCGTCTGCGCTGCTCTCAGCGGTATCGTGGGTACGCTTGCCGCCGGGAGACGGGCGTCGCGCGTCAAGAGCGGCGAGCGACGCAAAGTTATGGCGGGCCTCGGCACCGGGTTCTTCCAGGGGCTCATCGGTGGGGCGGTCGCGGCGTTTTTGATCTGGGCGTTGATGGCGCTGACCCTCTCGGGGTTCTCGCCGGCGGGTCCTGTAGATGTTTCGGTGCTTATGAGCCCGCGCGTGTTCATGGGAAGTTTCTTCGTTGCGCTCTCCGTTTTTCTGTACGCTGTCGTAGGCGGAATACTGTTAAGTCCCGCCTTCGGCACGCTTGTTAACCGCTGTGTGAGAGTCGAGGAAAAGATATGATCTTGCGTCTTCTAGGTATCGGAACGGCTTATGGCCTGGGGTTTGCCCTCATAAAATCTCTCTTTCCCAGCCCGATCATACTGCTCATGTTCTCCAACGCGACGACGGGCGACGGCAACCCCATAACTCTAGTTCTCGTTTACACGGGAGCAGGTCTTTTGGCCGCGCTGATCGCCGCGCCCATCTTCGCCGCGCTCCTTTTCCAGCGGCGCAAGTCCAGGGCCGAAGACGGTTACGCGCCCTCGTCGGGACCGAGGTTCATTCTAAGCATGAGTTTCGCCCTGCTCATGGGCTTGATCTCCGGCGTTCTCATCCTCGCTGCCTACGCTGCCGGCATACTCCCCCCAGGCGGAGTCCTAGACCCCCTGAAACTCATAAGAGCCTCCAACTTTCCGACCGGCACGCCGCTCCTGATCGCCTGGACCCTCGCCCGCGACATACTCCCCGCCGGCCTGACGGGACTCTTCCTCGCCCCCGTGGGCGGTGGCCTATTGCTCAGGCTTTACGCGGACGACCGTCCGCTGGTGCAGAAGACCTACGACGAAGACTTCTAAAGATAGTCAGCCAGAATGCTGACGGCTGAAACCCAAACCCTCAAATAATGCTTACGAGCGGGGAGATCTTGCACTCCGCAAGAGCGTAATCTTCCATCCGGCGGGCGGAGCGGACCACGTACTCCAGGCAGTTGCTCCGGCAGTCAACCTTGCCGCACGGAGTCTCGATGGTCCCCAGGTTCTCTACCACGCGCACCACCGGGTCCAGACCATCGCCCGGCATCGCGTCCTTGCGGCGCACGAACTCGCCTTCTTCGTAATTATCCCGTCCGTAGCGAACGACCACCATGCCTGAATTGTACACTTGTTTGACCTGGATCACACAAGAAAGAGAACCTCATGCCGAGCCTAGAGATCGTGGCGGACGTCCCCGCTGAAGAGAAGTACTCTAGCAACCGGCTTACCGTCGTCCAGGGAGCGGAAGACCTGCCGGACGCCGTCCTTCAAAAGACAGCTTCGGAGACAAACTGCCCGGAGCATCCAATGCTACACAACTGTGGGAGGACTAATGAATGACAGGATTGATCTCCAAAGACGTGTCGCTGGTTTCGTGGAAGAATACAGTCTCGAAGCTCCGATTCAGGCGAGGGTTCTTGATTTGATCTCCGAGATCGGGGAATCGTCAAAAGAGATCTTGAAAGCCACGGGCTATGGCCGCGAAGCATTCCAAAAGCCGAAGGGTTGGGACGATGAATTCGGCAACGCATTCTTCTCTCGTATGTCTCGCCAACAGCACCGGCGTAAGTCTGGAGACAGCCCTGGACGGAGCGTTGGAGAAGTACCAGGCCCGGTTCTCGGGACAGGGAGATATAGGATCGGGGTGATGAGATGAAGGACGGTTTACGGGGGAAAGTCGCGCTGGTCACCGGAGCGGGACGGCAAGAGGGAATAGGAGCGGCGATCTGCCGGGCGCTCGCCGCCGCCGGAGCGGACGTCCTGTTCACGTACTGGAAAGCATACGATCGGGAAATGTCGGCGGGGAACAGCGAGGATGGTCCGAAGACCCTACGAGAAGAACTGCGTGGCATGGGCATCCGGGCGGAGGGAGTGGAGATGGACCTCGCACTCCCGGAATCCCCGGATCGGCTCCTGGACGCGACGGCCGAGCTTCTTGGTGCGCCTTCAATCCTCGTCAACAACGCCGCTTACTCGACCCGCGACGGCTTCGAGGACCTGGACGCCGCTACCCTCGATGCCCACTACGCGGTCAACTTGCGGGCCACGGCGTTGCTCTGCGCGGGGTTCGCGCGGCGCTTCGACCACGGAAACGGCGGCAGGATCCTTAACCTCACCTCCGGACAGTCGCTCGGTCCGATGGTAGACGAGCTTGCCTACGCCGCGACCAAAGGGGCCATCGAGGCGTTCACGGTGACGCTGGCGGCCGAGGTCGGACACAAGGGAATAACCGTCAACGCGGTCAATCCCGGTCCCACGAATACCGGCTGGATGACGGAGGAGCTAAAGAGGGAGCTTGCGGAGAAGTTTCCAGCCGGGAGAGTTGGGGAGCCGGCCGACGCGGCTCGGCTCGTGGCCTTCCTGGCGGGAGACGAGGCGGTCTGGATCACCGGCCAGATCATCCACTCCGAGGGAGGGTTCCTGCGCGCGTAAGTATATCTATTCTGCTCCCGGCGGAGGCTGGCCTCCCAGCCAATCCCGAGTGCTCCGCCACCGCTCAGTACGAGCGCGCGGGACGACCATTATCATGACGATCTGCGGAATGAGAGTTCACAACAATACCTCCGAGGAGCGGCTAATGGGCTGAGTAATCGGCCGCATCAAGCGATGGGCGGCGCTTCCGCCGATGGCGGGAATGGCGCGGAAAGCCTCCTCACTCGCCTAGATGAGTGTTGCGTGGATTGAGAGTAGAAAGGGGCCATCGTAGTCTCCCCACCACAAGGAGCAACAGATGGCCCAACTCAACCATACCCAACAGCTCGCCCGAACGGAAGAGGCTCTGACCGTC
>JAABUR0100005482.1_pt1 | contig 16203 bp, 17 predicted proteins | sample 5560091 | NCBI WGS metagenome assembly JAABUR01 (sample SAMN10711879, study PRJNA513375) | rock metagenome | isolation source: Antarctica rocks | place: Antarctica: Victoria Land, University Valley sud
CAGATCCACGGCGGCTACGGCTACATCGAGGAGTACCCGGTGTGCCGCTTCTACCGCGACGCGAAGATCCTCACGATCGGCGAGGGCACCGACGAGGTGCAGCAGATGGTGATCGCGCGAGCGCTCGGGGCCTGAGGGGCATCGACCGGGCACCGGGCGGGTAAGGGCAGCGAAGGTAACCGAGGAGAAGAGGAGCGCGCATGCCGGACGTCAAGGGCAGGGCCCAGGACATGGTCGATCGAGCGAAGGGCGCGGTCGGCAAGGGCGGTCCGCCGCTGGCCAGCGAGGTCGAGGGCCGCGTCGCCGCGGTACGCGAGGCCCTGCAGGCGTTCGGCCAGGGCGACGTGGAGCGCTTCATCAGCGTCTTTCACGAGGACGCCGAGTGGGTCGCCCCGAAAGGCAGCAACTTCCCCGGGTCGGGCACGCTGAACGGTCGCGAGCAGATCGAGGACAAGTTCGCGGGCACGGTGCGGCGCACCTACGCCTCCTTCGGCTTCCGGCCCAAGAACTACCTACAGACCGAGGAAGAGGACATCGTCGTCGTGCTCGGCGCCTTCGAGGGCGAGGGTCAGGGCGGTCAGATCGACGTGCCCGGAGCGCAGGTCTGGGAGTTCGACGGCAACCACGCCGTGCGCGTGCGGATCTACACCGACTCCGAGGACTTCCCCCCGCCGGTCTCCGAGGAGGACGAAGAGGACGAGGAAGAGGCGAAGCAGAAGAAGGAGCGCGACGAGGAGCGCGGTGACGAGAAGCCCGACCGCGGCGGCGGGCGCAACAAGAGCGACTCCGAGCACGGGAAGGGCGAGTCCGAGGCCGGCGAGGGCCAGCCGCGCTCGGAGGCCCGCGACGCCGACGGGGAGTCCCGCGACGAGCAGCCCGAGGACGAGGCCCACGAGGGGGGCCACCAACCCGAGGGCGAGCAGCGAGAAGGCAAGTCCAAGGAGGCGCAGAGCGAGCAGGCGTAGCGCCGCCTCAGCCCTCTGCCTCGGCTCGGTCGGCCGCCGCGTCCTCCACCCGCTCGGCGCCGCGCGCGAGGATGCGCGCCGCGGCGCTGGCCGGGTCGGTGCGCCGCGCGACGACCTCGTCGAGCAGCGCCTGCACGTCGGCGTCCTCCTCCAGCGAGGCCACGAGCGTGGCGCGCATGCGGTTGGCGGCGATGGCGATCACCTCGTTCATCAGATTGCGCCGGCGCCGCTCGCCGAGCGTTCCCTCCTGCTCGATCCACGCCCGGTGCTCGGCGAGCTTGTCGGCGAGCTCCTCGACGCCGCGACCCCGGGACGCCTCGGTCTTGACGATCGGCACCCGCCACCCGCGCTGCGGGGCGAGGGAGAGGACGCCGCGGATCTCGCGGACCATCGTGTCGGTGAGCGGATGGTCGGCCTTGTTGACGACGATCACGTCGGGGATCTCCATCACGCCCGCCTTGAGCGCCTGGATCGAGTCACCCGAGCCGGGCATGAGCACGAGCACGACCGTGTCGGCGTGGTCGATGATGTCCACCTCGGCCTGCCCCACGCCGACGGTCTCGAGGTAGATCGCCTCGCGCCCCGAGGCGTCCATGAGCAGCGCGGCCTGGAGCGCCGCCTCGGAGAGACCGCCGAGCGCGCCGCGGGTGGCCATGGAGCGGATGAAGACGCCGGGATCGAGGAAGTGCTCGCTCAGCCGGATCCGGTCCCCGAGCAGCGCACCCTTGGTGAACGGCGAGGAGGGGTCGATCGAGAGGACGCCGACCGTGCGCTCGCGCGCGCGCTCGAGCTTCGTGAGCGCGCCGAGAAGGGTGGACTTGCCCGCACCCGGCGCGCCGGTGAAGCCGACTACGGCGGCGCGACCCGTGTGCCCATAGACCTCGCGGACCAGCTCCCATCCGGCCGGGTCGTCGTTCTCCACGAGGGAGATGCCGCGGGCCAGCGCACGCTTGTCGCCCGCGAGAAGGCGCTCGGCGAGGGGGCGGTCGGCGGCCATCGGCCGGGAAGGCTAGCGGCGAGGAGCCGCGCCTCTACCCTCCTCGGCCATGGAGCCGGCGCTCGCCCCGCCCGAGATCGAGAACGTTCCCGCGGCCGTGCGCGCCGAGCCGCCGCCGCGCCACGGCGGTCCGCTCGCGCTGCTGCGCTTCATGCGCCGCCACGGGATGCTCTCGGCGAAGTATGCGCGCCTCGCGCTGCGGCTCGCGTGGCTCAAGCTTCGCTGGCGCGGGCGGCTCGTGACCGACGGACTGGCCTTCGTCGGGCCGGGGGTGTCGTTCGAGATCGGTCGCGATGCGCGAGTGGTGCTCGGCCGTTGGTCGTGGATCGGCCACGGCTGCAAGATCCGCGCGCACGAGGGGGAGGTCCGCATCGGCGCCAAGACGGTCCTCGGCCAGGAATGCACGGTCTCGGCCTTCCAGCACGTGGAGATCGGCCGGGAGTGCATCCTCGCCGATCGGGTGATGCTGATCGACTTCGACCACGGGGTGGTCGACGTCGAGCGCCCCGTCCGCCTGCAGGGGATCTACAAGCGCGACGTGCGCGTGGGCCACAACGTCTGGATCGGCTACGGGGCGTGCGTGCTCCGCGGCGTGGAGGTGGGCGACAACGCGATCCTCGGCACGAGCGCGGTGGTCACGCGCGAGGTGCCCGAGAACGCGGTGGTCGCGGGTGTGCCGGCGCGGGTCATCCGGATGCGCGAGACGCCGAGGACGCTGCGATGGGGGTGAGGGTGGACGAGGCGGAGATCGCGCGCGAGCTGCGCGCCCAGCTCGCGCGCCGCGGGCCCGGGAAGACGATCTGCCCGTCGGAGGTGGCGCGGGCGCTCGGCGCGAGCGAGGCGGAGTGGCGCTCGCTGATGGAGCCCGTGCGCGAGGTGGCGGCCCGCCTGGCCGACGCCGGCGAGGTGGAGTGGAGCCAGAGCGGCCGGCGCGTCGACCCGCGCACGGTGCGCGGTCCCGTCCGGCTGCGGCGGGCGGACGACGCGTGAACCGAGAGCCCGGCACGAACCGCCTCGAGGCCTTCAGCGACGGCGTCTTCGCGATCGCGATCACGCTCCTGATCCTCGAGGTCAAGGCGCCAGACGGCGCAGGCTCGCTCGCGCACCGGCTCGGCGAGGCGTGGCCGAGCTACGCGAGCTTCCTCATCTCGTTTGCGGTGATCGGGACGATGTGGCTGAACCACGACCGGATGTTCCAGCTCATCCACCGCAGCGACCACGGCGTCGTGCTGGCCAACCTCTTCCTCCTGCTCGTCATCTCGGCGATCCCGTTTCCGACCAAGGTCGTCGGCGACGAGCTGAACCGGGGCACGTTCGCCGACCAGCGCACGGCGACGATCCTCTACGGCGTGACGTTCGTCGCGGCCTCCATCGCCTTCCCCCTCCTGTGGCACGCGGCGTGCCGGGGAGGCGGCCGGCTGCTCGCGCCGGACCTCCCGGACCGAGAGCGGCTCATCCAGACACGGCGGAACCTGCTCGGCTTCCCCATCTTCGCCTCGGCCACCGTGGTCGCGCTGTGGAGCCCGGCTGCCAGCCTTGCCGTGTTCGGGGCGCTGACGATCGCCTACCTCATGCCGAGCGGCCCGCTCGACCGGTTGCTCGTGCGGGGGCGCGAGGGGTGACCGGCGCCGGTAGCGCCCTCAGACCGCGGCGCGCCGCAGCCCCCCGTAGAGCTTCGCGGTCTGGCGCGCCACATCCGCCCAGTCGAAGCGCAGGACGTGCTCGCTGGCCTCGGCCACGAGCCGGTCGCGCAGCGGCTCGTCGGTGAGCACCCGCTCGACCATCGCGGCGAGCGACGCCGAGTCGCGCGAGCGGAAGCGCAGCCCCACGTCGTCGTTGGGCACCACCTCGCGCAGCCCGCCGGTGTCGGCGACGATGCACGGGCAGCCCGACGCCATCGCCTCGAGGGCCACGAGCCCGAACGGCTCGTAGATCGAGGGGATCACGCACAGGTCGGAGATGCGGTAGAGCGAGTGGAGTACGTCGTCGCCGATCCAGCCCAAGAACGTGCCGTGCTCCATCAGCCCGAGCTGCTGGGCCTGGGCCTTGAGCTCCCTCTCGTGCGTGCCCGAGCCGGCCACGAGGAAGCGCACGGCGCCGAGGCGTTCGATCAGTCCGGGCAGCGCCTCGAGGGCGAGCTGGAAGCCCTTCTCGTAGACGAGGCGGCCGACCAGCAGCACGAGCCGCTCCTGCGGCCCGGCGAAGCGGGCGCGCAGCGTCTCGAGATCGTCGACCGGCTGGAGGTCGAGCGGGTCGATCCCGTTGGGAATCACCGTTACGCGCTCCTCCTCGAGGTCGTAGATGTCGGCCACGTGCCCGCGCATGTAGTGCGAGCAGGTGATGACCCGCTCGGCGCGGTTGGCCATCCAGCGCTCGACGTCGTGGATGTAGGACTGCGGGTGGGACTCCACCCAGCCCTGGTGGCGCCCGTACTCCGTGGCATGGATCGTCACCACGAGCGGGCAGCGGAAGCGGTTGGCGAGATGGTCGCCGGCGACGGCGACGAGCCAGTCATGGCCGTGCACGAGGTCGAAGTCGAAGCGGTCGCCGAGCTCCACCCCGGCCGCGAGCATGTCGGCGTTCATGTGCTCGATCCACGTGACGAACTCGCCGAGATCCCGTGGACGCCGCGGTTCGCGGACGCGGTGGACGAGCACCCCCTCCATCTCCTCCTCGGGAAGCATGCTCTCCTCGCCACGGGTGAGCACATGGATCTCGAACCCGTCGGCGACGAGCTGCTCGGAGAGCTTGCGGACATGACGCGCCAGCCCGCCCTCGATGAGCGGGGGGTACTCCCAGGAGAGGATGAGGATGCGCTGGCTCACGGCGAGAGAAGCGGGGCGAGCGAGAGGTCGGGAGCGAGGTGGCGGACCTCCGGCGGCCGGGAGCCTACCGCGGCGAGCGCCCCCTCGAAGGCTCGCGCATGGCCGTCTGCGCGCTCGCTCGGGTAGGGCCCGGCCAGCGAGCGGGAGACCATGAACGCCCAGTCGCTCGACTGCAGGGCAAGGAGCTCGCGCGCGGCGGCCGGATCGGCTCCTCCCCCGCGCGCCGCGTGCACGAGGCGAAGCTCGGCGGCACGCGCGCGCCAGGCGAGCTCGGCCACCGGAGGACCGTCCCAGGTGGAGAGGTCGCGCGGTGCGCCCCACGTGCCCGCGGGCAGGCCGCCGGGTGGCGCGGCCGCGGGCTCGTGGCGAGCGAGGGCGTCGTCGAGCGAGGCGATCGGAAGGCCTTGGCGCGCGGCCTCCTCCACGACGGCCTCGAGCCAGGCGATGCCCTCATACCACCAGTGGCCGAGCAGTTCGGTGTCGAGCGCACAGACGCACAGGCCGCCCCCGGCGACGCGCTCGCGGACGCGCGCGACGAAGTCCGCGGCATGGTCGCGCGCGAGCGCGAGCGCCGCATCGCGGTCGTAGAGCTCGCCGTCGTTGCCCCACACGCGGTGGTGGTGGGTGGTGTGGTGGTGGTAGTCGCGGTAGGTGCCGTGGGCCGGGTAGCCCGCGTGGCTCCAGACGAGCTCGATGCTCTGGCGATCGACGGGCACGAGCAGCGGTCCGGCGGCCGAGCGCACCGGGCGCAGGTGCTCGGGCGCTCCGAGGCCGTGATGATCGGTGAGATCGAGGCACGTCGCGCGCACGCCGGCCTCCTCCAGACGCTCGTCGAGCCACGACGCGTAGCCGCACTCCGGGAGCCAGAAACCACCCTCCCAGTCGCCGAAGCGGCGGCGGTGGGACTCCACCCCGGTCTGGATCTGGAGCCGGGCGCCCGGGTCGCTCGCCAGCAGCGGCAGGACCGCGTGGGTGGCCGAGGAGGTCCACGACGCGAACGGGGCGAGCGCTCCGAGCAGGTCGCCGCCGATCTCCTCGAAGCGCGCGGCGGCGGCCTCGTACTCGGCCAGCGAGCGCTCGAGCTCGGCCGCCATCGCGTGCTCCCCGCCGGCACGGCAGCCGGCGATGTCCTCCTCGTGGGTGTGACGGCGCACTCCGCGCACGAAGGCGAGGAAGCGCTCGCCGATCCCCGGCGCCTCGAGCTGGTCCGCGAGCACCGGGGTGAGCGAGAGGGTGAGCGGCGCCTTCGCGAGGACGCCGAGCAGCGGCAAATAGCTCGTGGCCACCGCCTCCCACAGCCACTCCTCGCCCGAGGGCCAGGTGCCGTAGCCCTCCACGTAGGGCATGTGGGTATGGAGGACGAGGGCGAGCTCGCCCGGCGCGCGCACTCCGGTGGCGCTCACACGCGGCAGATCGCCAGGAAGTCGAGCGCGCGGGGCAGCGGCGCGGGCCGGAGCGCGAAGTCACTCGCCGCGATCGCCGGGGTGAACCGGTCGTAGAAGGGCTTGGTGATGCCGAGGCGGGCGTGCACGGCATCCCAACCCGCCCGCAGCGCGAGCTCGTGGGCGCGCAGCTTGCGCGCGTGGAACACGCCGAGGAGCTCGACTTCGTCGAAGTGCGAGGCGCACAGCGACCGGAACTCCTCCGCACGGTACTCCTTGACGTGCCACGGGTTGCCCGACTTCTCCGCGCCGGGCGGCGCGAGCGTGAGCACGTTGGGCGTAGAGACGTAGGCGACGCCGCCCGGCGCGAGGACGCGCGCGAAGGCGGCGAGGATCGCGTCGGGATCCCGGACGTGCTCGATCGTCTGCAGGAAGACGGCGGCCTCGCACGGCTCGCTCCACTCCTCGACGAGCGCGCGTTCGAAGGAGAGGTTCTGGCGCCGGTAGCGCAGCCGGGCGTGCTCGTAGGCCTCGGGGTTGGCGTCCACCCCGACCACCGAGCGCGCCGAGCGCGAGAGGACCTCCGAGCCGTAGCCCTCTCCGCAGGCGAGGTCGACCACCCGACGCCCGATCACCCGAGCTCCGATCCACTCGTAGACCGCGAGATGGCGGCGATACCAGTAGTTCTCCTCGGGCACGTCGGGCAGTGTGCGCTCTCCCGTGAGGCGCAGCGGCGGCACGCCGGACGGCTGGTCGCGTTGCTCGTAGACGGCGCTCACGGGCCGAGAGGGTAGGGTGTCGCCGCCCATGAGCGCCACCCGGACGCCTGAGGAGATCCGCGACGTCAACGCGCGCTACCACGACGCCGCCGCTCGCGAGTACGACTCCAAGTGGGGGATCGACTTCGGAGCCCCGGGGCGCGCGCAGGTGCTCGGCAAGCTCGCCAAGGCCCTCGGGCCACTCGGGCTCGGGCCGTTCGCGCGCTCGCTCGAGATCGGCGCCGGGACGGGCTACTTCTCGCTGAACCTGATCCAGGCCGGGACGGTGCGCGAGGCGGTCTGCACCGACATCTCGCCCGGGATGGTCGCCGCCCTGGAGGCCAACGCCGCCGCCCTCGGGCTCGCCGACGTGGTCGAGGGCGCGGTCGTCGACGCCGAGGAGCTCCCCTTTCCCGAGAGCTCCTTCGACCTCGTGCTCGGGCACGCGGTGCTCCACCACATCCCCGACTTCGCCCGCTCCTTCGCCGAGTTTCACCGTGTCCTACGTCCGGGCGGGGTGCTCGCCTTCGCCGGTGAGCCCTCCGCGCTCGGCGACCGGATCGCGCGCGTGCCCAAGCGCGGCGCGCAGCGGCTCGCGCCCGCGTGGCGGGCCGCGCTCGGCGCGCGCGAGCGGGTGTACGAATCGGCGAACGGAAATGGCGCTGCCGACGGCGCGGGGGGCGACCACGGCCTCGAGTTCGCGGTCGACGTCCACGCCTTCGCGCCCGGCGACCTCGACCGCGTGGCGCGCGAGGCGGGCTTCGAGCGGGTGCGAGTCCGCGGCGAGGAGCTCCTCGCGAACTGGTTCGGTTGGACCAACCGCGTGCTCGAGTCGACCGCCGTGCCGGAGGACGTGCCGTGGCTCTGGCGCCAGTACGCCTACCGCGGCTACCTGACCCTCCAGCGGGTCGACCGCCGCCTGCTCGAGCGCCGCCTGCCGCCCGCGCTCTTCTACAACCTCCTCGTGGCCGCGCGCAAGCCGGGCTGAGGCAGGGCGTGGCCGCCGGTCAGCCGGAGGAGGAGCTACGGATCACGCCCGGCGGTCGCGAGGATCTGCAGCGCCTCGAGCCGGTGTGGCTGGCACTCCAGGCCTACCACGTCGAGATCACGCCGCAGCTCGGCGACGCGCCGGCGTGCTCCCCCGCCGAGGCGTGGCGGCGACGGCGAGCCAAGTACGAGCGCTGGCTGGAGGAGCCGGAGACGTTCGTGCTTCTCGCCGAGCGCGCCGGGCGCGCCGTCGGCTACGCGTTCGTCACCGTGGGCGCCGGGTTCGCGTCATGGGGCGAGGAGCGGCTCGCCGATCTGCAGACCCTGTCCGTCGTGGAGGAGGAACGTGGCCGCGGCGTCGGGACCGCGCTCATGGACGCGGTCGACGAGCGCCTCGCCGAGCTCGGCGTCCGCGAGCTGAAGCTCACCGCGGCGAACGCGAACGCCGGGGCGCAGCGGTTCTACGAGCGGCGCGGGCTGCGGCCGTCGTTCGTGGTGTTCTTCGGGCGGGCGGGGAAGCGATGAGGACCTACGCCTCCTTTTCCCCCGCCGCGCGGTAGCGCTCCATCGCCCGCTCGCGCTCGCGCTTGTGGTCGACGCTCGGCGCCGGGTAGTCGCGGCCGATCTCACAGCCGTAGGCCTCCTGCTCCTCCGGGGACATCGTCCACGGCTCGGCGAGCCGCTCGAGGGGCACGCGCGCGAGCTCGGGCACCCAGCGGCGCACGTACTCGCCGTGGGGGTCGAAGCGCTGCTGGTGGAGCGTCGGGTTGTACATGCGCCGGAAGTAGGGCGCCGGGTCGACCCCGACCGAGGCGATCCACTGCCAGTTGCCGTTGTTCTGGGCCTCGTCGCCGCACAGCAGATACCGCATGAAGTGGGCCTCGCCGAGGCGATAGTCGAGGTGGAGGTCCTTGGTCAGGAACGAGCCGACCACGAGCCGCGCGCGGTTGTGCATCCATCCTGTGGCGCGTAGCTGGCGCATGGCCGCGTCGACGATCGGATAGCCCGTGCGTCCCCCCTGCCAGGCGTGCAGGCGCTCCTCGTCCGAGTCCCACTCGAGCTCCGCGTAGCGCCGCTGATGGGGGGCGTGCGCGTTCTGAGGATGGTGCAGGAGCACCTGCGCGTAGAAGTCGCGCCAGCCGAGCTGGCGACGGAACGCCTGCGGACCCTGCCCCGGCCGGCGCGCGACCCGTTCCTCGATCTCGCGCACGGAGACGTTGCCGAAGTGGATGTGCGGGGAGAGCTCCGAGGTGCCGCCGGCCAGGTGGTCATGGCGCTCGGCGTAGTTCTCCATCGGCCCCGCGAGGAAGCGCTCGAGGCGCCGGCGCGCCTCGGCCTCGCCCGCGGCGATCGGCTCCGAGAGCTCGGGCGCCAGCCCGAAGTCGGCGAGCCGCGGCAGGCTTCCGAGCCGCACCCCGGCGGGCATGGGCACCTGAGCGGGCGCCCGGTGCACCGCCCGTCTCTCCTCCTCTCGCCATGCCCGGTGAAAGGGCGAGAAGACGGTGAACGGGCGGCCGTCCTTCGTGCGGATCTTCCCGATGCCGGCGCAGAAGTCTCCCTACGCCCGCGCGCGCGGGCGTAGGGAGAGACGTCGCTGGCCAGATAGACCGCTTCGGCGCCGACCTCGACGGCCAGCGCCGCGATCTCCCGCGCCGGTCGCCCTTCGCGTACGACGAGCCGGCCGCCGCGCTCGCGCAGGGCGCCTTCGAGCTCGGCCAGCGACTCGAGCAGGAACTGCGTCCGGCCCGGCGAGGGGAAGCGACCACGGATGAGACGGCGGTCGAAGACGAACGCGGGCACGACGTAGTCGTGCGCGGCGAGCGCGCGCACCAGCGGCGGGTGGTCGTGCACGCGCAGATCGCGCCGGAACCAGACGACGGCGACGGAAGACACCGTTTCGTCATACGCGCCTGGCCCGCGCGAGGGATCTTCGCGCCCGTGCCCGCGTAGACTCGGCAGGTGGCCGATCGGCGCGTGCCCGAGTTCCCGCTCTTTCCCCTGGGCCTGGTGGCGCTGCCCAGCGAGGCGGTGCCGCTGCACATCTTCGAGGAGCGCTACAAGACGATGATCGAGGTCTGCCTCGAGCACGACGGCGAGTTCGGAATCGTCTGGGCGGCCGAGGAAGGGCTGCGGCCCGTCGGCTGCGCGTGCGAGATCGCCGAGGTGATCGAGCGCACCGACGACGGGCGCATCAACCTCCTCTCCCGGGGCACCCGACCGTTTCGCCTCGTCGAGCGCCAGGAGCACCTCCCCTACCCTGCGGGCGTGGTCGAGTTCCTCGACGATCGAGCCGAAGAGCTCGACGCCGAAGCGTTCGAGCTCGCCCACGCGGTCTACTCAGAGCTCGTCGAGCAGGTCACCGACAGCGAGCCGGATGCCGACGAGCTCGCGACGATGGGCGCCTACCAGATGGCGGCCACCGTCGACTTCGGGCTCGACGCGAAGCAGGGACTGCTCGACCTGCGCTCGGAGAACGCGCGGCTACGTCTCGTCGCGCGCCTGTTGCGCGCGGCGCTCAAGCGTCTGGACTTCGTGGACCGCGCCCAGGCGCGGGCGCGGTCCAACGGCAAGGTGCGCTTCTCCTGAGGGTGATGGGTAACGAGCCGGTCCCCGCCGACTGGTTCCAGCGGCGTTCGAGTGGCGAGTTGCCCAACCGCATGCGTCCTCAATTCGCCACTCGACGTGCTCGAGCGGGTCCGAGCCGGGGCTAACGGGGCAGGCCGCACACCCCGCGCGAGACGCGCCGGGCGAAGAACGCGGCCCGGTCGAGCTCGGGCGCGACCCCGTGCGAGTCGTCGCTGAAGGCGATCGTGCCGTCGGGGCCGCGGAGCGCGTAGGAGAAGACCGACATCGGCCCCGGGGCAAGGCGAAGGTTGCGCTTGAAGTCAGGTTGCAGCGCCCGCGCCAGGTCGCGCGCCTCGAGGAAGAGATCGCTCGGAAGCAGCCGGGGGGCGCCGGCGTTGCAGCGCACCGTTCCCCCGTCGCTGACGACCAGCGAGACCCGTGCGCCGTCGCCGGCCGTGCGCTGGAGGGCGAAGAGGTCGGGAGGCTGGACCCCGCCGCCACAGCCCGCCGCCGCCCCCAGGACGGCGAGGAGGAGGGCGAGCGCGACAACGATCGGCACGGTGATCGGCTGGGCACGCACGCGGCCATCCTGACCGATGCGGCGAGCCCGCCGGCGCGCGGGCGTAGCATGAGGGTCATGGTCGCGCTCGGCGTCCTCCTTGCGATCCTCGGCGCCGTCCTGCTGGTGGCCGAGGCCCACCTGCCCACCGCCGGGGCGCTCGGCGTGCTCGGCGCCCTCGCGCTCGCCGGTGGGCTCGTCCTGGCGCTGAGCGCGGCGGGCGGAGCGGCTCTCGCCGTACCCGTCGGCCTCGCCGTGGGTCTGCTGGCGGTCGCCTTCGTCGCGCTCGCCGCACGCAAGGCCGGCGCGGCGCGCCGCGTGCGGGTGCGCTCGGGACCCGAGAGCCTCGTGGGACAGATCGGGGTGGTGCGCGACGCGGGGGGGCCCGTCGAGCACGTCTTCGTCGGGGGGGCGCTGTGGCGGGCACGGCCCGCGTGGCAGGATGAGGAGGCCCGGGCGCTGCACAGCGGCGATCCCGTGGTCGTGGAAGGAGTCAACGGGCTGACGCTGTCGGTCCGGGCCGCCGAGGAATGGGAGGTACCGCTGTGAGCGCCGTGATCGTCGTCCTCGTCGCCGTGCTGTTCGTCGGGTTCCTGCTCGCGTCCTCCTCCGTCCGCATCCTGCGCGAGTACGAGCGGGGCGTGGTCTTTCGCCTCGGTCGCCTCGTCGACCAGAAGGGCCCCGGGCTCATCTTCCTCGTGCCGGGGATCGACCGGATGGTGCGCACCAGCCTGCGCACGATCACGCTGAACATCCCGCCCCAGGAGATCATCACCCGCGACAACGTCACCGCCCGCGTCAACGCCGTCACCTACTTCAAGGTGGTCGACCCCAACCGATCGGTGGTCGAGGTCGAGGACGTCGTCTCTGCCACCTCCCAGATCGCCCAGACCACGCTGCGCTCCGTCCTGGGCAAGGCCGAGCTCGACACGCTGCTCTCCGAGCGCGAACGCCTGAACGAGGACCTCCAGCAGATCATCGACGAGCAGACCGAGCCGTGGGGCATCAAGGTCTCCACGGTGGAGATCAAGGACGTCGAGATCCCGGACTCGATGCAGCGGGCGATGGCGCGCCAGGCCGAGGCCGAGCGCGAGCGGCGCGCGAAGATCATCAACTCCGAGGGTGAGTTCCAGGCCGCCGCCAAGCTGGCCGACGCCGCCGACGTGATCTCGCGCAACCCGACCTCGATCCAGCTTCGCTACCTGCAGACGCTGATCGAGGTGGGCGTCAACCAGAACTCGACGATCGTCTTCCCGCTCCCGATCGACCTGATCGGGCCGCTGCTCGACGCGGTCAAGCCGGGCGGGTCTTCGGACGCCGACCGAAGCGCTCCCGCTCCCGAGGTGCCCAAGCTCGCGCCGGCGCCCGAGCCGGTCCCGGCGCCGGAGCCGGCGCCGGCTCCGGCGCCGGCACAGCCGTCGCAGCCGGGCCTGCCTCCGTCTCGGTCCTGAGCGGCCGCTCGCCTACGCGACCACCGCCGCGCCGCCGCGCCGCGGGTCGCCGCCACCCGAGAACACCCCCGTGGCCGCGTCGCGCTCGGCGGCCTGGACCCCGCCGAAGAAGACGTTGAGCGCGCGAAAGCGCGCGAGCGGCCAGTTCGAGGCCTCGAGCTCGTCCTCGGGCACTCCCGGCTCGGCGTAGAGGGTCCCGGCTTCGAGATGCACGCGCGGGCGCTTCACCGCCGGGCCGGCGGCGAGGTCGTAGTCGACCACGCCGACGATCGTCTGCAGGATCGCCGAGCGGATGCGGTTCGAGCCGGCGCTGCCGAGCACGAGCTCGGGCCGCCCCTCTCCGAGGACCACGGTCGGCGCCATCATGCTCGGCATCCGGCGGCCCGGTGGGTGGCGGTGGAAGCCGAGGGGGTTCAGGTCCTCCTCCCCCATCATGTTGTTGAGGTGGATGCCGGTGCCCGGCACCACCACGCCGGAGGAGGCGCCGTTCGAGCACGTGACGCTGCACGCCCAGCCGTCGGCGTCGAGCACCGAGATGTGCGTGGTCGAGCCGAGCCGGTCGGCGAGGAACGCCTCGAGAAAGTCCGGGCGTGCGAGGCCGGCGAGGAACTCGGGGGTACGCTCGCCCTGAGCGCGCTCCATCGCCTCGATCACCGCCGCGAGCGGCGGCGGCCCGGGTGCGGAGTCGAGCACCGCAAGGGCGTAGGCGAGCAGGATCCCCCCGGCCGAAGGCGGCGGGTTGGTGAGCACCTCGCGCCCGCGATAGCCGACGCGCACGGGCGCGCGGTCGAGCACCGCGTAGGCCTCGAGGTCCGCGCCGGTGAGCGAGCCACCCTCGGCCGCGAGCCGCGCGACCACCGCGTCCGCCACCTCGCCGGTGTAGAACGGAGCCGGACCGTCGCGCGCGAGGCGTTCGAGCGCCTCGGCGAGTTCGGGCTGGACGCAGCGCTCGCCCGCGCGCAGCGGGCGCCCCTCGGGAGCGAGAAGGGCGCTCGCCTCCGGCGTCGAGGCGAGGATCGGGGCGAGGATCTCGAAGATGTAGCCCTGCTCCGGAGTGACCGCCACGCCTTGGCGCGCGTGCCGGGCCGCCGGCGCGGCGAGATCGGCGAGCGGCAGCGAGCCGAAGCGCTCGGCGGCGGCATGGACGCCGGCGGGGACGCCGTAGGCGCCGACCGACGCGGCGCCGACGTTGAACCGCTGCACCGCGTCGCCGAAGGAGACGTCGACGGGCACCAGAGGTGCGCGGCGCGCGGCATCGGCTCCGCGGCCCGGCGCCTCGACGAAGAAGTCGAGCAGGGTGGCCTCCCCCGCCGGCGTCACTACGAGCATGTAGCCGCCCGCCCCCAGCCCCGTGAGCAGCGGCTCGGCGACGAAGGAGGTCAGCATCGCCCCGAGCGCCGCATCCACCGCGTTGCCCCCCGCCCGCAGAGCATCGGCCCCCGCCTCCGCACTCAGCGGATGGCCGGCCGCGACCACGCCCCTCGCGTGGTTCAAGGATCAACCATCCCGGCGCCGAGCACGAGACGGCCGGTGAGCCTCAGCACCGCGGGGGGGCACACACGCGCAGGGTGACAGGTCGAGCGCGAGGGATGGCCGACCGGCATCTGCGACGGGAAGCAGGTGAAGGTTTCCGTCCACGGCGAGGGAAAAACAGCGGAAGACGGCGAACCCGTGGACCGAAGCCTTCGGCACTCGTGCGCAAGCACGCGAGCGACCGAGGACGAGCTCAGGCGCCGGTTATCGCGCCCCGTCCCCCTGGTCCCGAGAACCAAGACTGAGAAGGACGCAGGGAGCGTGGCGTGCGCAAGCACGCGAGCGACCGAGGACGAGCTCAGGCGCCGGTTATCGGGGTCAGGAGCGGGGGAGGAATTCGGGGATGTCGAGCTCCGTAACCTCGATACGCTCGCGCCGCCGCGGCGGCTCGAGCGCGCGGCGGCTGACGCGCGGCTCTCCCGCCGGCTCGCGGATCTCGCCGCTCCGAGGCCGCGTCGCGGGCGCCTGCTCGACGCGGCGGGCGGGGCGGGCGCCATCCCCGTAGCCCGTGGCCACCACGGTCACCCAGACCTGCTCATCGAGCTTCTCGTCGACCATCGCTCCGAAGATGATGTTCGCCTCGGGATGCGCGGCCTCCGAGACGGTCTGGGCGGCCTCGTTGACCTCCCACAGGGAGAGGTCGCGCCCGCCGGTGATCGAGAGCAGGATCGAGCGCGCGCCCTCCATGCTCGTCTCGAGGAGCGGGGAGGCGACCGCCTGCTCGGCGGCGTCGATCGCCCGTCGCTCTCCGCTTCCCATCCCGATGCCGAGCAGCGCCGGCCCGGCCTCGGACATGATCGTGCGCACGTCGGCGAAGTCGAGGTTGATCAGCCCGGGCAGGGTGACGAGGTCGGAGATGCCCTGCACGCCCTGGCGCAGCACGTCGTCGGCGACCCGGAAGGCGTCGACCATCGACGTCGCCCGATCGAGCACGGACAGCAGGCGGTTGTTGGGAACGACGATCAGCGTGTCCACCTCGGCGGCGAGCGCCTCCACCCCCCCTTCGGCCTGAGCGCGGCGGCGCGCGCCCTCGAACCCGAAGGGCTTGGTGACGATCCCGACGGTGAGCGCGCCGACCTCCCGGGCGATGCGGGCCACGACCGGAGCCGCACCCGTGCCCGTGCCGCCGCCCGCGCCGGCGGTGATGAAGATCATGTCCGAGCCCTTGAGCAGGGCCTTGATGCGGTCGTACTCCTCCATCGCCGCGGCGTGGCCGACGCCGGGGTCCGACCCCGAGCCGAGCCCGCGCGTGACGTGCTCGCCGATGTGCAGGGTGGTGTGGGCGGCGGAGAGCTGCAGCGATTGCAGGTCGGTGTTGATCGCGAGGAACTCGACGCCCTCCACTTCGGCCTCGACCATCCGGTTGACCGCGTTGACTCCGGCCCCGCCGACGCCCACCACGCGCAGGACGGGCGAGCCGATCGCGGGAGCGGGCGTTGGGGGCGGCGCCGGCACCGCGTCGCGGAGCTGCGCCCCCGCGGCGGTGCGTGGCGCTCCCGCCGCGTCGAGGGCGCGCGGAGTGCGACGCTCGAGGATGTCGTCGGGGATCTCGGCCGAGAACGCGTGGCGCAGGCGCTCCTGAGGAGACGGGATACGCGGCGGGGGCTCCTCCTCGGCCACCGGCGGCGGGGAGACCTCGAGCGCCGGGTGCGGCCGCGGCGGCTCCACGGCGGGCTCCGAGACAGCGGCCGGCTCGGTGCTCGGCGCCTCCTCGCCCTCCTCGTCGGTCTTGCGAAAGAGGGCGGCCAGGGGACCTTCGCGCATGCTCGCGCGCTTACCGCTTGCCATTTCCGAGGACCTCCTTGGCGAGCTGCCGATAGGCGTGGGCCGCCGTGCCGTCGGGCTCGTACTTGAGCACGGACATCCCCTTGACGGGCGCCTCCGCGAAGCGGATCGTCTTCTTGATCCGCGAAGCGAAGACACGGTCGCCGAAGTTCTCCTCGAGCAGCTCGATCGCCTCCTTGGCGTGGAGCGTCCGCGCATCGACCAGCGTGGGCAGGATGCCCACGATGTCGACGTCCGGGTTCAGGTTCTCGCGGATCATCCCCAGCGTGTTCTGGAGCTGGATAAGCCCCCTCATGGAGAGATACTCGCACTGCACGGGGACGATCACCTTGTTTGCCGCAGTTAGCGCGTTAATCGTCAGCAATCCGAGGCTTGGTGGCGTGTCGATGAAGATGA
>JAABUR0100005483.1_pt1 | contig 16201 bp, 16 predicted proteins | sample 5560091 | NCBI WGS metagenome assembly JAABUR01 (sample SAMN10711879, study PRJNA513375) | rock metagenome | isolation source: Antarctica rocks | place: Antarctica: Victoria Land, University Valley sud
TTCTGAAAACCTACTAACTCAGGAAGAGAAGCTAATTCATCCTCATTCAACTCTTGAAGGCATAATGTTATTACTTCTTTTAAATTTAAATTTAATTCATCGAGGGTAGCTGCCTGGGTATGCGCCCCAGGCAAATTTGGAATAATACCAATATACATTCCGGTTTCAACGTCCCTCTCTACATGGGCAACAAACTGATAATTTTTCATAAGCAACTATTTCAAACAAATTTACCTTTTAATCTCTAATTCGGAAACATGTTGAATTCTTTCAATTTAAAAATAGGTCTTCTTCTATTCCCCTTCATTCACCTTTTCCTATAATCCTAAGGGGTAATCTTTGGAGTTGTATGAAGAGTAACAAAAAACTTACTATCATTGTCTAAAAGTAACGCTACTTTTTAAAAATTATTTCATCAATTTTCACATCCTGAAAATCTGCATTTTTACGAAGTAAAAAAATGCAATCCATTGCTCCGTTAACTGCAAAAGCCAAATGTCGCAAACATTTCGATTCAGGAAAGCTGTTCCTTTCTTTATATTCGCCAAATGAAAAAAGCTCAATACAGTACTTACTGTTAATAGCGAGATCTGTGTGATTGTCTTGCTTCTCTATAAGTTTCATGTATAATTTCAAACTCTACTACTTGCGTATAAAACTTTTTTCTTAGCTCCTGATTGTGGTTAGTACAGCAATATGATGAATAACTTTATATAGTTATTTAATTTTCTTTCCAGGCAGATGTTGACCGTTTTGATGAAGAATGAGTTTATCAACTTCTCCTTTCCCGTTCTTTACAAACTCCACTTGTGCATCTACAACTTTTAGAAAAAACCGGTTTTCAGATTCAGCAAACAAATCAAATTGTGGCTGGCCTGTTGCTTGTGCTTTCAAACTTCCATCAACTAAAGTAATAGTAATTATAAAAGCAGGAGATAATTCATACTCACCCGCATATTGTTGCAATACAGCAGCATTAACAGCAATCGCCTTATGCACTTCCGGTAATTTATATGGCTTATTATATAAAATCGAAAAAACATCTTTCTGTATCTGTCCCATGTTAGCAGAGCCAGCGTTGCTTAAAATAGTAATACTGATGCTGTCTGCAGGGATGATAGTATTATGAGATAAAAAACCATGGATACCACCATTATGAGTGATAATCCTTTTACCTTCAATTGTATCTATTGCCAATCCCAATCCATATTTTGATAATCGTGGTTTGAAAGCATTCTCCAATGAAGCCTTCTTTAAAATTTTTTCTGTCAAAAGAGACTGGTTCCATTTATACATATCGCGTGACGTAGAGTAGACGGCTCCTGCTGCAAAGCTTACTGAAGAGTCAACGATCATAGACTTGACGGAAGTAGTGCCGGGAATTACATCGTATCCGGTTGCTCTGTTAGTATTGTTTAAGTGAGTGAAATCAAAACCTGAATTAGTCATGCCCAATGGATTAAAAATATTTTCTCTCACAACTTTTTCGTATTTCTTGCCGGTTACTTTTTCAATAATGTACCCCAGCAACATATACCCTGAATTACTGTAACTAAATTTGCTTCCCGGCGTAAATTCAAGTGGCTTGTCTTCAAACATGCTGATGATCTTTTGCTGGGTAACGGCTTTCTCTACATCATGCTGCATAAAACCTGTATCGTTGGTATAGTTATAAATACCAGATGTATGTGTTAGCAAATTTTCAATAGTAATCTGTTTAGCATAAGGAAGATCAGGAAAATACCTACTTAGCTTATCATTAAGTGAAAGCTTTCCTTGTTCTGCAAGTTTTAATATTATTGTCGAAGTAAATTGCTTCGTAACAGAGCCGACCCGGTAAATTGTGTTTGAATCATTTAAGGTTTTTGCTTCAGCATTTTTGAAGCCAAAACCTTCATTAATTAATACATTTCCTCCTTTAGCCACCATTACTGAACCATTAAATATTTCTGCCTTTTGTGCAGCTTCAAAATATTGACTCAGCTTTTCAGAAAGCGATTGAGAAAAGGAGATAACATGAAATGAAATAGTAACAAGAAAGAAAAAAAACTTCTTCATTGTTTTCAATTTTTTAAGATTTATTATTGATCAAATTCTGCAATCTCTGCTGTTTTAACCTTCACCTCAAACTCCTTCATATTTTGCATGTTGCCCTGCATTTCAATTTTACCTTCTTCAATCATTTGCTTTAACCGCCACAATAAATAAGCGTCACCAGTTGTATCTTTTACCTTGCTGTAATATTGGTGAAAAAGTTTTGATGCCTTTTGCCAGTCTTTACTAATAAACATAACCAGTCCGTTGTCATAATAATCATATCCTTTCTGGATTAATTTTTTCCCGCCTTCAAGTAAACGTACACCTTTGTCTTCACTGCATATTTTTGACCATTCATCCGGGTCTGTTTCAAACTCACTTAAAGTGATTGGTCTTGCAAGCTTTTTAGCCTTTACAAATTCTTTCGGCTGTATTTGAAATAAACTGGTTGGGTAAAAAATACTCCCTTTTTCATTTATAAAAGGAAGATTATTAAGATATAAAATAAAAATTCTTCCCTGGAATTCTTTCAGTTGACTCATCAACCAGTAATATCCTGAAACATCATGTTTGTTTTGTGCTGTCCAAATCCAAACAACTTCTTCGTCATTTTCTGTAAGTTTCACTTTAAGTTGTGTGACCTCTTTATTATCATCTACATGGCCATCATCTGCTATACCATCATAATGTCCATTTTTTAAAATATTCTTCCACCAGCTATGGCGATTTTCTATTCCTTCCTGTGTATAAATATCTGATAAAGGACCTACTGCATAATCATCCTGTATAGAGACAATCTCTCCGTTCAATGAAGGGTCTAATTCAAAACTTTTTTTTAATGCTTCAATATTTGCTTCTTCAAAAACTATGTGTATCATACCCAACCCCTAAAGGGGCAATTTTATTTTTGATTTAAGTATTCTTCAAAGTCAAGTTTCTCAAAAACCAGTCAATTCTTGTTCTTCAAAACTATTTCTTCTTCATAAACTACTCGTATCATTTGTTCAAAATTTACTTACCTGATTAAATACAAAAAACAAGTTGATGAACGAAGATATTTGGTACAAGAGTGCGAAGCAAGAGAGAAGATTAATAGCAGCACAAATGCTAAGTCCATAATTATTATTTATCTTGATAGGTTCAATTCCTTTGGATTTTGCAAGCAAATAAAATCAGTATTTGCACCTATTAAGGTTAGAATGAAATAACAAAATTAAAACTGAAATAAATGCTCACATATAAAATTAACTTCAACCTCCAGCTATTAAATAAATAGAGATTCCCGTGATTAACAGTAAACGATGTCTAATAGCAGCACAAGAGTTGCCGCCAAAAGCTACAGTCAAAAAAGCCTCTTTAGGGGTTGGGTTAAAACCTCAAATGTCTCACTGTCAAACCCCTGTTTTGCAACTGCTTCAAAGAATGTATTCCGATATTCAGATGCTTATCAACAAACATCTGGGTTACTTCTATATCGCTTTTTCCAGTTTTTACACCTTCGGGTATCATTGGCTGATCACTCACCAGCAACAATGCACCGGTAGGTATTTTATTATAAAAACCCACGATAAAAATGGTGGCAGTTTCCATATCTATGGCATAAGCTCTTATACGTTTAAGGTATTCTTTAAATTCAATGTCGTGCTCCCACACACGCCGGTTCATAGTGTAAACTGTTCCGGTCCAGTAGTCAACCTCATATTCACGAATAGTAGTCGAAATCGCCTTTTGCAAAGCAAACGCCGGCAAAGCAGGAACCTCGGCAGGAAAATAATCATTTGAAGTTCCTTCTCCTCTTATTGCTGCAATTGGCAATATCAGATCACCTATTTTATTTCTTTTTTTTAGTCCCCCGCATTTTCCTAAAAACAACACAGCTTCGGGCTCAATAGCTGCAAGCAAATCCATTACCGTAGCTGCACCAGGGCTGCCCATTCCAAAATTAATAATTGTTATACCGCCGGCAGTTGCGCATTGCATTGGCCTGTCTTCACCCACTATAGCTACATCATGTAAGTAAGCAAACATTTTTACATAATTTGAAAAGTTAGTAAGCAATATAAACTTCCCGAAGTTTTCGAGCTTTTCGCCTGTGTACCGCGGCAACCAGTTTTTTACAATTTCTTCTTTTGTTTTCATAGTTATTTGTTTTCGTTTCCTTCCTTGCAGGCAGTAAGAGGATTCTGTAAATTTAGCAAATACTTTTGTTGAATGATTAATATACGATTTCCTTCGCATCCTTTTAAAATAAAAAACGAAAATGGCAAGGAAATAATTTTTGATGAGTGCAGAAAACAATGGGTTTTGCTCACCCCGGAAGAATGGGTGCGCCAAAATTTTTTACAGTATTTAATTCAGGAAAAGTTGTATCCATGTTCATTGATTGCTGTTGAAAGGGAAATTATGCTGGGGGATATAAAAAAACGTTTTGATATTGTTGTTTTCAAAAATGCCAGGCCTTGGATGATCGTTGAATGCAAGGAAATGCAGGTGAAATTAAATGACGCCGTAATAAAACAAATATTGAATTATAATATTACTTTACAGGCAGAATATCTTGTTATTACCAACGGAAAATCAACATTTGCTTTGCATTTGCAACAAAGTAAATTTGAATGGCTGCAAAACCTTCCGGATTTTTAAAAAAGAAATATGGCTGATGTTCTAAATCAAATAGAAGAGTTGACAAAGCAATTGGCTGAACTTCGAAGCAGACAATTGCAGATGAATAATGAAATGGTTTTGATGGAAAAGCAATTAGCAAATCTGAAAGCTGCTGTTCTTCCTAATCTGCAGCAGGCAACTGTAATTGAAAATATTCCTCATTCAACTGCTGACTCTGCTAAAAGTGAGACGCCATATGTATATAAGTTGAAGCAAAACATTCAGAAAAAAGCAGCACAACAGCCTAAACGATCCTTTCATATAAACAGAGAAATGGAGGATTTTATAGGAACAAACATAATAAGCAAAATTGGAATACTGGTTACCATTATCGGCGTCTTTATTGGGGCTAAATATGCAATTGATAATGAATTGATAAGTCCGTTTATGAGAATACTGGCGGGTTATTGTGCTGCTGCTGCCTTGGTTTCCGTTGCTTTTAGACTGAAAAAGAAATATCAATATTTCAGTTCTGTTTTGGTCGGCGGGGGGTTAGCTGTCACCTATTTTATCACTTACATAGCTTTTAGCTTCTATGGTTTGCTTCCAATGTGGCTGGCTTTTGCTATAATGGTTATAACGACCGGGGCCGCTGTTGGCATCGCTTTATGGTATAACCAGAAAGTGATTGCTTTGGTAGGGCAGGTTGCTGCATACGCTATCCCGTTTTTATTGGGAAATAAAAGCGGGAATGTTTTTGGTTTATTTGCCTATATCTCATTTATCAATATTGGTCTTCTGATTTTGTCATTTAAAAAAGACTGGAAAGTTCTATACCATATTGCTTTTTTTCTTACCTGGTCAATTTATCTTTTTTGGTTAGCTGCAGGAACGCAGGTAACGAAGAGTTTCTCAGCAGGATTATTATTTTTAACTGTCAACTTTTTTACCTTTTACATAACTTTTCTTTCCTATAAGATTTTTAAAAAAGAACAATACCGTTTTAATGAGATAGGCATTTTGTTATTGAATGCCTTATTTTATTTCTTTCTTGGTATTTATCTGATTGAAGAAAGTTTTCAAAATATTCATTTTCTTACGTGGTTTACCATTGCGAACGCATTTCTTCATTTTTGTGCCGGTTATTCCATTTACCGCTTACAGCTTGCTGATAAAACAGTGTTTCAATTTGTATCAGGGCTTGGGCTTTTATTTCTAACGGTAGCTATTCCGATTGAGTTCGATGGCAGTTGGGTTACTTTATTGTGGACAGTTGAGGCAACAACTTTATTTTATATTGCTCATGCTAACCGCCGTGTTGAATATTTAGATATTGCTTTGCCCCTGGTTATTATTGCTGTATTAAGCCTTATCCACGATTGGTCTTATAACTATCCTTTTTTGGAAAGTTCAAATGCAATTATCACTTATCATACTGTGCCCTTTGCCAATATGAACTTTGCGCTTTCGTTATTTGTTTGTGCCTGCTTAGCTTATATTAGTTATGCTTCGCTAAATAAACCCTTTGCCGACCTTAATCGTACTGCAGCCGGGTTTTTTAATAAGATTGTTCCTGTTGCTTTTTTGTTCCTTCTCTATTTTGCCGGGTATAACGAAGTACATTTAGCCTGGGATAAAATGATAGACATTAACCAGCATAAGAGCAATCTTGTTTTAAATAAAAATTGGCCAATTCTTCAATCACTTTCCTTAATAATGTTTTCATGTATTTACGCAGCCGTATGGTTAATAAATACAAGATGGATTAAAAAAGAAAAGTTTATTTATTTATTGCTGTTTTTGGCTGCTATTGTTGATTTTGTGTTTCTTACAAGAGGTCTTTATTTAATCGGAGAATCGCGTGAAAACTATTTATCAAAAACTTCTTCAATAGCTTTTGGTTCACTCGTCGCAGTAAGATATCTTTCCTTTGCCGCTTTAACCATTCTTTGGATAAGTGCACATAAATCAAGAAAAATTTTGAAACCTTCTTATATATTTCACGTAGCCTTTTCTTCTTTGTTCAATCTCACTCTGCTTACTGTTATTTCAAACGAATTTATTCATTGGATGGATATAGCCGGGTATCAGAATCAATACAAATTGGGTTTAAGCCTTATTTGCGGCTCTTATGCTTTAGGGCTCATATTTGCCGGCATTGTAAAAAAGAAAAAACATTTACGTATATCAGCTATGATATTATTCAGCGTCACTTTATTTAAATTATTTTTTTATGATCTTGCTTCTTTATCTACAATATCTAAAACGATTGTATTGGTATTGTTAGGAATATTACTTTTGTTTGCTTCGTTTCTTTATAACAAATACAAAGATTTGCTTGCAGGAAAGGAAGGAAGTTAGAAATGAAGAAAAGACCCGGACTTATGGTCTGCCAATTTTAAAAATAAAATAGTATGAACACTTGTCCGGTTTGTAAAAAGGGTAGTTAAAAGATGGAACTTCTACTATAACACTTGAACGGGGTGAAACATTGGTGATTTTTAAAAAAGTTCCTGCTTACGTTATGTGATAATTGCGAAGCATACTTCCTTGATAAAAAAACATGCAAAGATTTGTTTAAAAAAGCAACGGAAGCTGTAAATAAAGGAACGGAATTAGAGATTATGAAGCTGACTGCATAGTTGTACTACTTTGTTCACTTATATTACTTACAACTATGCATTATCAAACCTTTAAATCAATTTAAATACTTTTTCCAAAAAAAGTTCGTTTTTAAATGCAGCAATATGACTTTATATTTACTCTACTATTAGCCGGAATAGTATGTGTAAGTAATTTTTATCATTTTACCGGTCATACTATTAAGTATAACAGTCTTAAGAAATCATAATAATTTAAATAACCTCACCAGTATGTAATAAAATGTTACTCAACATTTTAAAGTTGTAAAAAAAAGCCAAAAAGAGTATTTTAATCATAGCATGTACCCAAGAGTCTTTTTATTTGGGCTTTAAAATATTCTTCTATTTTTACAACCAAACATCAAAAACGTAGTTATACGTAAATAAACAAACATATTGTGTCGATGAAACAACTAACTGTAAAACTTTCTGCTGCTTTATTATTTGCTTTGGCATTGTCGAAGTCAGCAAAGTCACAAGATGAGAATACTATCAACGTGGTTACTTCTGCTGTGCCTTTTCTAAGAATATCTCCTGATGCGAGAGCCGGAGGTATGGGCGATGTAGGTATTGCAACTTCCCCCGACGCCAACGCATCGTTCTGGAACCTCGGTAAGTCCCCTTTTGCAACTAGCCGTACCAGTATCGCTGCCACATATACACCATGGTTAAAAGACCTTGGTTTAAATGATGTGTACCTTGCATCTCTTGCCGGTTATCACCAGTTGGATGAGGAGCAGGCAGTATCTGCTTCCATCCGTTATTTCAGCCTTGGTAATATTCAGTTTACCGATTTTGCCGGAAACGATCTTCAATCATTTCGTCCGCGTGAATATTCTATTGATTTAGGATACAGCCGGAAGCTAAGTGAAAGATTAGGAGCAGGTATTGCTTTAAGATATATTAACAGCAACCTTGCAGGAGGACAAGCTGTTAACGGTGTTCAATATAAATCAGGTAAAGCGGTAGCTGCAGATTTATCCTTATTTCATTCAGGGGTAGATGAAACAGGGCGGGGTTTAAACTGGGGAATTACTTTAAACAATCTTGGTTCTAAAATTTCTTATACCAGCGATGCCCAGCAAAAAGATTATATTCCTGCTAACTTAGGTTTGGGCGCGGCTAATACATGGGTTTTTGATGAAACCAGTAAATTAACTTTAGGACTTGATATTAATAAATTGATGGTGCCTACTCCTCCTTCTCTCTCCGATGACTCTACATTAGAAGATTATCGTAATAAAAGCGTAATAAGCAGTTGGGTCAGCAGCTTTGGGGATGCAGGTGGTTTTGGAAATGAAATGAAAGAATACCAGATTTCTATAGGCGGCGAATATGTATATAATGATCAGTTTGCTTTGCGCGCAGGCTACTTTTATGAAGATAAGCTGAAAGGCAATCGCAAGTATTTCACACTTGGTGCGGGTTTAAAGTATAACGTATTTGGTTTAAATTTCTCTTATCTTGTTCCTTCTGGAAATGGGGTGAGCCGAAACCCATTATCAAATACATTGCGTTTCAGCCTTGTATTTGATTTGGATAATAATACAAATGGTTCTGGTGGTACAACTGCTCCATAATAGTTTCTATAGATTGAATTGAGAAAAAGCGAAGGAACATTACCTTCGCTTTTTTCGTACCCTAACCCAAAGAGTAGTGTAATTTCGTTAGGTATTTCTAATTGAATATAAGTATTGAACATTGAGCGTTGCAAATTTTAAGGCTATGGGCAAGTACAATGTCAAATACTCAATTCTCAATCTTCAATGAAGGTAAGACTTTAAATATATGACATTGCTCTAAAGGGAAAGGAAAGAACTGCTGGCAGTATACTACATAACTTTTAATCATAGAATAATCAATAAAAGCAGTTGTATAAATCAGTGAAATCATATAATAATCTTTGGAATCCGTGATTCAATAATTCACTTAAATCTGCGATATGTTCAGAATAGGCTCAGGAGTTGACTTTCATCAATTGGTTGAGGGAAGAGAGCTGTGGTTAGGCGGAGTCTTGATACCGCATAGTAAAGGAGCTTTGGGCCATAGTGATGCTGATGTGTTGTTACATGCCATTTGCGATGCACTTTTGGGAGCTTTATCACTCGGAGATATCGGTACACATTTTCCGGATACGTCTTCTGAATTCAAAAATATTGATAGTAAGATCTTGCTGCAACGTACATATATGTTGGTTCAAAACGAAGGATATAAATTGGTAAATGCAGATACTACACTTTGTCTTGAAGCTCCGAAAATAAAACCTTATACAACTAAGATGCAGCAGACGATTGCTTCTATTCTGCATGTTTCTGAAAAAGATATTTCCATAAAAGCTACCACTACCGAAGCTATGGGGTTTGTCGGCAGGCAGGAAGGACTTGTAGCTTATGCTGCAGTATTACTTCAAAAGTCGGTTTTTTAACAATCCGCTGTATAACTTATACACCTTCTGTAATTCCCAATATTTACATTTGCTTCAATGGATAGACTGATTATTAAGATAATTAATCGTTCGCCAAACCCGTTGCCTTCTTATGCTACCGAGGGGTCATCAGGTATGGACCTCAGAGCTGATATTGAAAAGAATTTAATACTTCAACCGTTGGAAAGAAGACTGGTGCCGACAGGATTGTTTGTTGAGTTGCCGATGAATTATGAAGCGCAGATACGTCCCCGCAGCGGGCTTGCCATAAAACATGGTATTACCTGCCTTAACAGCCCTGGTACTGTAGATGCAGATTATCGCGGTGAGTTAAAAGTGGTATTGATAAATCTATCAAACGAGCCGCATACTATTCATCCCGGAGACCGTATTGCTCAACTGGTGATTCAGCAAGTGGAAAAGGTAATATTAACCGAGGTAAATGAAATACATTCTACTGTAAGAGGCGAAGGAGGATTTGGCCATACAGGTAAACAGTAAAACAAGATGATGAAGATTGCAACACTATTTATATCTCTGTTAATCACGATTATAATGTTTTCGTGCAAGTCTGCAGGAAAATTTCAAAAAACACGGGAAGCAGTATCAAGGGTTGACACATCTTCTGTTGTTGCAGCCAAAGACAATAAAATAGCAGATACTCCAACGGTGATAAAAGACTCGGCCAGTTTGATAAAAGAAGTGTACAACAAGTTTATAGACAATAAAATTAATTTTACAACTTTTAATGCAAAAGTAAGAGTTGCATATAACGACAAGGACGGAGGCGATGAAGCAACTGCTTTCATAAGAATAAAAAAAGATACTGCTATATGGCTGTCTTTACGCGGTCCTTTGGGCATCGAAGGTGTAAGGGTTTTAATAACTCCTGACAGTGTAAAAGTGATGAACCTTTTAAAAAAATATGTTCAGTATCGAAGTATTAATTTCCTGCAGCAATTGACTGGTCTTCCGTTAGATTTTTCTGCTTTGCAAAATATTGTCATCGGAAATCCCGTTTTTATTGACAGCAATATCAGTTCATATATATCAGACAGTAATCATTTACAAATATTAATGACAGGAAAGCTTTTTAAACATCTTGCTACTATTGACAATTATGATTATAAAATAATTGAAAGCAGGCTTGACGATATTAATAATGTAAATCATACATGCGATATTGTGTATAGCGGATATGATAATGTTTCAGGTGTTCCATTTTCAACTCAAAGAAAAATCTCGTTAATTAATGAATCAAAACTTGACATAAATCTTAATTTTAAACAATATGCCTTTAATCAGCCTGTGACGTTTCCGTTTAACATTTCCGGAAATTATAAAAGACTGTAATAGCACAAGGTGTTATATTAATTAATTTAATAACTAGCAGGGATGATTAAAAAAATAATTTTTCTGTTCTTTTTTGCTGCATTCACCTCTGTGCTATTAGCTCAGGAAACCAAAGAGGAATTGCAGCGGAAACAGCAGGATTTGCTGAAAGAAATCAAAGATTTGAATCAGACTTTGAAAAATATTCGCAGCAGCAAAAACAAATCGTTAGCAAATTATAACCTGGTTAAAAGAAAGATTGCCGCACGGGAAGAATTGATTCAGAATATTAATAAAGATATGCGCATTCTTGACAACAACATATCTATTAATACACAGGAGATCAACAGGCTAAAAAAACAACTGGATACGCTGAAGCAGGAATATGCTAAAAGCCTTGTTTTTGCATTTAAAAACAGAAGTAATTATGATTATCTAAACTTTATATTCTCAGCCGCGACTTTCAATGATGCAGTAAAGCGAATCACTTATCTCAGAAGCTATCGTCAATACCGTGAACAACAGGTGGACAACATTGAGAAAACACAGGAACTTATAAGCAATAAAATTGCAAGCTTAAACAATAGTAAAAATGAAAAAAATCTCGCATTGCAGGATCAGAATAAACAATTGACAGACCTTGAGGCAGATAAGAAAGAACAAAATAATGAGGTAAACAAACTCAAAAGCCAGGAAAAAGATTTGGCTTCTCAGATCAAAAAAAGAGAAAAAGACCGCAGGCAAGCGCAAGGGGCTATAGGCGCTATCATCAGGCGTGAGCTTGCAGAAGCCAGGAAAAAAGCAGAAGCTGTTGCCCGGCAAAAGAGAGCAGCAGAGGATGAAAGAAAAAGAAAATTAGCAGAACAACGTCGGCTGGAAAAACTTCAGCAACAAAAAGAACAGCCAGGGGTAGCAAAGATTAACACCAATACGAATAAACCCTCAACGGATGCCACACCTGCTGACGATGAACCTATATCCGGAGTTACCACTGCCAGTCCAAAAACAGACCGCGTTTACAGTGATTTGGAAGGTACAAATGAAGAAAGGGCTCAATCTATAAATTTTGAGGCCGGAAGAGGAAAGCTTCCATGGCCTGTAAGTTCCGGCATTCCTACGATACACTTCGGAACTTATACAATTCCCGGAACACAATTAAAAGGTCAAAGCCAGGGTGTTTACATTTCTGTACCTATAGGTGCTACTGTGAAAGCAGTTGCGGATGGTGAAGTCCGCTCTGTGTATGACCTAGGCGGTGAACAAGCGGTAACTGTGCGGCATGGTAAATACTTTACTACATACAGTCATTTATCTTCTGCAAATGTAAGCACGGGTCAGCAAGTTTTGCCTTCAACAGTAGTTGGACAAGCTGCCGCAAACGATAGCGGAGAGGGTGAAGTATTATTTATGGTTACAAATGAAAGAGGTGTATTTCTTAATCCGGAACAATGGCTAAGGAGAAAATAAAGTCTGAACCGGGATTTCTGGGATTATTGGGATTGTGGGAAGGGATGTTGATTATTACAATTATTTTTTTTATCTGTGAAATTTAATTTTGAATATTTAGGAAGAAAATTAGCTTTACAAATTATATATTATAACAAAAAAGGAGTTGTAAGATTTACAACTCCTTTTTAATAAACCAGCAATTTCCACTTATAATTTCTTAATCTTTATATTTCTAAACCATACTTCTTCTCCGTGTTCCTGCAACACTATTTTGCCTTTTTTAAAGGTACCAAAATCAAGCATTGATTTAAATTTACTGCCAGCCACCAGTTGCTTCCAGTTATCATCCCACATAGTTGTATTAATAATGTGAACACCATTCAGATAAAAATCGAGTTTGCCTTTGTTTGCAATTATTTCTGCATGGTTCCATTCTCCTGCCGGCTTAACCGGTTCTGACGCAGAAGAAATTAAATCGTACAGATCACCAGCCCGATGTTTTATAATTTTTGCATCAGGATGACCTGCGTTGTCAAGAACCTGCATCTCGGGGCCTGTCTCGTAAGTGTTTTTATATTTTGGCTTATCTTCATGACAATAAAAAATAATTCCGCTGTTTCCGGCCGGAGCTATTTTCCAGTCTGTTTTAAAGTCAAAGTTGTCATATTCTTCATTAGTCAGAATATCTTTACTTTCATTTTGTGGCCAGTCATTCTTAGTTGCTACATCCAGGTGCAAGGTTCCGTCTGAGACTACCCAACCTTTACCAACAGCGTCATATCCGTAAGTATGCCATCCATTGGTGGTTGTTCCGTCAAATAACAATCGCCATCCGTAACTGCTTTCCTGTGCAGTCAAGCTGTTAGCACTTGCAGAGGTATCCATTGAAGCAGCTTGTGCAGATGTGTCCATAGCGGCAACTTTTGAAGAAGATCTGCAACCATTGATGATAATTGCAGTAAGTGCGACAAGAAGTAGTTTAGACATTGATTATTTTTTTAAAGCCAATACATATTTCACCATCGCCACAGCGTCGTCTTTAGATAAATTTGGATGGGGAGTCATAGGCACAACTCCCCAGTTTCCTGCACCGCCTTTAATTACTTTATTCGACAACGAATCTATTACTGCCGCATTATTTGGATATTTTGCTGCAACCGCAGAGTAAGCAGGCCCTGTAGAAGCCTCGTTCACTTTATGACAGGTAAGGCAGTCATTTTTTCCAACAAGCTCAAGACCTTTGTCGTAGTCTGGATTTTCCGCTGGTGTCTCTTCTTTTGCAACTTCTTTTGCATCGTCCTTTCTTGATTCAGTTTCAGCGTTTTTATCATTTCCACCGCCGCAACTAATAAATAAAATAAAACCACTGAAAGAGAGAATAATAAATAACTTTTTCATGTCTTTTAATTAAATTTTTATAATGATTATGATAGTCCTAATATGCTGCGATTAAGTTGATCATCGCTTCCTGCACCTGCAAAATCGTCAAATGCTTTTTCGGTCACCCGTATTATATGGTCTTTAATAAATATCGAGCCTTCTTTTGCTCCGTCTTCAGGATGTTTGAGAGCGCACTCCCATTCCATCACTGCCCAACCTGAATAATCATAAGCTGTCAGTTTACTGAAAACCCCTTTAAAGTCTACCTGCCCGTCTCCCAAAGAACGAAAACGTCCTGCACGATTTACCCAACTTTGATAACCGCCATAAACGCCTTGTTTTCCTGTTGGATTAAATTCTGCATCTTTTACATGAAACATTTTTATCCGCTCATGGTAATTATCTATGTAAGAAAGATAATCAAGGCATTGCAAAACAAAGTGAGACGGATCATACAATAGGCATGCTCTTGCATGATTATTTACTTTTTCCAAAAACATTTCATAAGTAACTCCGTCATGCAAATCTTCACCGGGATGAATTTCATAGCAAAGGTCTACACCGTATGCGTCATAAGTGTTCAAAATAGGTAACCAACGTTTAGCCAATTCTTCAAACCCGGTCTCTACTAACCCTGCCGGACGTTGTGGCCAGGGATACATAGTGTGCCAAAGCAAAGCGCCGCTGAAAGTTGCACTTGCATTTAATCCCAGGTTTTGAGATGCTTGAGCTGCAAACTTCACCTGCTCGACTGCCCACTCAGTTCTGGCTTTTGGATTATTACGAACTTTTTCAGGAGCGAATGAGTCAAACATAACATCATATGCTGGATGAACGGCGACCAACTGACCCTGTAAATGTGTCGATAATTCTGTTATTTCTAATCCGCAACCATTTACAATACCTTTGAGTTCATCTGCATATGTTTTACTTTCAGCAGCTTTCTTCAAATCAATACATCTCGGGTCCCATGCCGGTATTTGTACACCAGCAAATCCTATGCTTTTGGCCCATTCACAAATGCTTTTAAGATCATTAAATGGCGGTTTATCTCCAAGAAACTGCGCTAAAAAAATTCCAGGTCCTTTTATTGTTTTCATAGAAACCCTCCTAAATCCTCGCTGTAGGGAGGACTTTACTTTTTATTTAAATACTCGTTTTGTATTGACGCTTATTAAACCAATTCATAACAATAATATTCATTTAAAATTCCCTATAACAAGTCTCCCTTTAGGGAGATTTAGAGTGTCTTTAGACGGCGAATGGTGTCCATTTATCCTTCGACTTTGATGATGCTATCACATTCTCAATAAATGCCATTCCCCTGACACCGTCTTCAATACCCGGAAAATCAAGCGCTTCTTTTTTTGGTTGCTCGCCTGCCAAATGCGCTTTTACACATAAAGCGAAGTTGCGGTAATGGTTTGCAAAGGCTTCAACATATCCTTCAGGATGTCCGGCGGTTATACGGGTATTATGTTTTGTAACTTCACTCAGATAGCTGGTTCCTGCACGCCATGTTTCAACAGGCTTGTTAGGCGCTATAAATATAAGCGAATTAGGATCCTGCTGATACCATTTCATACCACCCTGATCGCCGTAAATTTTTATGTTTAAATTATTTTCCTCTCCTGCCATTATCTGTGAGGCAATCAAAACTCCTGTTGCCCCATTTTCAAACTTCAATAAAACCGCGCCATCGTCATCAAGCTTTCTGCCTTCCACAACAATATGCAAATCCGCCAGCATGTGTGATACTTTTAGTCCCGAGATATATTCCACAAGGTTAAATGCGTGAGTACCGATATCTCCCATACCACCTGCTATTCCGCTTTTAGAAGGGTCAGTTCTCCAGGAAGCCTGCTTATTGTCTGGTGAACCTTCTACGAAAGAACTAAGCCATCCCTGGGGATAAGTAACTATAATTTTTCTGATATTGCCCAGTTTGCCGCTTTGCACCTGTACACGTGCTTCTTTCACGAGAGGATATCCGGTATATGTGTGAGTCAGACAAAAATATTTTCCTGAATTTTGTACAACCTCTCTTAGTTTTTTCGCTTCATCAAGAGTAAATGTCATTGGCTTGTCCAAAACCACATGAAAACCATTTTCCATGGCCATTTTTGCCGGCTCAAAATGAACATGGTTAGGGGTAACGATACTTACGAAATCCATTTTAACATTATCAGGCAATTCTTTTTCTTTCGAAATCATTTCCTGAAATGAGTCATATACCCGAGAAGGATCAAGATTCAAATCTTTTCCGCTTTCTGTTGATTTTTTCGGGTCAGAACTTAATGCACCGCAGACTAATTCAATTTCCCCATCCATT
>JAABUR0100005491.1_pt1 | contig 16176 bp, 14 predicted proteins | sample 5560091 | NCBI WGS metagenome assembly JAABUR01 (sample SAMN10711879, study PRJNA513375) | rock metagenome | isolation source: Antarctica rocks | place: Antarctica: Victoria Land, University Valley sud
GGTAGCCGGCGTTCCGGAAGATCGAGATCATCCTGCGGTTCTCGGCGAGAACTTCGGCGACGAAGCGCCTGACCCCGCGTTCCTGCGCGGCAGCGGCCAGGTGTTCCAGAAGGACCGAGCCCAGGCCACGTCCCTGGTGTGCATCCTCGACCAGAAACGCGACTTCGGCCTCGTCGCGGTCGGCAAGGCGCTCATAACGCCCGACCGCGATGATGTCCTCGCCCAGCAGCACGACCAGGGCTACTCGGGCGCAGTGGTCGACGTTGGTGAAACGAAAGAGGTCCTTGTCCGACACCCTCGGATATGGGCTGAAGAAGCGCAGGTAGCGGGTCCGTTCGGAGCTGCGCGCGTGCAGGCCGAGCAGAGCGTCGGCATCTGCCGGAGTGATCGGTCGGATGTGCACCGTCGCTCCGTCCGCGGCGACCACGTCTGCTTCCCACTCCAGCGGGTAGGAGTGCGTTGCGCCGTGCTCGGGAAGGTCGGACATGGGCCGGCAGTCAGTCCCGGGGGTCGTCCGGGTCGAGTCCGAGAAGCGGGAAGCTGGCCCGCCTCGTCCGTTGAATGGCTGCGTCGACAGCTTCGGCGCCGCCGGGCTCCCAAGGCGAGTGATCGGTCGAACCATTCTCGGTCATCTGGGTCGGTGGGATGGCCCTCAACTTGCGTTTGCGCACGTCCTCGAGCCAGTCGACCGGAATCGTGGTCGCGGGGTCGACGGGCTGGCCTGCGACGATGCCGAGCAGGTGGGTCCATGCCCGGGGAACACAGCGGACAAGGCCGTAGCCGCCGCCGCCCAAGACCAGCCACTTCCCGGCACAGAGCTCGTGGGCCAGGTCGTGCATGGCGTCATACGACGCTCGCTGACCGTCGATGGACAGGGCTAGATCGGCCAGCGGGTCGTCCCGATGGGCGTCGCAACCGCACTGGCTGACGAGGACTTCCGGCCCGAATGCCCGTAGAGCGGACGGCACGATCGCGTGGAATGCCCGCAGCCAGGCTTGGTCATCGGTGCGCGCTGGCAGCGCGACGTTGATCGAGGTGCCGACTCCTTCACCCCGGCCGGTCTCCTCCGGGAAGCCGGTGCCCGGGAACAGGGACAACGGGCTCTGGTGGAGGCTGATCGTGAGCACCCGCGGGTCGTCGTAGAAGGCGGCTTGCACACCGTCGCCGTGATGGACGTCGACATCGACGTACGCGATCCGCTTGACCCCCTCCCCCAGGAGCCAGCTGATGGCCAGCGCTGGATCGTTGTAGACACAGAAACCGCTGGCCTTGTCGGCCATCGCATGATGCAGTCCACCGGCGATGTTGGCCGCGTGGTCGCCCTTGCCGCTCCATACCCACTCCGCAGCCTGGATGCTGGCGCCGGCGATCAACGCCGAAGCTTCGTGCATCCGGTCGAAGATCGGATTGTCCGGCGTAGCCAGACCGTGTCCGACGCCGTACGGGTCGAAGGGCGCCCGCTTGACCGCGTTGATGTAGGCAGGGGTGTGGATGCGCTGCAAGAGTTCCTCGTCTGCAGCCACCGGCGCCAGCTGGGTGATCGCCGGTGGCTTCAAGACACCGAGCGTCCGGGCCAGGGCGATGGTGAGTTCGAGCCGGACCGGGTGCAGCGGATGGTCAGCGCCGAGGTCGTAGGAGAGCATCGCGTCGTCCCAGATCACCGCGACCGCATCGCTCATTGCTAGTCCGCCTCGCTCGCTGCGCTCACCGCTCGATCAATCCCACCTCGTGCGCTTCGCGCAGCGGGCGGTCCGCTCCTCCCTCGCTGGCGCTCGGTCGATGCTCCCACCCTCTCGGCGGCGGCCGTGGACGGCCCTACGATGCTCCCTCGCTCTCGGCTCATTGCTCAACGGTAGTGCCGGCCGTCATCTTCGCTGCGGCCGCGCGGACGCCAGAACGACAGGCCGGCGCATTTTCGCGTGCCAGACTGAACGAATGGCAGAGGCTGTCGAGGGGGACCTGCGGGGGAAGGTCATCGATTCGCTGCGAAGATCAGGGGCCGTTTTCGCCCTACGGTATGGAAGTCGCGTGATCTACTCGACGAGCTCCCCCGCCTCAGCCAGGCGCACCGGGAATTCGTCGAAAGTGTGCGCCGTGGTCGATGAACTGCGTGTGCAGAGACTGTTGCGCGCCATCACCGATGATCTCTCGGTACTTCGGATCGAAGCGACAGCAGATGCAGAGCGCAGGACTGATCCATTGTGGCTACGGGGCATCAAGTACACCTTCGTCACTGCGATCGAAGCCTGCTCGACATCGCTCAACATCTCTGTTCAGCCGAAGGGTGGGGGCCGCCTCGGGACAACGGCGACGCCATGACGGTTCTAGGCAAGCACGCGGTTCTCGAGACCGAACTCGCCGCATCGATGAGACGGGCCGTCGGCTTCCGAAGTGTGCTGGTTCATGAGTACGTAGCCGTTGACGATGCCGTCGTCATGGCACGCCTGGGTGACCTCAGCGATCTCGACGGACACGTTGGCGCGATCGCCGACTTCCTGGTCTGACAGTGGCCGCTGCCCTGGGCCGGGCGCCGTATCATCGGCGGGGACCTGGCGAAGGGGCGGCCTGCATGAACGACTTGATCGACACCACCGAGATGTACCTCCGCACCATCTTCGAACTCGAAGAAGAAGGAGTGACCCCACTGCGGGCCCGCATCGCCGAGCGGCTGCATCAGAGCGGTCCCACCGTGAGCCAGACAGTTGCCCGCATGGAGCGCGACGGTCTGGTGACCGTCGAAGGCGACCGGCATCTCGAACTCAGCGACACCGGCCGCAAGCTGGCCACCCGGGTGATGCGCAAGCACCGTCTGGCCGAGCGCCTCCTCATCGACGTGATCGGCCTGGACTGGGAGGACGTGCACATCGAAGCCTGCCGCTGGGAGCATGTGATGAGCGAGGCTGTCGAGCGGCGGCTGGTAACCATCCTGGACAATCCCACCACCTGCCCGCACGGCAGCCCCATCCCCGGTCTGGACGAGCTGGGCGGCCGATCGGTGCCCAATCATAGACGAGCGATCACCGAACTTGTGCTGCTCTCCGGCGCCGCCACCGACGGCCCCGTCCGGGTCACCATCGAGCGGATCAGCGAGCAGATCCAGGGTGATGCCGAGTTGATGCACCAGCTGACTGACGCCCACGTCAGACCCGGCAACGCGGTTACGGTGAGTCGGCTGCCCGACGGCGTCGACGTGGACGGACACCGCCTGCCCCGCCTTGCTGCGGACCACATCTTCGTCAGCGTGACCGGCTGAGCCGCTCGACCAACGACGCCCGTCGGACCCGGGATCAGGGCGATATCGGTAGGCTGGCTAACGATTCCCCCGCCCGGACATCGTTCTTGAGGAGAGCCCCGATCCATGACCGCTCACCCAGCCGCCCAGGCCCATCCCTTCGCCGACCTGGCCGACTTCAACGCTATCCCTCGGCTCGGCGGACTTGCCCTCGCTCCGGACGGAACGCGACTGGTGACTGCCGTCGCCACGCTGAATCCGAAGAAGACCAAGTGGCAGACCGCGCTGTGGGAGATCGATCCGGATGGGAAGGAATCCGCTAGACGGTTGACGCGGAGTGCGCCGGGCGAAACTTCACCGGTATTCACCCCGAACGGTGAATTGCTGTTCAGCTCGGCTCGCGCAGATCCTGATGCCGGCGAGGAAGCCGAGGAGCCCCAGAGCGGACTGTGGGTGCTGCCTGCTGGTGGCGGTGAGGCTCGGCTCGTGCTTTCCCGCCCGGGAGGCGTGTCTGCCGTCGTCACCGCCCGGGACTCCACCGCGGTCGCTGTGGTCGCCGCGATGAGTGCTGGTGCCACCGATGGCACGTCCGACGCCGAGCAGCGCAAGGCCCGCAAGGACGCCGGCGTGACGGCCCTCCTGCACGAGGACTACCCGGTGCGCTATTGGGACCATGATCTCGGGCCGGCCTGGCCGCATGTGCTCTACCTGCCCGACCTCCCGGTGGACGGCGCTGTCCGGGATCCGGCCAATGAGCAGGCTGACGAAGGCGGCGAAGAGGCGACACCCCGCCCTGTGGCCCACGACGCGATCGTGTTGCGCGACCTGACCCCGGATGCCGGGTTGCCCAGTCTCGGCGGAGACGACCTTGCGCTGTCCCCCGACGGCTCATGGATTGCTCGGACGGTCGAGGTAGCAGGTGCCACCGCCGGGCACCGGCGTAGCCGGATCGAACTGGTGGCGACCGCCACCGGTGACTCACGCGTTATCGCCGAGAGCGAGGATGACGACTTCATGGGGCCCGCCTTCTCGGCGGACGGTGCCTCCCTGGTGTGCGTACGCGGACCGCACAGCAGCTACGACGAGCCGCCGGACCAGACCCTGTGGCTGATCGACCTGACAACCGGCGATGGACGTGACCTGACCCCCGATCTCGACCTGTGGCCCGGCTCGCCCATCTGGACCGCGGACGGCGGAGGTGTCTATTTCACCGCCACCGAACTCGGCCATCACCCCATCTTCCGAGTCGATGTGGCCAGCGGCGCGGTGACCCGGCTGACGGCCAGTGGCTACTTCTCCGACCTGCAGGTGGCCGCCGACGGCTCAGCCGTCTACGCGTTGCGGGCCGCGTACGACTCGCCGAATGCCCCGGTGCGTCTGGATCCGGCGCAAGCCGACCAGGACGCGGTGACGCTGCCGAGTCCGGGAGAGATCGAACGCCTTCCCGGCACCTTGCACCGGGTCGAGGCCACGACCGACGACGGCGCGACGGTCTACTCCTGGCTGGTCCTGCCCGACGGCGCAGATGCGCAATCACCTGCACCGCTCCTGCTCTGGATCCACGGCGGCCCGCTGATGAGTTGGAACGCCTGGTCCTGGCGGTGGTGCCCGTGGCTGATGGCCGCCCGTGGGTATGCCGTACTGCTCCCGGATCCGGCGCTCTCGGACGGGTACGGGCAGGACTTCGTACGTCGCGGCTGGGGGCAGTGGGGTGGTCGGCCCTACACCGACCTGATGGCGGCTACCGACGCGGCTCTGGAACGGCCGGACCTCGACGAGTCCCGGACCGCGGCGATGGGCGGTTCCTTCGGCGGTTACATGGCCAATTGGGTGGCCACGCACACCGACCGGTTCGACGCGATTGTCACCCACGCGTCGTTGTGGCACCTCGACGGATTCTCCGGGGCGACCGACGTCTCCTACTACTGGGAGAAGGAGTTCGGCGACCCGCTCAAGCACCCGGAGCGGTACGACGCAAACTCCCCGCACCGATTCGCCGACCACATCAGCACGCCGATGCTGGTGATACACGGCGATAAGGACTACCGCGTGCCGATCGGCGAGGGACTGCGGCTCTGGTACGACCTGCGTAAGCGAGGTGTCGAGTCGAAGTTCCTCTACTTCCCGGACGAGAACCATTGGGTGCTCACGCCGGGCAACGCCGCGATCTGGTACGAGACGGTGTTCGCCTTCCTGGCCCAGCACGTCCTGGGCCAAGCCTGGGAAAAGCCGAACCTCCTCTAGCCCGGGCGCCGCATGAGGGTAACCAGACGTATGCGATCGTTTTAGGGTTCGCCGGTCTCGTAGCGGCAGCAGTCGTACTGTACTCAGCCGTCGAGGAGTCATCTGGAACAACATATTCGATCGAGAGTGGGCACGCTTTCGACGTCACCAATCCCAACTTTGTTGCCGGTTATTCCGAAAATGTCATCGTCGGATTAGTGGCCGATCGAAACGCCTGGATTCGCCGTTGGACGCAGGCAATAGCCGACCAGCAATACCCGCCGGGGATGCCCCGACGGTAGAGACGGCTGTCGCCCACCGCCGCTCCCAACCCGCCTATCGCCTCGGCGCGACTCGTCCGGGGATTTGTTCGCGAGCCTGGTTGACCTGTGCAGACATGGCTGCCATGCCCTGGGCGATGAAGGTCGTGTCGGAGGAACAACTCAGCATCGATGCGCCGCGCTGCATCCAGTAGATGCCCTCGTCGACCGAACCGGCAAAGAATCCGAACGGCACCCCCCGGTCCAGGCACCGGTCGAGCACGCCTTGAATCGCATCCCGCACCAGAGTGTTCGCCCGATCATGCAGATGGCCCATCGAGATCGCTAGATCGGCAGGGCCGATCATCACGCCGGTGAGGCCAGGGACTGACAGGATGTCGGCGAGATTCTCGATCGCCTCCTCGGTCTCGATCTGGGTGATGACCACGATGCTGTCGTCGGCATCTCGGGCGTAGGCGTCCGGGCCACCATGCAGGCGCGCCGCTCGTCTGGGACCCCAGCTGCGGATCCCGAAGGGCGGATAACGCACCGCGGACACGGCTCTGCGCGCGTCGTCTGCTGTGTTGACCATGGGCAGAATCACCCCGTCGGCGCCCACGTCCAAGATCTGGCCGATCAGGCTCGGGTCATTGTGCAGCGGGCGGACGAGGACCGATAGCTCGCTCGGCTGCAGCGCCACGAGCGTCCGCTGCAGCGTTTCAATGGTGACCGCGATGTGCTGCATGTCGATCAGCAGAAAGTCAAGATCGACATCCCGAAGGGTCTCGGTCACCGACTCGTCCTGGATGACGTGTGAGACGCCGACGACCGGGCGGCCCCGTTGGATGGAGCTCAACAAGCGGCTCTTCACTCTCGCTCTTCCTCGCTGTCGTTGCACGGGTGGCTCGGGCGCTCCCCCTCCGGCTTCGTAGTCTCCTTGGCTTGCGCTATCTGCTGCCAGAAGTGGCAGGCGACCGACACGCCATCGCCAGCCGGCTGAAGCAGTGGTTCCTCCGCGGCGCAACGAGGCTGTGCGTACGGGCAGCGGGTCCGGAAGCGGCACCCCGACGGTGGATTGGTCGGGCTTGGGATCTCGCCGGTCAGCACCAGGCGGCGGCGCGGTGCGTCCGGATCGGGGACCGGGATCGCGGAGGTCAACGCCTGGGTGTACGGGTGCCGCGGGGAGGCGAAGAGCAGATTGCTCGGACCCTGCTCGACGATCTTGCCGAGATACATAACCGCAGTACGCCGGGACACGTGCCGTACGACGTTGAGATCGTGGGCGATGAACAGATAGGCGACCCCGGTCTCGCGCTGAAGGTCCTTGAGCAGCTTGAGGATCTGGGCTTGGACGCTGACGTCCAGGGCTGCGACCGGTTCGTCGCAGACGACGAGGGCCGGCTCGACCGCGAGCGCACGGGCGATCCCGATCCGTTGCCGCTGGCCGCCGGAGAATTCGTGCGGATAGCGCCTGACGGCATCGGCGGGTAGGCCGACGAGGTCGAGGATCTCGGTCACCCGGCACCGACGGGTCGCGCGATCACCGATCCGCTGGATCTCCAACGGTTCTCGGACAATGTCGCCGACCCTCATCCGCGAGTTCAGGCTTCCGAACGGGTCCTGGAACACCATCTGCACACGTTTTCGGAGCAGGTCACGGCCCTTGGCACCCGCCGACGCCAAGTCGGTCCCGTCCAGAGAGATCGAGCCGGCATCGGCTGGTACGAGTTGGAGGACCGCACGGCCGGTCGTCGATTTCCCCGAGCCGGACTCGCCGACCAGGCCGAGTGTTTCGCCGGCCTCGATGCGCAGCGAAACGCCGTCGACTGCCCGTACTACCGGTCGCGTCCACGATCCTCTTGCTCGAGCGACCTTGAAGCTCACCGCCAGATCGGTGACCTCCAGCAGGGGACGGTCGGTCACGGCGCGGTCAGACTCGGTCATCGGGGGAGACCCTTTCCGCTCATGACCTCTTCGGCGACATGGCAGGCGGCCTCATGGTTGTCTCCGACGGGGCGTAACGGGGGCGATTCCACGTGGCACCTGTCGAAGACCAGCGGGCAGCGGGGTGCGAAGGAACACCCGGGGATGACCTGCCCGAGCGTCGGCGGTGCCCCTGGAATCGGTGCCAGATCGACCGTGTCCGGTGACTCCAGGTCACGGACGGTCTGCAACAAGGCCCGCGTGTAGGGATGGGCTGGTTCGTTGAACAGCGTCCGCGCATCTGCTCGCTCCACGATCCGGCCGGCGTACATCACGTTGACCTCGTCGGCCACTTCGGCGACGACACCCAGGTCGTGGGAGATGAGCAGCACCGCCATGCCCAGTTCCTTCTGCAGCCGTTCCAACAGAGCCATGACCTGGGCCTGCAGGGTCACATCCAATGCGGTGGTGGGTTCGTCGGCGATCAACAGGTCGGGCCCGGCCGACAGCGCCACGGCGATCATCGCGCGCTGCCGCATCCCGCCGGACATCTGATGCGGATACTGGTTGACCCGGCCCGCGGGATCGGGCATCTCCACCAGTTCAAGCAATTCCACGGCCCTGGCCCGGGCCGCCTTGCCGCGCAGGCCCATGTGCCGGCGGAGCACCTCGGTGATCTGGTGGCCGATCGTCAGAACCGGATTGAGGGCAGACATCGGGTTCTGGAACACCATGGCGATCCGCTTGCCGCGGATCCGGCTCATCTGGTCCTCGTCAAGGGCGCTGACGTCCTCACCGGCCAAGCGCAGTACGCCTGCCACCGCCTGGCAGCCCCCGGGGGTCAGCTTGAGCAGGGCCAGCGAGGTCAGGCTCTTGCCGCAACCGGACTCGCCCACCAGCGCCACGGTCTCCCCCTCGCGGATCGTCAGGGACACCCCGTGTACGGCGACCCGTTCGGTGTCACCCGCACCGAAGCTCACCCGGAGGTCGCGCACCTCCAGCAACGGTTGCCCGCTCACCGAGTCCGCGCTCACCGGATCCGCGGTCATAGCCCCACCGGCGCGCCACGCGGATCGAGCATCTTCTGGAGCCCGTCCGCGATCAGGGTCAGGGACAGGACGAGCAGCGCGATCACGATGATCGGGAACACCGCCGCCGAATAGGACTGCGACAGGTACAGCTCGGCGTCACTGAGGATCGCGCCCAACGAGGGAGCCGGCGGTTGGGTACCCAGGCCGAGGTAGCCCAACGATGCCTCGGCGACGACGGCCAGCGGCGCGGCGATGGCGAACTGGACCAGCAACGGGGACAGGGCGAACGGGAAGATGTGCCGAATCATGATCCGCGGCGCGGTCGCTCCCATCGAGCGGGCCGCCTCGACGTGCTCACCGCGGACGTTGGCCAGCGTGATGGCGCGCATCACCCGGGCGAAGATCGGCAGCTCGGCCAACGCGATCGCCAGCACCACGCCGAACTGTCCGGGGCCGATGACCAGCACCAGCGCCAGGGCCAGGAAGATCGTCGGCCAGGCGATCAGCAGGTCGACGATCCGGGACAGCACCGCGTCTGCCCACCGGCCGAAGTAGCCGGCCAACAGGCCCACCGCCGTTCCGCTCACTGCGGCCAGCGCCACTGCGGCCAGACCGGAGATCAGCGAGGGACGAAGCCCGTACAGCAGTCGGCTCAGAGTGTCTCGACCGAGGTTGTCGGTGCCGAAGAGGTAGGTGCCGGTCGGACCCAGCAAACGGTCGTCGAGGTGTTGTTCGATGGGATCGAACGGAGCGAGCAGCGGAGCGGCCAGTGCGGCCAGCACGATGATCGCCAGGCCGGCCCCGCCGACGACCAGCCGACGGTCCAGCGGGACGCGGGCTCCTTTCGCGACGGGTGCCGGTACGTCGAGTGCCTGCAAGCTCGCCATTACTGGACCCGGATCCGGGGGTCGATGAGGCCATAGGCGATGTCCACCAGGAAGGTCAGGATCAGGAAGGTCCCGGCCGCCAGCAGCAGGGCGCCCTGAACGACCGGATAGTCCACCCCGCGGATAGCTTGGATGGTCAGTCTGCCGAGTCCGGGATAGGAGAAGACGGTTTCCACGACGACCGCTCCGGCGAGCAGGCCGCCGAGCTGGATTCCGGCGACCGTGATCGTCGGGATCAGGGCGTTGCGCAGGCCATGTTGGACCACGATCGTCGACCGTTTCAGGCCTTTCGAGCGCGCGGTGACGATGTAGTCCTGGGCCATCGTCTCGCCCAATGTGACCCGGATGTAGCGGATCAGGACCGCAGCGACCGGGATGGCGAGGGTGAAGGCCGGCATCAGGGTGAACTCGACCGCCTCGCCGAAGGACTGCCCGGGCTGGCCGGCACCGGCCGGCGGCAGCAGGCCGAGTTCCACCGACACCACCAGGATCAGGACTGTGCCCAACGCGAAGCCGGGGATCGAGAGCGAACTGGCGGCGAAGGTGGAGATGGCGACATCGGTACGGGAGCCGCGCCGCAGCGCCGCCACGATGCCCAGGGTCACGCCCACAATCAGCGCCAGGATGGCGGCCACGATGGCCAGTTGGGCGGTGTACGCCAAGGCGGTGCCGATCACCTCGGTCACCGGCTGACCGGTGGTGAAGGAGTTGCCGAGGTCCAGCCGCACCGCCTGGGCGAGCCAGATGCCGTACCGCTGAGGCAGGGTCTTGTCCAACCCGAGCCGCTCCCGCTCGATCGCGATCTGTTCCGGGGTCGCGTCCAGGCCCAGCCGGATCAGTGCCGGATCACCCGGCGAGTTCTGGATCACCAGGAAGATCACGATGGAGCCGATGAACAGCATCAACACCAGCTGGGCAAGACGGACCAGGGCGTACCTCACGTTCGCCTGACCACCCTCATGTCGTGAGCTCGACCCCAGAGACGCGCAGGTTGCCGGCCAGGTCGTAGCCCGGGCCCTCGACCTTTTTCGACCAGCAGAACGTCTCCGAGTAGGTGGCGAAGGAGATGTTCGTGCACTGGTCGACCACCAGTTGGTTGAGATCCTGGTAGATCTGGATCCGCTTCTCCTGGTCGGTCTCGGCCTGGCCCTGGGCGACGAGGCCCTCCAGTTCGGCGTTCTCGAAGCCGAAGCGCTGTTCGGCGCCGCGGTAGCCGCTGTTGGCGGCGAAGAACACCGCCCCATCCTGCAGGCAACGGCCGACCTGCCACGGGACCACGTCGGTCACGTCTGCTTCCTCCCCGGAGCCGATCTCCCCCCAGCGGCCCTGGCTCACCGGTTCAAGGGTGAGGGTCACGCCGATCGTCGCGAGGTCGGCCTGCCAGATCTCGCCGTAGGTCCCGAAGTTCGGGAACGAGGTCGGGTAGGGGTAGTTGATCGTCAGGCCGGAGACCCCGGCGCTGTCGAGCAGGCTGGCTGCCATGTCCAGGTCGAACCACTGCGCCCGGACCAGGTCCTCGACGTAGCCGGTGGCGGCATCGGTGAAGAACGGGCTGGTCACCGGGTCCTCGAGACCGAAATTTCCGGCGTTGGCGAACTCCTCGCGATTCATCGACCAGGACAGTGCCTGGCGTACGGCGAGATTGTCGAAGGGTGGCTTGGAGGCGTTGACCATGAGCAGCCAGACGCCGAGGCGGACCTGCTCGATGTAGTAGCCCTCGTCCCCCTGCAGGGACTCCACCTGGGCGTAGTTGCTGACCAGCGCCCCGTCGATCTGGCCGGCCTGAAGGCTGGACACCAGGTTCGAGCCCTCGGCGAAGATGTCGAAGCGGAACTTGTCGACCTTGGGCAGATCCGGCTCGTAGTAGTCGGCGAAGCCCTCGAAGCTCGCGCTCTCCTGCGTGAAGGCGGTCATCTTGTACGGCCCGGTGCCGGTGGGGAAGTGTTCGATGAAGCTGGTGTCGGCTGGATCGTCCAGGCGCAGGATGTACCAGTAGTTCAGCAGATCCAGCGCGTAGGGGACCGGGGAGGAGAAGGTCATCTCGACCGTCGACTCGTCGGTTGCTGTGACTCCGGTGACCGGGGCGAACAGCTCCTTGATCTTCTGTACGCCAGCGTCGGCCTCGACCTCGGGATCGGTGAGATAGCCGTACATCGTCACGATGTCGTCGGCGACCAGATCCTCGCCGTCATGCCACTTCACCCCGGAGCGCAGCGTGATGCTGATGCTCAGGCCGTCGGGGGCCAGTTCCCAGTCCTCGGCGACGTCGGCGACGGCTTCGCCGTCCTGGGTCTTGGCGACGAGTCGGGAGAACATCTGGTTGGCAGTGGACAGCTGGTTGAGCGACTGCGCCCACGGGTTGAAGGTCGAGAAGGCTCCCGCCTCGCCGTAGCGAAGCCCGAGCGAACTGCCCGAACCGCCGCCGCCGCTACCTCCTGCGCACCCGGCAACGGCCGAGCCCGCCACGACTGCCCCGGCTGAGATGAAGAGCTTGCGACGACTCAGTACGAACTGTCCGCCTTGGCTGTCCGCTCCCGACATGAGAACCCCTCTGTTGTTGGCTGATTCGGCAAGTACCTTGCCGAGCTTGTGCTTGGTGAAAGGTCATCCCCAGGACACGTCCTGAGTGCTGAGTCGACCGTCGATCCTGCGTGGTTGGCCGGGGCGGTTGAGATCTCTGAGCACCTCGGGCAGCAGATCCTGCGGGCAGTCCTGGTAGCAGACCGGCCGGAGGAAGCGCCGGATCGCCGTCATGCCCACCGAGGTGTGCTCCGGGTCGGTGGTCGCCGGGTACGGGCCGCCGTGATGCATCGCCCACGACACCGATACGCCGGTGGGCCAGCCGTTCCAGACGATCCGTCCGGCGCGGCCGCTGAGCACCCCGACCAACTGCTTGCCGAAGTCTTCCCCGGCCTCGGCGTGCACGGTCGCAGTGAGGCAACCAGGCAACAGCCTGGCGGCCGCGAGGGCCTCGTCCAGGTCGGCGTAGTCCACCACGATCGAGGTGGGCCCGAAGCATTCGGTCAGCAGTTCGGTCCGGTCACGGCGCAACGTCGGCACGTCGGTGGCCAGCAGGCTGCCGCCGGCCGTCGCGCCGTCGAGGTCACCGTGGACGAGGGTTTCTACTCCGGGTCGTGCGGCCAGCGCATCCCGACCGCTGCGGTGGCCGTCGTGGATCCGGTCCATCAGCAACCGACCGGGTGCCACCGCACGCACGGCGTCCACGAGCCGTTCAGTGAGTCCGTGGCCAGCCGGCAGGAAGAGCAGGCCGGGCTTGGTGCAGAACTGGCCGAGTCCGAGCAGGAACGAGGCGACGTAGCCTTCAGAGATCGAATCCCCGTGGGCGGCCAGTGCCTGGGGGCTGACGAATACCGGGTTAAGGCTGCCCATCTCGGCGAAGAAGTGAATCGGCACCTCGCGGGTGTAGGCGATGTCGAACAGCGCCCGTCCGCCGGCCTCGGACCCGGTGAAGCTCGCGGCGGCGATCCGGGGATCGCGCAGTACCGCCACACCAGCTTCCTGACCATGGACCAGGGCGAAGCAGCCAGCCGGCATCCCGGCCTCGGCCAGGGCCCGGGACACGACCTCGCCCGTACGGATCGAGGTCTGCGGGTGCCCAGGGTGCACCTTGACCACAACCGGACAGCCGGCCGCCAACGCCGAGGCCACATCGCCGCCGGCGATGCTGAACGCGAACGGGAAGTTGCTGGCGGCGAAGACCAGGACCGGCCCCACGGCCCGCTGGATCCGGCGCAGGTCCGGGCCAGGTGGAGTGCTGCCTGGTCTGGCGGTGTCGATGATGATGTCCTGCCACGAGCCCTCGTCGAGCCCGTCGGCGAACATCCGGAGCTGACCGGTCATACGGGCGACCTCCCCGACGAGGCGCTGCTCGGCCAGCGCGGTCTCGGCCATGGCGATCTGGACCAATTCGCCGGCCTTGGCATCGAGGGCTTCGGCAACGCCTCGTAGCGCGGTGGCCCGCGACGAGGAATCCGAGTCACGGAGCGGCCCGGCGGCAGATACGGATGCCGCGAGGATGTCCTCCAACACGGCCGGCTCGGTGTCGCGCACCGTCAGGGATCCTGCGGAATCGGTCGCCAGCGGGCCCTCGGTGTGAGGTGGGACATCCGGATGGGCTTGCGCCATAAGATCTGGTATATCATACTGCACCCATGATCGGTCAAGACCCGGAGACGCTCCGGCTGTTGGCTACGGTGAGCACGGCCACGATCTCGACGCAGTTACTCAAGCGCGGCCTGCGCAACACATTCCTGCATGGACTGCGACCCCTGAACCCCGCTGCGGCCCGGATCGTGGGCCCGGCGTTCACCCTGCGGTACATCCCCGCCCGAGAAGATCTCGACGTGGTCGAGAGCTTCGAGGACCCCATGCATCCACAACGCCTCGCGGTCGAAACCGCCCCACCGGGCTCGGTCCTGGTGATGGATTGCCGCCGGGACGGGCGGGCGGCCTCAGCCGGCCACATCCTGCTCACCCGGCTGCTTCGCCGAGGCGTCGCTGGCCTGGTCACCGACGGGTCGGTGCGCGACTCCGAGCGGATCGCGGAGATGGACTTCCCGGTGTTCGTGGACAGTGTCTCGGCGATGGCGAATCTGGCGTTGCATCATGCGGTCGACCTCGACATTCCGATCGGCTGCGCAGGTGTGCCGGTCTTTCCCGGAGACATCATGGTGGCCGACGCCGAGGGAGTCGTATGCATTCCCAGTCAGCTGGCCAAGGAGATCGCCGAGCCGGCCGCCGAGCAGGAATCTCTCGAAGAGTTTCTCCTGGAGCGGGTGGACAAGGGCGCGGCCCTTCCCGGGACCTATCCGCCCGACCAAGCCACACTCGAGGCCTACCGGGCCCGCAAGTAGCAGACGAAGGCGGCCGGGTTCGGCCCAGCCGATGAACCTAGCCGATGAACCCAGCCGATAAGGAGCTTCGTGCAGCAGATCAGGAGTCAGCAGAACTGGAAGTCCGACCGTCCGTACTCCTCCGGGATCCTGGCCGGAGGGTTCGCGTTTCTGGCTGGACACGTACCGGTCGATGCCACCGGCCAGACTGCGGGCCACGACGCCGGTGAGCAGTCGACCGCGGTGCTGGCCAATCTCGACCGCACTCTCGCCGCCGGCGGGATGACGCGAGGCGACATCGTCTCGACGGTGGTCTACCTCATGGACATGGCCGACATCGGGGCGCTCGACGATGCCTATCGGGAGTACTTCGGCTCCGCGGGGCCCTACCCGAGCCGGACGACGGTGCAGGTTTCCTCGCTCGGCCGTTCCGACTTCCTGGTGGAGGTCTCGGCCATCGCCGTTGCGGTCGCAGGCGATGCTGCCTCGGAGCGTGCGTGACCCGACCGGCCGAGATTTCCGAGGACGACCTACGTAGCCGCGTTGCCGGTCTGCCGCGGCAACGGCTCGCGGCGCTTCCCACCGCATGCGAGGAACTTCCGCGGCTGGCCGAGCATGCCGGCGTACGGCGATTCCTGGTCAAGCGGGACGACCTGACCGGACTGGGCCTGGGCGGCAACAAGAGCCGGACCATGGAGTTCGTGATCGGCGAGGCCGTCGCGCAGGGCTGCGACGTCCTGATCGCCGGGGGCGGAGTGGAGCAGTCCAACCATGCCCGGCAGTGCGTGGCTGCCGCGACGCGGGCGGGGATGGACGCGGTCGTGGTGTTGCAGCGACGCGAGGAGGGGTTCCGGGCCAACGGCAACCTGCTGGCGCTGCAACTGCTCGGCGGTGAGATCCGCTGGCTGGACGGTGACCCGCAGCTCAGCGACCGCACCTCGGCCGCCGCGCGGATGCATGAGATCGCCGCCGAACTGAGGGCGGCGGGCCGGCGTCCGTATGTCCTGGTGTCCTCTGTGCACCCGCTCGGAATCGTGGCCTACGTCGACGCCGCGATCGAACTGGCCAGCCAACTCGGGGCCGACCAGCGGCACACCCGGATATACGCAGCATCCGAGGGTGCGGTGCTCGGCGGGCTGGTGCTCGCCAGTGCAGCCCTCGGCCTCCCGTGGGATGTCGCAGGCGTCGACTGGCGACCGGAGCAGCCGGGAACTGCTGAGCGGCTCGCCGACCAGGTGTCCCAGGCTGCGGCGTTGTTGGGCTTGATGACCCGGGTTACTCCCGAGCAGCTTCGGATTCTTCCCGGCGGTGGGCCGGCGTACGGCGAGGGTTCCCCGCAGAGCTGGGCAGCCCTCGACCTCGTGGCCCGTCTCGAGGGGCTGCTGCTCGACCCGGTCTACACCGCCAAGGGAATGGCCGGCGTGCTCGCCGATCTCCAGGCGAATCCGGATCAGCAGGCCCAGGTGGTCTTCGTGCACACCGGCGGCGTTCCTGCGCTGTTCGCCTACCCGGACGAGCTGGAACGCCACATCCTGAGCCCTCGGCGGGTCGGCGCAGGGACCGATTCGGACGAGCAGCCCCGCGGGTCGCTGTGAGCACCACCGGACAACCAGCGCAGGCCACCGGCCGTCGCAGCGTGACCGTCGTGACCGGGGTCGCCGGGCTGATCGGTGGCCGGATCGCCGAGGTGCTGACCGAGCGCGGGGTGGACGTGGTCGGTGTCGACGTTGTGGCCCCGCCGCGGAGTGCACCGGCTGCCTGGATCGA
>JAABUR0100005495.1_pt1 | contig 16169 bp, 19 predicted proteins | sample 5560091 | NCBI WGS metagenome assembly JAABUR01 (sample SAMN10711879, study PRJNA513375) | rock metagenome | isolation source: Antarctica rocks | place: Antarctica: Victoria Land, University Valley sud
TAATTGCTATGAAGTGCCACAAAAGAGTCTTTGTAGTTATTATTGCTTACCGGCCCTATAAGGTTCTAGTGCAAATAGGAGTTAGTAATCCTGAACCCAACACGTGCAACACAACAGTCTTCATTGGCTGCCGTTGAGCCCTCAGCCATCAACCCAAGACGGGATTGGAAAAAATAAGCTGCACCATGGCACTTCGTCCTTCCTCGGACGATACATCTGAAGAGCCTTTCACGGATCCTTTCACAGATACAGATGACTACAGCACCATTCTAGATGACGATATATCTTACGACTTCCTATCGTTCTTAGCGATAGCACAGAGCGTCAATGCCGAATTTATCGATATGACGATGCATCCAGGTCTTGGGTTAGCAGGGCGAGGTGCCACGGCAGATATCGATCAGGCACTCTTGAATCGGTCGGTAGCACTCGCCTATAAGAGACATGTGAAAGTTGGGACAAGCCCAGAGCTAGTTTTCAAGGCTCTTGCTGCAGAAGTACTAGTACTGCAGCAACCCAGAATATGGCAACATGAAAACATCATAGACCTCTTCGGCATCGGCTGGGACATCAAAGTCAACAAGGAGAAGGAAGTAGAGCAAATCCTGCCCGTCTTGGTGCTCGAAAACGCAAGTATATTTGGCACATTGGAGATGTTTATGAAGGATGAAGCTGCTCAATTGCAAGATGTTGTTGCAGATGTCGAAGATGATCCTTCTCTAGTCTTACCTGATTTCGATTATGGGGATTGTATCCGCATATGTCGGGGTATTGGAAGGGCACTACAGATCCTGCATGCCTACAGTATGCTAGCCACATGCCGCAATTATCTGGATCATTCGCGTCTCACTGAAATACAGACATGATCCATGGGGACCTGAAGCCTAGCAATGTTGTCATCTTTCCTGACGATCTCCACCGATTTACCCCGAAGCTCATTGATTTTGGCTTTACAACGTTCGGTCTCTCCGATCAAGAGTTGGTTCAATTAGCGGGGACTCAGGGTTGGAGAGCCCCTGAATGGCATCACCGCTTCTTCAAGATCGAGGATGCCAAAAAGCAAGACATCTATTCCTATGGTAAGGTATGCTGGTGGGTGCTGAAAGAATGTCCTGCGGTTCCATACCTAGCTACGAACAGTAATCTAGATGCATTCTTCAAGTTGAGCCTAGAAACCAACCCAGCTCTGCGGCCCGCAGAGGTAGGGGTGTTGTTGGATCTTGTAGACTCCGCCTATAGGGACGAGAGATGGTCGCGTATCCATAACTTTGGCAATAATACCAGAATGACAGATTCTTTAAAGTCTTGGCTTCGCAATCTTTTGCTAAGTCAACCGAGGTTGCATCACTATATATGGCTGCCTTCATCTGCTAATGTAAAGATAGATATGCGGAAATCAATAGACATGGAGAGTTGATTGGGGATCCCCATGTCAACATCTTCGGTCCGCCTCCAGAACCTATTGCGAAGAAATTGCCGAAAATCCCCGACGTACGTCACATTATGATATGCTGTTCAGCTATGACATCTCTGACAGATCGTTTAGCTCAGTCTAGACTTCAATCGGTTCTCGGCCAGTGACTACTTCCTTCGGCGTTGGGTCTTCCAATGTCTTTGTGCGAAAACGCACAGTATGAAACAAACTTCAGATTTCTACGAAGCATCCTTTCAGCTGGCTTTTTGTTACGAAATTGCTTTTGGTACCCCTAGAGACACGGAGCTCTCCAGAGGCTGGCTCAAAGCCAGTGCAATGACAGAACTCCATCTCACGGAATTCGTTCAAAAATCCATTTCTAGCGAAGCCAAAAGTGGCAGCCAGCTGATTGCTACCGTCAAGTGGACTGTGCGCTCCGAGCTGGCCAAGGGTTACCTGCACCTGGGATTGATTGAGCATACCATCAAGGCCCATCAGTACGAAATAGAAGGCAAGAATCAATGTGGTGGATCGCAACTCCTCGCTACTCAAGCCCTTCAATTGCAACTTTCACATTTGCTATCAGCTTCTGGCGGGGCTAAGGCTGCAATTGAGCTGCTTCATGAGCTTTTGCATACGAGCACAGAGCTCTGGGGTGAGGAAAGCAACCCAGTAATCGAATGCAGGGCCAGCCTGGGCATCATCCTTGCGGAACAGGGTCATTGGGAGCAATCGATTAAAACGGACGAGCAAACTCTCACAATAATGTCAAAAATCCTCGACGATAATGATCCCAGGAGACTTCAAATAATGTACGGTCTTTCGTATCGCCTGGCAAGATACGGGAAAGCGCAAGAGGCTGAAGAGCTCCAGCGCCAACTCCTGAATACTTGTACCCGTATACTTGGTTCCAATCATCCTGATACTGTTTTAGCTACGGAGATCCTCGCTTATACAATATGTGCGAAAGGTAAATACGAAGAGGCGGAACGCCTACAAAATACCGTCTTGAAAGTTCGACGAAGGGTGTTAGGAGAGGACAGCGATATCACAGTGCTGGCAATGATAAATCTCTCTTCTGTCCTGAGTAGGTTACCAGGCAAGATAGACGAGGCCACAGAGCTTCAGCAAGAGGCATCGAAGAAGACTGTACAAAGTTACGGAGAAGCTCACCCCTTTTCGATTGAGCAGATGGACGGTCTTGCCAGCAGACAAGAGCAAGGAGGGTTAATCCAAGAAGCGATTATGACGAGACGGCAGATATTTCAAATACGAACTGACCAACGCAACGGGCCTCAAATATTAGCAGCGATGGGGAATCACGCTAAGCTGCTCATAAGCCAAGGACAACTGGTCGAAGCCGAAATTCTGATTGCAGAGGTTATCGAGCAAGCCTCTCAATACGTTCAGAAAGACAAGCAACTCTCTGAGTTAGCCATGAAAGGCCTGGCCAACGCATTTCTCGGCATAGAAGGGTTTGACGAAGCTTCTGAAGCAATCTACGCTCGATGCCTGGCCCTTTACAAAACAAGACTGGAAGCGTTTGGTGGAGAGCACCCGAATACCCGAGCTGTAGCTAGCATCCTCGGTGCGCTTCAGGGACAGGGCCGCGTGGTTCAAACCTGTATCAGAGTCCTGGGGCTGGATCATATAACAACCCAGAATGCCCTCAATAGGCTTGTGAATTGGCTTGTGGGTCTTCAAGCATTAGACACGGAGTCGTTGAAACTCCGGTCCGAGGTGCTTGATCTTGTTGGGGTACGGACTGCGTTGAGCTTTACAAAACGATAAAGCGCGAGATAGAACTTAATCGGGAAATTCTCGTCTTTTCGATCTCGCACGATCACAGACTCATGAGAATCTATGACCATTATTCTATCATCGAGAAGAAAAAAATCACGTTCTATCGCCATTCGTTACATGAGTTTAGCTTCGCAGCCCTAGATGGGAAGAAGAAATGAACAGCTCTCAAATTCACGAAGAACATCTACGTCATATGAAAGCCGATTCACTTAAAGAGGATTTGCTCAGCCATCGTTGACCTGTCATCTGATATCGATTTCGACCTCTCACAATCAGCTTCTTTCTCTCAGTCTAAACCCCAGAGTTCGCAGCAACCAAATATCGAGTTTACATATATGCTGGACCAAGACGAAAGCCAGTCATGCTCCGTGAGCTCGCAAGAAGTTACACCGATCACCTCCTTAACTCAAACAACCGAGCAAGCATCGAAGAAGCCACGGAATCAGCGAGCTGCGAGACAGGGCTTCCAGAAGCCAAGATACCTCTAGGCTTTCGCTGATTTGATGTTCACGCAAACATCATCTCCTGATATCGGTCCCATCACGCCACCTGGAAGCTTCGATTCATCCAGCCTGGAAAGACTTGCCTCGAGATTTGCGCATCTACACTTTGGCTGTCCATCGTTGCTGCGAGACTGACTTCAAGAACCAGGAAATACTGCTGATACACTGCTGGTTACCTTGTTGATGGTAATCTCCACCCTACAGGCTGCAGGGTTGCCACCACCTTAAGGAATACAAGGAGCGTAGAGAGTGTTTTTGGTAAGAAGACTCGAAACAGTCTAGGAATTTGTAATGTCAGGGGATTCGAAAGGATCCGAAGCATTCAAAGTGCCAAAATTCCACCAACAGAGCGGCAACGATGCATATAACGAACCTGAATGGTCGGTAGGCCCTCTGGCTCCCCGCATAGTTCCTACAACATAGTCAATACAGACATTCATGCTTTAGCTGCACCGCATATACCCATGTAATCAAGCTTAGAAGTTTGCTAGAGGGACCGGGCGTCGTGAAAGCAGGCGTCTAATCTATTCCCGCACATATCTCAATTCCCTAGAATAGGTGCTTTTGGCGCAATGAAGTCCCGCATGAGGACTCCACCAAGTTGATCATGAGATTTTGATGAGTATTCAGCTTACAATGTAGAGAAAATTTCCAAGTCGTCTACACACAATGACTTCCCGGTGGAACATCACTAAAATATATGCTGTACGTCGCCCGTGCTTCCTCCAAAGTCCAATTTATGCCGGCCCCGGTATTCAGATTCCACGGTCTTTCGTCCAACGGCACCGTCTCAATGGAGCGTCAGGAGTGGCAGAAATAAAGATGGGCTTGAAGCCAAGGCCGCAATACTATCTGGAGGCGGAAGCCCAAAGAAAGGGCTTAGAGCTAGGGTCGCATTACTTCTTAGGCGGAGGGTCGATTTTGAAGCTGTAGTGAACAACACCCAAGGTAAAAGTCGCCGGCCCAATCGATATCCCGAATATCAGTCCCATGCGCACCTAGAGTCGGTGGAACTCCAGTACCTAAAGCTCATATCGGTATGCGACTTGCTTTTTAGATTTTTGTTCATGATAGAGATCATCACATAAGGAAGTTGAATATCCTCGTTGTTGTTCATGATAAAGACAGTATCTCTCAAGATGTCATCTTCTTCGATTTCGTTTTTGCATCGTCGTAGATTCGGATGGAAGTTGACAGCTTGAAGTCGAAAGTTGATCTTGATTTTGTTCGAAGTAGTTGTAGAGCTTTTGCTTGACGTAGACACTGCATGTGCCGGAAGCATATCGTTTCCCTAGAGCCGGAACCGAGACACAGGAAGGCTTGCTGCTGGGACGAGAGGTAGCAATGTGAGGAGAAGTGACGCGAGATCAATCGCGTTAATTGGTAGGAGCATGATGATGGAATAGACACAAATGTATCGGAAATGTGAATAGAGACAGTGGGGTTGGAGAGGAAGGAAAAAGACGTAGAGAACCCTACCTGGCCCTTTGACATATGAGCATCTAATACGGATGCAAATCTGTCATTCCTTCGACTCCATCTCAAAGAGTTCAAGCCATCTTATTCTACTAAGTCGGGGCCGAGTTAGCCAAACAACCAACAACGGACATTTCAGCAATCGCTCATGCCAAAATCTCATCTGAAGAAATTTCACTAAGAAGTCATGTCACACTGCCGAGAGAGCGTTGAGCGGGTTACAGCTGGCCGGGGGGTTGAAAAAGTTGAGCCGGGGTCGGAAAAAATTCTTGGCGTCGGGTTGAACTTTAAAATTCGCATATGCCCCGCACATCCAAGATCTGACGTCGGGTTGGAAAAGCTTCGGGCCCTAGGTATGCGAAGCATATGCCAAGAGCATTAAGCGAGGCCACAATAAAATTTATATCTGGTCACTAAAGCCTCGTCGATGCATATGCGCAGCATCAACTGAGCATAAATAAATATCGATGGACGACGAAAGCATCGACGCTGAAAATCGCGCGGATGAGATAACAGGTTGACTAAATGGCTTGAAGGTGAGTGTCGCACTTCGCATATGCCACGCATATACTAAGAAGAAACTCATCTTCAAGTTTGCTAAGCATATGTAGAAGAATCTTCGCTCGTCTTGCTGCAAAGTAGATTCATGATATATGTGATGTTTCGCTCAAGCTGTGCATATGCACGGCTTCAATACTTCGCTCAAGCTGTTTGTCTTCTAGCTACTTTAGCTAAATAATATTAATTCTTGAGCTCATGATTAGCATATGCAGAAAGCTGAGTCGGGGTTGGAATAATTTTGAACTCATGGTTAGCATATGCAGAAAGTTGAGTCGGGGCCGGGATCAAAAAAAAAAAGTTCCGGCCCTGGCTCAACTTTTCCAACCCCCCACCAACTGTAACCCCAGCGTTGAGGAATCCTTCGACAATCCGAACCAATCAATGCGGAAATTAGTATGAAGAATTCAACCCTAATGAAAGCTTTTGAGGCTCAAACTCTGAGTGCTTTCTGCCCTCTAACTTCCGCTAGAATAATCAAACAATCTGAATACAGGTGTCTCAAATAATCCTCGCGAGTACGCGAGTCTGCGCGTTGTAGGGCAAAAGCATGTAATGTTCTTGGGAATGAATATTGCCATTTGCCTTTGTGGTACGAAATAGAGCGACGAGGAGCATCACCCGAGTTCTGAGCTACGGCGTTCTCCTTTCAAGAGTCTAAATCATCACGACTTTCCTAATAAAATTTTCTCCTGCCCTGCCAAATCTAAAGCAAATAAACACAAAATTATCTAAAGTCGTATAGCGCCATGGAGGGACGGTGTTACGCCTTAAGGTTTACAGGAACACTCGCGCTCGTTTACTAGACCGACCAGCGCCTCGAGGGACGTAAAGGCTTGGACGCATGCGTCCCCTGCGTCCTACCCAGGAGGGTTGCGTCCTCCCTCTGGATATATAACGTCGCTCATCACCAGTAGATAGCTCCGCTCTCCAGCGGTTAATACAATCGTTACCAGGTTGCCTAGTAAGGGCAATCCTACATTAGTCCAGCTAAGTTGACAGTAGACAGTCCACCGTGGTTATCACTCGCTCGGGTCCTCCACTACCTGGCAAGCGAACCTCGCCCTGGTCACGACTCTTGTGTGACTATATCTGTTCCACGCCCTTTGTATAGGCAAGAGGACGTTACAACATGAAGCTTGAGACTTTGGAAGATATTGTGTCAGATTAAGTAGCGTCAAGTCATGGCATCATGACTTCTCTTGTAAGGAAAGAGTTAAAGCTATTTCATAGAAAGAACTCCAACATTCCGAAGGAAACCACTCGTTTTCGATTCCACTCGCGCTGTGCTGAAGATCTGTACCAACCACTTATCCACGAACCTCGAGCGATAGCGAAACCCGACTCCCAATCACAGTACAAAATGGAGACGTAAGTCTTTGATCTGTAAGCACTAGCCATTGAAATTGTTGATTTAAACCAGAGCCCTTGAACAACTCCGGCAAAGGGGTGACGAAGAAACTGGATCATACATGTTTCCACATGAAGATGGTGACAGCGCTGATAGGTTGGTGCGACGACAACCGCAACAAGTCCAGGCATCCGTCCCCAAGGCTGCCGGACTCCTATACGAGATGGCACATTGTTGGCACCGAGCGTGGTGGCATACCTTCGGAGGTTCAATGACTTCCACAATCCTGTCGCACAGAACACATGATGGAATTTTGGGGACCAATGGCGGCTCTCTTCTTGACTGTCGAGGGGTTTCCTTGGTATGCGTTGGTGGCTTTTGGACCACGGCTCTTGTCTTCTTGCTTTGATCTGGCCGCTTTCACTTTTTATCTTCTAACCGAGCGTTACTTCGATCAGACTTATCCTCGACATCAGGGGGAACATTCTCCTTCGTCGGCGTTCTTGACCGAAATAAATACCTCGGTATCCGAGAACTTCCGCTGCTGGACTCTGGTCTCCGTAGGCTACTGCTTGTCAATGTATCAGACTTGCACAATTCCGTGCCTCTATATATGGGGATAGCTTTCGTATTTGTAGTCATAGAATCAAATGCTTGAGAATCTGGAACAGGCGACGTTAAACCAAAGTTGCCTTGCAGTGCTACACCACTGTAGCCAGCCGTAACTGGAAGTGGCCCAAAGCAGGCTGGACACATCTCATCAGAGGGGAATTCCGTTGCAGAGAAAGCGTTTCGTCATTCCCATGGCTATTGGCGAGCTGCTGTGCTCAGTGCCGAAATTTCCAAGCCAGCCATAAGCTGGCCAAAGACCTGCTGCCGATTGCGGCCCGGCGTTATGGATCGGATCAACTTGGTGGAGAACATCACTGGCCGATGCGATGTTTGAAATGTTACCCGGCCGGTGATCATTCTCCTGTGGAACAAAAGCTCGAAGACTATCTATCGACATGCTGGCGGCTGGTGAAAGCCCCAGACAATTGTGGTCCTGCTCGGGGGATGCGCTCATATCCATGCTTTCGACCGCCGAAGAGATTTCGTAATTCCACTCGAAATTGCCGGTCTTGTTCCATATATTGTGGCAGCTTTCTGTAAGCCGTTGCCGCGTCAATTCGCAATTCAGAAGGCCAATTCGTGCCCCAACGAAGATCATGTGGTGAGCTAGAATTCGAAGAAGCTCATAACGAGCTTCTTCGGAGTCTGTTGTAGTTGTATATGTAATTGCGATAATCACGCCAAGGAGGACCAAGAATAACCCCTTAAGCTTCTCTTTCGAAGCCTCAGCCAAAGCAGTGCTCTTCAAAGCAGCCTCAAGGCTCTTCAATATGCTAGCACCGACCGAATATCTTATGAGATTCAGTTGCTCGCGGCCATAGTGAGGGTGTGGAGAATCCTTGCGATTGTAGAGGAGCGAAGATGTCTTGACCAGAAGTCTGAGATTTGTACAAAGATCCTCATCCAAGTAATGATGGAGCAGTCTCTGACATTCTATACTCGAAAGTATGCCTACTCGGCTTGTAGCTGCTGGATGGACGTTATCGGCGGCCATCCATGTTGCAAAGTCTGTTGAAAGAGCGTCGATATCCCATTGAACCAATTTGTTGAAGTGTAGCTCCGTATATTCCTCCATGAGGACGGAACAAGATTGCAGAACGGTTTTGTAGTCTTTGTGAGAATAATCTAGAGCTGTCAGTAAAGCCGATGCCCATTGATAGACAACAATACCAAGCGCGTAGATATTGACATTCTTCCAAGAAAAGGGTACGTAACCCATCCATCGGAGCTTCGAGGATCGGGCATCGAACGACACCCAACAGGAGATACATGACATACACGGTCGTGTGCTCGAGCACTAGATGGTATGAGCTATCATAGATATGAAGAGACAGTCTAACGGGATATAATATACGGGAGTTTTATTCCAGCGACATCTTATGCAGGCCCCTTCTTTACGGACCTGCGCTACCTCAGCGCGGCGTTTTGGATCTTCGAACTTTGCACGCTTGTACCTTGGGCCTTGGTCGGTCGAAGCGTGGAATGTTGAATACCAGGGACCTGCTCTGTGCTGCGAGCTCGGCGCCCTATACTGGCCTTCAGGGGCTGTAGAAGCAGTCCTATCGATGTCACAAACGCGGTCAGCATTAGATGTTTCCCACGAGTCAACCAAATCCAGTGCCTCTGCATCTAAAGAACCCTGGTCGTCCCCAAGAAATCGCAAAGCTTCTGGTGAGAAGGTATGGTCGGGGTTATCCATGATCTGAGGTCAGCCCCTGAAGTAAGTAAGTTGAAGTAATGATTTGACATTCTCAACTGGGCTCCAAGACGATCGATGTATCTTAGCCTTACGCCATCTTGAGGCTCACCGAAGAGCTTGATTGGGAATAGTCTTCGTCTCTCACCGAGGTACCTAAAGCGCAATAGTCTGTGAAAGAGAGCTCGGCGGAACGCCATCAACATCAACATCGGTTAGGGTAACTCTGATACATAAGATGTTCATAACAGTGGTTGTGCGACGAAGGCCAACTCAATTGGTTATAACTAGAAAAGACGTAAGAGCGTAGGGCAGGTATTTCCATAATAGGAAGTTTGCGCCCTTGCATTCATTCATACCAGGAGCAATCGAGGCAGCAGTCCAAGCATTAGCATTTAAAATAGATTGTGAGAACAACTCGTAAACCGGCGTCAAGACTATCTCGAATCCGACATGTTCTCGCCTGCATAAAAGGTATCCGCGTCTCTATGATATAAGTGAGGAGCTCGGCCTTTATTATGTACTCGTATCCGAAATTTCTTATTACCACAGGTGACAACCCCTGCATGACTGCAGTGAATCGAGGAATTGAGGCAGCAACTGAAGACCAATTGAAGCCGAACTCTAGCAACTGCGGTACGCAAGTCCAAGCGAGTCCTAGTGAGTACACGCTGAGTACTCTATACGCTGAGTACGCGAGTACACGCTGAGTACGCGAGTACACGAGTACGCGCAATGTCCCAGCGAGTACGCAAGTTTAAATAAAACCATAACTCATGATGTTGAGTCTAATATCAACATCGTTGTCATCCTCTTACAAGCCAGTTGACGGGTAGCCCATACGGAATGGAACAACTTCTTCACCAAGCTCTGAGAAAAGCAATCCTGTAGTACCTTCATTGATGAACCACGGCTTTTGTCCAGGTGGACAGCGGTGACATTATACTTCTGTAATGGTGTTTTAACCCATCCGCCGTCACTGCGATATGTGCAATTGACTGTTGGGCGACGAGGAAGATCCGGGTTTGGGTCGGCTTTTCTTTTCCTCTTCAAGCCGGACTTGAGATTTCCTAATGGATCTGACCGTTTTGGCGGCAGACATTTCTTTCTTCGCAGGTGGATTACCGTCAACCGGCTGGCGGTCCTTCTCTTGGTTAATTTCCCGACTGCTAATCTTCTTTGTGGATATCTCGTCATCAGCGATGTAGACGGCCCAGCTTTCCATGCTCTGAACTTTGTCGTTCTGGCCTAACAAACACCAAACTGTCTTTGCCGAGTGTGGGGACTATCGCTATTTTGTTTTCTGTACTTCCATTAGGAAGACGCCCACTGACGGGCATTCTACCGACGACCCACTTGCTTGAACGAAGCTGGTTATTATCAGAGTGGTTAATGGATTAGGAACTGTGGGGCGGTATGAAACAAAGAGGTTATGGAGAGAGGGAGTGGTCGCCTTGCCACCGATGATAGCGTTGTTCGTAGGATAGATGCAAGATGTCGAAGTGACTTTCAAGCCCTTCCTCGCCCTTTCCTCTGCTCTTTCCCGTACACCCTACCTTTCACCCCTTCCTTCGTCTCTCCCTAACCCTCCATTTCCTCTCCCTCATCTCCTAACCTTTCATCCTTAAACCCCCACAAATCCTACCCATGCAGCCCCACCCCCACTACGCTTCGCTTCCCCCTCACCTTTCCCCCCTGGCATCCCTCCCCTTCCCTCAAAGCCCAGTCTTACCACGCCCTCGAAAGCCCAGTCTGTTCGCTTTCCTAATCACCCAATCTATACCTTAGGTAAGCTTGGTCTTTCCCCGGTGCTGATGACGAGGCGCGGATTATCCCAGCACCTCATTGCAAGGTATCCTTTCTGCTTGTAGCATCCCCGGATCGCCAGCATGTTCCTGCGATGGTCTTGGGGTGGAGAGGCTGTTTTTTTTTTGGAGAGAGTAGAAAATTGCTAGCAGTATCACTATCCATCGAGATCCGCATTCCAGAACAGGAGGAAGCCATCTCGAGTGGACTGAGAAGGACTTGCAATCAATGGTGATGTTTGTAGATTGAGGTAGTGGTATATCGCCGCTAGTATACGCCAAGACTATTACCGACCGTCTAGAGTTTCCTACCAACCGTCTAAAGTATTCTCAATGCCAACGCCTGCGCCATGCGTAAAGTAGGCGGTGTAACATATGAAGTAAGAGGGAGTAAATACCAGCCACATAGCCTGACTCGATTTCCCCCGTGCTAAACTCTTCAGTCTCCCAAGATCAATGACTCATTCATCTATCCCCTTTAAGTGTCGATAAACCTTCTTATGCTGTTCCAAAAACAAAAACGTCGCGATGGTATGCGGTCCCAGCCTTATAAAACTCGGCACCCAGCCCCTAAACATCCAGTTTACGCCCTCCACCCTATATACCCTAACCAGCAACTGGGCCAACCCTTCGCTCTCCTTCGCGCTCATAACGCGCGTTTTGATTACATCGACTGGACTGCAGATGGTTGTGGCGACGAAGCCGGCGAGGAAGGAGGCGGTGAAGTGCGTTGTTAGGTTGTCTTCCAAGGCGGTTTTGGTGAGGAGGAGGTTCTTGAAGCCATCGTAGGAGGCGAGTTGGGAGGCGGTCATGAGCACGGCACGCATACTATTCGGGCCCCAGCCTCTCATCAGACTTCTCCAACCCTCCTCTCGCGCCATTCTTATCAACCCGTCCACGGCATTCTTGTAATTCCGACGTTGGGAAGGAGGAAGCGCGGCGTCGTGTTGCATGCGTACGTTTAGCACGTCAGCGGGGTTTCCGGCAACACCGCCCAAGAAGCCGGAGGTGGAGGCCATGGCGATGAGAGAGGGGAAGGAGGGGGAGGTGTTGGCGGTGGAGAAGGTCGATTTAAGTTCCTCGTAAACGCCGAAGCGGGTGGTGGAGTAGGTTAATTGGCGGAGGAGGGAGGCGGAGAGCTATAGTAGAATGAGCCAATGGGAGAATGAGGCCATAGTGAAGGTGTGCACGAACACCGCGGTAGAGACCTAGGATATGATCATTGCGGATAATATGCAGGAGAGTACCAAACATGCCCTTTGGGCCATCGGGAGCTCGGGTTTGGAGTCGGACCTGCTTTGCATAAGCTTAAGTATGTTGCTGCCAGTAATGGTGGCCTACCTTAACTAAGTCGCATGTCAGCCGTAAATCTCTTGACGCTTCTCTCGGGTGTAGCCAAAACTCATACTCAGGTCCAACGGATGTGTCACCGAGGCAGCGAAGCAAGAAGCTGATCCTCCGAACCAAAACGGATAATGCAATTGGTGTCCATTCTGGATTGCGCGGTTCTTGTTCCTATTTGTACCAGGTGCGGACATCTCGCTGCACCCATTCCGCTGACTTGAAGAAGGAATGGAAGACGGTGAAGTCAGGAACACCTAGTATTTTGTTTCTTACTAATCAGCTTGTTTGCTTGGAGCCCGGACATTCGGGTCCGGTGTCGCTTGCTAAATATCAACATCCATCCACGATTGCAACAATCTCTTCTTCCACCCAGCGTTCTCAAGTGATATTCCTACCACCGAGAAGTTGAGTAAGTCGACTGTTTGTAAGGAGTGGGCCTTTTCTTTGGAAGGTTCTGTTTGTGCTCAACAGAATCGGTTAATTGACCGGAAGAAAGCACTGGTTTCTGTTTCCTGTTGGTAGCTCCTAGGTCACACTGATCGCTTTCCATGAAGAAGCTAGTGCGAGAATACAGGATATTCTCGTCCTTGCGATGTGGTGCTTTCGAGCAATCCCTCAATGGTACCCTGTTGCTGTGCACGAATTTTCCAAAAACGTATCCCATAGCAGGAGCCATCCGCAAGCTTTTCTGCTCTCTCGAGCCTCATAGTACGAGAATACTACGCATAGTGTTGGCCGGGTTGTATCAACAGGGGGTTCTGATGCCAACAACGTATCGCTCAAAAGCTTGGCGAGTACAGATCACGCATGTATTATAGCGGACTAGCCTGGGCTCGTTCAGCCTTGAATATCTCTTGTTTCTATAAAGATCCCATTGTGCCCCAGCTCATTCCCAAAGCCTTTTCACCTTTTCAGTTGCTCGATCACGTCGTCCTGGTCCATTGTTCGGCTCGCCCTTCTGTCCGCCTCACTTTTCTAGCCAACCGGCTGCCGGGAAGAAACCCAATCCTGCACGCCCCTTTAGCGTCCTCTCAGACCCTTTTTCTCCGATGGACCACCAGCCAGCCAATCCCGCGCGCAGTTCGCAGCAGGATGCATCTTTCATGCATAACCTTGCTGTAGCTGAGCCCGGGTAGGTTTTTTTTTTGCATGCTAATTTGTTGAAGGGCGGGGGGCTTTCAAACATTTAAAACCAACCTGGACGACGGCCAACGTTACACCTGCCTCCACCCAGGATGCGAAGCCAACTTCAGTAATGTTGGGGCTCTGGATACTCATGTCTACAGCCACTTCAGCCACGAAGAACCTGACAGTACTTGCCGCAACCTCCAATCAGCTGTCGCCAACATGGGTTTGATCTTTTCGTCAACTGTGACCTATCGGTCCAAACAGTTCAAGCCTTGCGAGTGCGCCGTCTGCGGTCTTGCCTTCGAGCGCGTTTCAGACTTCATGCGCCATTTCAAGAAGCACGACCCCAACGCCCCAAGATTCAATTGCCGGGTTGAAGGTTGCCCATATAAAGGGCAGAAAGGGTTTTACAGGAAGGACAAGCTGATGAGCCACGTAAAGTGCAGGCACTGGCAGCTGGCCATGGGGAAGAACGAGCAGGATGGCCAAAGAGGAAATTCGGTAGAGCAAAACTAAAGGAGGAATAGGTACTAGAAGTTTCTGTCCGTCAGCAGTGGTCCTGGATTTATTTCCTACTCTTCATTTGGTCAATCGCTACATTTATCATCCAAGACAAGCGCGTTGCCACTAAAACTTTGACCGTTGCAGCGATCAGTTGTTGCACTTTGATTACTACAACACTCTTGTCACTGCAGCACTCCGACGTTATGGTCTTTCTTCCACTGAGTAGTGCTATACCAGCATCTTCTCCGCAATTCACTCACCCACCCAGTATTCTCCTCCACAATACCACTGCCCCCTCTCCCCTAACTCCTCCCTCCCACTCTCCCCTCAGCCCATTCCCTCAAATCCCCAACCCCCTCCCTATCCCTCCTTCCTCCTTCACACCAACAAACCCTGTCCACGCATTCACCCCACGAAGCCACCCACAACTCACTCCCCCACCAAATCTCCCGAACCCCACCACCGAAAGGATTATTCTCTTCAATACAACCTTCGACGATTGTTAGAACACAGAAATACTAGTCTTGCTCACAACCACTATAAAACAAACAACCCAAACCTTGACCCATCCAACCCTACCATCCTCCAGAACGTTCTCAGATAATAACGAATCAACCCCCTCCACTGCCCACCTCACCACCCAAGAAATCCCCCACCACATCTTCCTCTAACCACCTGTCCGCCTATCCGCCTATCCTCCTATCCTTCCAATCACCCAATCACCCAATCACCCAAGACATCCCACACACCATCCCCACCCTCCCATCTACCCTCAAAAAACCCCCCTCACCCCCCTCTCCCACCCTACCAGCCTTCCGCCATCCCCTCACCTCAAAAATCCCAACCCGCCACTTCTTCAACGCCGTTCTCACAGTCCATCCAAGCACCCGCCTTTAGGACCTTTACAGGACTCGCTAGGACTCGCTTAGGACTCGCTTAGGACTCGCAAGGACTCGCCAAGTAGAGCGATTCGCAACCCGCAACCTTTATCAAGCATGCTGCGTCAAGTAAGCTGTTTTCTTTCTGCCGGGTCTGAGGAGTGTTGCGGATGGGAAGGGAAGGGAATGGAGTGGAATGGAGTGGGGGAAGGGAAGGGGGAGAGAAAAAGGGGAAGGTGGGGAGGTGGGGAGATATTATGGAGGGAGGGGGGAGGATGGGAGGATGTGGGGGATCGGGGGTTGAGTGGGGTGGAGTGCTAGGAAGGAAGGAAGGGGATGTGGTGGTGGTTTAAGTATCGAGGGGAGAGGGAGGTTGGGGGTGGAGGAAACTCTTATTAATTCAAAAGTACCGTGAAGTTTCCATCTAAAATACACGATGAACCTGAATAACCCCTTCGTTGCTCCAAAGCACAACCAAGTCCCTCGTGTCTTACATGCAAACAAGCAACTTTTTGTACAGCGTACTCCTTCGTTTCGTCACTCCGTTCTCGAGCATTAGCATCAGTACCATCTCCAAGTGCAACGCGACAGTCCTCGTAAGTACAAGAACCAGCGGTGTCATGGTCTGCCCATCGCAGCCTGATAGTATTGCAAACTCAACTCCACCGTGTGTTTGAGATACGCATCTTGGGTGAGCGGGAGCTGTAGGACGTTGGCGCTTTCGATTCCCTGGATCCACTATTAGCACCCCGCAAAACCATTTCAAGCACGCGACTAAAGACTTACCCTCACACCTCCGCCTCCAATAATCTCTGCCACACACCTACCCATCTCCCTAACTGCCACTTCTTCCTTAAACCCCTCATCCCCCATCACCACTCCCACTTTTTCCCTCCCGAAAGCGGGCAAAGCATGCACCAACCTCTTGAGCACTGCTGCTTTCTCCGCACCCTCAGCCCCCTTGATCAAAGCCAGATAATCCTGGTAGATCTGTCCTCCCATTCCCCACTCATTCACATGCTCTTTTCCCCTCGCAAAACCATCGAGCAGGCCTTGCAGTGTGGAGTAATCTTGCTCAATAACGCACTTAGGCGCGA
>JAABUR0100005496.1_pt1 | contig 16164 bp, 13 predicted proteins | sample 5560091 | NCBI WGS metagenome assembly JAABUR01 (sample SAMN10711879, study PRJNA513375) | rock metagenome | isolation source: Antarctica rocks | place: Antarctica: Victoria Land, University Valley sud
TCGGACAATTCGGCGCCGGCGACCATGGCGATCAGCGTCTGGCGCAGCACCTTCTCATGGCCGCCGTAGACGGTGTGTGCGGTCCGGCCACCACCTGCGCTGGCGGCCAGCTCCAGCTGTTTCCGAGCCAGGGCATCGAGCGAGGTCTTCTGCGACATACCGCCAGTCTCCCACCGCGACGCGCAAACCACCGGCGAGGGGGGGCGGGAAAAGTGGGGTTGGCCGGTCGGTGACGTCGGGCGCGCTTGGTGCTGTGAGCCCGTCTCTGAGTATGACGCAGGAGTCTTGAGCGCCCTGGATTGTTGCTTCGAGCACCTACCCCAGACTTCACATTGAGAGGCTCCTCCGACCGGTCTTGACAACGATCTGAAGGAGGACCCGATGGATGTGGTGGTGGCTCGGTGCGCCGGGCTGGATGTGCACAAGGACACCGTGGTGGCGTGCGTGCGCACGCCCGGGCCAGATGGCGGGCGGGTCGCCGAGACCCGCACTTTCGGTGCGGTTACGGTCGAACTGTTGGCGTTGCGGGACTGGCTGGTCGCGTGCAGCCGGCTGTTCCACTCCCGGCTCGGTGCCCCATGCCCGCCGCTTTCACCTCACCGTTCTTTTCACCATGTCTGGAGGCAGCAGACTCACGGTCTTGGGCAGTTGCGGCGCCTGGCCAGAGCCGGATCGTGCCTGCAATGGGTACGTCTTGGAACACGCTGGGTTTCGCATCGTGATCGACCTCGGCGACGGCACCGTGACCAGGCTCCTTCAGCACCTCAGCTCGACAGCCGCAGACGGCATCGACGCGGTGGTGAATCACATAACGATCCGGGAGTCCGCCAGGGACGGCTTCACGGGCTGGGTCCACGGCTCGTGGGGGGCCGGACGCTGAAACCATTGCTGGTCCCAACCTTGTTGTGACCAGCACGTCGTATTTCCACAGATCACGACGCTTGACTTGGGTGCGCCGGACGTCGGACTGACAGGCTTCACCCAAGCCGACGACACCTTGAACATCTCTCGGGCGGAACGGCGAGTCGGAGTCCTTGGTTGGTCTATCGACGGAAATGCACGCCCCGACATCGATGTTTCCGCGGCTGATTATGGCTTGAGACTGAGCGCGCGAACGGCCGCGCGGCTGGGGGGGATCTGGGCGCGCATGCTGTTGGTCAGGGCGGTGACGTCCCGTGCTGGGACAAGTACCAGCCCAGCATGCAGACGGGCATGGAGCCGTTCCAGTGAGGGCGTCAGCAGCGCAGCGGGAGCGAACATCAGGCTGGAGTCAGCGAGCCTGTCGGGCAGGCCGAGCTGACGGTCGGCGACGTCCCCGGCCACGTCCATGGCGCGGCGTACCGCGGCGAGGGCACGCGGCAGCTCTACCCGCTGCGCAACAACGGCCGGGTCAGCCCAGTCGCGGCCTTGGCGGGTGACGGCCATCAGCGCCCCTGTCGACGAGGCGAGGACGGCTTGTTCATGGCGCACCGCTGCAAGGGTTCGTGGCAGTGGGTGCTGGAGTATGGCAGGGACAGCACGGGCCGGCGCCTGCAGACCAGCAAGGCCGGCTTCCCAACCAAGGCAGCCGCGCAGACGGCGCTTCAGGAAGCGGTCCACACCCTGATGACCGACGTCAACGTCACCGCGGTGACCGTTGGGCAGTACCTCGAGACTTGGCTGGACGGCAAGCATGCCCTTAAACCCAAGACTGTGTCGCTTTACCGCGACATGACGACCAACTACCTCATCCCCAATCTCGGCCAGGTCCGCCTCTTGGAACTACGGGCCCACCACTTGGACCGGATGTACGTCAACGTCGCCAGTGGACGCCGGGGAAGGTTGTTGAGCCCCAGCACGATTCGCCGCATTCATGCGGTCCTGCGCTCAGCGCTCAATACCGCCGTCAAGCGTCGACTGATCCCCTACAGCCCGGCGGAACATATCGAGCTTGCGCCGGAGAACCCGAAGCGCCCCAAGCCGTGGACTGCTGCGCAGTGCTGGGACTTCCTCGAGCGCATCACCGATGACCGGCTCGCCGACCTCTACCGGCTGATCCTCGTCACCGGTATGCGTCGCGGCGAGGCGATCGGTCTGCGCTGGGAGGACGTGGACCTCGACCACACCTGTCTCTGCATCGTCCAGCAGATCACCGAGGTCCGCGGCAAGTCGGTCGTGGGCACGCCTAAGACAAAGCGAGGCACCCGGGTCGTCCCGATCGATGCCTCAACCGCCACCATGCTCTCCCGGCGCAAGGCGGCTCAAGACCTCGAGCGCATCGCCTGGGGGCAAGCCTGGAACGCCACCGGCCTCGTCTTCACCCGGGAGGATGGTCGTCCGTTGCGGCCCGAGTACGCCACCCGGCACTTCCAGGCTCTGGCGCAGACCGCTGGTCTGCCGACCATTCGCCTTCACGATCTCCGGCACGTCAACGCAAGCCTCGCCTTGGCCGCTGGCGTTCAGATGAAGGTGGTCTCCGAGCGGCTGGGTCACTCCCAGATCTCAGTGACTGCGGACCTCTACACCCACGTCGTCGAGACCGTCGCACGCGCAGCCGCGGATTAGATCGCGGGCGCACTCACGCGACCCAGCGAAACACTTCCTAGCGCATTCCTAGCGCAGAGCCCCGAAGTTGTCCCGGAAAGGGGGCCCGCAGTGACGTGCACCCCTGAACGAGCAAGGCCCCCGCCGGCGTTTCCGCAGGTCAGGGGCCCCGTCGCCTGTCTCAACACAGAGCGCGCCCGAAGGGATTCGAACCCCCAACCTTCTGATCCGTAGGCAGGCTGGAGACTTTTCGTCCTGTGCCGGGATCCGCTGAGATGGCCCTGACCTGCCAAGACGTCCCCGAGCCGCGTGCCGGGTCGACCGTCTGAGCCGCTGTTTTCGTGCAGTTCCGCTGCATTTCCTGACGCATCCCTGACGCGCTGCGCCCTTTGGGCGACGGCGGTCGACTCAGTGACGCCCACCTGCGCCCGTCCACACCGAGAGGTCAGCCGATGACTTCGGACACCCAGCATTCAGATCCCATCGACGACCTCGACGGCACCCTCGTCGTCGAGGAGCCCCGCTTCGCGATCGTCCCGGAGTGGGTCATCGACGCGGCCGTCACCGACGCCGCGTTCCGGCTCTACTCGCTCCTGCTGCGGTACGGAAACGGCTCGGGCTGCCGTATGCCGTCGCGGCCCACGTTGGCGCGGCGGCTGCGCCGCTCCGTTGACGCGGTGGACCGCGCGATGCGCCAGCTCTCGGAGGCCGGGATCGTTCGCGTCGAGCACCGACGCTGCGGCGAGCAGTTCCTGTCCAACCGCTACCACGTGCGGACCTCCCAGCCCGTCCAACAACCCGCGGAGGGGGGTGGCCGTACATCTGCGGCTACCCCCAAGTGCGTCGAACTGGGTGGCCGCATTTCTGCGGCTACCTCCGACCGCATATCTGCGGCCAGGGTGGCCGCGGATGTGCGGCCCTACCGAGAGATCTCTACCGAGACCACACCTCCCCCTCCCCCCTCGCACCCGGCCCAGCCCTCGGCGGCATGGCGGGTGGAGGAGGCTGACCAGGCACTGCTCGCCGCCTGCGGCATCACCGACATCGCCGTTCTCGCCGAGAGGTGCGCCGCGAGCCGCCGCGCGCTGGGCAAGCCGACCGCGCGCTGGACCCCGCGGTGCCTGTCCGTCGTGATCCGGCTCGCGGTCGTCGCCAAGGGCTGGCCCGCGCGCTGCGTGCACGAAGCGCTGCTGACGGTCGCCCGCGACCCGGAGACCCGTTCGCCCGCCCGGGTCGCCGAAGCGGGGCCTTGGTGGGACTCGACCGTGCTGGACGCGGACCTGCGGCTCGACGCCGCCGAGCTCGGGGCGCTGGAGTGGCGCCTGTCCGAGACCGATGGCCTGCGGCCCCTGCTGCAGCGCAGAGCCCGCACCGAGCTGGCCGTCGAGGGTCTGCCGGTCACCCGCACGACCGTCGCGCAACGAGCCTGCGCGCTTCTCGACCAAGGTGCTACGGCCTCCCACGACCAGCCGGAACCCGACGCGTCACCGACCACCCGCGCCCCGACCCCCGAACGGATCACCCGATGAGCCCCCTCGACGTCCTCGCCTCTGTCCACGCGTCCGCCGGCCTGCTGACCGAGGTGGTGCCCAACCCGCCCGCCAAGGCCCCCGCGGGTGTGGCCCAGCCGGTGGCCGAGGTGATCAGCTACGTCAAGTGGGGGGTGCTGATCGTCATCTTCCTCTCCGCCCTGGCTGGGGTCGGCGCCCTCGCAGGCGGGCGGGTGTTCGGCAACCACGGCGCCAGCAAGGTCGGGGTGTCGATGCTGGTCACCGCGGTCGGCGCCCTGGTGGTCTACGTCGGGCTGTACGCGTTCCTGACCGGCTTCGGCGCGGCCTGAACCATGACCACCCTGATGCTCCGTTCAAGCAGGACCCGCGCCTGGGTGGTCCTGACCGGGCTGGCGATCCTCGCGGTGTCCGCGCTGACCGGCCTGGTCATCTTCATCTGGTCCGCGCTCGCCGGCACCGGCCCCGCCACGGTCGGCAACGACCACCCCGGGCCCCTACCCAGCCTGACCGCGACCGCGACCGCGACTACGTCCGGTGCCGCGGTGCGGGGACCGGGGCCGAACCTCGCGGCGCTGGACGCGGCCAAGGACGCCCTGGCGGCCAAGCCGATGCTCGACGTGCCACCCGACGCGGCCCACCCACAGCCGCTGGTCACCTCCACCGCTGGCCCGGCGATGATCCTGCCGACGGCGACGGACCCGGCCGCGAGCCCGGCGTCCGGCTACCCCCGCACCCCCGAGGGTGCGGTCGCGCAGCTCGGCGCCATCGACACCCTCGCGTTCAGCAACCTCAGCCCCGTCAATGCCCGCCGCGCCTATGACTGGGCCGCACTGCCCGGGGCGGTCCCGTTCGAGCAGTGGACCCCGCAGGTCGGGGTCGCCGCGATCCTGAGCGCCGCGGGGAAACCGCAGGGCGCGCTCGGGCTGACCTCGACCTGGACCCTGACCCACGGCCAGGTCAAGGGCGTCCTGGACGACGGGGACTTCGTCGTCGCCTGCGTGCTGGGCGAGCTCGACGCGACCTACCGTTCCAGCGTCCGAGCCGGTGTCGGGGACTGCCAGCGGATGGCGTGGCAGGGCGGGCGGTGGCGGATCGCCCCGGGGGCCCAGCCGGCGTTCGCGCCCTCGACGTGGCCCGGCAGCGCTGACTGTGCCCGCGCCGGATGGCGGCAGGTCCGCAGTGCCTGACCTTCCCAACCCCGTCGCGGTCCTCGGCGCAGGACTGGGCGACTCGCTCGCCAGCGTCGCCGCGTCCGCGTTCGACCAGGCCATGAAGTCGCTCTGGGACTTCTCCCTCTCCCTGCTCAACGGCGTCCTCGGTGTCCTGGACCACCTCACCGTCCCGGACCTGCACCCCGGCACCGGTCCGCTGTCCGCGGTCCTGCCCTCCACCATCTGGGTCGGCGGCGTGCTGCTCGTGGTCCTGTCCCTGCTGCAGGTCGGGCGGGCAGCAATGACCGGCGGGGCGGGGCTGGCGCACCTGTTCAAGGGCATCGCGCAGTACGTGGTCATCTCCGCGGCCGCCCTCGGGATCCTCGCCACCCTCGTGACCGCCGCCGACGCGGCAGCGCGCGGGATCCTCGCCACCGGCTTGAACACCACCTCCTGGGCGGGTGTCAGCACAGCGAACACCCCCTGGCAGAACGCGGTTCACGGCGTCTCCGGCGCGGGGCTGGGGTTGATCGCCCTGCTCGGTGTCCTGCCCGCCGCGATCGGGCTGATGGCCGCGGCGCTGGTCCGTGAGGCGTCGATCCTGGTGATCGCGGCGACCATTCCCATCCTCGCTGCCGGACTGGTCGCCGAGGCCACCGCCCGCTGGTTCTGGACCGGGCTGCGCTGGATGCTCGCGCTGATCATGCTCACCCCAGCAGTGGCGATCGTGCTCAGCATCGGGTTCAGGCTCGCCGCGTCCACCGGCACCGGGGCCGCCGCCGCGTCCTCCGACACCGGGCAGGAGGCCGTGACCGCGTTCGTCGGCGCCGCGGTGCTGCTGATCTCCGTGTTCTGCCCGCTCGCGTTGTTCAAGCTGTTCGCGTTCATCGACCCCGGCACACCCTCCGGGCACGCGCTGCGCACGTCCCTGTCCGACATCGGCGCCAGAGCCCAAACCGCGCCAGCCCAAGCCAGCGCAGCCACACCCGGCCCTGCCGGCACCGCGCGCGCCGGGTCGGGCCCCACCGCAGCGGTGACAGCCCAGGAGTCGGCCACCTCGGACGCCGTGGACTCCAGGTGGGCCGGCGCCCTGAGCCGGCTGTCCGCACCCCATCGCGTCATGGCCGCCGGGACCACGGCCGCCCTGACGGCCGCCGCACCGGTCCTGGAGGCCGCCGGGGTCGGCGCCGGCGCCAACCCCGGCCAGCCACCACCGTACGGGCGCACCCGAACCGGCAACCCCGCCGGGCGCCGGCCGTACAGCCCGGGCCCCAGCCCCGACGCCGGCCCCGACCCCAGCCCCAACGCAGGCTCCGACTCCGGCTCCGGCTCGAGCGACGGTCCGGGCACCGACCCTGCTGTCTCGGCCGCTCTCGGCCCACCGCCTCCCCCTTCGGCACCGCAACCTCCCGACCCCCCGAGACCACCTGATCCACCTCCGCCGTCTGACCCTCCCGCGCCTCCTGAGCGTCCGGGCCCGGCTGGCGGCGGGGGAACGCCGCGTCCCGCGGCGCCGGGCGGGGGCGGCGAAGCCGGCGGGTCGGCGGCCCCCGCGGTCGCCCAGACCACGGAGCTCGCCCAGGTTGCGGAGATCGGGGTCGTCCCGTGACCGGCGAACCGGCGACCCTGTACTCGGGGTGGCGCCGGGAGAGGTTCGGTCCCTTCGCCGGCCTTTCCGGCGGCCAAGCCTGCGCGCTGGCGCTGACCTGGCTGCCGCCGCTGGCCGCGGTCGGGCGCAGCCAGTGGGACACCGCGGCCCGCCTCGCCGTCCTGTCGGGGCTGCTGTCCGGGCTGGTCGCGGTCCCGATCCGCCGGCGCCCAGCGGTGCAGTGGCTGCGGGACGCGCTGCTGTTCACCGTCGCCCGCGCCCTGGGCTGGTCCGGGTTCACCTCCCGGGTCGCCGGCGGCGCCGGGTCCCAGGCCAGGCTCGACGAGCCGGACCTGCCGGGGGTCGCCGCCGGGCTGCGGTTCCACGACGGGCCACCGTTCGCGGCCACGGCGTCGGTGTGCGTCATCCAGGACCCCGCAGCGGGCCGGTGGTCCGCGACCGCCCGGGTGTGCCACCCGGGGCTGGGCAACGCCGACGCGCAGACCAGAGCGGGGTATGCCGCGGCGCTGGGAGCGATGCTCGCGGCGGCGGCCACCACCGAGGAGATCGCCCGGGTCTCGATCCAGATCCGCACCGTCCCCGACGACGGGGCACAACGCGCGGCGTGGGTCGCCGACCACCGACGCTCCACCGCGCCACCGGCGGTGCTCGCCGCAGCCGGGCAGCTCGAGTCGCTGATGCGCGCCACCGCCGTGCGGCACGAGGTGTTCCTGACCATCGGGATCAGCGAGGCCAAGGTCCGCCGGGCCGCGAAGAGCGCCGGCGGTGGCGTGCCGGGACGGGCCCGGGTGCTCTACCGGCACCTGCACGAGAGCGAGCAACGCCTGCGCGGGCTCGGCGCCACCGAGGTCCGGTGGCTGGGCACCCGAGAGCTCGCGGCAGCGATCCGCACCGGGTACAACCCCGCCGACGCGGTTGCGCTGCAGCGAGCCCGGGAAGAGGCCGCCCGCCGCCGTCCCACCGTGCTCGGGCCGCCGCTGGCCGCCGCCGGCCCGTCCGCCGCATTGGCGCCGGCACCGCGCTCCTACACCCACGATGCCTGCACCACCGTCTCCTACGCCCTGCTGCTGCCCGAGCTGCCCACCCGGGTCGGCGCGCTGACCTCGATGCTCGCGCTCAGCCGGGCCGGTGAACGCCGGTCCCTGTGCCTGCACTACGAACCCGTACCACCCGCCCGCGCCGGGCGTCAGGTCGAGCACGACCTGTGGGCCAGTGAGATCAGCCAGGACCTGCGCACCAAACGGGGATTCCGCGTCGGGCGCACCGAACGCCGCCGCGCAGCGGAGACCGCGGCCCACGAGACGCAGCTGGCCGCCGGTCACACCATGGTCCGGGTCGCCGGTCTCGCATCCGTGACCGTCCCGTCGCACTGGAGCGTCGAGGACCACGCCGCTTCCCTGGAAGCCGCGTCCCGTGCCTGCGGGTACGGCTTGCTGCGCCTCGACCTCGCCCAGGACACCGGGTTCGTCGCGGCCTGCCTGCCCGTGGGTGTCGGCCTCGGCGGCAAGGCGTCCCGGTCATGACCCTGCGGCCCGGTCACGACAACCGGCTCCGTCACGACAACCCGCCCGGCAAAGACGACCGGCCCGGTCACGGCGACCGCCGGGAACAGGGCCGCTCGCTTGCCCAGATCACCGCCGACGCCGGGCCGCTCTGCCCGCCGCCGCTGCCGGGTGCCACGGCATACCCGGGCGGTCGGCGCGCCGAGGCGGTGCTGACCCGCCCAGACGTGAGCGGCCGCGGGGCCAGGCGCCCGGGCGCCGGGTGGACGCCGGTGCGGGACCCGCTGGTGGTCTACCGGGCCTCGACCGCGCAGATCGGCGGGGTGTTCCCGTTCGTCGGCGCCGAGACGCTCCCGCCGACCGGCGCCGCGCTCGGTGTCGACACCCGCTCCGGTGCCGGGTTCTGCGTAGACCCGGTCGGCTGGGTCCTGGCCGAGATCGTGTCCAACCCCAACCTGGTCCTGTTCGGCAAACCCGGCACCGGCAAGTCCACCACCGTCAAGGCCATCCTGTTCCGGTTGATGCTCTTCGGCGTTCGCACCCTGGTGGCCGGGGACGTCAAGGACGAGTACGAGAAGCTCGCCCGCGCCGTCGGCGTCACCCCGTTCGCACTGGGGGTGGGCATGCCGGCCCGGATCAACCCCCTGGACCTCGGCCCGCTCGGGCACGGCTGGGACCGGCTGCCCGAGACACTGCGCGGCGAGCGGGCCCGGGTCATCTTCGGGCGCTGGCTGGTGCTGCTCAAGGCACTGGCCGGCGCCCAAGGGGTGGCCACAACCGCCGCGGACGAGGACGTCCTCGCGGTCGTGCTGTCCCAGCTAACCGGCTGGGCCGGCGGCAACGGGACGCTGCGGGTCATCACCATCCCCCAGGTGTGGGCGGCGCTGCGCGATCCCACCGCCGAGCTCGCGCACGCCTGCCGCTACGACAGCCCCCGGGCGATGACCGACGCCACCCGCCAGGTCACCGCCGCCCTCGGCGCCATGGTCCGCGGGCCACTGGCCGGGCTGTTCGACGAACAGACGAACATCACCATCGACTGGGCCGCGCCGATGCAGTCCCTGAGCCTGGGACGCCTGGTCCCCCTCGGCGACCAGGCCATCGGCACCGCCCTGGCCTGCCTGAACTCCTGGTCCCGGGCGATGACCGACGCCCGCCGCCCCGGCGAGCACACCGTCGTGGTCCGCGACGAGGTGTGGCGTCAGATGCGCCTCGGGATCGGCGCCGTGCGCTCCCTCGACGCGGACCTGCGCCTGTCCCGCTCGCACGCGTGCATCCAGATGGTCGTGGCCCACAAACCCTCCGACATGCTCGCCGTCGGCGACACCGGCTCGATGGCAGCCAACATCGCCAAGGACCTGATGAACCTGTGCGACACGAAGATCCTGCTCGGCCAGGACCGCAACGTCGCCGCCGAGCTGCAGCACCTGCTCGGCCTGAGCGACATGGAGACCGACGACATCGCCGGCTGGGCCCGCCAACGCTGCGGCCGGGCGATCTGGCGGGTCGGGGAGCACTCCTACCGGGTCCAGACCATCCGCGGCCCCATCGAGGCAGACCTGTTCGACACCAACGACGCCCTGCGCGGCCTCCCATGAGCGCCCGGCAGGCCCGCCCAACGGCCGCCACGCTCACCGCCGCCGCGGTCGCCCTGCTCACGGCACCGACCCTGCTGATCGTCCCCGGCGCCGCGCTGCTGACCGGGACCGCCGCCGCCGCGACGGCGGCCGGCTGCGGCCCCGCAGGCCCCGCCGCGCAGGTCGCCGGACTCGACCTCGACGCCGAACAGCTAGCCAACGCCGCGGTCATCGTCACCACCACCGCGGACGCCGGTATGCCGGGGCAAGGCGCCGTGATCGCCGTCGCGACCGCGCTGCAGGAGTCCAGCCTGCGCAACCTCGCCTCCGGGGACCGGGACTCCCTGGGCCTGTTCCAGCAACGCGCCAGCTGGGGATCGGCCCCGGCCCGGCTCGACCCCGCCGCGGCGACAGCCCTGTTCCTGGCCGCACTGGACGCCGTCCCCGACTGGCAGCTGCTAACGGTCACGGTGGCCTCCGACCGGGTCCAGCACAGCGGGTACCCCTGGGCGGTGGCCAGGTGGGAACCGGCCGCGACCGCACTGACCGTCCGGTACTGGCCCACCACGGCACCCGAGCCCAGACACGCCGCAGCCCCGCCGGCGTCGACTGCGCCCACCACGCCACTAACCACCCCACCGACCACGCCACCGACCGCGGCACCGACCGCGGCAACCTCCGCCGCCGGGTCCGCGCTGTCGACGCCCCCGACTGCAGCGCCGCCTGCTTCGAGGCCCGCGCCACCATCCGCGGCGGCGGCATCCGGGGAGCTGTGCCCCGGCCGCGGGGGCGACAACACCTCCACAGCCGTCGGTATCACCGCCCTGCCGCCCGGATACCAGGGACCGACAGACGCCCAGCAGGCCACGGTCGTAGCGTTCGCCCTCGAACAGCTCGGCAAGCCCTACGTCTGGGGGGCGGCCGGGCCGGACAGCTGGGACTGCTCCGGGTTGACGATGCGCGCCTGGGGCGCCGCCGGCGTCGCCCTGCCGCGGACAACGTTCCAGCAGGTCCTGGCCGGCACCCCCGTCAGCTCGCCCGCAGCCCTGGCACCCGGGGACCTGATCTTCACCGCCGGGCTCGATGGCACCGCGGCCAACCCCGGCCACGTCGGCATGTACATCGGGGCCGTGGACGGGGCGCCCTCCCTGGTGCACGCACCCCGGACCGGCAAGAACGTGGAGATCAACCCCGTCTCGAGCTGGGCGGGACAGATCGTCGCCATCCGCCGTCCCACCCCCACCAGGTAACACCGGAGAGGCAGAGCTCGATGGCCGGTGCTGAACAGCCCGCCGCGACACCCGGTGAGATCGCGGTCCTGGCCGCGGCCGCCGCGGCCACCCTCGCGGTGCTGGCCCTGCTGGCCGGGGGCGCCCTGTCCGCGCTGCTGTTCGGACAGGGATGGGCCTGGCCAACCCCGCAGCAGGTGCCATCCACGCTGACCGGGCTCGCGGCGCACCCGAGCGACCCGTCAGCGGCGTACCCGCCGTCGCTGGCGGTGCGCCTGCCCGGACCCCGCCCGTTCTGGGGCACCGTCGCCGCACTGGTGACCGCGGTCACCGCCTCTGCCGGGTTCCTGAGCGTCGCCGCCGCGGCTACCCGCCCGGGCGCCGGGATGGCCACCCGCCGGCAGCTGCGCCGGGCCACCCGCGGTCCCGACTCCGGCGCGGCATACGGCAGCTACCTACGCGGGCCGGTCCGGGCCCGCGGGGAGGACTCCGCACTGACCGTCGCACCCGCGAGGGCGGGCAAGACCACCCGGCTCGCGGTCGGGCGGGTCGTCGACGCCCCCGGCGCCGTGCTCGCCACCTCCACCAAGGCCGACCTGGTGCACCTGACCGCGTTCGCCCGCCCCGACACCGTTCACGTCTTCGACCCCGACCGGCTGCTGTCCTGGCCGACCCCCTGCCGGTGGGACATCGTCGCCGGCTGCCACGACGTGCGGGAGGCGCTGACCCGAGCCCGCGCCATGGTCGCCGCACGACCACTGGGCGGGGACCGGAACTCCAGCTTCTTCGAAGCCGCCAGCGAGACCGTGCTGCGCTGCCTGCTGCACGCCGCGGCCGTCGGGCACCTATCGATGCGCGAGGTCCTGGCCTGGGCCAGGGACTTCACCGACGACACCCCGTACGAGATCCTGCGCACCGACCCCGGCGCCGCGCCGGGCTGGGTCGAGGACCTACGCAAGTTCTGCCGGGCCGGGGCACCCGAGACCGTCTCGTCCACCGCGATGAGCCTCGGGGTGATCCTGGCGGCCCTGGCGGACGAACGGGTCCTGGACCTGCTCTGCCCGGCGCCCGGTCAAGGCCTGGACGTCCAGGGGTTCGTCGCCGGCGGCACCGACACGCTGTACCTGCTCAGCGAAGGCGGCGCCGGGGTCAACACCGCGCCGCTGGTGACCGCGTTCGCGTCCGCCGTCGTCAGCTGCGCCCGCCGGCGCAGCCAGAGCCGACCCGGCAGCCGGCTCGACCCACCCCTGACGCTCGTGCTCGACGAGGCCGCGAACGTCGCACCCCTGCCCGACCTGCCGATGCTGATGGCCGACGGCGGCGGACGAGGCATGACCACCTGGGCGTTCGTGCAGTCCTTCGCCCAGCTGCGGGCCCGGTGGGGCCGGGACGGCGCCGACACCATCTGGGGAGCGAGCTCCATCAAGATCCTGCTCGGCGGGTGCACCGAGGCCGACGACCTGGAACGGATCTCCCGCGTCGTCGGCGACCGCAGGGTCCGGCGCCGCTCCCACACCAGCCCCGCCGGGCTGCTGCCCCGCGCCAACACCTCGACCTCCACATCCAGTGAACGGGAACGGATCCTGCCCGTCGAGGCCCTGGCCCGGATCCCCACCGGCACCGCGCTGCTGCTCTACCGGAGCGTCCCCGCCGCCCTGGTCCGGCTGCCCGCCTGGTGGGAACGCCCAGACGCCAAAGCCTTCAGCAACAGCCTGGCCCAGGCCCTGCGGGTCACCCGGCGCGCCCCGTGACCGCCCCCGAGACCCCGGCCGACAAGCCGGCCGCCACCGCGACGGCCATGACAACGACTGGGGCGGCGGCTGGGGCGGCGGCTGGGGCCGGCGGCCAGTTGCCGGTGGAGCCGCTCGACCCGGTCATCCTCGCCGAGGTCCTGGAAACCCTGGCCGGGCGCCTGGAGGGCCTCGAAGCTCTCGTGCAAACCCTTGCCAGCCGGGCGCTCGCCAGCCCCGCGGGGGGGCCGTGGACCTGGCAGCACCTGAGCCCCGCGCAGACACGGGAGCTGCTCAGCCGGCTCCGGGAGTGGGTCGACTGGCTGGCCGCCAGGTACGACCTCCGCGGCGAGGCGCACGGCATACCGCCCTGCTGGTACCACCACCCGGTCGCGGTGGAAGAGCTCACCGCGCTCATGGTCGCCTGGCAGGGCGCCTACTCGGCGAAGGAGACGCAGCCCAGCGACGCACTGGTCAGCTGGCACGACCGGTGGCTCTGGCCCACCCTGCACCGGCTCAACATGCAGCTGCGGGTCTGGGCAAGGTGCACCGGCGGCAACCACACGCCACCTCCCGGGCGGGCCGCCCTCACTGACGGCAAGGCCTTCGAACGCTTCCTCGACGAGCCTGGCGCCGAGCTGGGCAGCGCCGGCGTGCCGGGCTGCGCGAGGACAACGGCTGCGCTGGACCGGGAGCAGGTCGCCGCGCTGCTGGTCGCCGGCGAGGCGATCGCCCTGCTGCCCGACGACCGGGACACCCCCATCCGATGTCACGGCCGCTGGCACGCCATCGAAGACGGCCAACCCGACGAGCACTGGCTGCCGGTCGACGAGGAACGCCAGGCCCAGCTCGAGCAGCTGTTCGCCCGCCTGGGTGAGGTCAGCCGGCCCGGCGGCGGGAGGTGATCCTCGAGATGGTCGACACGCAGTTCGTGGAGAAGGCCATGATCGGGGCGATCCTCAACGACCCGGACCGGCGGGCGGAGGTGCCCTGGCTCACCGCCGCGGACTTCACCAACCCGCTCTGCCGGGCAGTCTGGGCCCACCTCGAAACCGACAACAGTCCCGGCGGTGCGCCAGTGCTGGACCTGGTCGCGCTCTCGCAGGCGCTCGGCGCCGCTGGCGGGCTGCATCCCAGCCTGCGATCGCCCTCAGCTCTGGCCGAACTCCTCCTCGACGCGCCGCTGCGTCCGGCCATCCCCGACTACGGACGAGTCCTGGTCGAGATGAGCACCCGCCGGCAGATCACCGCGCTGGGTCTTCGACTCGAGTCGAGAGCCAAGGACGAACCCGAACGCATCCTCGCCGAGACCGCCAACACGATCGCCGCCGTCAACCGGCTCGACCGGCGTTGGCGCGCCACCCGGGACGAGCGCGCCCGGCCCGTCGAGCCTGGCAGCGGCACCGCCCGGCACTCAGCCGCACCACCGGATCCCGGCCCCGCCACTGGGCCTCTCACCACGTCGACGCCGTGCGACGGCATCGACCAGCAGATAGCCCACAAGGCCGTCCTCGGCGCCGTCATCTACGACTGTCCCCGAGGCGTGCGCGCCCACCTGCTCGCCACCATCACCGTCGACGACTTCACCCACGCCCGGTACGCCGCGACATGGCGAGCCGTCAACACCCTCGCCGCCGCAGGCACCGCGATCGACGAGATCACCGTCGCATGGCAGGCACTACGCCAGCAGTCCCGCTACGGAGCCGGCCTGACCTGCTCGGCACTGCGCGAGCTGCAACCCGCGGCACCCCTGTACGCGAGCGGCGCAACACGGCTCCTACGAACCTCCCTGGAACACATCACCCGAAACACGCACTCAGCCACAACGCGCGCCGCCGCGGAGATGACCGCGGACCTCGGCTCCGTCCTGGCCACAACGTCCAACGCCGCGACACGCGTGGCGGTATCCGCGCAACGACTCAGCGCTCCCCGCGCCTGAAACCGACCCAGACCCTAGAAGTTTCAGGATCGCTGACGTCCTGTCCAAGCCCGGCCAGGGCAATTGGCCGATTCACTCTTCTGCCGATGAGCGTGAGCGTCACTTCACCCAGATAGGGCGTGTTTCGGGACAGCTGCACACCGCCCAGATAGCAGCGCCCACCAGATGAGAAGACGGCTTTGCTAGGGACGCGTAGCCCCTGTCTCCTAACTGTCTCCCGCCTCGAGCCTCGAGGTGTCCGTGTAGGTGCGACCGCCGCGCAGAATCGTCGCCACGACCCGGGCGCTGAGCTGCCGGCCAGCGAACGGCGTGTTGGCGCTCAGACTCGCGAGGCTCTCAGGGTCGACGCGCCACGGGAGGTGTGGGTCGACGAGGCAGATGGTGGCGGGCGAGCCAGGGGTGAGGTCGCTTCCGTGCGCGTCGGTGATGCCGAGCAGCTCCGCAGGGAACTGCGACATCCGTTGGGCAAGCTGGCGCCAATCGAGTCGATTCGTGTCAATGAATACCTCGGCCACCAGGGCGAGGCTGGTTTCCAGCCCCACCATCCCCATGGGCGCAGAACACCAGTCGCGGGCCTTCTCCTCCCGGATGTGGGGGGCATGGTCCGTCGCGACGACGTCGATTGTCCCATCGACCAGCGCGGCTTGGACCGCGATGACGTCACCGGCACTGCGCAGGGGCGGATTGACCTTGTAGCGCGCGTCGCCGGTCCGGGCAAGGTCGTCCACGAGGGTCAGGTGATGGGGAGTCACCTCCGCGGTGACGGGGAATCCTTGAGCCTTGGCCCACCGGATGACCTCGACGGAGCCGGCCGTGGAGACGTGACAGACGTGCAGCCGAGCTCGGAGATGGTAGGCCATGATGACGTCGCGGGCGATGATCGCCTCCTCGGCCATTGCCGGCCAGCCCGCGAGTCCGAGTGCGGCCGAGACGATCCCCTCATTGAGCTGGGCTCCGGCAGTCAGCCCCGGGTCCTGTGCGTGCTGCGCTAGGACGCCTCCGACGCCCCGGACGGCCGTTAGTGCGTCTCGCATCAGCACCGGGTCGGACACGCACTTGCCGTCGTCCGAGAACAGGCGGACGTGAGCCGCAGAATCAGCCATGCCTGCGATGTCTGCCAGCCGAGAGCCCGCCAAGCCGATGCTGACGGCCCCCACCGGGTAGAGGTCGCAATGACCTGCTCGCCGGCCGAGTGCAGCAACATGCTCCACCGCTGCAGCGGAGTCGGCGACGGGGGTGGTGTTGGCCATCGCAAAGACCGCGGCGTAGCCACCTCGCGCGGCGGCGGACGTCCCGCTCTCGATCGTTTCGGCTTCTGGGGGTCCGGGCTCACGCAGGTGGGTGTGGAGGTCGACGAGGCCGGGGAGCGCGATCAGTCCGGTGCAGTCCAGGT
>JAABUR0100005500.1_pt1 | contig 16149 bp, 20 predicted proteins | sample 5560091 | NCBI WGS metagenome assembly JAABUR01 (sample SAMN10711879, study PRJNA513375) | rock metagenome | isolation source: Antarctica rocks | place: Antarctica: Victoria Land, University Valley sud
GCAGCCCTACCAGGCAGGGCGCGCACAGCACCTGCCCGCTGACAGCGGTCTCGGCGACCGCCTCGGCGGCGAGCACGGCCAGCACGCGCTCGGGCAGGCCGGCCGTGAAGCCGCTGGCTAGGCGCAGGACGAGCGCCAGCTCGCCGCGCAGTGCCGACAGCGTTGCCGCGTCGCCGGCGCGCGCGCCGCCTGGGAAACCGCCTGCGGGCCCCCCGCGGGGGCCCCCGCGCCGCGGGGAGTGCGCGGAGCGCGGCGTGCGCAGGTCTGGCAGCGCGTCCGCGCCGCGCGGCACACGCAGGGATGGCACCCGGCCGGCCAGCTGCTGGCGTCGGTGAGGGTCGCCGGCGCTGGGGCGATTCAGGGTCTCCGGTGCCGGCACGCCTGCAGACCGCGCGCGCTTGGCTGGTCGCTGGTACGGGCTGTGCGGCGAATGCGGCGCGCCCGCATCGGACGGCACAGGCATGCGCCGGGCGGCCGACACACCGGCGCTTGCGGGGCGGGCCGCCTCTGCAGCCCGGGCCTTTGCATGGCTGCAGGCGCGCGACAGCGCATAAGAGCAGTCTGCGCTTGCTGGCCGCCCGTTTTTGAGGCCTGCTCGGGCCCCAGTGGCAGCAGAGCTTGCTCCCATGGCGCTCTCAATAGGGCGCAGGTGGCAGTCCTGGGATGGCGCTCTGTGAGGCCTGCCGCCCGCCGGCACAGGAGCAGGTCCGACGCCGCGGTCTGCGCCAGCATGGACCTCTTCATCCGCTGCTGGTGCTGGGCCTCCTGTGGCTGCCAGGTTTGCCCCAGCGACCAGTGCTGCCGCATAGCTGGCCTGCGGCAGGGCTGCAGCCACCCCCTTGCCGCACGCGCCACTGGCCAGGAAGGCGGCAACGATGGGCTGCGGCCTGGCCGGGGCTGCAGTGAGTGCCACAAGCTCGGCAACGCGCGCGAGCAGCAGCCGCGCGCGCATGGCCAGTTGTGCGCCGTTCAGCCGCCGCAGCGTGGCCAGACGCGCCTGCGCAGCCACGCCCGCAGCCTTCTGTCGAAGTGAAGCAAGCACGGGCCTCAGTCCAGGGCGCTGCTTGAGTAACCTGGTCTGGCGCGCCTGCGTACGCGCTCGGTTTGCGACCAGACGCGCAACGGTCGCACGCACAGCGGCGTGCCAGCGTGCCCGGGCCGGGCTGCAAGTCGCAAGGGGTGGTCCCCCTGTGTCTGGTGGCATGCAGCCTGGAGGGCCACCTTGAGCTGTCACAGCCATACCAGCGGACGTAATCAAATACAGACACGCTCGGAAAGCTATTCTACCCAGCCAGTGGTCTCGCAAGCTGGAAGCGATGGCAAAGAAACGGGCAGCTGGTGACCGCGAGGCTCGAGCTGTTGCAGTTTAAGCCGTAAAGCATGTAGGGTCTCTGGGATGGAGCCCCTACTCTGGGCAGTGCCTCTGGTGGGGAGGGAAAAAAAGAGACACTGGCACAGAGACGCTGAGAGTGGTCTGAACCTGTTGTAAGTGCACATACCGCCGCAAACAGTGAGGTGCGCCTGCCTTGACAGCTGACAATCCGCTGAGGAGATGCACGATGTCCCAAGCCTGGCCTGCATACTGTACGAGTTGAACGTTTGTGCGAGGCATTGCAAGCTCGACGCTGGCAGCCAGTGACCCATGGCCACGAACCGGACAATGGGGTCACTGCTGCCAGTCTGCTGCGCAGGTGCGGCATGGCGACCACCACGCGACCGGACACTGAGTCGGCGTCTTCACTGCGAACGCTGCAAGACGTGAGTGCGGACTCTTACAGCACCGCGCCATCGCGCGGCGCGAGCGCAGCCCCGTCGCGGTACAGCACGAGCGGGAACAACAGCAGGAGTAGCGCACGCAACGGCGGCCTGAAGTTTGGCTTCCTGGATATGGGGAGGCTCCAGCACTGCCTGCGCCTGCGCAAGTCGTTCGGCGTGACCGACCAGCTGTCCGGCGAGGTCGGCCTGGACTACAACCTCAGCACGCGCTCCGCGGTGCCGCAGTACTCGCTGGCGTATGAGGTGCGGCCGGGTGGCAGCTGCGCTTGACGTGCCGGAGGCCTGTGCCGCGCAGATTAAACGAGTTCGCAACAAATTGGTCACTCAGCACACGGTGGTGCAATGTTCTCAGCTGTGCTGTGCGGTGCAATGTTGTGTTTATTCTGGCATGCTGTGCGGTCAGGAGCTTGCTCGCCTGTGCTTGAAAGCAGGTGCTACAGCAGTGCGTCGACTCTTCGAGCTGCAAGGTGTATGTTGTGCGGTCAGCAGCTTGCTCGCCTGTTCATGAAAGCAGGTGCTACAGCAGTGCGTCAATGCTTCGAACTGCAAGATATCTGGCTGTGGTGGGTAAGGTGCTCAGGCAAGGGTCGGACTGAGGGCTGACTCTTGCACCGGCTGGTGTGCGCGCGCAGCTGCTGAGGAAGGGGGAGCCGTTCGCCATTACCTGGCTGTGGTGAGGAGGGTGCTCAGGCAAGGGTCGGACTGAGGACTGAGGGCTGACTCTTGCACCGGCTGGTGTGCGCGCACAGCTGCTGAGGAAGGGGGAGCCCTTCGCTACACTGCGCGCAACGCCCCAGATGCTCATGCTGCGGAAGAGCTTCTACCTGTCGCCGCCGAAGGTGGACATGAGCTTCACGCTGCACACGATGGCCGGGGTGACGTACGAGGGTGCGGCCGCCCGCCGCTTCCGCTGCGCAGGGCGCGTGCCTGCTGCCTAGCTCGCTGCCACCTGCCTCACACATGTGCCCTGGTTCTGCGTCCCGCACTGATTGCATGTATCTCATGCGTGCAGCTCTAACTTTGCCATTTTGAACCATGCATCTGCATCCAAGCTACATGTGCAAGAGCTTGCGGTGCATACCCTCCTGTCCAGTCCCTGTGATTGCTCTGGCGTGCATGGACCCTCAGCCCAAGCGAGCACTGGCACGCGCTGCGTCCAGGCATGGTGCAGGGTCGTCGGCGCCGTGCACCGCAGCGCGTATGACAGCCCGCGCATTGCGACCGCGCGCAGGGCGGCCGGAGTTCGGCCTGGACGTGGACAACATCCGGCCGATGCAGGTCGTGGTCGGGGCCGCGCTCGCGATGCTGGCGCTGGGCAAGCCGCTGTCCGGCAGCCGCGGCTTTGGCGGCCTGCAGTTCGGCCTGCCGGTCAGCGGCGACGCGGTCGCCAAGGCGCGCCCCCGGCAGCGGCCGCGCCTGTGCCGTGGTGGGGGGGCTGTTGGCCGGCGGCGCGCTGCAGCGAGGCGGCTGGCAGGAGACGCTGTGGGGCGCTGCATGCATGTTGCGTTGGGCTTGCGCGCAGGTCCAGAGCGATAGGCCAGCGTCTGGCACGGCAAGGATGTGCGCGTCACTTTGATTTGCATGTGCTGTGGGTGTCTTGTGAGCACCGTACCGCGCTGCGGGCAGGGCGAGAGTAGAATGCAGGTGTCCCGAGGATGCGCGCTTCACGGGCAGTACATCCGCGATGGGCTGCTTGACGGCCGGGCTGCGCACGCGCGCAGGGCGAGGGCAAGGTGCAGGTGGAGAGGCAGGGCAAGGGCTTGCATGTCTCGCTGCAGCAGCTGAACGCCGTGCTGCGCCTGTGAGGGCTGCGCCCCGCCTGCCTTTCACATGCGCTGCTGAGCCGCGTGAGGAAAAAGCCCTTCAGCGTGTAAGTCGTAAGGTCGGTCCGCGCCGTAGGACCGCAGGTGAGCAGCTCTGCAGCCTGGCATATGCTCTGTTGAGGTGGTGCACAGCTCCTGCCGAGCTGGCACGCTTGCATGGATTTGCTGCGCTTGCGGTGCCTATAGCACACTAGCGGCGTGGCAACTGCGTGCCAACTGCGTGGCAGGCACTTGTAAGCCAGACACACACTGTGGCAGACACAGACCGCAGTGCTACAAGCAGCTGGTAGTGACAGCAAGGGACTACATGCAAGAACATGACAGGCCTACCAAGATGACTTCTGAGCATCATTCAACACCTCAAAGGGTGCTTAAATCTCAGCGATCTTCAAGCCCCATGGGAGTCCAGCAGCGCAAGACACCCAGCAGCAGAGTAGCACTGCAAGCTCAGCACGGTTGTTCACATGTCGAGTTCCAGCGCGGTGTTCAGGCATGCACAGTGCACGTGCATACATGACAGGCATCTGCGGAGTCATGCACACAAGAAGGCTCCTGGCACAGACCTCTTGGGGAAGTTCAACACACCATGGGTTTTCTCTCAGAACCTGAACCAGCGACCTGCCTCATACTGGTGAAGCAAGCCCCACAACACGGCGCGCACGGGGCGAGGCCCCACACCCGCGCCGACAGCACAGCACCAACAAAACACGCAGCAGCGCACTCATGCGGGACTAGTACACGCCGCCGACGGACGGGTACATGAAGTTGAGCCGGCCATCCTCCGGCAGCGTGTGGTTGCCCAGCGCCTGGGCGCGCGACAGCCGCGAGAAGGCGATGCTGCCGTGCGTGGCCTGCCGCGCCAACCCACGCGTCCACCCTTCAGCTGCATGCACAGATTGCACCACGCAGCGCCGCAGGCGCCGCAGGAGGCGCCACAGCCGCGCAGGAGCGCCTCAAGACACAGGGCCCCCTGCGAGGCGCCCGCCCTCGGCCGCACGCGCAGGGGCGCCCCGCGGCGCTGCGGTAGGCGTGCCAGATGCACAGGTGCGCCTCAAGCACAAGGCTCCCGGTGAGGCAGACACAGGGTTTTCTGGCAAGCCTGGTCAGCACCGAGCGCGCCCAGCTTGGTGGATGTGCGATCAGAGCATCTCCTCTGCTGGCAGCGGTTCCCACAGCATATGAAGCGTTTGCAGCAGGGACTGCCCCCCTGTGCACAGGCGCAAGAGGGCCGCTGCTCACCTCCAGCCGCTGCGCCGCCACAGGCACCGGCTCGAAGCCGCCCTCGTCGCCAATCTTGATTTGCACGGTGGCCTGCCACCGCTCAAAGGTGCCCGGCCGCAGGTCGTACGCGCCCGCTGCGCAGCACCCCGCAACCTCACATTGGCAGGGCGCGCGCGACGAAAGCCACCAGACACGCTCGTGTCAAGCGCGTGGCGCTCGGGCGTCACGCAGAGCGCAGACGCACGCCTGCCAGCGAGGCAGGGTGCAGTGCGGTGCGTGCACTTTCCCCTGGCAGCCCAGGTGCATTTGTGAGGTGACTCGCTGCTGGGGAGCGCAGGGCTGCCAACTTTGTTGCTGCCACGCCCGCGCCATGCGCCTCGTTGAAACACGCCCTTCAACGCAATTATTCACCACAGAAGCACGTTGTTCATAGCGTCTGCTGAAGCAGGACCGTACACTGCCACCACAGTTCCGCAACCTTGCTTACCAGCATAACCCTGGGCTCAACAAGGCAGCAGGCTACCTGGCGTCGTGCTCTCGTTGAGCGCGCGCGCGTGCTGCACGTCCAGCTCAAAGCGCACGAGCGTGTGCGCCTCGGCCGCCGCAGCCGCCAGGCGCACGCTGCGCAGCACCCGTGCGCCGCCCTTGCCGTGCCGCGCCACCAGCTCGCGCGCGAGCGCCTCGTAGCGCGCCAGCGCGGCCGCGCCCGCTTGCGGCAGTGGCCACGCCCATGCGCGGCTCACTGCGGCGTCCGCTGGCGCCGCCTCAACCTGCGCCTGCGCCCCGTCCAGACAGCTATTTCACAGCCAAACGGTGCCCAGGAAATAGGAAAGAAAGCTTGGACGCCCTCACGCGGTACATCAGACTGTGGTGCTAAACAGCATCACCGCACAGCAAAATCTGGATGCTGAACGACAACAAGCGGCCAGGCGCAGCAGCCAGTCCAGGTACCTGGCCCGTGGCTTATATGCAGATCCGGGCTCAACCCTAATCCTCACCCTAGCCAAAGCACCTTTCCCTGCCCGCAACCATCGCACAGCGCCACCACGGTACCTGCGCCAATGCGCCAACGGCGAGCTCCAGCGAACCGCCGCGGCCTTGGCGCGCCACCAGGTCCGCCGCGGCCGCGCCCGGCGCGGGCGCGGCCGCGCGCAGGCCCGCGCGCCCGGCCGCCACCTCCAGGTGCAGCGCGACCATCGCCTGCGGCGCGCCCGTCAGCGCGCCCGCGAGGTCGTCCCCCGTGACCGCGCCGTCGCCCCCCGCGCCCGCGGCCTGCCACGCCTCCGCCCGCTCGCGTATGCCCGCCGAGATGCCCAGCACGCCTGCCGCCAGGGGCGCGGCGCCGGCCCGTCATGGATCGCGCCCATCTGAGCAGCTGAGTAGTGTATGGACGACTGCGGCCTTGAGAGAGCCAGCGCAGCACCGGGCTCATGCGCTGGCCCTGCGCGCCCGACCAGCAGCACGCGGGGCAGCACGGTCAGGGCCGCGTACCGTCCAGACTGCTGGGGTCGGCCGGCGCGGCGCCCCCCCACATGCGCTCCAGGTACGCAGCCGGCGGCGGCGGCAGGTCCAGCGGGCGCGCGAGCCGCACGCCGCGCACGCCCGTCACGGCCACCGCGGCGCCCGCGCCCAGCACCAAGCGCCCGCCCGCGCCGGGGCCGCCCGGCAGCAGCGGCGGCAGCGCCAGCGCGGGCGCGGGCGCGTCCGGCGGCGCCCCGGGCGCGGAGAAGACGAGCTCGAGCGGGCCGACCAGCACCAGCTCGCCCAGCGCGCTTGCGTCGCCCGGCGAGCGCAGCGCATCCTGCGCGCCGCCGGGTGTTTGTCTTAGGACATAGACTTGGCGCCAGGCAGTGAAGCAGGTCGTTCATGAGCATGTTGTGCGCGTCAACGCCTTGGCTTGGGAAAAGGCTCAGCGCTTGAGCCTGAGCCGGGGACTGCATTTTGCAAGAATCAACAAGACCGTGCAGGCTACACCACGAGACCAACAAGTCCTTGTCACACGGTGGCAGCGAGATGTAGGAGAGCTGACTACGCCTCATACACCACTGTCGCGCTAAAGCAGTGTACGTGCTTGCTTGCAATATTATATACTTGCGCGCCTGCAGGGAGGTGTTCCCGCTGGTCCCCAGCAGCTCCGGCAGGGGCCAGAAGGCGTCCGGGTCCGCGTCGCTCAGCAGCACCCTGTGGCCCTCGCCGTCCAGCTCCAGCTCTAGCAGCTCTTGCCGCGCGCGCAGCACGTGCACGCTGTGCACGCTGGACGCGCGCACGACCGAGCCCGGGAACTCCGCCTCGATCGCGCGGCATACGGCCTGCGCGCACGGCCTCATTCGGGCCAGTGTGGCTCTACATGCGGGCAGGAAAAGCTCTTGGGAGTGGTCGCGCACATCCGCGGCGTGCTGCGACAGGGACCGCCACTCCGCGGGCAGGCTGCTGTCTAGGCGCGCGGGGACGGGCGCCGCGGCCGGCGCCGCGCTGCGCGCCTCCCCCACGAGCAAGAGCAGCGCGCAGGCAAAGAGCACGCTGCAGCGCGCGAGCATTGCTCCCGCATACGCAAGGTGCTGCGACGCAGTCCCACGAGGCAGCCAAGTAGCAGGGTAGAAAGCCCTGAGGCAGCCACTGCCGGACTCTGTCGGTGTCCGTCAGTGTGGCCCCGATGAAGCGGCACTTCATCGAGGTGCCGGACGCCGCGCACTACTGGCTGCTTGGCGCGCGCGTGCCGCTCACCTGCCTGGAGGGCTGGCAGGCGCCGACCGCGGAGGCCTGCCTGGACAGCACCGTGCGCGTGGACCTGGAGGTCCGGAACGGCCGGATTGCAGCGATCGACCCCGCCAGCCGCGTCGCGCACCGCGACAGCGCCCGCATTGTCGACCTGCGCGGCTCCATGGTGTTTCCCACCTTCGTCGACCTGCACACGCACATAGGCGCGCCGCCCCGGGGCTGCCTTGGCTCGGCCGGCAGCGTGACGGGCGCGACTGCAGGCTGTGCCAGAGCTGCAAAGCCTGCTGCTGGCCTTGCGGGAAGCCGGGAGGTATTCCGGCGCGCCTGCAGTTACGGCGCCGGTTACACTTCGGGCGCGGCCCGCGCAGACAAGAGCCACACCTGTGAGCGCAGCCGCAACCCCACCGGCAGCCTTAGCGGCGCGGACCGCAGCACCGCGCGCGACGCGGCGTTCTGGGACCGGGACGATGTGTTCAGGCGCGGGGCGCCCGCCATATCAAGCCTGCCGCTTGCTCCCGCCGCGCCTGTCCTGCAGAGGCTGGAGCTCCAGTCTTGCTTTCCTTTTCACCTGCCGTAGGCCTGTCTTTTCGCACACCGTCAAGCCGCGCCTGCTGGGGCAGGCCACCAGGCGGCGCCGCTGCTGACAGGCGGCGCTTTAAGTCCCGCCTGCCGGCGCCGCGCGCAGGAGGATGGACTTCAGCATAAAGTGCGCGTACGCACATGGCACGTCCGCGCTGCGCACGCACCTCATCAACATGTCGCCCAAGCAGACAGAGCTGACGTGGCCGGTGTTCGCGGAGCTGCGCAAGCGCTGGGCGGGCAAGGTGCGCCACGGCGGGCGAGTCCACACACACGCGGTGGCCCCACACAAGTGGCAGCAAGCGACACGCAGCCGGCGGCGTTGCACGCCGGGGCGCAGACGGCAGCATGCAAGCTCTCATGCGTGTAGCAGCGAGCAACACGCAACCGGCGGCGCTGCACGCCAGGGCGCAGACGGCAGCGTGCAAGCAGCAAGGCCACGCTCCTGTGGCTCCAGGTGGTTCGTAGGGCCCCAGGCTTCATGTCGAGCCTGCACTCTGGGCACGTGGGCGGGCAGGTCGCGTGCATCGAAGCCGTCCAGCAGGCTGCGAGTATGCCAGTGGGCGTGCAGGGGCGCAGAATGGGGGGCTCTGATCGGGTTGCGGAGGGTGCAGCGCGCAGCGAAGCTGCCCCCCATCTGCAGGTCGGCCCGGTTGCGCAGGGGCTCAGAACCGCGCCAGTGCTGCGCCGTGCCCCGTCCGACAGGCTGGCGAGCCGCCTGCGCAGGCCCCGACTGCAGCCCGTGACTGCGCCCGTGTGCGCGCATTGGCGATAGGTGGAATTGCAGGCCGTGGCGCTCGTGGTGCTGAGCTTCTTCAGGAACGAGGCGGCCGCCGTGGCGCTGGCAGACACGGTCCGCGCGCCGGCTGTGCCGCGCTCCCGCGCGCGCGCATATCATGCATTGCGGCCCGCCGCGATGCTCTGCCGCCCCCGAGTGTGCGGGCGCGGCGCGGCGTGTGCAGCTGAGTGCTCATCGCAGTGGGGCAGCCAGTCCAGATGCTGCCTGGACTTGGGTGCTATCCAGTGTCCATGAAGCTGTGTGCAACAGCGTGCAAAGTGTGTGTGGCGGCGTACGGGGCAGCGGGAACATGCTGGCGCCGGTCTGGCATTGTCAGGAGCCTGCATGTGTTGCGCGAGCAGCTCACTCGCGTCGCCCGGCAGCAACGCGTTGCCGGGCCGCAGGTGAAGGCGCACGGCGGCGTGCTGGGCGCGGCCGTGTGCTGCGCGGAGAACGGCGGCGACCCCGAGGACGAGTGGACCACCTGCGAGCGCGACCGGGACGCGCTCCTGGACAGGTGTCGCGTGCCTGTTCTGCCGAGGGTTGTATAGCCCTAAACACATTGAAAGGACGGGCGGACCACTTGCGGGCGCCAGCGGGATGCGCCTCCTAGAGAGGTGTCCTGGCACCTTCTCTGCAGAGGGGCTATGGAGCCCCAGATGCAAGGACGCCTGCGAGCGCGGCCCGATGCGCTGCTGGTTGGCTCATGCAGCCTCCTCTCTTTGATGTGGGTCTGAGCCGCTGTGAGCTCTGCTCCCTGCACGGGGGTCGGCTCCAGCACCTGGTCAGAGGCCACATGCTGAGTACCTGCAGCAGCGCTTACACCCTGCTCACGCACCCAGTCTGAGGCATCCACCTGTCCGCTAGGATCAACCTCGGGAGTGCCGAGGGAATAAGCAGCTTTGCTTTTCCGGGGCGGCGGCCTGCTGCGGCGGTCAGGGCCTGCTGCTGGGCTGCAGCCAGCTCCGGCAAGCGCGCCGGAGCGCCAGCGCCTCCTCGCAACCCCGGGCGCCCTTGGGGGCGTCGGCCGTGGCGCCCCGCGCGCGTACCCTACCCTACCCTGCCCTAACATACACCGCCGCAGGATATTCACGCTCGCCAAGGACCGCGACCTGGACCTGGACTTCCACGTGGACGAGAACGGCAACGCGCGCGCGCGCGGGCTGCGCTACGTCGCCGCCAAGGCCGCGCAGCACGGGTACCAGGGGCGCGTCGTGGCCGGCCACTGCTGGCGCGCGCCCGCGGCGCCCTGCGCGGGCCGCGCATGCGAACCCAGCTTTGCAAATACTTGCTACCACATCCCGGCTACGCAGCAAGACCTCTGGTGGGGGGTGTGCCTGGCTGCATAGCAAAGCCAGCCTGTGTTCTGCACTTCAAGTCCTTGCTCCGCTTTCCAGTGTGCGTGGCTGGGTACCTGAGGCGGTCCTGCGACACGCATGCGCCTCCCAACCCTGCACCTCTCTTCTGGGTTCGTGGTCACCTACTGTCCTGGATCTGGCAGGCCTTGCAGTCTGCAGTGGTCAGCATGCAGCCCGCTGTATGAGGCCGCTTTGCCCATGCATAGCTAACAGCAGAGGCGGCGGCTCACTCATACTGTCCCCTGTGCTCAACTGCCTCTGACGCCGGTGGTGGCCTGCGGCGCAGCTCGCTGGCGGCGCAGCCGCCGCGGGAGCTGGCGCTCACGCTCGCCGCCGCCGCAGAGGCGCGCCCCCCCCCACGCCGGGGGCGGGTTACGCACCGCAGTAGCTGAGTAGGCCTGCCCGCAGCGGCAGCAGCCCGCTCTCTGGCAGCGGGTGCTTGTTGGCAGTGCCTGCTGTGCGGCGCAGTCCGCGCTCGAGCGCAGCGTGGCCGTTCGTCGCTCGTGGCGAGGGGCGCGACTTGCGCAGGCGCGCGTCACGGTGGTGACGCTGCCGCTGGTGAATGAGTGGACGCAGGACCGCGACCATGCCGCGCGGCGCACGCCGCGCTGGCGCGGCGTCACGCTCCTGCACGAGCTACGCGGGTGCGCGCGCCGCGCGCTCGCAGGGCACATGGCCGCCCGGGGCGCGGCTGGAGCCAGGCGGGGCCCATGCAGGCTCTCAGTGGGGGCCGGGGGAGGGCGCTAAGGGCGCGCACCGCTGCCTGCCACAGCGCGCCGGCCGGCCGCGCAGAATGCTGTGGCTATGGAGGGTTAGGGTCAGGGCCCTGCCCGCGCGGACCTGCTCTGCCCGGCTGCAGGGCGCAGGCGCGGCCCCGCGCCTGCCAGACAGCGCTGAATGAAGCAGCCGGCGTCCACATAGCATCAAGTCAGGGTAGGGTAGTCCCTGTCCCTATCCCCTGCCGCGCGCCGTAGGGCGGGCATCCCGGTGGCGGTGGCATCAGACAACACGCGCGACCAGTTCTACGCGTACGGCGACCTGGACCTGCTCGAGGTCTTTGGTCAGGTGCGGGGGGCACCCCCTCTGCCCCCCCTACACCCCGCGCGGGTCTGCTGTCCATACGCGTCCGGCTCCTGCTACAGACAGCTCGTCTGCTGCTCCTGCCGGCCAGGTAGCGAGCGCGCGCCCGCAGCCCGTGCGGGCATGCTGTGCCCATGCGTCTGCCTCCCGCTACAGCTGGCGCTTGTGCTGCTCCTGCCGGCCACGTGTGGGCCCCGTTCGCGAACCGCGTGGGCCCTGCACGTGCGTCTTTTTTTGTAGGAGGCTGCCACGCTCCCCCTTGGTCACCCGGTCGCGTTGATTAGCCTCTCCATGCGGCGCCCCAGGCCACTTCAGCAAGTCGCTCCAGGGAGCGGTCAGTGGCTGGTGCGTTCCAGCCGCGAGCGCGGCTGCAGGGCCATGCCGGGGCCGCCGCGCGCGCAGGCGTGCCGAATCGGGCACCTGGACCGCCCGTACGCGGACTGGCCCGCGGTGGTGACGCGCGTGCCGGCCGACGCGATGCGGCTGCCCGCGCACGGGCGCATAGCGGTCGGCGGGCCCGCCAACCTGGTGCTGCTGCGCGCGCGGGCGTACAGCGAGGCGCTTGCGCGGCCGCAGACCGACCGGGCGTGCCCCGCGCCCGACCAGGACAGGAGTGGGAAGGGGGGATCCGTTCTGTGGCAATATCTGGTCCATGTTTATGTAGACTGACCGAGCGCGCCAGTGTGCGCCCGAACCATCTTCCCGCCCTGGCTGTTCCATCGAGCTGTTCCTAACGCTATACAGGCTCAAGGGAGTCCAGCCTGTCACAGTCGAGTACGTTCCGCGCTTCTGGGGCGCTGCGCCTCGCGCCGAGGCGCGCCGGCCGCGGCAGGTGGTCATCCGCAACGGCGCGGTGCTGCACGCGGCGCCCCCGGACTACACCGAGCTGGACTACACGCCCTTCAGCGAGCGCATCCCGGTCGCGCAGCCGCCCGGCGAGCCCGCCGGCGCCGCCGCAAAGGTCGCGAACGGCGGGCACCGCGCGGACGGCGCGCCGGGCGGGATCGGCGACTCCGTCGCGCTCGCCAGCCGGCGGAAGCTGCAGCGCGCGTTCTCCGGCTTCTACGAGAGCGACCTGTTCCCGGTGCGGCGCAGCCGCCCCTGACCCTACCCTGAACCTACCCTAAGAATGAGCGCGCGTCCTCCGGCTTCCGCGAGAGCGACCTGTTCCTGGTGCGGCGCAGCCGCCCCTGACCCTACCCTGAACCTACCCTAAGAATGAGCGCGCGTTCTCCGGCTTCCGCGAGAGCGACCTGTTCCTGGTGCGGCGCGGCGGCGCGGAAACCCCACCCTAAGCTGCAGCAAGCCCTCCCCGGGTCCCATAAGAGCGACCTGTTTCCGGTCACCCGCGCTGGCGGCGTGCGCGCCTGTAACCTGATCAGGCAGGCACTGATGCAAATGCAGTGTGAATTTTCACCGCCTGGTGGCGGCGGGGAACCCAGAGAGGGGCTGCGTGCGCGCAGGAGCGAAGAGCGGCGCTGAGCAGCGACTGGGCGATGCTGCAGGAGCGCCCGCGGCTGGCGCTCTGGCCGGCGCTGGCTGGGTTTCTTGCCTGCGCTGCGGTCATCTGCGCCGTGCGCCTTGCTGGCGCCGGCGAGCTGTAGAGTCCCGTGTTGAGAGCTCCAGGCTGTTCTCTGCACCCAGGAGAAGTGCGCCGTAGCCGAACGGCGAGAGGCGCATGGCGACTCGGGGCCATGGGGCCCCGGAGGCCTGCATCGAACGCATGCAGCAAGGCTGTCACGTGTGTAACATGTGATGCCGAGCATGCCAGGGGCGCGCTGTCTCACGCCCCTATCAGATGCTCTCCTTATGCACTGCTCAGTAGTCCTACGAAATTTCTTTGTATCGGCTGCCACTGGGAGGCTTTCCAACGCTCCCCAGCAGAATGTCAACGGCTCGCTCATGTGTCTGCGTTGGATGTCAGTGCTGCACATGGACAAGATGCAACTGACTGGTGCTGGTGCGGGCGGCATGCAGCTTGTTGTAGGTCTCTGTAGCAAGTTGGGCACATGACAGTGCTTTCGTTGCATGACGTCTTATAAGGACGACCTCAGATGTGACAGCGGTGTCAAACCAGCAGAGGACAGCACTAGCACTCAAAAATATCACAAGCATTACTCGTCCTGCAAGTTGCATACCAAAGTGCTGAATACTCAGCCAGAAGGTGCATCGCATGACTGCGCTGACTGCATTTGCGAAGAATGCCACAGAGGCACCTGTGACTCTCACCAGCTGAGAACCACCAAAATACAGCATCTAGGATACTTCACCTGCGCGTTAGTGCTGGTTTCTGTCCGCAGCGTTCAACACTTTGGGCACTAAACAGGCATGCGTTGCGCAACCTTCAAGAAGCTGCTGCCTGCACAGCAAGCTCCAGCTACCACACTCCTGGTACCTACCGTTCTAGCTTTGTTGCAGCACAGCACTGTACTGCCCAGATTTGCACCGTGGCATTCCCATGGCTGGGCGCTCTATACTTGCCCTCTTGACAAAAGCTGAAAGGCAGACCCTTGCACAGCTCATCCCTCTCCTCCATGATGCGTGCGCACAAGAGGCTCCCACAAAGCCGCTCATGCCATATATCATGCTTACAACCGACCTAGGTGCCTGATCACGCGCTTACTGCATGCATACCTTGCTCAGCAGGTCGAGAGCATGCCTCTCAGGACTGCAGTGTTATCCTCACAGGCACCTCAGATCCGCAGGGCTGCGCCACGCCAGAACCGGGCAGCCTCACCCTCCGGCATCATGCTCAGTGCAGACGTTGCAGCAGGCATGCACGCCAGTGCGTTTGCTGCACCAGCCATGCGTGCCGCTATATACAAAGTCGTCGGTGCACGCGCCGTGGCAGCAGTGGTGCGCGCACACGTGTGCGTCGTCGGCGGACATGCTGCCGCGCGCAAAGCAAAAGAAGTACGCATCGCTGCAAACGTAGTGCGGGTGGTGCCCGGCGGGCCCCGGCGCGATCAGCGTCTGCGGCGCCGACACGGGGCTGACCTGCAGGTGGGCGGCCGAGGGCGCCAGGGCGTGCCCGGGCGTGCCCGCAGGTGCGGAGCTGGCAGGCGGCGGGTACGTGCTGTTGTATGCCGGCAGGTTGACCAGACACCACGTGTGGCGGTCAGCTTCGTCCCACATCTGAGTGTCGTTGCTCGGTGCCGCCGCTGGGCCTGAGGCCCCAGACACGTTACAGTGCATCAGAAATAGAGTTGGCTGTACCAGCACATGCACAGCCACAACAGCTCACAAGTGCTGTTTAGGAGCATATGCAAGTTTGTGAAGCTGGCCTGCCCCAAAATGCATACAAAGGCAATGTTTGCAGACCTCAGTGCCTTGCACCGCTTGATAACCGGCCGTGAGGGGTAACAGTGTGCAATACCACGCAGTGCAATATCGTACAGTACAAGTCAAACTGGCAAACACAGTGACCCTGAGCGGAGTCGGGTCGTGAGTGCAGGCCGCACACCCAGTCACGCAGGCACTCACTTCCCCGGCCAACTTTCAAAAAGCAGGAGCACTATGGTTGCCGCACCACTGTTGGCGTCATCCTGCAGTCGCCTGCACGACGCCAGAGTGGCTGCGCAGACAGCTGCCAACACAGCTGCGCGTACTCTAATCATCCGTGCATTGGCCAGCATATGCCACGCTCACTCCAGATGTTGCACGTCCTCAGCGGTGCACTGTGAAAGCCCTGCAAGGCACGTCCAAGGTAAAGTTGGTGCGAAGCATCCACCTATATAGCTTCTGCTTAGCTTCACTTGGCCATGCAGGCTAAACGTGCTGGGCTGGTGAGGAAGCACCTGACCTGCCTGCAGACCGCCCTCCCAACGCGGCTCTGGCCTCACCTCAAGCATAAGCGAGCAGCCTGGCCGCTACCTGTGACAGCTGTGCTTGCTGGTTGAGACGGTCTCAACACACAGACGGCAGAAGGCGTTGTCTGTGCGTCTGTGCTAGAGGGGTCAGAAGTCGCTGCTCTCAACCGCAAAAGCAGCTGTGTTCATGCTTCTGCACGGGTGAGCCAAATAAGGCGCCCTGCGCAGCCCCGCAGCTGCAGTGGTGTGTTGATTTGCCGTTTTCATTAAGCAAAGGCTGCGGCGGGCAAACAGTCGAGGAGCTTTCGCCCAGCAGCTGCTGCAGCAGCGCAGCTACCTTGCTTTTTTACAAAAAAGAGAGCCTGCTCGTCTGCACTGGGCCGTAGGCCCAGCGGTGCAGCAAGATGACCACGATGCAGAAGATTAAGGAGATTGAAGACGAGAGTGCGCCCTCCACCATATAACCAGACACTGCCAGAACGTTTTCAGGGCTTGCATGACCAGTCGCAGGTGCTCTTCCAGTAACGGGCCTTGCAGAGTGGCTCACCGTCCTGCCGCCGCCGCAGTGGGCAGGACGCAGAAGAACAAGGCCACAAGCGGCCACCTGGGTATGCTCAAGGTGCGTGCAGGCGGTCTGCTTATTGATTCGAGCCCCTTTTGCTCCGAGAGCGCCTCGACCCATGTGTGCGGGGGTGCTCCGCCAGTGCGCCTGTCAGGCCTCCTCCTAAGAGTGAGCGTGCGCTGCAGGCAAAGCTGGCAAAGCTGCGGCGAGAGCTGCTGGAGCCCACCTCCGGCAGCGGGGCCGGCGCCGGCAAGGGCGAAGGTGCCCCGCCGCCTTGCTGAAATTCCTCTGCCAAAGCAAAGGCTGGTGCAAGAGGGTGGCAGCGGGTAGTGGAGGATGTAGTGGGCAGTGCACGCTGCAACCTGTAGTGATAGCAGGGACGTTGGGAAGCAGTGGAGCACGCGGTGTCAGCGGCGGGTGAACCTGCTGCTGGGGTGCCCCTGCA
>JAABUR0100005503.1_pt1 | contig 16147 bp, 10 predicted proteins | sample 5560091 | NCBI WGS metagenome assembly JAABUR01 (sample SAMN10711879, study PRJNA513375) | rock metagenome | isolation source: Antarctica rocks | place: Antarctica: Victoria Land, University Valley sud
GCACCCATCGAGGCGACAGCGGCGGTTTCAATGCCTATCGGCATTATCCCTGTGTTGCGACCTCGACCAGGAGCAGGTCGAACGCGGATTAGATCGGATGTTTCAATGCCTATCGGCATTATCCCTGTGTTGCGACGTCGTCGCGAATACCGCCCGCATCGCCGCTGAATTACGGTTTCAATGCCTATCGGCATTATCCCTGTGTTGCGACGACAGAGAAGGAGGCGCTACGCTCCTATCTCTCGCCGTTTCAATGCCTATCGGCATTATCCCTGTGTTGCGACCCACCCGCGAGGTCGTCAGTACGGATCGGCTTGGTGGTTTCAATGCCTATCGGCATTATCCCTGTGTTGCGACCAGGCGCGAAGCCGCACGGCGGATAATGCAGCAGGGCAGTTTCAATGCCTATCGGCATTATCCCTGTGTTGCGACTGTATACGGGCTTCACCGATCCCGGCCAGCCCTACTAGTTTCAATGCCTATCGGCATTATCCCTGTGTTGCGACGGCAGTAGGCGCATTCGGCTTGCGCGGGGCGGGTCGCAGGTTTCAATGCCTATCGGCATTATCCCTGTGTTGCGACTGGATCGTATAGGGCACGGACATACGGCGCTTCTCCCGTTTCAATGCCTATCGGCATTATCCCTGTGTTGCGACGGTGGATACCCCATGCTCCATCACGCTCCACATGGTTTCAATGCCTATCGGCATTATCCCTGTGTTGCGACACCGAGGCCAACCACGACGCGCGGCCCATCCGGCGATTTCAATGCCTATCGGCATTATCCCTGTGTTGCGACGACCAGGAGCGGGTCGAGCGCGTGCTTGACCGGTTATTTCAATGCCTATCGGCATTATCCCTGTGTTGCGACCCCGATACTGAGGACGACAGTCGCTTGGGGGAAAACTTATTTCAATGCCTATCGGCATTATCCCTGTGTTGCGACGACGCCAGGAGGGGCAGGTAGCGCCGCGCACCTTCACGGATTTCAATGCCTATCGGCATTATCCCTGTGTTGCGACGTAGCGCAGGCGCGCACAGACGGCTACTAGTCACGCGCATTTCAATGCCTATCGGCATTATCCCTGTGTTGCGACACGGTCTGACGATCACCGGCGCCACCCCCCATCCTGTCATTTCAATGCCTATCGGCATTATCCCTGTGTTGCGACGCATCGGCAGCTACGAGGGCGTCATGGGTGCGACGAATTTCAATGCCTATCGGCATTATCCCTGTGTTGCGACGCCGCGATGGCATCTTTCACGAGTTCCGTTTGCGTCAGATTTCAATGCCTATCGGCATTATCCCTGTGTTGCGACCGGCGCTTGTAGCTGACCGTGGCGCGTTCGTCCGTGGCCATTTCAATGCCTATCGGCATTATCCCTGTGTTGCGACGGCGTTTTTAATGTTATTTCTCCACCCGTTTATCCGATTCGTAGCATTTGCTCATCGATAGTACCCACTGGGTAGACCTTTTCGGTGCCTCAATGCTCGTCGTTCGCCCCATCTTTGCGCAAGACCCTCCGTATTCTGCGAGAGGTTCACGTCTGTAGAGTCTAGCACCGAACCGCTCGCGGCGCTGCACTGCCCTAGGGTCTACAGCCTTAACGAGCGTCCGCGGTACGGCAACATTGAGGAGGCAACATCGGGAAAAGGTTTCCCTGTCCCTCCACTCTTTATATGATAAACGTTTGTGGCTCTATCGGCGGGCCGCCGGCTGGCGTCTCGATACGTTTCTCGCATTCCTGACACAGACTATAGAAGCGGACGTGATCTTCACGTCGATCAAGTTCACGCCGTAGCCGCTCCTGCAACACCGTTACCTGGGTGGTCGTTAGGTAGCACTCGAAAACACTGCGCTGCACGTTCGCGCCGTAGCCGCTTAGGAGCCGGTGTACCCGGTTGCGACGGCGATCATCGGGGATATCGTAGCTCACCACGTACAGCCGCGTCTGGCCATGCCGATGCATTCCTTGTTCTTGGCGCGACCTGCTCATCATGTCCCCTCACAGCTACGGGTATCCGGCGTCCTATTGCCCCAAGAGGTGCAGGCGTCTCGGGGGCGCCTATAACGCTCCCCACTTGTTAGCGCACGACAAAGGGTGGGTAGTCCTCGATCTCGCCCACGAGCGTTTTGGCCAACAGGCGCACCTGCAACTCAAGGCAGCGGCGGTACGTGGCCTTGTAGCCGAAGGTCGGATGGACGATCTCAGTCGTGAGCCGCTCCTCGAAGCGCCGAAGATAGGTGCGCCGGCCACTCTCTGTTAGTGAGACCGCGCCGAGTTCAGTGGTGAAATCGTCGGGCGAGAGGATGCGGTTGTTGATGACCGTCAGCACTACCGAGTCCACGATCGGGGCGCGAAACTCCTCGATAAGGTCGAGTGCCAGCGCCGGACGCCCGTAGCGTGCTACGTGGAGATAGCCCACGAAAGGGTCCAGGCCCACGAGTTGCACCGCCGCCGAGACCTGGCTGGTCAGCAGCGCGTAGCCGAAGCTGAGGAGGGCGTTGACCGGATCGGTTGGAGGGCGGCGCACCCGGCCCTTAAACTCCCAGCCCTCGCGAAGCAAGGAGCCGAAGACGCCGAAATACCGGGCCGAGCCTGTCCCCTCGTGCCCCAATAACTCCGGCACGTTCGCCGCCTGCGCGGCGCGCCGCTGGCTTTCCTTGAGCACGACGGCCGCCGCGCCCAAATCCGCATCCTTGACGGTGCGCGTGCGGGCCGCCCGCAGCAGCAAGGCGCGCATATTCCTCAGTTTGCCGTCCACATAGGCGCGCGCCAGCGCCACTCGCCGCGCGGGGTCATTGTGCGCCTGGTGCTGGGCGATGCGCAAGGGGGCGTTTTTAGAGAATGTGGGGTCGAGTTGGCCCAGGTAGCGTCCGTGCGCTGAGAGATAGCAGACGGAGATGTCGTTCTCCAGCAGCATGTAGAGAGCGGGCGCCGTCATGGTGACGTTGCCCATGACCACGACGTGGTCGATCTTGACCAGCGGCACCTCGACCTTGGCCAATCCCGCGGCCTTCGCGGGCGTTTCCGTGTGCGCCTCGTCGGCGCCGGCGGCTTTCTCCTTGCCGCGCGTCCACGCCGGCGGCTGCACGACGATGCAGTCGCCGTTTTTCTTGACGGTGCTGTACTGCTCGGTAAGATACAACGTCGGCATTATCGTTTCTCCTCGGCTATTCCCCGCCGGTTGTTTCGATCTGGCGCGGGCGGCTGCCGCACACCGTCGTGCAGCGTCCACACTTCGTCGGGCAAGCAGAAAGGGCGCAGGCTGCATGGTCCACAGCGCCGCGCGTTGCGCAGCGGCGGCGGCAACGCGGACTGGCGGTTGAGCGCGAAGGCAGCGGCGATCGTTTCTTCGGTCGCGGCGCGCAGGTCCGCCGTGAGCAGGACGACGCGATGCTGGCGCGACCCAATGTAGTAGAGGTCTCCGGAGTCGATGGCCTGCCCGGTCCGCTCTTCGAGGCAAAGGGCCTGCGCGCACAGTTGTATCTGGTCGCCCGGCCAGTCGCCCATGCGCCCGCGCTTGTACTCCACCGGACGCAGGCGGCCTGCCGCGTCTGCCTCGACCACGTCGGTGTAGCCGTGGATGTGCAGGCGGTCCGACCAGACGTAGAGGCGGCGCAGCGTCATCCCGTCTTCCTCGCGCGTGCGTTCGCCACTGTCGACGCGCTGATGCGCGTAGCGTCCACCCATGACATAGGCGTTGACTTCCATCTCCCCCAAGACGTATTCGTAGTAGTAGCGGCGTGGGCAGTAGACCAGCGCGTTGAGCGCCGAGAGCGGCACGCTCTCCAACGACTCCTCTGTCGCCACACCCGTGGCCGGGGTCATGACAGTACCCCTTCAGACTCCGGCGCCGGCGTGGTCGTGCGCCCGCGTGCGGCGCCGGCTCTGTCGGGCGAGGGCGACGCGACGGGCGGGACGCGGTAGACCTGGCCCCAGCCCATCGCGGTGCGGTAGCCGACGGCGCTGTACGAGGCGAACGCGGCCAGCGCCTGCCACTGCGCGCGGTGGGGGTCGTGCGGCGCGGCCGGCTTGCCCATGGCGCGATAGCTCACCGTACCGATGCAGCCCAACTGTGGCCCCTTGGCGCCGGTGATGGCCACGGTGCGCACGTCGTGGCGCGTGGTGAGCACGGTGCGCTCGACCCACTCCTGCAAGTCCGGCAGCAAGGCGCACGCCGGAGGGGCGTACGCCGTCCAGCGGCGCGCCAGGGAGCCGAACACGAGGTGGGGCAGCGGCCAGAGCTCGATGCGCTTGCCGCCCCACTCCTGCTCTCCCAGGCTGAAGGCCAGCGGGGTCACGAACTCCAGGTCGACCGTGGGACAGCCCGCGTGCCGTGCCCCCTCGGCCAGCAGGATATCGAAGCTCTCTGTACGCCCGCCGTCGGCGGCCCGGGTGCTGCTCGACTCTACGGCGAAGCGTCCCGCGCCGATGCGGATATGCCCCTCCTCGTCGGCGGGCAGGGAGGCCAGCGCCCCGCAGACGGCCAGGGCCACGTCGTCGCGCAGCACGCTGACCCGCCAGGAAACGGCCTGGCCGGTGCGCAGTGCGCGGCGTCCGTCGCGCCCCCAACCGCCGATCATGCCGGCGGTGAAGGGACGTCCGCCCGGCGCGTCGTGCAGCGACGTGGCCAGCGCCGGGTCCGTCCGGGCCAGCAAGGCCAGGAAGGCGGCGTGGGTCTGTTCGCCATGGGCGGGGCCAAGGTGGTGGTCGTTGAGGGCGCGCAGGCGCAGATGCACGATCATGGGCATCGCCCTACTCCTCCCCGCCGCTCTCGCCGTCGTCCGCGCTATGCAGCGGTTCTTCACCCTTGTCCCGCGCGTCAGGGGCTGCGGCGTCGAGCGCGGCAGTGCTGGGTAAGGCGCGCAGATACCAGAGGAAGACTTTGCTGGCGTTGGCGTCCTTGCCCGCGTCGCCGGACGCCGTTGGCGCGTCGTCCGTTTCCTGCTGCTCCGTCGCCGCGCCCGATACCGGGTACTCGTACCACACGCCCGCGCGGTAGCCCGTGGCGCGCGTGGGTTTGAGGAAGCGCGGTAGGTCGGCGTAGCCATTCACCTCGTGGTAGGAGCCGGGAGGGACTTTGGCTGTGAGGCGGTGCAGGTAGCAGCAGCCGCCGAAGCGCAGCCGTTCGCGCACCATCTTCCTTTTCTCTTCGTCGTAGTATGCGCGCTCCAACTCGACGGCTGCGGCCGTGTCCTCGCCCGGCTTCAGAAGGCAGCGGCTGAGGGGGACCTGCACCGCGTGACGCTGGCCGCCTTTCCCGTCGTCCTCGTAGAGCGTGACCGACGGCTCCCAGGAGCGTGTGAGCACAAGGCCCTTGTCGTGCGCGGGCTTGGCCGTGCGGTCGCCTTCGTAGACGTAGTCGGAGAGCAGCGAGAAGAGCACCTCGGCGCGGTCGTCGCCGGTCAGGTCGGGGACGATCACGTCCACGATCTCCGCCGCGCGAAAGGCGCCGCCGTTCTGTTCGTCCAACACGGCGATAAGTTGTGCTTGCAGCGCCTCGCGCACCGCCGGGGAGAGCGAACTGGCGTGCGGCGCCAGCGCATTGCCCACGACGTGCAACGCGGCGTCGGGATGCATGGCGCGGCGGTTGCACCGGCCCGCGCGCTGCACAAGCTGCTCCGGGTAGCAGAGCGTGGTGAGCAGGGTATGGGCGTCGAGGTCGCAGCCCACTTCGATCGCGCTCGTGGTCACGAGCAGGTAGCCCGGTCCCGCGGCGTCGCGGTCGCGCGCGGCGATGGCCGCGTAGCGCGTCCGCCGGTCGTGCGTATCGAGCCGGCCATGGTAGAGGACGAGCGCCTGCTCCGCGCCGCCCCCGCGCGCGTCGAGATTCTTCTGGAGTAGGTCGTGCAGGGCCACGGCGTCGCGCACGCTCTCCACGGCGACGATGACCCTGCGGCCTGGTCGCCAGTGCTGTAGCGCTAGGTCCGCCAGCGTGTCGATCTCCGCGTCCTTGGGGCAGCGATGGTAGAACAGCGTCGTGTCGGGGTGCGGGCGACCGCCGCCGTGCGTGCGTTGGTAAGCACGCAGCGCGTCGAGGCCCGCGCCGCCCGTGTAGTCGAGGACGTGCGCGCCCAGCGTCTGGACGGCGTCTTGCGCCTGCCGGGGGATGGTGGCCGACATCACGACCACATCGAGCGCCATGTCGCAGGCCAGCGCCTCGATCAGACCCAGGAAGTTTTGCCAGGCCAGCGTGTCGTAGCTGTGCGCCTCGTCGAAGCAGAACAGCGGTGCCCGGCCCCCGCGCTGCAGATGGATGCGCAGCGGGAAGATGTAGGACTTATTGCCCGCGCCGAAGGCGAAGAAGCGGAATAAGAAGCTGTCGAGCGTGGCGACGACCACGTCGGCGTCGTAGAGGTGACGATGCCGGCCGTCGTCCCACAGGTGCCCGTCGACCCATACCATACGCTCCGAATGGTCGCCGGTGTCCACGATCAAGCTGGCGCGCCCCGCCAGACGCGACGCCTGCGCGAGGTATCTCGCGAGACGCCCGCGCTGATCCTCGACCAGGGCGCGGCTGGGCAGAATGAGGAACAGGCGGCGCCCGGCTTCGAGGGCCGGGGCCAGCACAGCCTCCGTCTTACCGCTGCCGGTCGGCGCCTTGAGCAGCAGGAAACCGTCGGCGCCGGGGTCTTTCAAGAGGGCCATCGTCTGCTCCTGCATCGGGTTGGGATGCAAACCCTCCGCCGCGCCACCGTAGAAGGTGGGCCCGGCGCCCCCGTTCCGCTCGGCGCCCTTTTCGGGATGCAAGGTGAGCGCGACAGCGGGCTGCGTCGTCACCCGAAGGCCGCGCTCGGCGAGTTCCTCCCAGGCGTGTAGACGGGTAGCGGACCTGGCGTTCTCCCACTCGCGGCGGCAGTCCGCGGTCGCATCAATCGTGAACGAGGGGTATGCGAGTGTGATGCTGTCGGGCGCGAAGGGCCAGGGGTCGAGTGTCAGCGTCCCGGCCCCCTTGTCGAAGGAGGCGTGGTACTCCATGAAGGCGCGCTCGCGGTCACGGTCGTTCGTATCGGGGGACAGGGCGCAGGTGCTCGCCTCGGCGTCTATCTGGTCGCACATCTCCAGGGTGTAGAGGTCGTAGGGGAAGCAGCGCGCCAACATCTCGCCCTCGCCGTCGCTGGGGAAGCGGCGGCGCAGGTCCGCCTGCGCCTCGGTGATCGTGGCCACGTCGTATTCGTGGTGCAGACGTATCAACCAATCGACATAGGGATCGTCGTCGATCACGAGAAAGCGGTGGCCCCTGAAACTGTAGGCAAGTATGCGCCGTTTGGTCCGACCATCGTACTGCGTGGATAGACGGAAGGTCTGGGGCTTGCCTTCGTCGTGGCGACGGGCAGCACGCACCAGGCGGTTTTTCGTGCGGTCCAGGCCCAGGCGCATAGCGACGTCGCCGTAGGCGCGCGCGTTGTCCCACGTCTGGGTCAGTTCGGTCACATGGTCTACATGGTTCTTGAGGTCCAGGCAGATCAAGCCGCCCGGGTCGCCCTCGGCGGCGCTAGGATAGGGGAAGACGCGCGCCAGCGCGCGTGCGGGTGCATGCGCTGGCGTAACGGGTGTCGACGATGTAGTCATGAGGCTGTCCTTACAGGTAGTCGATGCTGGCGGTGGGCAAAAAGTCGCCCGCTGGCGTGGCGTAGCCCTCGATGGCGAGCGGCGCATCCACCAGGGCCACGCGCAGCGGCACGTAGCCCGTGATGCGTTCGCCCTCGCGGTCGAAGCGGTAGGCGGGGTAGACGGTGGCCGGGGCCATGCCCACCGTTTCGGCGGGCACGGCCACGCTCGGACGCCCGCCGGTCGTCGCCGTGAGTTCTTCGACGGCAGCGTCTGCGACGTAGGCGAAGCCTTCTTTGCCCAGCTTGCAGCCGTAGTTGCGCGTCTCGGCGAGGTCGTCCAGCGCCGCCTTCTCCGGGTGGACCACCCAGCCCACCAACTGCTCCACTAGCAGGTACTCCCAGGCGTAGAGTTGGAAGTTCTCGTTGGGGCGGGCGTCCTGGCGATGGATGCGGCTAAAAGCGGTATGTCCCAGGTCGCGCGGCCCCTGTCGCGCCGTACGATGTACGCGGTAGGCGTCGTCGCGCGGGTAGGCGCCCAACACGCGGTAGGCCGACGGCAAGGCAATGGTGGGCGGGGTGCGCTCGTTGAGCGCCGTCTCCGGCAGATCCTCGCCGCGCCGCAGCCGCGCCAGGCGTTCCAGGTAGCCGGAGAGCGTGGGGGCCGGGGCGAACGGATAGGTGAGCATTTGCGTGGAGGCGAAGGGCACGCGGCGGAAGGTCAGCCCCGCGGTTGGCTGCAATAGGAGGCGCAGTGCGTACACCTCAGCCCTCCAGGCCGGGCACGGCGCTGGAGAGCAGCACGCGCGTGGCGAAGTCGAGCGCGCGTGTCTCCAACTCGGTTAGGGCCGCGGCCCCGATCCAACGGCTGAACACGGGGTCTGTCCTCTCATCATCGAGATCCATGACGACGCCGTCCGCGCCGACGAAGACGGCGTCCCGCGTCTGGGCCGCACCGTGGACGCGCGCAGCCTGCTCCGCGAACGTCGCGCGCGCCGCAGCGGCGTCGGTGAGCGAGGGCGAGATGGTGGGCCGGCCGCCTAGCGGCACGCGGTAGCGGTCGACCACCAGCAGGGGCTGCTCGTCTTGTCCCAGCAGCGCGCCCACAGCGATCTGCGCGCCCTTGGGGTTACCCGCGCCGATGCGCGGCAGTACGTTGAGGAAGGCGTAGGCCGCGGCGGCGAACTGGGCGTCGGTGATGGATAAGCAGTGGTTGTAGACGGGGTAGAGCAGGCCGGGCTGGTTGTACTCGCGGCGGAAAGGCGTGGGGTTGTCATCGCCGTGCTTGAGCACCTTGGACGGGTGCATGGCACGCTGCTTCACCGCCGCCTCCTGCGCCTGCACGGCCACGCCGCCGCCGTGAGTGAGCCGGCCCAGGAAGGTCGTCGGCTCGGCGTCGCGCTGCTGCACGACGCCGCCCCGAACGTAGTCGCTTTTCCCCTTGCTCGTGCGCAAGGCGCCGTAGATGGCGCAGATGGGGCACGAAGGACGCGCGCAGGCGTCGGGGATGCCGCAACCTAGGGCGTCGCCCAGCAGCGTACCGTCGGCGCGCGGCGCCCAGATCAACGTGCGGCGCTCCACGCCGCGCCGCTTGGTCGGCGCGATCAGGCATTTCTCCACGGTCGTTCCGTCGAGCTGCATGACCTCGACCGTCTCCACCAGATTGACGTTGACCGCCACCTCGGAGCCGAAGTACAACTCCTGCGACCCTTCGAGCAAGGCATAGATGTCGTAGTGGAAGCGCGGCCCCTCGCCGAGCGGCAGCCCGCTCACTGGGCCGGATGTCGTGGACGCGGTTGTGCTGGTCTTGGCCATGGTTCACATTCCTTTACGTTGCTACGCGTTGTCGTTCGGTTTACCGGCGTTGGAGACGAGGCGCGGGAAGCGGGCATAGAGGCTAAGTTTAAGCTGGTAGGCCAGATCGCGCCGCTGCTTCGGCGTGTGGTAACGCTCCCGATACAGGTGTAGGTACACACCCTGGAGCATGTCGATATTGATGGAGTACGCCTGGCCACGGGTCTCCGTCTCCAGCTCTGGGGGGTCACACCCGGCACTCGACGCTGCCATATCGCTTCGTTCGATCGCGTCGCCCTGTGCATCCGTCCTCGTCTGGTCGACCTTGCCCCCTGCGCTCGATGCCGTGCCGCTTGGCTCGGCCACGTCGATCGCGGCCTCGGTGAGGAGTCGCAGGGCTTCGCCGACGATGGTGTGCGTCCCGCGCCCGTCGAACATCCGCGTCGAGGGGATGGCTTTGCCGAACGGCGTGAGCGCCTGGGCGAGATCGTAACAGAACTCGGCCACGTCATTCTCGACGTGCTCGATCAGCTTTTTCAACTCGCGGTCGGTGCCGGTAGGGGTGTTCCGCACTTGCCGTATGAAAGGCTCAATCAGTCCGGTGAGGGCTAGCACATCACGGTAGGTCCGCAGGTAGCCGTCCTCCTCGGGTCTCGTTCGCATTGTCGTGTCGGTCATGGTCGCGGTCTCCTTTCCATCAAGCAGCAGATCGCGCTGCCAGGTCTCGATGATGACGCCGGCCAGGGCGTCGAGTTGGGTCATGGCCACGGCGTTGAGGTCCGGGCCGCGCCGGAAGGCGCCGAGCATCTCGTAGGTTGCTTCGACGTAGTGGTCGGCCTGGAGCAAGCGCACGGTGTCAGAGAAGGCCCCCATGTTGGATTTCTTGGACGCCACGCTAGAGGGGGTGACGCCCAGGATGTCGAGCAGGCCGCCCAGGGCTGTCGTCTGGCGGCGCGGCGTCTCCACCTCGCCGCCGCCCACGCTCACCACGACTGTATGATCGCGCAGCGTGTCGGCAGGAAAGAGATGCGTCGTCTTGAGCAAAGCGTATTGCACCGCGCCTAGCTTCTGACTCAGCGGGTCGCGCTGCTCCACGCGCTCGGTGCAGGTGATCTGACAATAGCGCCCGGCGACGAGGTTCAGTTCGCCCAGCACTATCTGGCGCAGGTAGTCGTCGTAGAGGTAGCCCTTGCTGTCCGGGGTGCGCAACGAAACGATCACCGCCCGATCGGTGGGCTTGATGGGGCTGAGCATCGACACCTGGACGCAGGTCGGGCAAGCTAGCGGGCGCTGTTCGCGCGGCCGCGACTGCAACGCTTGCGAGGGCTTCTCGACCACGAGCTTGGAGACCTCCTCTCCCTCTTTCTTGCCCAACGCGATGCCGCAGATGTAGCACGTCAACAGGCCCTTGCCATTAGCGTCGCCCGCCTCTCGCCGCGCCGGCGCCGGCGGCTCGGTCGAGAGCAGGGGACGCAGCACGGCAAACTGCCTGTTGTTGCATTTGGCGATTACGTCCTCGGCGCGATTCACGCACGCCGCGATATAGTCGGCCCTCGTACCGATCTGCGAACGTCCGATGCGCGTCATGCCATCTGTCGCTTCCCTGACCGGCCGCCGCAGGCTCTCCGGCAGGTCATGCATCAACGCCGTCATTCGCGTGATGGAGCCACGGTAGTTGGCTTCGTTCTTCACCAGTTCGCGCCGCAGCCGTTCGCGTTCCCCTACGGTGGTTGCGCCATCGATGTTGCGCTGCTTGACCTTCATGTCGACGGCACGCTGCATCACCGTCGCGTTGTACAGGGCGAGCAGAGCCGCGGCGTGTTCCTCGGTGACGGGCGGCACATCCGGCGGGCTGAAGCCTCTGTTAGAGAGCTTGACCGCGTTAAGCACGCCGAGGAAGGTGCGGCGCAGTTCCGGCATGGAATAGACGTGCGCGATAAAGGCGTCCCACATCCCCGGTAGTACATCGCCCTGGTTCGCCGGTACGAAGAGCGAGACCACGGCGTCGTTCTGGGACAGCACGATGCAGCAGTGCTCGTCGTACATGTAGTCGAAGAAGCGCGCGAAGAACGTATCGTAGGCGATGCGCGCCTGCTGCTCCTGGGGGAGGGCGTCGCGGTAGAGCACGACGACTGTACCGAGCGGATGCCCGCGCCACAGTACGCGCTCACCCTCGCGTACTGGCTCCTCAATAGGAAACGCGGCGACGATGGAGAGGTGGCGCTGCAGCCGTCGCCGCAGTGCGGGCCAGTAGGGACGCGCCGGCGCCGGCGCGTCCGCTAGCGATAATAAGGCTGGTGTCGCCTCGTTCAATGAGACGACCTTGCTAACCGCCGCTGCCGCCAAACACGGCAGCAACGATGGTGGGGCTTCATGCATGGTGTCCTCCTCCCACTCAAGTCATATGTTGTGCGGCCAGGTCCATCGCCTCGTCGCGTATCTCTAGTAAAGCACAGCGTTTCGGACAAACTTTGTCCAAATGAGAATAAGCGTGGCCGCCGAAGGGCGGCTTTGAGCGGATACGAATGGCGGCGATAATGCTGCCCGCTAATCCGAGGGTGCTATCGGGTTGGACGCGCGATATAGGTGATCCATCGCTTGTATGTCTTGGCGCAACTGGGCCACAAGTTCCGGCGGGGCAATCGCGCGCGCGAGGGGGCCGTACCCCAGTAGTAATCTCCGGACGTGGAAAATACTGCGCGCCTTGCCCGTGATCACGAGGCCGCCATCGGGAGTCGGGTGTTCTCGCTGATCGAGCAGGCGGTGGCTAACCCCGCCCGTGACCAGATCCGGCGACAGCCAGTAGGAGACGGAGACCAGCGGCTTGGAGCGCTGGCGGCGCGATCCATAGTCGGGCAGGATGTGGAGGCTCCCGGGCTCGATACGATCGACGCGGTAGGTGATGAACGCGTTGGCTTCATGGTGATAGCCATCGAAATAGTAGTGGCCGCCGGATAGCTCCAGCGGGTAGACGTCTACTTTTCGGTGTCGCCGACCCTCGATCGCTTTGAGCGACCGATACTCGAACTCGACGCTTCGCTGTTCGCGCGCCGCCTTGACAAGGCGCAATAATGTCTCTTTGTGGGGGGTATAGTCGGTAGCCAACCCTAAGTTCAGCCACACGCTCGGCAGGGTTGGCGCGGTGCCGTCCCGGGTCAGACGCTCCAGCAGCTCCTCGACCCGCCGGCCAAGCAGGGGATCGTTCCCCAAGGCCTTGTACACCGCCTGCAGCGTTTCGTGCTCGTCACGCGTTAGCCGCGGCATAAGATCTGAGGCGACAAGGATGAAGCGATCGCCGGCACGATCGTGGCGGATATCGAAGCCGTGGGGCGGCGGGTTATCCGGGGCACGATCGAGTTCCTGCACGTTGCGGCCGGCTAAGGCGGCGATGTCGCGCCGCACCGCGCGGTCGGGCTGGGGGCCGTAAAAGTGGTTTAACTCGGCGACAATATCCTCGCGCGTGAGCTCTCCGCGTTGGTGAAACGTGCGAAGTAGGGCCAACAGTCGGGTGATATGGTCGTGGCTACGCTCAGGTGCGGCCAGCGTGACCTGCCAATGCGAATCCTTCTTGCTGCTCATATTACGATCGTAGCACAGGCTGCGTGCAAAGGTCGTCGCAGCCGACAGGTGGCAACCAAGCGGCACGATGTCGAAAGATGCGTCCTGGCTTGACGGTGTCGTGCGACCTCAGGCTAGAGACCCGTGGGCGTATCCGGTTAGACCACGGCTGCGATAGGCACGTCCTCCAATAGGGCAGATTGCTGCGCTTGGGCTGCGGGGCAGCCAGGGCGCATCGGGCATCCTCCGCAGTGCGGTCCCGGCGAACGCGGCCACTCGGCGTCTAGGCCAAGAGTGCGCAGATACGCGATGGTGACCGCTCCATCGGCCAGCCGCTGCCGCGTTGCGACGTCCAGTTCGGGAGACCACATAAGGCGCGAACTGCGCGCGCCGGTGTGGGTCAACTCTTCGTACTCGATCTGACGCGTTACTCTTCCCCAGGTCGCGGCCGCGACGGTCAGGTAGACAGCGCCCGCGAACGCTCGATTCTCTTGGAGACGCCGCTTGAAGTCGGTGAGCCGCAGTACCCTTGTGTCGTGCCAGAAGCGTGCCCAATCCGGCCGCCAGCGCACATGCAGGATTACCTCCTCGCCGGTTGAACTCGTGGCCGTCAAACTGGAAACAAGCATCCGAGGCTCACTTAGCTCACGGGTAGGCGGATCGGTGGTGCGGTCGGCCTTAACATGCCGGAACAGGTCCAGCGCCTCGTCGACGGCGGCCGCGATCGCACCCTCGCGTGCCAGTTCATGAGTGAAGCGTAGGCTATCGGCAGCTTCCCGTATCGTCGACGTAATCACCGACAATGGTTGTGCGCATGTGGTCGGCCTTTGCAAGATTTTCTCGATCCCGCGATGCACTAGGATGCCTACCTGCATCGCAGTACTGGAGCTATCGGAATGGGGCACCATGTATTCACGCGCTAACGCCATCGCGATGCATTGGTCTCGGGCTACCGCCGTTGATGCGCTGAGCGTTTCAACGATAGTTGGCTTCACCTCGATCATGCGTATCCTCCTTGCCGTCTTGCCATAGAGTAGATGTTTGAAGCTATCTACCACTGAAGCGTAGTCAATGGGCTTGGACAAATTATGTCCGGAAAACGTGGTGTGCGACTAGGGTGTAGGATTCCACGTGAAGTGAGCCACCCGCAGGCGTGAGGAGGGTCAGGCGCTCTTCTTGACGGCCGGATAGCATCGGGCGCGGCCCGATAAGCGCCCTGGCAGGGATCCTGGCGGCGTTGAGCGCGTGGGCGACTGGCCGGAGACGCGGGGAACCCCGGCCGTGGTGCGCTAGGGAAGGGGCGGCGTCTAGGGGCGCAGGGCGTGGCCTTCGGCACGGCGAGCGATGGCACGAGCGAGGTGCAGCGCACTCAGGGCGGCGGTGCGCGGCGTCCACGCGCAGCTCACGCGCTGGGGGCGGGGCGCTTAGGGGCAGGGAGAGCTCGGCGCCGCGGTCGAAGAGGTCGCGCCGGAGATGGTCCAGCATCACGTCGAGGGTGCCGTAGGCCTTGACGCGCGGCATCCTTGGTGGGTGGGCGCGCGCAGGTCGGTCTCGCCGGAGTCGCCGGGCATGGTGCGCGCGGCATGTTGTCAACGAGCATCGGTTTATGGCTGTTCGCACGCTACCGACTACGGACTCAATTCTGGTCCATAATGACGACGGCCAGATCCAGGTTGGCCGACGATGGGGGTAAAGCATCGTCCCTCTGCCCGACGCTTTCCTGCACGGCTCGCACGATAGCCTGGCGGGCCTTGCGTGCCCACTGCTGTGATAGGGCCTCATCCGCCAAGCTGTCGCGCAACTCCTTTGCCGTATCCTTGGCAAGGAACGGGCTATAGGCAGCCGCGTGGCGTAAGGCTCGGACGGCGTGCTCAACGAAGGCATCGATGACATCGGGCCGTTCGAGCCACAGTTCCCACCGCGCCCGGGCCACCTCTAGACGGGCGAGATGGCGCGAGCGCATCGGTTCCTCGTCGGCAGCGCACGCACGGCGCGCATCGCACTCATAGGTGTTCACGTCGACATCGAGCTCCGCCTTGGCGCGCCGGGTGGCGATCACGAACCGCGTCACTGCGGCCATCGCGCGGTAGTAGTGATTCTCTGGGTCCGACGCCTCGGCGTACTCCATCGTCTTGTTGATGAATCCTTCGGCCTTCAGGAGGTCATCGGCTTCGATCTCAACGAGGGCCGAGGCATGGTAAAGGGAGGCGAGGCGCGGCGGATTCTTTAGAGCGACCTTTTCGTGGAAACGTCGGCCGCGCAACAACTCGTCGCGCGCCTTGTTCAGGCGGTCGGGGGCGTCCGTCGCGAGGGCCGCCCGGCCCGCGAGGAGATGGTACCGACCTGCTTCATGGTAGGACGAGTGCTGCTGGGATGAGCCTTGCCCGCGGCTCACCGCGGGCTGTACGGCTAACACCTTAATGTATCCCTTGGCGCGTTCCAGAGCAGCATTCGCTTCATTTATCTCGTGCCGGTTGAGGTGGACGCTCGCCCGGCATAGGTCGGTCTCCAGTTGCAAGCGGGCGTCGGGCTCTGGCGCCGTGCGCCGCATCCGCTCAAGGGCGGCGTCCCCGTACCCGAGATCGCCCAAAGCCTCATCCGTTCGGCCGCAGTGGTTGTAGAGCCAGGCGCGTGCAACGCATGTGTTCGCCAGCTCATAGTCGTCCTGCAGGCCCTTGAATGCGTCTATGCTCCCCGTGAGCAGGCCATAAGCCTGGCTAGGGCGGCCCCCGAATAGGTGCGCCGTCCCTTGCTTGCGCTCAATCCTAGCGACCCATCCGGGCACCCACACCATGTCGTCAGGGCTGAGTCTTTCGGCCTCCCGTGCGATGGTCAACGCTTCCGCGTACACGCGCAAGGCGCGTCCCATCGACCCCATCGCTTTGTACACGTCGCCCAACCGGGCGCGGGCGCGCACGCGGAGCCACGCGTCCCCGCTCGCGTCTGAGGCGGCGAGCGCCCTCTTGGCTGCCTCGATCGCCTCGTCCGGCGCGCTGATTTGATGGTCGGCCGAGGCTTGCAGCAAATCGAGCTGGGCGAGGTACGTGTCGGCGAGACGCCGCAACGCCATATAGTGGGATCGGCCTTCCTCCACGATGTCGAGCACGTCGGACCATTGTCGGTGGTTGAGGTGCTCACGCCCCCGCAGGTAGACGTGCCATGCTTGTGCCAGCGTCCGCCACCCCCCCTCGACGAGCGATGCCATCGCGGCGCGGTCGGGCGCGGGACGGACAACATCG
>JAABUR0100005504.1_pt1 | contig 16146 bp, 20 predicted proteins | sample 5560091 | NCBI WGS metagenome assembly JAABUR01 (sample SAMN10711879, study PRJNA513375) | rock metagenome | isolation source: Antarctica rocks | place: Antarctica: Victoria Land, University Valley sud
AGGCCTCAATCATTATCGGCATCGCGCAAGGGACATTCATGGCGACGGATCGCCCGACCGCTCAGACGCGTACGCGACAGGTACCGTACCAGACGGCCACATCTCTCCACCGGGGCCGTCGATAGCGGCCCCGCCTTGGTCGTGAGACGATGTCTTCCGTGCTGAGCAACGAGGTCACCTTTTGAGAGGCTAACGGCACTCGAAACGAATGAAAAGCCTCTCTGCCCCATACCAGAGGCACGACATGGATTGATGTGTCGGTGTGCAAGCATGCATTGCGGAAAAAGCGAGTCCGTGTTATGCTACGCCGCATCGAGTACGTTAGCATCTGCCCTGGGAACATGGCAACCGACCCTCTTGAGAAGGGATTTGAACGCCCCCCCGCATGTAGGATAGGAAATATCCTCATCCTACGCGTGGTGTCATAGCCCGACGCGCTCCAGTCTTGGGACGGGCACGAGCACGGGGTAGGACTAATCGTAGCTCGATGGTGATACGTCGATGCGTTGCATGCGAGGCCGGCGCAACGCGTCGCCCTGTCGAGAGGAGGATTGTGTCCGTCGTGTCAGGGACGATGCTCTAAACGAGTCTCAATGATGAGCATGATGAAGGAAAGGTCCATTGGTGAAGAAGATCCACGCAAAGACGGGGTGGCGCATCGCGGCCACGCTCGCGTTCTCCGGCAGTCTCTTTGTGACCGCCCATACCCCGCAGCGGACGCGAGCCGATGACACGGTGAACGACACGCTGTACAGCCTCAAGCATGATACCGACGCAAACCTCAACGGCCTCTCCGCCGGCGGCGAGATGGCGCTGTTCGGACCCACCCCCGCTATCAGTGGAACAGAGCCCAACAACCCCCAACCGGGCTACCATGACCACGGCCGTGGCGGGAACACGTTCGTCAACGACCCCTGCCTCGATCCACCAGCCCCCAACCGCCGCCGCACGACACAGAGTGAGACGGAAATCGCCGCGTTCGGCAAGGACATGGTCATCGGATACAACGACTCATACGGGTTTTATGATAACACCCAGGGTCTCAGTGGCTTCTCCTACTCGGTCAATGGCGGCAACACCTGGGTTGATAGCGGCGGCTTGCCGCCCGTCGTCAAGGCCCCCGGCGCGACCCCCTTCACGCCCGGTGTTGACGGGTATTTCGGAGATCCGGTGCTCGACGTCGACAAAGCCCCACGCACCTTCACGGTCGGTGGCCAAACGGCCGCGCAGGCCGCCGGGGTCTTCTACTATTCGTCCATCTACAAGAACAACGCTAACGTCTTCACCATCGCCGTGAATCGCGGGACGTTCCAGACCGCGCCCCCGACGACGCCAGAGTCGATCGCTGATACGCGCTGCCTTAAAGATCCGAGCCAGCAGGGCGTACCAAATACCCAGACGCTCCCCCAGCGGCGTATCGTGTGGCAGCCCCCGGTCCAGGCCGTCCCGCTCGAAGATCAGGCATCCGGCGACTTCCTCGACAAGGAGTGGTTATACGTCAACCAGGCAACCGGCCAGATTTATGTGACGTACACGCGCTTCGGTCATGATGGCTCCACCCCCCTCGAGCTGGTGCGTTCGGACGACGGCGGCCACACCTTCAAGGGGCCGTTCGTGATCGTCCCCAACCAGAACGACACGTTCAATCAAGCGACGCAGCCGATGGTCACCGCCTCGGGCCGGGTGGTCGTTACCTGGATCGCCCGCACGTTCGCGGCGAATGGCGCGGGGCCAGAATCGCAGGATCGGATCGAGGAGGCTTATTCGGACGATCAGGGGATGACGTTCAGTGCCCCGGTCGTCGTCGCATCCGTGAATCCCCAGGGCGAGCCCAACGGCTATAATCGCGGCCGGAGATCGATCCTGAACGCGCCCTACATCGCCCCGCAGACGGACGGGACAAATGTCTACATCACCTACTTCAGCGGGAAGACACCGCTGACTGTGCCAGGTGGAGGCTTCACCCCCGGCCCGTTGGCCAAGGCGGCGGACATCCTGCTCAGCACCTCGCATGATAACGCCACGACGTTCGGACCGCCCGTCAAAATCAATGACGACAATGGCGCGACAAGCCACGTCTTCCCGAGCGTGCAGGTGAACAAGAATCATTGGGTGTACGCGGGCTGGCTCGACCGCCGCAACGATCCCACGAACAACGAGTTGACCGACGCCTGGGCCAATGTGTCACACGACGGGGGCCTCACCTTCGGCCACGACGTTGAGCAGTCCGATGTCGCCACGAGTTGGCGGGTGCGGGCCGATGCGCGACCAAACTTCGGGGACTACAACTCAAGCGACCTGCTCAACGACAATCAATTCCTCATGACCTGGGCGGATGGCCGCTTCCCACCCCCGGCGCCCACACCGCAGGCGGCCACGCCCGACACGATTTTCACCATCGCGAATGGTCTAGGAACGGGCGCACCCTAAACCATCGAGACCTTAACCATGCCGGGAAGACCGGCCGGCATCCAGGTTTCGCCGGGAGTGGCGGAGGACGCGTTGTCCTCCGCCACTCCCTTGTGCGGTCGCAGCCATTACCCGCACAGGTGTGTACGTGCTGTGTATCGCATAGGCCCTAACGTAGCGAAGGTCGAAATTTCGGCAAGGTAACGGCCATTTCGGCCAAGGAGTGGTAGCGGTCGATCATCGTGCTGCTCCCCTTTGTTCGTAGAATGCGCATACGACGAACTTCTTCGACGTCCAGGCACCGATGAAACGGGGCCAACGCCGGTAAGCACCCCCCGTACTTCGCAGTCAATGGGCTAGAGCGAAGTCACTGCGGATGACTGGTTATGGAGCAGCGCGTGAAGTTGCCCCAAGTTTGCCGAAATTTCGACCTTCGCTACGTTAAGGCCTCATAGGGGATACAGGCAATCGCTCACAGCCCCGGACGAAGCCACGCTGTGGGCCATCGCCGAGCGCCACGGCTTCTACGCCACGCGGGGGCCGCACACCGGCGAGGGCAGCGCCAGCCGGCTCATCGCCGCGTTGCTCGCCGGCGAGGTCGTCACGCTCGCTCTCAGCCCCGCCAACCGCCGCCACCTGGTCGCCTGGCTCGACGACCTGCCGCCCCCCGAGGGACGGGTCGCCACCGTCCTGGGGAGCCTGGCCGCCCAGATGCGCCCGACCCTGACCAAAGCGACTCCGCGTGCCTTGGACACCGCCCCGAGCCAGGTGGACACGCCGACGACGAGCGTAAGACCGAACATAGAGCCGGACACCCTACGTCGCATCAACGTCGAACTCTGGCTCAGCGTCGAGAATAACAGCACGTTTGTGCGCGGGAAAACGAAGACACGCGCCTGGATCGAAGACTCCGTGCTGCGGCGCTACGCGATGCGTAAACCAGGACGCGACCCGGAGCGACTATATCCTTACCCTCACCTATGGCGCCGACGCGGAACTGGACGCCACAATCGACGACATCTTGTGCGAAGCCGACCAGATCGCTGACCTGCACCATTGCTTCACCGAGGTCGATGTCCGGGCGCTCGATGGCTCGGACCGCTCGTGGTGACCGACGACAGTTTGCGCGTAGCACGTCGTGGTGGCACCTCACCCTCTCTTACCGGACCGTCCCTGATATTTACGGATGAGAGCAGAAACGTTATAGCGCAACCGTCCGTCGGGTCCTGTCCCGTGTAACATCTGGGGAACGAGATGCGCCATCTCCTGATGAACGGTCTCCGTCATCTCGACGAAATCAGTGTCGATAAAGACCCTCCAAGAGACCGTATTTCGTCCGGAATCGGCGTGTACTGACAGCATGTACTCCCAGAGGTAACCCGCGATCTCCTGAGCATTGAACGTCTTAGATGCTTTACCTCCGCCTGCTCCAACGTGACTAGACGCAAGGCTGACCGTGTTGATCTGCGGTCTTTTCGCGCACTCGTGGGTCAAGCTGCTCCAGGGGAGCAGGTCCCCTTTATCAAGACGATCGTCATTAGTCAAGGGAAGTTCATAGTGCAGTGCCGTGGCAATGTGGTTGTCTTCGACCTGCGTCGCTTCGGTGCTCGGTACCCATGCGATAACTTTTAGGGCCGGTTCGGTCGTGGCGAACAGCACACTCCGTATCCACGCGGAACTCGACCGCGCTACCCCATAATTGGCGTCCGACAGATGCTCCTCGCGTCGCTTCTCAAGGTTTGTTGTTTGTCCTATGTAGTGGAGCAAGCGGTCACGCGGATCGAAGAGGCCGTAAATCGCGGTATAACGGGGGAGAGGCGAAAGGTCGGGTTCTGACGAGGTTGGATAGCGGTAGATCGGAGGGAGAGGCATGATTCGTGTACCTTAGACTTGCTCATGCGGTGGCGTGACCGTCACCACATGATCACTCTTTCTTGTAGCATAACGACACCATCCGAGATTTATGCAGCCACGACGACGACGTATTCCACCCGCCACCCCTTGTAGCCCAGCCGCTCCAGCGTGTGTGTGACGTGCCCGTGGAGCTTGGCCTCCAGCCACTGCTTGTTGAACTCCTTCGGCACAGCGATACGCAACAGTTCCCCGTCCTGACTCACGACGTGCGTGGACGCTAGCCAGGTGTTGAAGTTTTCGACGGTCAGTACCTGAGTCAACTCGTCGAGCACCGCATGCCATACCTGGTTGCTCTCCGTGACGGGTAGCCGCTCGGGCGTATCTGCCCATCCCACCCAGGAGCTTTGGGCACGCTCCTCACGCAGCCGTCGGCGACGTCGACCGGACCGTTCGCCGCGGTGATGTGTCACGGTAATGTCCTGGGCCGGCTGGGGAGCAGGATGCAGCAGGTCTTGTAACACGGCAAAGAGGTAGGGCATGCCGTTGGGCGCGTGGCCGTCGCGCCGGCGCTTGACGATGCTCGCCTGGCGGTTGCGTGTCCGGGCCGCCGCCTCCTCGAGCAGGCGCAGGAAGCGGGCGGGCGACACACCGGCGTCGCGGCACAGGTTGCGGGCACGGCCGAGACTCGAGCGCGGCGCATCGTCCCCCAGTTCGTCGCTCAGGGCGGCGATCTCGGCAGCGAGGGGCTGGTCATCCTGGTTGGCGCTAGCTGGTGGGCGGGTCTCGGCGTCGGGCGGCGTCTGTGTCGTCTTAGTGGGGGTAGGGGGTATCGAATCGAAGTCGAAAGTGTCTATTTCGATTGGGTTTACTTGGGGTGAAGGATTCTTCACCCTCCCCTCGACGGATTCTTCACCCCTACACGGGCCAGCCGCTGCGCCGGCCGTCGCGGTGTGTGCGGGTCCCGTGCGCTCCATCCCTGCACATAGCGACTTCCGTTCCGCGTCCTCCTGTGCTCCATCGCTATGGTCACATGGCCCCCCCGTGCGCGCCTCGGTGTCGCGGGCCGCGTGGGGCCGGTGGGCGCGGGTGGTGGGGGCGGTCGCTGGCGTCGCGTCGTCACCGGCGGCGGGGAGGAGGCCATCCACCCGGGCGAGGCCTTCGACGGCCGCGAAGAACGGGCGCAGGTCGTAGCTGTTCGTGGATTGCTGCCCGTTGGTGGATAGTCGAGTCTGTATGTGCAGTAACCCCTTCCCCTCCAGCGACCGGAGATAGCCTTGGATCGTGCGCACGCTCTTGCCCATGCGCGCTGCCAATGCCGCCTCGCCGGGGTACGGGTCGCGTGACGACCACCAGTAGGTGCAGAGCTGCGCGATACAGACCATCTCGGCCTCAGTGACGCCCAGCCGCGCGTAGTACACCCATGCGTAGGTCGGCAACGCCGTGTAGCCCCCGGTGAGCAGCCACGCCCCGTAGCGCTGCACCAGGCGCCGGTCGATGCTGTCGGATGACGAGTGTGATGGTGATGGTGTACTTTCGGGCCTGGGATCGTGGGCATAATCTTGACATGCACCCATCATTCCCGTATGATTGCTCATAGGTACTCCTCGGAAGCGTAAAGCCTCCCTGCGAGTCCCGGAAACTCTTGTCGGGGGTGGTAGCCCGGTCGAGTTTTCGGACCCGATCTAGCGGCGCTGGTGATTTGGTTGAAGCTTAGGCACCAGAGCCACACAATATTAGTAGTAGCCTTAACCCACCGGGGTAACTCGGTGGGTTTCGCGCGTCTCGCACGATAGTTTGTGTTAGGACATCGCAGAGTTCTCCATGATGCGCATCATAGCGCATCGCATCGCGTGTCTGCAACGTGAACAGCAATGATGGGACATCAGTTCTATCATTACGTGACACGTCGCGCGTCTCTGATGGCTGCGGCGTGCGTAACCATGTCGTGAATTGGTGTTGACTCGAACTGCACGTAGTCCTGGATGTCCTCCGGATCGGCACATGAGGGGCAGAACAGGATAGCGTAAATCTCTACCTTTCCTGTCCTTTTGCCCCTCATTGCTACGCCGCGCACGAAGGCTCGTGGCACCTGCATTGCGGAGTTAGCGCGAAGCGGTAGAGGAAAGACGGCCGTGCCGCAGCCGTAGCACGCACAATAGCGAGCATGGGCATGTCCCCAGCGGCGTTTGCGCACGAGTCGGCGGTAGATGGGCTGCTGCATATCGACTACCCTTCGGCTAGCAATCTCTTCCTACGGGTAGAATTATATTTCACCCTACTACTCAAAGTCAAGAGAATGCGGTGGAACCCTCCCTCTCGGTTGCTTTGGCACAACGTTTCCCTTCCTACAAGCAGGCGATCTGCGATACAGTAGTAATAGTGGGTCGGGTGCGCTAGGGGCACCCGAAAGGTGAGGTGTGTTATCGCTTTCGCGGATCGCTTGAATCAGCTCTTTGAGCGCGCCCGTGCGCAGGGACAGCCGCTGACCAACGAGGACATAGAACGGCTGACGAATGGACGCATCAGGTCGAATCACGTCTGGCGTCTGCGCAATGGGCGCAATCATAATCCAGGGTTAGACACGCTACAGCTCTTAGCAGGTGTCTTTGGGGTCGCGTTAGATTATTTTGCGGGCCACGACGACGAGGGCGACGAGGACGTGATCCGGCGTGCTTTGGCGCGTCCCGAGTTGCGTGTGCTGGTGACACGCCTCGGAACAGCGGACGTCACGCCGCGCGACGCGGCGCGGTTGGCCAGAGTGCTGGATGCATTCCTCGATGACGCAACGGCCCCTGGTAACACTGGCCGACCGGATGATCTACCGACGAAGGGTGATGGCGACGCATGACTAGCACTTCCCATTTTTACCGTGCCCCACGCTCAACGGACATAAGCATGAATGCGTTACGCCGCGTGCAGCGTCGGCTTAGTGCGCGCCTGGGCGCGTTGGTCGACTGGGACACTTTCTCGCTGGACCTCATCGTCGCTGCGGTCGCCGCCACGGTCCAGGGGAAGATTAGCTTGCACGCCACTCACTGGGATAAGAGCGCGTACACCGGCCTGACGGTCGCTACGATTGGGCCGGACGGCAAACGCTTCCTCCTACTCTATGAGGAGGCCGCGTCCGGCGAGCATCAGTTACTCATTATCCTGCACGAGTTGATGCATATCCTCTTGGAGCATTGCCCGATCGTGCCGCCGCACGAACTACGACAGAAGCTCATAGACCTCGGGCTGTTGCCCCGTGACGCGCAGCCGGTGATCTATACCCGCCTGTCCGGTGCGGACATCGAGCGTGTACTCACGTACAAGGTCGATAAGGACAACGAGCTTGAAGCTGAGGCGGGGGCGACATGGGCCATGACACGCGCACGTCAAGCCGGTGCGTTGCCCCCGCTACTGGGGCGGGCGTTCACCCCCGAGGACGTCGCGATTGAGACATTTCTGAGCGAGTTGGGGGTAGGGTGATGGGACATGACATAGCGAGAAACCCGAGTGGGGGAACTGTCGTATGGTTGGGCGGGTGCGCGTTGGCGGTGGGAACATGGTTCGCCTATCGGAGGGATCTACAACGCGGGCGGCCCCTTACGCCGAACAAGCGCCGAAACACAGCCCTACTCGGTGCCGCCTTTGCCCTCCGCCTTGAGGCGGCGCAAGGACTGATCGACAGGATCTCTTGCACACCTAATCTGGGACTGCTCGCTGGCGTGGCGGTGACGCCACTGTCGGTGGGCAGCTTTTTGCTGATCTACGACGATATGATGAACGCGCCCATATCTCGGCGACGCTGGCACCGCGTGTATCCTCTCGTCGTCATGGCTGGGTTAACCGCCTGTTGGGGACCCGGCGTCCCGCACGACCGGCGTCTGCCCTGGAAGTTCCGCGGCGTCAGTCTCGACGGGGGCAATCGGTGGCGCGCGGTCTTCGCGCTTCTGTCCGTCGCGTCGATCGCGGCGCAGTCCATCGACGGCGTGATCGCCTCGCAGCGTATCGTGCTCAATTCCTACGCGACAGGACGAGACCGCGGGCTCTGCCTGCGTTCGCTCTTGTTCAGCGTGTCGTGGGGCTCGACGGCGCTGCTCACCCTCGGGAACTCCGTGCCGCCGATCGCCCGCTTGATCAGTCCCCGGATCGACCTCGAAATGCCGCCCCCGGTCCAGTACGGGTTACTTCTGGCTGCCCTGGCGGGGCAAACATTGGGGGCTATTGCGCCGCGTTGGGCGTTAGGGCAAGCGGGCGGACCGGCCCGGACTGCGATGGAACGGCGGATCGAGCGCTTGCTGCGGGCGATCTTTGTCATGTCCTGTTATCAGGACGTGCGCCGCCTCGCAGGCGCCCTGCGGGAGGTCGTGCCGCAGCGCCCCGCGTGGGTGCGCTACGAGCAGACGCGCCTGCGCTACATCCACCGCCTTGGCGAGCTCGAAGTGCTGCTGCAGACGTTCAAGGGCACCATCAATGACGCTCGGCTCGCGCTGGTGGGCTACGTCGAGGTGGACCGTTTGACCCACTCCGACGTCGGAGCGCCCGAGCGTGCGGCTTGGGCGTTGGTAAATGCGATCGACAACTTCTGGCCCGACCGCGTGTCGGACACGGCGAGCGATCCGGCCAACCCGCTCAGTGATGCGGCGTCCTTCAACGATGATCGCTTTATCAAGGCCGTGTCCCGCGCGTATCACCGGCAGCGTCATCAGTTGGTAGCGCCTGTCGGGGCCGGGCGGTAGGTCCCACCATGCGCCCGAGACAGGAACACAACGAACGCGACGTCGAGGTAACGTCTGGTGGCGGGTCGGCTGCGGGAGCTGGCATCTACTCGAAGCCAGTCCTGGCCCTGTATGACGTGACCGTGCTGGGCTTCTCCAATGCGGTCATTTGGACGTGCCCGACGCGATTGATCGTCGAGCACTACAACAAGCATGTCTCGAACCGGCATCTCGATGTCGGTGTCGGTACAGGGTACTTCTTGGATCGCTGTGCCTTCCCGACGTCCGACCCGTCCCTTACCCTGATGGACCTGAACCCAAACAGTCTGGCGGCGGCAGCGCGGCGGGTCCGTCGCTACCAGCCCACAACCCTACTCGCGGACGTTACCGTCCCCATACGCGCCCCCACGGCCCCGTTTGACTCCATCGGAATCGGTTATCTCCTACATTGCCTGCCCGGTCCCATGCGGCACAAGGCTGGGGCAATCGGCTATCTCGCCGCTCTGCTCAATCCCGACGGCGTGCTCTTTGGGACGACAATCTTAGGCCAAGGAGTCCGCCACAGCATCCTGGCCCGTATAGCCCTACGCCACTATAACCAGCGTGGTGTGTTCAGCAACTTAGACGACAGCGCGCAGGGGTTACACAATGCGCTCGCGCGTCATTTCGGCACAGTATCCGTGCATGTCGTCGGCTGCGTGGCTTTCTTCTCGGCGCGGCGCTGGCTAGGTCCATCCGCCACGCACCCATGAGGCCGGGATAAAATAGTGGGGGGCGGCACAGTCGTAGACTTTCTTTTCCTCGGTCTTATCCTTTTATCTATCGCACTATCTTTGCAATGTAATAAAATGAATTTAATTGAACCGCGGCGCGTAAGACAGATGGTGACGGCGCGCTATCTAGCTGCCTAGTGGAGAAGATGCCGCGACTGGGCGGGCTATATCAGGCGGGAGGGGTGAGGAGAGTGGCCGAGGACAAGGACACGAAACGAGGCCCGCAAATTTCGGTCGGCTTCAGGCAGGAGGACCTGGACGATTTACGAGCTGTGGCGGAGCAAACGGATACTCCGGTTGCGACGCTCATTCGGCAATGGACCTTAGAACGGTTGCGGCAGATCAAACCGCGCCAGCGTTATGCCACGCAGGAGTCGTCTCGATGAGCGTGCCGCGGGCAATCATGTCGTCCGACCGGCCATCCTTGCCGCTCACCACGCATGAGAACGTGCCTGCCGCAACCGCGCGCTCCGTCGTGCTGACTCGTGGCGCCGTGCGCTCCGGCGGTCGGTCCACCTCCGGACGAGAGCGATGGATGTGATGTACGCGGTGTCCAGCCACGATATACATGCCCTCTCGCCGGCTATGCGGGAGCGCGTCGAGGCCGTTTTACAGCTCTATCTGACTCCTGGGGCGGACGCGTTGACGACGCAGCACGGAGAGCGCATCGTACCGCTCGTTGGCGCACAGCATGAGGTGCGGCGCGCTATTTATCGCGCCCAGGCCGTTCCTCAAGTTGACGAGCGGGTGCGATTCTACGTGGCCTACGCGCCCGGTCTGTGGGACGTGGCGCCCGCGCTCAAGGCGATCGCGCTCATGCGGGTGCAGGAGGGGATGGATGGCCGCGTTCAGGGGTGAGATGATGACGGCGTTCGGCCAGGGCACACGGTCGGCGGCGGCACGGTATAAAAAGCAGGCGTGTGGGACCGGCACACAATGCCGCTGGTCATCCGACAACAGCCTACCGCGTGCTGGAAGGACTCACATGCGGCCGGTGCGGTGGGGAGATCGTGGCGGGCACGCTATTTCTGCGTCGCGCCCTGTCGTTGACGTCGGGTCATGGACGTGGATTGACACAGGCGCCGCTCTGCGCGCACTGTGGTCCGCTCACGACGACAGAGGGAGGGCCACAGGATGGATAGCGCAACGCTCAAGGGCCGGGTGCTCGTGGTGGACGATGATCCTGACATTATCGACTTCCTGGAGACCGCTCTGGAAGACGCGGGCTACCGGGTGGTAGCCTCGGTCGGGGCGGCGTCGTTGCAGGTCGCCTATGACACGCAGCCCGCGGTCATCCTCCTTGACATCAACATGCCGGGGATGGACGGCGTGGAGGTGAGCCAGCGCCTGCGGGATAATCCGGTGACGGCGGACATCCCCATCGTGGTGATGTCGGCGCAAGACCGTCTGGCCGCGACGGGGCCACTCATGCCGGTCAACGATCGCTTGCCCAAGCCGTTCGATCTCGCGGGCCTCTATGCGGTGGTCGCGCGCTGGGCGGGAGCGTGAGGGTGGCGATGAGCGCGACTGAGCATGAGCGAGCAGACGCGGCGATTCGCTGGATTGAGCGCTCACCCTACTTATACGAGGCGCGCGTCACGACCGCCGACGGCGCGGACCTCTACGCGGGCTATGTCGCCGTGACGCCTGGAGCCGACGTGTGGCGCGGGTACGTGGGACGGGTGTTCATCCCGCTCGGCATGGGGTCGCTCCTGGTCATGCGGGCAGTGGTCGAACAGCGCGTGCGGGACATCGTGGCCCAAGGGGAGAAAGGAGTCATCCATGCCTCGTCATAAGGACCTGGCGCCGGAGGGATATCAGTCGCTGCTGGTTGACCTTAAGGAGCGCATCCACGCGGCGCAGGTCCAGGCCGCCCTGTCGGTCAATCGCGAGCTCATTGCCCTCTATTGGCAGATCGGCCGCCTCATTGTCGCGCGCCAGGAGGAGTATGGTTGGGGGACGCAAGTCATTGACCGGCTCGCGGCCGACCTGCGCCAGTCGTTTCCCGATATGAAGGGGTTCTCGACGCGCAATCTGCGCTACATGCGCGCGTTCGCGGCCATGTACCCGGATGGCGACGTCGTGCAGCACGTGGCCGCGCGCTTGCCCTGGGGGCATACGATGCGCCTCCTCGAAGCGGTCAAAGATCCAAACGAGCGCGCGTGGTACATGGGCCAGGCGCTCGAGCGGGGCTGGAGCCGCGACATGATGATGCGGCAGATCGAGAGCGATCTGTATCGGCGTCAGGGACAGGCACAGACAAACTTCACCCGCACGCTCCCCGCGACGCAGTCGGACCTCGCGCGGCAGGTGCTCAAAGATCCGTATAACTTCGACTTTCTGAGCTTGGGCGACGACGCGCTAGAGCGTGACCTGGAACGAGGGTTGCTGACGTATATCCGCGCGTTCCTGCTCGAGCTCGGCGTGGGCTTCGCCTTCGTTGGCAATCAGTTTCGGCTGGAGGTCGACGGGCAGGAATATTTCATCGACCTGCTCTTTTACCACTATCGTTTACGCGCGTTCGTTGTGATCGATTTGAAGATGTTCGATTTTCAGCCGGAGTATGCTGGTAAGATGAATTTCTACTTGTCGGCCGTTGACGACCTGCTCCGCCATCCGGACGATCAGCCGAGCATCGGCATCATCCTGTGCAAGAGTAAGAACAAGGTGGTGGCCGAATATGCGCTGCGCAACGTCACGACGCCGATCGGTATCTCGTCGTTTCAGCTCACGGAGGCGTTGCCGACCGACCTGCGCGGCAACCTGCCGACGATCGAGGAGTTGGAGGCGACGCTGGGCGACGCCGACCAGGACTAGCGCCGGAGTCGGAAGGAGAGGCCGCCAATATTGCAGCAGCTGTTGCAATATTGGCGGGGAATGACATGAATGAGGGAAGCACGATGAGTGGACAGAACGGGATGCCGACGGCGCGGACGCTGACCGTTGCCATCGCGGGGCGTAAGGGCGGCGGCGGCAAGACCACGACGGCGATCAATCTGGCCGGTGTTCTGGCCGCGTGGGGGATGCGCGTCCTTCTCATCGACCTTGACCCTCAGGCATCGTTGACACGTCTCCTACTTGGCATGGGTGACACCGAGGGTGACGAGGAGGAAAGATCGCGCGAGGGTATTGGGGCGCGCCTCATGACACCGCGCAAGGGCCTCGCGGGCCTCACACATGCGGTCTGGCCGGGCGTTGACTTGTGCCCAGGTGATCGCAGCATTGAGACCACGGCCTGGGCGCTCGTGGATGACCCCACCGGGCCGTTGCGCCTGCGTAAGCTTTTAGCGGGCGTGACCACGTATGACGTCATTCTCATCGACACACCCCCTTCTTTAGGGTTCGCGCTCAACGTCGCGCTGCTGGCCTCTGCGGTCGCGGTTTTGCCGACCATGCTCGTACAGCAGGATCTCGACGCCCTCGACGACACGATAGACATGCTGGAACGCTTGTCCGAGTTGGGCGCGGCGACCCACCTCATCATCGCGCCCAACGCGGTGCGCGGCGATGGCAACGACCGCCAGGCCCTCGCGAGCCTCGCGCTGGCCTACGACGGGCTCCTTGCCGACCCGATCCCCCTTGCCGTGTCGATCAAGTACGCCCTGAATAGCCACGAACCCGTGATCGCGCGCGAGCCACAGGGCAGAGCGGCAATGGCCTATCGCGCGCTCGGCGAGCGTGTGCTCACCGTCCACCCGGACACGGCACTGGGCGAGGTGGCACATGCCTAAAGCCCCCATTGGCCCCCAGGTCGGGCGGCGGCAGGCCGGGCCGCCAGCTAACGCCCAGGCCCCAACCCAGGCGGCGCGCGGCCCCCGGGCGCTGCACGGCGCGCTCGTGCTGCCCCTCGACCAACTCGTACCCGATCCCGACCAACCACGCCGCACATTCGACGCCGCAGCGCTGGCGGAGTTAGCGGCCTCGCTCAAAGAATATGGCGTACTTCAACCTCTGGTCGTTCGCGAGGATGGCTACCTGGACGATGAGCGTGCGTGTTACATGATCATCGCCGGCGGCCGCCGCTATGCGGCGGCACGGCTCGCCGGTCTGGCCCATCTACCCGTCGTGGTTCGCGATACGGAAGGTGCGGCGCAGCGTACGACGCAACTCGTCGAGAATCTCCAAAGGCAGGACCTGGCCCCGCTTGAGGAGGCGCGCGCCTTTCAAGAGTTGATGGAGGCCGATGGCATCAGTGCGGAGGAGTTGGGCAAGCGCTTGCACATCTCAGGACAGTATGTGCGGACGCGCCTTCAACTCCTCTCTGATCAGGTCATAGCCGACGCGGTCGAGCGTGAGCAGCTACCACCCACCGTGGCCCGTGAGATCATACGCCTGCCCGACACGCAACAGAAGACGGAGATACGCGCACAGGTCCAAGCTGGGCAGCGCGTGAGCCATAGTGACCTGCAGAGGATCAAGGACTATCATAGCGCCGTAGGGGTTGCAAATCCACGCTCTAAGGGTGGTGGCCGATCGGCCCACAAGGCGGAAAGCCCTTTGCGAGGCTCTGAACGTCACGTCGAGAGTTCAGAGTCCAACGTGCGGGATCAACCAATGGTTGATATTTCACCGACGGTCGATGTCGCCACGGTACCGCAGGACGCTACTCCTGACGAGCTACAGGGGGCGCTGGGGGCGCTCGACGCAGTCGCCCTGGAAGCAGTGCTTGGCTACGGGATCTCACGTGCCTGGTCGTGTCAAGAGTTGGCACGAAAGATCGGGGAGTGGCGCGTGGGGACTGAGAAGGTGACGCGTGTTAGCAATTGATTTGGTGTGTTTTAGCCGGGCGTGAGGGGCGTCAGTGAGGCGGTATACTATCATCCCATCTCCGACATTTGGGGGCGGGAGATGGTCGGCGATCCAGGGGCCGGACCACTTCTCGTCGAACTCGATCATGCGCACCAGCATCTCACGTTTCTAACTGAACACATAGTCGATGGGGCACATCCCTTTGCGGACACGCCCCGCTGCTCGCGCCAGGTCCACATGGTCACCTCACCCGCCTCCCACCGCTTGATCACCGCAACGAACGGATCGATGACCTCGTGCCAGCGATGGTCATACTAAAGTGAAGCCAAGGTGAAACCTGCGGGATCGGCCCGCAAGGGCATGTAGGTCCCACCTTAGTATGACTTTAGGCGTCAGTGAGCGCCTGCTCCCACGCCCACTCCGGTGTGTCCCGCCGCCGCTTTCCGCTCATGACACGCCCTCTACCGACGTCACCATCATCGCAGCGCCTCCAACACCTTCGGGTTATGGATGCCCTTCTCCTGATCGAGGAACTGAAAGAACTTCCTGAGCGCGACGCGGGTCTCGTCAGGGTCCATGCGGTCGAGCACCTTACCCCGATACCAGCGCCGGAAGTGGCTGTTGACGATGCCGCGCGTCACGTCTTCCAACCGCTCCACGTCCGTATAGTCGCACAGAAAGATACTGAACAACTCGACGATGCTCGTATGCTTGAGGACGGTGCGCCGGCTATATTTCTTGGCCAGGGAGGCCGCGAACGCGGCATTGAGCTCGTCGAGGGAGCACCGGAAGGGGAGGCGCGCCTCCTCGGCCTCTGTGAGCGCCGCGAGGGAGGCGTCGATCTGGTCGCCGGGGATCACCACTTTGCCCGTGAACACTTCTGGCATGACCCACCCCTCCCGTTGGTTACGTCCGGTGCACATGTGTCCATAGCCCGTACCTCCATAATACCGCGCTGGTGGGCGCCGACGGCTGCCTGGACAAGAAGGGTGTGGCCGTTGGCACCAGGGCGCATCTTTGTGAGTTTCGCATCATGCGCGGCCACGCAAACCGCTGCGACGCTATAGACGGATGGGGGGGGCATCCACGCCGTTGTGGGGACGCCGGCTTGGATGCCCCTCGGACTATCCCTCATCCCTTGCCACTGTCCGTTTGGCCGCTGCGGCGTTGGCCGTGGTGTCGCCGTCGGCCCTGGTGACAGGCACGCTCCAGCGCCCTGTCTGCCACACCCCGTTCACGGATGGCCGCACGGCCTGCGCGGCTACGGTTACTCGATATACCAGCGCCTCCCCACACAGGCGATCCGCCGCTCGCCACCGTCCGGCGTTCGCCCCCGCCACGCCATGGAGCGCGCCCGATTCGCCAGCGCCCGCAGGGCGTCACGCATGTCCGGCTCCGACGTCGCAGTCATGCTAATGAACACGCCCTCCCCCTTGAGTTGGAGCGTCGCGGCAGCGTCGTCTCCCTCGTCGGGGTAGAGCGCGGCGGTGAGTGCCGCAGCGAGGCCCGGCGGCACCGCTGGTGGGGCGACCAACGCCACGAGTGCGGGCAGGGGACGGTCCAGCGCGAGCAGCACGACCCGGCGCGGTTCCTCGGTCGTCACCCGCACGAACGCGCGCCGCTCGACGGCGAAACCGTGGGCGCGCAGGAGCGCCACAATG
>JAABUR0100005509.1_pt1 | contig 16137 bp, 16 predicted proteins | sample 5560091 | NCBI WGS metagenome assembly JAABUR01 (sample SAMN10711879, study PRJNA513375) | rock metagenome | isolation source: Antarctica rocks | place: Antarctica: Victoria Land, University Valley sud
TACGAGCCCTACTGCGACGGCGTGTTCGAGTGCTGGACCACCAAGCAGCTCGAGGGCTTCGTGAACGCGATCGCGGAGCTCGGGCCGGTGAGGCCGCGGTAGGCCGGCCCGGGAAGGCTATAGGGACCGGCGGCGATGCCGATACCCCCGGAGTGGGCTCTCACCAACGTCTGAGACGCGGGTCGAACCCGGTTCACACCGCTGCCGCTGGGGCTGACGAGGAGCAGGGCCGTCGCGTCGAGACCCAGATGGCCCGTCTGGCCGCGGTGGCCGACCTCGGCCAGCAGGCCCTGGAGGGGATCGATCTGGTCCAGCTCCTCGACCGGGCGGTGGCGCTCGTCGTCGACAGCCTGGGGCTGGACTTCTGCCAGGTGTGGGAGCTCCTGCCGGCCGGCGACGCGCTGCGCCTGCGCGCCGGCTCGGGTTGGGAGCCCGAGATGATCGGCACGCTGACGGTGCCGGTGGACCCGCTCTCCCAGCCGGGCTACACGATGAAGGCCGGCGACCGGGTGCTCGTCCAGGACGTCACGCTGGAATCGAGGTTCGTGCCGCCCCGCTTCTTGACCGAGCGGGGGGTCAAGAGCGGCATCAGCGTCTCCATTCCCGGTCCCGACCAGCCCTTCGGCGTGCTCGGCGGCCACGTGCTCCAGGAACGCACCTTCACCACCGAGGACGCCAGCTTCTTCCAATCGGTCTCGAACATCCTCGCCGCGGCGATCGAGCGCCAGCGCGGCGAGGAGGAGGTGCGCCGCCGCTCCCTGCACGACCCCCTCACCGGCCTGGCCAACCGGGCGCTGCTGCTGGACCGGCTGACCCAGGCGCTGGCCCGCGGTCAGCGGGGCAGCACGGAGGTGGCCGTCCTGTTCCTGGACCTCGATCGGTTCAAGCTGATCAACGACTCGCTCGGCCACGACGTGGGGGACCAGGTGCTGGTGGCCGTCGCCGGCCGCCTCGAGGGCGCCCTGCGCGGCTCGGACACCCTGACCCGGTTCGGGGGCGACGAGTTCATCGTGCTGTGCGAGGAGGTCAGGGACGAGCGCGACGCCGTCATGCTGGCCGAGCGCCTGGTGGCGACCTTCGCCGGCCCGTTCGTGGTGGCGGGCAACGAGCACCACGTCTCTGCCAGCATCGGGGTCGCGGTGTCCAGCGTACGCCACGACCGGGCCGAGGTGCTGATGCGAGAGGCCGACGCCGCGATGTACCGGGCCAAGCGCCATCGCAGGGGGCAGTGGGAGCTCTTCGACGAGAGCATGCTGGCGTCGGTCACCGGTCAGCTGCGGATCGAGGAGGCGCTGCGGTGCGCGATCGAGAACGACGAGCTGAGCCTGGTCTTCCAGCCCGTGATCTCGCTCGCGAGTGGCCGGATCGCCGCCCTGGAGGCGCTGCTGCGATGGGAGCATCCGGAGCTGGGGGTCATCGCCCCGGGCGATTTCATACCGATCGCCGAGGACACGGGAATGATCGTGACCATCGGCGAGTGGGCGCTGCGCACGGCCTGCCGCCACGGCGCGCGGTGGGCAGCGGCCCATCCCGACCGTCCTCCCGTGCCGCTGCTCGTGAACCTCTCCCCGCGGCAGGTGGCCAACGGCCGGCTCGTCGAGGCGGTAGCCGCTGCCCTTGCCGAGACGGGCCTGGACCCGGCCCAGCTCGGGCTGGAGATCACCGAGGGGGTGCTGATGGAGGAGGTTCGCTCACCCGTGGACACGCTTGCCGCGCTCAAGGGGCTCGGCGTCCGCGTGGTGCTGGACGACTTCGGTACCGGCTACTCGTCGCTCGCCTACCTCAAGCGGTTCCCGATCGACGTGCTGAAGATCGACCGGTCGTTCGTGGTCGGGCTCGGCGCCGGAGGGCATGGGGCGGCCATCGTGAGCGCGATCGTCGCGCTCTCGGGCGCTCTGGGACTCGACGTCATAGCCGAGGGCGTGGAGACCGCCGACCAGCTCGCCCACCTGCGCAGGCTGGGCGCGACGTGCGCGCAGGGCTACCTGTTCTCGAGGCCGCTGAAGCCGGAGGGGATCGACGCCATGCTGTCTCAGGCCAACGACTGGCCACCCAAGCTGCTGAACGACTAAAGGTCTTGGGACCGGCCGCCGATGTCGGCCCCATGGCCACAGCAGTCTCGCGAAGACGCTTCCTGACCACCGGCGGCGCCGGCGTGCTGGGGGCCTACATGCTGCTGGACTCGATGGCCGGGGCCACGGCCCGGGCCGCCATGGAGACCGCCGTGCAGGGCGCCGACCGGCGAGGCGCCGAGACCGTGGTGGTCTCCTTCAACGCCGCCGCGCTGGAGGCTATCCGCGTGACCCACCCGGGGCCGCCCGTCGTCGCCCGGTCGCTGGCCGTGCTTCACACCTGCATGTACGACGCCTGGGCCGTCTACGACAAGCACGCCGTGGGGACCCAGCTCCGCGCGAACGTGCGTCGCGAGCACGGCGAGCGCCGGCGAGAGGCCGCTTCCCGCGAGGCGGTGAGCTTTGCGGCCTACCGGGCCCTGGTCGACCTCTTCCCCCAGCCGGCCCAGGTGGCCGAGTTCGACGCGCTGATGGCCTCGCTGGGCTACGACCCGTCCGACGCGTCCACCGATCTCTCGCAGCCCAGCGGAGTCGGCAACGCCGCGGCGGCGGCGGTCCTCGCCTTCCGCCACACCGACGGCTCGAATCAGCTGGGAGCGGTTCCCTACTCCGACACCTCGGGCTACCAGCCGGTGAACGGCCCCGACACCATCGTCGATCCCAACCGGTGGCAGCCGCTGAGGATCTCGGATGGTCACGGCGGGACGGTGGTCCAGCGCTTCATCACACCCCACTGGGGCGGCGTGACGCCGTTCGCGCTGAGCTCGAGGGATCAGTTCCGTCCCGCCCGCGGCCCGGCGACCGTGGACGAGCGCCTCTATCGCCGGCAGGCCCAGGAGGTGATCGACTACACCGCGGACCTCAACGACAGACGCAAGGCGATCGCCGAGTACTGGGCCGACGGCCCTTTGTCCGAGCTGCCGCCCGGCCACTGGTGCCTGTTCGCCCAGTTCGTCTCGCGCCGCGACCGCAACTCGCTGGAGGAGGACGTGAAGATGTTCTTCGCCATGACCGGTGCGGTACTGGACGCCAGCGTCGTGTGCTGGGACGCCAAGCGCGAGTTCGACTCCGTGCGACCGGTCACGGCCATCCAGTACGCCTTCGCCGACGAGACCATCCCGACCTGGGGCGGACGCACGATCCTCGGTCGCGACTGGCGCCCCTATCAGCCCTCCACCGTGGTCACCCCACCCTTTCCCGAGTACATCTCCGGGCACAGCACGTTCAGCGCCGCCGGCGCCGAGGTGCTCAAGCGCTTCACCCGCAGCGACGAGTTCGGGGGCTCGGTCACGCTGCCGGCGGGTGGCTCGCGGGTGGAGCCCGGCAGCGTGCCCGCGCGGGACGTGACCCTGCGCTGGGCCACCTTCTCCGATGCCGCCGACCAGGCGGGGATCTCACGCCGCTACGGTGGGATCCACTTCGAGCAGGGCGACCTGGACGCCCGCGAGATCGGGCGACGGATCGGCGCGCAGGCCTGGGACCGCGCCCAGGCCTACTTCCGCGGCGACGCCTAGGCCCGGCGGGGGCGGTCGGCCCCCGGACCCAGGCCTAGAGACCGGCCCGTCTGACGTAGGTGCGAAGCAGCCGCCTGCTCCGGAGCGCTCGCTTCGATGCCACCCCGACGTAGCGCACCTTTCCCTTGCGGACGCCGATTATCCGCCGGCCGCGGCGGCTGGCGCGGTAGACAGTCTTAGACACCCGGCGCAGGCCGCGAAAGGTGCGCTTTGCCTTGCGGAGGCTAACCCCGGGCTTGACGCCGCGGTTGCCGTAGGAGCGAGCGGTGGCGGTGAGCAGCTCCACCTTTGAGCCCCTGCCGAACACGGCGGTCACACGGCCCTTGCTGGACTTGACGCAGTAGCGGTAACGCCGCGAGGTCCGGTTTGGCGCGGCCACGGTCGCCAGCCGCGGTGAAGCGCCCAACCGCTTGCGAGTGAGGCCGAGCTTGATTCGCCCGATGCCCCTGGAGCCGATGGACGAGCGCCGCGCCAGGCACGACCTGGCGCGGGAGGAGGCGCCAACCCGGCGCAGGGCCAGGCCGCTCGGATCGAGCCCGGCCGAGCCGGCGCAGGCGAGCCTGCCCGGTGCCGCGGCGAAGGCTTGGGTCACGCACGTCCCGAGCGCCCGCTGTCCGTAGGCGTTGGGATGGAAGGCCTCCTGCAGCTCGCCCTGCTGGACCGTGCTCGCGCCCAGGAACCGGCCCCACTCGGCGCCGGCCGCGCTGGGCCGGGCGAAGGGCGTGGATTGGGCTGCGGTCTTAGAGCAGAACTCGTGCCCCTGGAAGGCGTCGACCAGGTCGAGGGTCTCGACGCCGCGGGAGTCCGCAGCCGCCTTGGCCACCGCGCCGATCTGGGGAGCGGCGCGGTCGCGCGCCCAGTTGGAGTCCTGGTCGTAGAACGGGCAGCCGTTGACTGTGCGCTCGGCGCCCGCCTCGGGGTACCGGTTCTCAGCGGCACGCGGCGCCACCGACGGGTAGGTCTGCAGGATCAGGCGGTAGTCGCCCCTGGCGTAGCCGGCCCCGGCCATCACGGTGCGGATCTCGTCGATTGCCTTGCCCACGTCGGTCACGACCTTGGGCTTGAGCGAGTCGATCTTGGCCTGCTGCGAAGGCTCACACGGACCCGTCCTGGTCGTGTAGGCCTGGAGGCAGGCGGCGATGATGCTCGCGAAGCCCAGGTCGTTGCCCCCGATCGAAAGCATGACCAGCTTCACGTTCTTGGCTTGGGCGACGGGCAGCAGCTTGTCGGCCTGGGGCGGCTCGCCGTTCTGGCCCACGCCGCCCTGCGAGGCCCGGAAGATGTTCTTGGTCTGGCCGCCCGAGCACGACAGGTCGATGCGCTCGGCCACCGGAAGGCTGGCGCTCTTGATCTCGGCGACGTCGGAGCGGTGGCAGCCGCCTTCCTCGGTGCCGGGCTCGTACACCCTCGTCTTGTCGACCTGACAGGTGGGCCCGGCCGGCTGGCAGGCGCGATCGGTGCCGTCCTTGTCGCCGGTCGGCGTCAGCGAGTTGCCGTTCCAGCGCCCCGCCTCGCCGGAGATGTAGGAGTCCCCCAGCGAGACGGCCGCGGTAGTGGGCGAGGAGGGCCCCGCCCAGGCGGCGGGAACGAGCACCAGCATGAGGGTCAACGCCACAAGGGGGGCTGTGAAGCGCACGTGAAGGACGGTACTCGCGCTTGCGCCCCGGGGCGCCGGTAGCGCCCCGGGGCGCGGATAGCCGCCCCGGGGCCCTGTGTGGCCGGCCCTACTGGGGGGCCTTGCGACCGAGGTACTTGAAGAACGTGAAGTACGCCGGCCGGGGCTTGCCGTTCGCCGAGATCAGGGCGGAGTCGAACGCCTTGCTCGTCGGTGCGGCTCGCCAGTGGTAGATGTACATCGACTTGATCCGCCGCGACACACGCGGGTACGTGGTCATCGTGTACTTCATCGCCCTGTTCTGACGCGACAGCGACGGCCTGTAGAAGCGACCGAACACGTTGATCGGACCGACCTCGGTCACGTATACCGAGCCCCTCTTGGTGTCCTTGAGGAATTGGCGCGTGTACCTGGTCTGGAACTTGTTTACGTCCGGGTAGGCGATCAGGCCCCACTTGTGGGCGCCGCCGCCGATCGTCTTCTTGAACGTCTTCAGCCACTTCGCGTCGAACTTGCTGCCGTTGGCCCGGAAGTCGCCGGTCAGCACGGTGCACTTGCCTCTGCACTCCTTGCGGAGCATCAGGTAGAACTGGCCGGTCCGCTTGGGGTTGCGCCCGGTCGGCTGGGCCAGCGGGTAGTTCTGCTCGTTCCAGGTGGAGAACTTCTTGATCCACGGGTACCGCTTGCGGAAGCGACGGAAGTCCGATCGGAAGCCGCTCACCGTCGGTAGGCGCTTGGCGGCGCACCTCGCGCTGCACGAGGAGGTGCGGTAGAAGGACACCAGCACGTCGATCTTCTGGGCACGGGCCTGCCGCAAGAACGCGTCCTGGCGGGCAAGCAGCTTGCCACCCTTGCGGACCTGGTCGTAGGAGACGGCGGTGCGCAGGCGCTTGAGCCCTGACTTCTGGAATCGGGGATCGGACAGGGTCGAGAGATCCTGGTCGGCCAGGCCGAAGGCCGGCTTGGCCTGGGCGCTGCCGGCTACCGGACCGGCCAGCCCGAGAGCGCAAATAAAGGCCGCGAGGGCCACGACGAGGGGGATTGCGAGTCTCTTGATCATTTGGAGAAGAACACTACTTCGAGGTCAGGGTTGCGCGGTCAGAGAGACGCTGCGTGGCTTCCCGATACAGTCCGGGCAAGACAACAGGGGGGCTCGCGGGCAAGCGGGCTGAGATCGCGCCTCTGGCCTGCGGGCCTCCTGGCGCCGACCCTTCGAACCTGTGGGGTAATGCCCGCGGAGGGAGCGTATGGCGACGGTTCAAGCGGCTGCGGCGACGGGGCCTTCCTCTCCAACTGAAGGGCCGAGCGTCGAGGTGCGCGGCCTGCGGCGCTCTTTCGGAAAACGAACCGCGCTCGAAGACCTGGATCTGCGCGTGGGGCAAGGCGAAGTGCTCGGCGTGGTGGGCGCCTCGGGCTGCGGCAAGTCCACCCTGCTCGAGCTGGTGGCCGGGCTGCAGGCGCCCGACGCGGGGTCGGTGGCCGTGCAGGGGGCGACCGAGCCCCGCGACCGCCGCGCGACCTGCGCCTACATGCCCCAGCGCGACCTGCTGCTGCCCTGGCGCGACGCCGCGGGCAACGCGGCGCTGGCGCTGGAGTGCCAGGGCGCCTCACGCGCCGAGGCCCGCCGGCGTGCCCTGCCCCTGTTCGAGCGCTTTGGCCTGGCCGACTTCGAGCAGGCCCGGCCCGCCCAGCTCTCGGGCGGGATGCGCCAGCGAGTCGCGTTCATGCGCACCCTGCTGCCCGGGCGCCCCGTGCTGCTGCTCGACGAGCCGTTCGCCTCCCTCGACGCCATCACCCGCGCCGAGATGCAGCAGTGGCTGGCCGACACCCTGGCGGCCGAGCCGCGGACCGTGGTGCTGGTCACCCACGACGTGGAGGAGGCGCTGTTCCTCGCCGACCGGGTCGCTGTGCTGAGTCCCCGGCCGGGCCGCGTGGTTGCCGACCTCGACGTGCCCCTCCCCCGCCCGCGCGACCGCCGCGCCGCGGTGACCGACCCTGTCCTGGCCCGGCTGCGCGAGCGGGCCCTGGAGGCGCTTGCATGAGGCGCATCATGCTGGCCCTGGCCCTGCTGGCGGCCTTCGTGGGGGTGTGGGCCTGGGTGAGCTCGTGGGGCTCGGTCGACGACCTGACGCTCGCCTCGCCGCGCCAGACGCTCGACGCCCTTGAGTCCAACCGCTCCCTGCTGCTCGCCAACGCCTGGGTGACCCTCTACGAGGTGCTGCTGGGTCTCGGGATCGCGATCCTCGCCGGCTCGGCCTTTGCCCTGGCCATGCACCTCAGCCGTCCGCTGCGCGACGCCGCCTACCCGCTGCTCGTGGCCTCCCAGGCCGTTCCAATCGTGGTGCTGGCGCCGATCTTCGTGCTGGCCTTCGACTACGGGGTTGGACCCAAGCTGGCGATCGTCTCCCTGATCTGCTTCTTCCCCATCACCGTGAACGTGCTCGACGGGCTGCGCTCGGTCGACTCCGAGCAACTCAAGCTGATGCGCTCCTTCGGCGCCTCGCGGCTGCGGACGCTTCGCAGCGTGGAGCTTCCCGCCGCCCTGCCCAGCTTCTTCAGCGGGCTGCGCGTGGCCGCCACCGTCTCGGTGATCGGCGCCGTGTTCGGTGAGTGGGCCGGCGCCGACCGCGGACTCGGCCGTCTGGTGCTGATGGACAACAACCAGCTGGCCACCCCCCGCGCCTACGCCGGCATCGTCCTGCTCACGCTGATGGCCGTCGCCCTCTTTGCCCTGGCCGGACTGGCCGAGCGCATCGCCTGTCCCTGGAACCGACCCCCGGAAAGGACCTCATGAATGATGCCTCCGACCGGACGGGCATCGGTGCCCGCCGGGATGCCTCCGACCGGACGGGCATCCGTGCCCGCCGGGATGCCTCCGACCGGACAGGCGTCCATGCCCGCCGGGATGCCTCCGACCGGACAGGCGTCCATGCCCGCCCGGTAGCGCTGCTGCCCCCTGTCCTTGGCGTCCTGGCTGTTGTCCTCGCGTTGGCCGCCTGCGGCGAGAAGAAGGACGAGCTCGGCCCGTCGGGGACAAAGAAGATGAGCCTGATGCTCGACTACTTGCCAAACGCCGACCACGCCGGCATCTACGCCGCGCAGGCGGGAGGGCAGTTCAAGGACGCCGGCCTGGACGTGAAGATCCGCCAGCCGCCCGACCCCGCCGCGCCGATCAAGCAGGTCGCCGCCGGGCGCGTGGATCTGGCCATCTCCTACGAGCCCGAGGTGCTGCGGGCGCGCGACAAGAGACTGAAGGTGGTGGCCGTCGGGGCGATCGTGCGCAAGCCGCTGACCTCGATCATCTCACTCCCCAAGGGCAAGGTCCGCTCGCCCAGGGACCTGAAGGGCAAGACGGTGGGCACGGCCGGGATCGACTACCAGGACGCCTACCTGCAGACGATCCTCGAGCAGGCGGGCGTGAACCCCTCGGCCGTCAAGAAGCGGAACCTCGGCTTCGGCCTCGTCCCCGGTCTGGTGAGCGGCAAGGTGGACGCCGTGCTGGGCGGGTTCTGGAACGTCGAGGGGATCGAGCTGGCCCAGAAGAAGCGCAAGCCGCGGATCATCCGCGTGGACCGCGCCGGCGTCCCGACCTACGACGAGCTGGTGCTCGTGGCCAACCAGGATGCGCTGGAGCGCGACGGCAAGCGCATAAGGGCCTTCGTGGGTGCCGTCGCCCGGGCGACCAAGGCCCTCGAGCGCAATCCCCGGGAGGGGATCAAGGGGTTGCTCCAAGCCAATCCGGACCTGAACCCGAAGCTCCAGCGAGCCTCGGTCCGGGCCACCCTCCCCCTCTTCCTGCCGAAGGCGGGCAAGCCCTTCGGCTACCAGGACCCGGCCGAGTGGAAGGCCTTCGCCGGCTGGATGCGCGACAACCGGCTCGTCAAGGACATCCCCGGCGCCCGGGGCGCGTTTGACAACCGCTTCCTGCCCGGAGGTGGGCTGTAGGGCCCGACGCCCCAGGCGCTACTTCTCGTCGAGGTCCAGCGACAGGCTGTTGATGCAGTAACGCTGTCCCGTCGGCGCCGGTCCGTCGTCGAAGACGTGCCCGAGGTGGGAGCCGCAGTTTCGGCACACGGCCTCGGTGCGCTTCATGAACAGGCTCCCATCCTCGCGCAGCTCCACGGCCTCGGCCACGGCGGGCTCGTAGAAGCTCGGCCAGCCCGTACCGGAGTCGAACTTGGCGTCCGAGGAGAACAGGTCGGCGCCGCAGGCGCCGCACTTGTACATGCCCGACTCCTTGGAGTGGGTGTAGGCGCCGGTGAAAGGCGGCTCGGTGCCCGCCTCGCGCAGCACGTGGTAGCGCTCGGGATCGAGCTCGGTGCGCCACTGCTCGTCGGTCTTCTCCAACTTGGTCTCGTCCATGCCCTCAATGGTAGGCGGCGTGTCTTACGGCCCGCTGACGTGGCGTCACGCCGGGCGCGGGACCGAAGGCGCCGCCGGCCATCGCGTGGGCCAGCGCGGTGCCGGCCAGCCCCGCGTAGGGGGCGAAGGGGGCGAAGTACTCGCGCACCTCTTCTTCGGTGGCCCGCCGTCCCAGGCCCGCGAGCAGCCCGACCAGCTTGATGTAGGCCAGGTCCCCGTTGGGAAGCAGGTCGTCGCGCCCCTGGCCGTGGAGGGCCAGGTACTCCACGGTCCAGGAGCCGACCCCCCGGATCCCCCGCAACCGCCGCCAGTCGCGCTCGTGGCGCGAGGGGTCGTGGAGGTCCACCCGGCCGCGGGCCACCTCCCGGGCGGCCTTTACCAGCGTCACGGCCCGCGAGGGCGAGAGCCCGCAGGCCTCGACCTCGGCCGGCGCCATCCCGGCCACGACCGCCGCGCCGGGCACGTCGGCGAGCTCGCCACACGGGCTGCGCAGTCCGTGGCGAAACACCAGCCGGCGCTGGATCTCGGCCGCGCGGCCGGACTCGATCAGCTGCTCGCACACGGCCCAGGCGAGCGCCTCGAAGGGCTCGGGGCGCCGCCGCGGACGCAGCCACGGCTTGCGGCGCAGCACGGGACCCAGCAGCTCGTGACGCCAGAAGCGGCGGTGGAAGGGGCCGAGGTCGTGATCGACCCCCACCGCGAAGCGCATCCGCTCCACCGCCCAGGCGGCGCTGGCGCGGTGCGCGGCCACGGCGCGGAAGCGAACCGCGCCGCCGCACGGCCAGGCGCGGACCTCCACCGGCTCCTCGTCCACGCCGATGACCCGGCGCAACACACGGTCGCGCCGGCGCAGCACGCCGTCGCGCCCTCCACCCGGCATGCGAAACGGGCCGGCGGGAACGACATCGACCTCCACGACCTGCGGCGCGGGCGCCCTGTCGGGCTTTGGCACCGCTATCGCTTGAGCAGGTGGACGTCGACCAGGAACGACTTCGTGCTCTGCACCTCCACCCCGCGCCGGCGCGAGAGCTTCCGGGCACGGCGGGCCGCGAGGGCCCGGCCCGTCCGGGGACGGCGGAGCACGTTGATCATGATGAAGGCGGCCACTCCGAGCACGAATCCGCCGGTGGCGGCGGCGACCGTGGCGGGCACCGACGCGGGGCCGCGGACATCGACGGCGCCGCTTGCCTGCCGGTCGAGGGGCACCGGCAGGCGCCGGACCTCGGCGATGGGCTCCCCGGCGGGAACGATCTCCCCGGAGAGGGCGCCGTCGTCGCTGTCGGCGGGCTCTGGCACGCCGAAGGAGTGTAGCCCCCGGGCGGACGCCAAGCCACGGTCGGCGGTCCCTTCAGCCGGCACGACGCCGACCGGAGCCGTCGGCCTCAGAGCGGATGCTCGTAGATCCGGTACCTCTTCGCGATCCGGCCGCCCATGCCCTCCATGCCGCGGTTCATGGCGTCGTTGGTCTCCAGGATCCAGCCCATCTCCCCCCATTTCTGGGGCGTCACCGCGGCCATGTCGAAGTGCTCGAGGTACAGCCCGGCCGCCACTCCCGTGTGCTGGTACTCCGGCTTGACACCGAGGAACCCCACCCGGACGCGGTCCATGACCTTGCGCCGGCGAAGGAAGTGGAACCAGCCAAAGGGCAGGACCCTGCCGTTCATCTTCTTCAGCGCCTGGTTGATGTCCGGCACGGTGATCGCCACCCCGACGCTCTCGCCCGTGTCGGTGCGCTCGGCGATCATGAACCAGTTGCGGTCGTACACCAGCTGCAGCTCCTGGCCGTAGTGCTTGAGGTCCTCCTCCGAGTAGGGCACGAAGCCCCAGTTTTCCTTCCAGGCCTCGTTGTAGGTCTCGCCGAACAGCTCCATCTCGCGGCCCAGCCGGCGCCGGGACATCTTGCGGATGCGGATCCCGTGGTCGGGCTCGAGCCGGTCGGCCATCTCCACCAGGGCGGGGACGATCCTGGAGCGGTCGGTTATGTGGAGCTCCCACATATACAGGTCGACCGCCTTGGTCAGGCCCACCTCCTCGCAGCGGCGCTGGTAGTAGGGCGGGTGCCAGGGCTGCTTGATGAACGGCTCGCGATCGTGCCCCTCGATCAGCACGCCGCACTCGTCGTTCATCGAGAAGTCCATCGGGCCGACCATCCGATCGCGCCCGCGCTCGGCCAGCCAGCCGGCCGCGGCCTCGACCAGGGCCTTCGCGACGTCGGTGTCGTCCTCCAGCTCCAGGAGCCCGAACTGACCCCAGGCGTTGCCCTGGTGCTCGTTGAATGCGTGATCGATCTGGGCGCTGATGCGCCCCACGACGGCCGTCCCGCGCCGAGCCAGGAAGAGCTGGGCCTCGGCGTGCTTGAAGTAGGCGTTCACGCGGGGGCTTAGAAAGGCCCGGCGCTCCAGCCGCAGCGGGGGAACCCAGTACCCGCTTGTAGCATGGAGCCGGTAGGGGAGCTCGATGAAGGCCCGGCGATCGCGCTCGGTGCGCACCGGGGAGACCTCGACCGACACGCCGCGAGACCCTATTCCATGGCGACGAAGACCGACCTATTCGAGAAGGCCCGCTCGCACGAGCGGCTGGAGCAGCTCAGCGCCGCCCGCGAGCACGACGTGCTTCCCTACTTCCGCGAGGTGGAGGGCGAGCCCGGCCCGGTGGTGGTGATGGAGGGGAGCGAGCGGATCACGCTGGGGTCGAACAACTACCTCGGCCTTACCACGCACCCCCTGGTCAAGCAGGGGGCCCGTGACGCGCTGGAGCGTTACGGCACCGGCCTCACCGGCTCGCGCCTGCTCAACGGCACCACGCCGCTGCACCTGGAGCTGGAGGCGGAGCTCGCGGAGTGGACCCAGGACGAGGACGCGCTGGTCTTCACCACCGGCTACCAGGCCAACGTGGGCTGCGTGGCCACGCTGCTCTCTCCCGAGGACACGGTGATCGTGGACTCGGGCGACCACGCCTCGATCCTGGATGCGGCGATGATGTCGCGGGCCCGCATCCGCCCCTTCCGCCACAACAGGCTGGACAAGCTGGAGAAGATGCTGGACCGGGCGGAGGCCGATGGCGGCGGGGTGCTCGTGGTGGTCGACGGCGTCTTCTCCATGGAGGGCGACCTGGCGCCGCTGCCCGAGATCGTCGAGCTCTGCCGCCGCCACGGCGCGCGGCTCATGGTGGACGAGGCCCACGGCGTCGGGGTGCTCGGGGCGGGGGGCACCGGTGCCTGCGAGGCCTTCGGCGTGGCCGAGGAGGTGGATCTGCGGATGGGCACCTTCTCCAAGTCGCTGGCCTCGTGCGGCGGCTTCATCTCGGGGCCCTCCGAGGTGATCGACTTCCTGCGGGTCCAGTCCCGGGCCTTCCTGTTCACCGCCTCGGCCGTGCCCGCCGCGGTCGGGGCGACCCTGGCCGCCCTGCGGGTGATCCGCTCCGGCGAGGGTCGCGAGCTGATCGCCCGGGTGCTGGAGAATGCGCGCTACCTGCAGCGGGGCCTGGACGAGCTGGGCTTCGAGGTGGTCTCTCCCACCCCAATGCCCGATGGATCGGACCTGCTCACCCCGATCGTGCCGGTCACGATCGGAGACGACTGGCGCGCGGTCATGTTCTGGAAGGCCCTCTACGACGAGGGGGTCTACGCGAATGTGGCTCTGTACCCGGCCGTGCCCAGGGGAGGGGCGCTGCTGCGAACGAGCGTGATGGCCACCCACCGCCAGGAGCATCTCGACAGGGCGCTCGGGGCGTTCGCGCGAGTCCGCGAGCGGCTGGCCGGCGTGGGCTTCGAGCCGGCGCCGGCCGTCTCGTAATCGGCAGCTTCGGGGATTTGGGAAAAGCCCGCTCTTAGCGAGCCGGCACCCGGTTCCCTGTTGACGGCCGACCGACGCTTGGATTTATTGGGCGGTGGCCCCGGCGGCTGGGATCTCGGACCTAGGGACGGGATCGAGTGGCCACCGGCCTACTGGAACTGCTCGAAGGTCGGATCTGCACAGGGTGCAGGAGGGATTGCGTATGGGCGAAACCGCCACGCTGGACGCTGGGCAACAGCATCTGAGGGCTCTGGAGCGCGCCAACCGCGTGCGGCTGGCGCGCGCGGAGATGAAGCGCGCGATCGCCAGGGGCGAACTGGGCGCTACCGAGGTGGTGCTGGGCTGTCCCTGGCAGGCCCATTCCATGTCGATCAGCGACCTGCTGATGAGCCAGAAGCGCTGGGGGCGGGCACGGTGCCGCCGGCTGCTGACCTCGATCGGTGTGCCCGAGAACAAGCCGATCGGGACGCTCACCGAGCGCCAGCGCGCCGCGCTGGCCGATGTGTTGCGCACCAAGTGCTCGGATGCCCCGGCGGCGCCACGGGTGCTGAGTGCCGTCTGACCGACCGGCGAAGGCCGGGCGCGCGAGCGCCCGGCCGCCCGGTCAACCCTGCGTGATACCGGGCCCCGCAGTCGCCAGCTCCACGATGTGCCCGTCGGGATCGCGCACGTAGAGGGACTTGAAGTAGGTGCGGTCCATCACCTCGGTGCTGGAGACTCCCTGGGCGGACAGGTAGTCGCGCCAGGCGTGCAGCTCCTCCTCGCTCTCGACCGCGAGCGCGAAGTGGTGGGTCGATCCGACGCCCACCTTGCCCGCCTCCAGCTGCGGATACTCGAGACAGGTGAGCAGGGTGCCGGGCCGGCCCTCCTCGTCACCGAAGAAGAGGTGGCGGGCGGCATGGTCGTCGTCGTTGACGGTCTGCTTGACCATGCTCATCCCGAGCACGTTGCGGTAGAAGGTCGTCGAGGCCTCGAGGCTCGAGCAGAGCACGGTGATGTGGTGCAACCCGGCGATCCGCAGGCGCCGCTGTGCTCCTTCGCTGGGGTCGGTCATGGCGTGCACCCTAGATGGTCGACCCCATGCCTCACCGGAAGCTCAGCCCGCCCGAGCGCCGGCGAAAGAGCTGTCGGAGGCCGAGCACGGCGCCGACGAAGGCCAAGGCGCCGGCGACCAACAGGAAGCCGAGGGTCTGTATGCCGGCCCCGAGGCCGAGACCGACCATGACGAGGATGGCGAACACGCCCGAGAGCAGCACGGTGTGCGAGCGAAAACCGGTTATGTGCTCCCGAGCGGCCAGCTCCAGGCCGGCCAGCGAAGCGATCGCCAATCCCGCGGCCAGCCGCTCGTTGCCATCGCGCCCTCCGCTGGACAGCAGCCCCCACACCATCAGCACTATCCCGGCCAGCGTGACCAGCTCGGTGAGCGGGAAGGGCGCCCAGACGGGAGGGGGCCGATCCTGGGGCGCCACACGCCCAGGGCGCGGCTTGGGCTTGGCCGACTGCTCGCCGCGGCGCTGTGCTTCGGTCCGGCGACGCCGCGCGGCGTCGCGCTGAGCGCGAGTGGTCTGCGCAGCGCTCTGCCCCTCTGCGCCGCTGCTCACGCGCTTGCGGCTTCTCCTGCCCATCGGAGCGGCTGTCTAGGAGAGGCTCATGGCCGTAAGCCGCGACCTACGGTGAATCGCGGGGCGGGTCGTGGCCGGCGGCCACGACCCGGGGCTAAGGGACAACCGCTCGAGATCTTGACCCGCCACCAGTTCATGAGGTAGCCCAACACGCCCCACCGCGGCGTCACGTGCCAGTGCTTGCAGCCCGGCTCGCCGATGTCCTCGTTGCTGACCCGAACCCACCTGTGCTTCTCCGGCTCGAGCAGCATCTCCTCGATCCGGCGGCGACTCTGCTCTTCGACGTAGGTGCGATCGCTCAGCGAGCGGCGGGCGTCCTGGGCCCGGCGAGACAGGTCGTCGCGCAGGCCCTCGAGCTCGCCCAGGGTCAGGATCCGCGGACCGCCCCGGGCGGGCACCGAGAGCTCGAAGCCCTGGCGCGGCCAGGTGGAGATGAACAGCGACGACAGCTCGTGCTCGAGGCGCTCGACCTGGTCGAGCAGCGTTCGGCGCGCAGCCCGCTCGTCGGTGACCGTCGCCGGTGGGAGCGGGGAAAGCACGGACGAACCGTCCGAAGGCTGCGGCTGGACCCCGATGCTTGGCTCTAGGACGTCAGGCAAGGCTCCCCTTCCTTGAACGGCAAGGTCTCACCCTACCAGCGGCTGCGGGGCGCCGTCAGCCCTCTGGTGGCGCCGATCAGTCCTCGGTGAGCAAGGTCTCGGCCACCGTCCAGAGCGCCTCCTCGACGCTGATGGCGGGCACGTTTCGGGCCCGGATCGCGGCCAGCACCGTCGCGCGCGTCGCTCGGGTCACGCCCCGCTCCTCGGCCACCTCGCCGTCGAGCGTGGCCAGCGGGCGATCCTCGTCGGCGATCACGATCTGGCGCGGCCCGAGCGCCCGGCCCGTGCCCCCCAGCTGCTCTCCGGTCCTGGTCAGGCGCAGGCCCAGCGCGGTGCCCACGAGCCCGGTGTCAAAGGCCACCACTCCAACGCCCGTCTCGAGGGTGGCGATGGTCAAGGCGTCGTCGAGCAGGTTCTGGCTGGGGATGCCGCCCGCACGCAGGCGCTCGACGGCGATCCTCTCCGCGGGCGGCCGGTTGACGTCGGGGTCCAGGCCCACCTGGCGCCAGAGCACGCGGTAGGCCCAGGGCACCGGATCCTGGCGCATGTGCACCACGTG
>JAABUR0100005517.1_pt1 | contig 16113 bp, 15 predicted proteins | sample 5560091 | NCBI WGS metagenome assembly JAABUR01 (sample SAMN10711879, study PRJNA513375) | rock metagenome | isolation source: Antarctica rocks | place: Antarctica: Victoria Land, University Valley sud
TCGTTCCCCGTCGGGGTCCGCCGGGGCTGGCGGGGGCCGTGCCCGGGGCAGCCGGTCCGGTTGCGGGAGCGGCGGGCGCGCCGCCGGTGAGCCTCACCACGGCGACGGTCGAACAGCTCGACCAACTCGACGGGATAGGACCCACGCTGGCCCAGCGGATCATCGAGTTCCGTGACCAGAACGGTGGGTTTCGCTCTCTCGGCCAGCTCCAAGAGGTGGAGGGGATCGGCGAGAAGCGCTTCGCGTCGCTGCAGGAGGCGGTGAGGCCGTGACGCGCCCGCCGTGAGCCTGCCGGCCACCGCCCGCCGGAGGACCGGACGGCGCGCGCCGCGACCTACCTGCGCGAGCTGGCCGGCGCTCACCCCCGCCATCTCGTTCTCGCGGCGGCGGCCGCGGGCCTCGCGCTCGCCGGGGCGCCAGCGGCCACCCGCCTCGCGATCGCGGGGGCGCTCACCGTTGGGCTGGCGCTGCTCACGGCTCCACGCGCGGCCGTCATCGCCGCCGCCGCGCTGCTGGCGGGCGGGCTGGCGGGGCACGAGCGGGTCGTGGCGATCGACCGCCCCGGGACAGGGCTCGAGCCCGGCGATCGGGTGGAGGGCAGCGCCTATCTCGTAGGCGCGCCCCGGGCAGGTCCCTTCGGCTCGAGCGCCGAGGCCCGGATGGCTTCGGGCTCCGCGCTCGGTGCCAGGCTGCTCGTGCGCTTTCCCCGTGACGCCCGGGTGCCGGCCGCGACCGGTGTCGGCTCGGAGGTCGAGCTCGCCGGAAGCGTCCGAGCGCCCGAGCCTGCGACCGGGGGAGAGTTCGACCTGGCCGCCTACCTTCGCCGCCGCGGCCTGGCCGGCGAGCTGGACGCCGAACGGATCGAGGTCACCGGAGAACGCCGAGGCGGAGTCTCCGGGGCCATCGACACCCTGCGCAGGCGCGCGGAGCTCGGCATCGCGAGCGGCCTCACGCCCGGCTCAGGGGCTCTCGCCCGGGGGATGGTCCTCGGCCAGGACGAGGACATCGATCCGGCGGTCAGGGACGACTTCCGTGCCTCGGGGCTCGCCCACGTTCTCGCGGTCAGCGGGCAGAACGTGATGCTGCTGGGCGCCCTGGCATTCCCTCTCCTCGCCGCTTTGGGGCTGCCGTGGGGGGCGCGGATCGCGATCACGGTCGGGTTGATCGGGCTATACGTCCCGCTGGCCGGCGCCGGGCCGTCGCTGCAGCGGGCCGGTGTGGCCGGAGCGGCGTCGCTCGTGGCTCTTGCGGCGTCGAGGCCCTCATCCCGGTGGTACGCGCTGCTGCTCGCCGCGTGCGTGACGCTCGCTCTCAACCCCCGCGCCTGCGAGGACCCCGGCTGGCAGCTGTCCTTCGCCGCCGTCGTAGGAATCCTCGTCCTGGCGCCTGGAGTGCGCTCGCTGCTCAGCGGCCTCCCCCGGCTGCTGGCCGAGGGCGTGGCGGTCACCGTGGCCGCCACGCTGGCCACCGCTCCGCTGCTTGCCCACCACTTCGAGGCGTTGTCGCTCGCCGCGCTGCCGGCGAACGTGATCGCTCTCCCGCTGATCGCGCCGATCATGTGGCTGGGCATGCTGCGGGCCGCGCTCGGGCAGCTGTCGGTGCTCGGGTGGCCGGCGGATGGAGTCGCCGACGTGGTCAACTCCGCTCTGGGGGTCGGGCTCGAGCCGCTCACCCGAGCGCTGTCGGCGCTGGCATCCTCCTTCGCGGACCTGCCCGGAAGCCAGGTTGCGCTCGAGCTGCCCTCCCGTGTGGGAGTAGTGGCGGCTTATGGGGCGCTGGGCGCGGCGGCGGCCGGCGCCGCGCGCCTCGCGGCTCGCACGGAGACCGCCCGCGCGCCGATCGCGGCGGCGTGGCGCCGGCTCCCGAGCGCCCGGCGAGCCGCCGCCGTACTCGGCCTCTTCGCGGCCTGTGCGCTGCTCTTCGCACGCGCCACGGCTCCTCCCGGCACGCCCGGTGCGCTCACCGTCTCCTTCCTGGACGTGGGTCAGGGCGACGCCACGCTGATCCAGCACCCCGACGGCAGCGCCGTTCTCTTCGACGGCGGTCCACCCGAGGGCAGGGTCGCGCGGCTGCTGCGCGAGGCCGGGGTGCGAAGGCTCTCCGCGGTGGTCATGACCCACGCCTCCCGAGACCACCAGGGAGGCCTGGCCGAGGTGATCGACCGCTTCCCGGTGGATCTGCTCGTGGACGGCGGCGACGGCACCCTCGACCGCGACTTCCGCTCGACCGTGCAGGCCGCCCGCGATCGCGGAGTGCGTCGCGTGGAGGCGATCGCCCCGATGACGCTCCGGGTCGGTAGCTTGGACATTCGGATCCTCGCGCCCACGGCGCGCCCGCCCGGTCCGCCCCCGGAGGATCCCAACCAGCGCGCGGTGGTCGCGATCGTCAGCGCCGGCGGCTTCGATCTGCTCCTCTCAGCCGATGCCGAAAGTCCGTCGCTGGCGCCGCTCACCCTGCCGGACGTGGATGCGATGAAGGTTCCCCACCACGGCAGCAGCGATCCCGGGCTGGGCGAGCTCCTCGATCGCCTCCGCCCCGAGGTGGCGGCCATCGAGGTCGGCAGCGAGAACACCTACGGGCACCCCGCACCGTCGACTTTGGCGGCGCTCGACGACGCGGGCGTGGCCACCTTTCGCACCGACCGGGACGGCACCGTGACCCTGACCGTCAAAGACGGCCGGATGAGCGTCCGACCCGACCGCGGAGGCTGAGGCAGGAGCGCCAACCCTCCAGGGGCTTCACCCGGCGACGGGCACGACGTCGACCTCGCCTTTGCGCGCCGCCGCAGCCTGCTCACGGCTGTCCTTCGAGGAGATCAGCACGGCGGCCAGCACCGCTCCGAGGACGGCGAACGCCGCGCACACCAAAAAGGCGTCCTGGAAGCCCTCGGTCAGAGCCACCGCCCGGTTGCGCTCACCGCCCGCGAAGGCGTCGCGGGTAGCGGAGTTGGCGACCGTCGCGACGATTGCGAGACCCAGTGCACCGCCCACCTGCTGGGTGGTGTTGAGCATCCCCGACGCCAGGCCTGCCTCACCCGGCTCGGTGCCTGTGACCGCCGCGATCGTGACGGGCACGAACGCGAATCCGAGCCCGAGGGCGGCGAGCATCGAGGGAAACAGCACGTCGCCGAGGTAGGTGCCGTCCGGCGACACCTGGGAGAACCAGAGCAGCGCGGCCGCGATGAAGGTCATCCCCATGATCAGGCTCGGCTTGAAACCGATCCTTGTCACCAGCTGCGAGGCCCCACCCGCGCTCACCACGATCAGCAGGGCAAGCGGCAGGTACGCAACGCCGGCTTTCAGAGGCTCATAGCCCAGCACCTGCTGGAGGTAGAGCGATATGAAGAAGAACATCGAGAACAGGGACATGCCCACGAGCAGCCCGACGATGTTGGCGCCGCGCAGGGTGCGCAGGCGGAAGATCGAGAAGGGCATCAGCGGGTGCTTCGTGCGCGACTCGATCGCGATGAAGGACACCAGCAGGACGACTGCGCCCGCCAGGATCCCAACGGTCTCGCCGGAGCCCCATCCCGCCTTCTCGGCGTTCACCAGGCCGTATACCAGCAGCGCCAGACCGGCTGTGACCGACACGGCGCCGGGGATGTCGAAGGCGCTCTCGCGTTCATCGCGGCTCTCGACCAGCAGGCGGGGCGCCAGGAACGCGGCGACCAAGGTGATCGGCGTGTTCACCAGGAGCACCCACTCCCAGCCCAGGTACTCGGTGAGCACGCCGCCAAGCAGCACGCCTGCGGCCCCGCCGGCCCCCGCCACGGCGCCCCAGACGCCCAGCGCCCGGTTACGCTCGGCGCCCTCGGCGAAGGTCGTGGTCACGATCGAGAGGGCCGCCGGGGAGATCAGCGCGGCACCCAGGCCCTGGACGGCGCGGGCAGCGATCAGCCAGATGTCGCTTTGCGCGAGCCCGCCACCAAGCGAGGCGATGCCGAAGAGGATCAGGCCGCTGATGAACATTCGCCGGCGTCCCAGCAGGTCCGCCATGCGGCCCCCCAGCAGCAGGAACCCGCCGAAGGTGAGCGTGTACGCGTTGACGACCCACGACAGGTTGTCCTGAGAGAAGTCGAGGGCCTCCCCAATGGAGGGCAGCGCAACGTTGACGATCGAGGCGTCGAGAATCACCACGAACTGCGTCATCGCCAGCAGCACTAGGGCGAGTCCCTTCGAGCGGACTTCGGTTGGTTCGGTCATTCGGTGGCTCCTTCGGACGGCGCGAGCGGTCTTGGATGTAAACGGAAGCACTATTCCGCTACTGCCCAACATACGGAATCCCCCTTCCGTTTGTCAACCCCGCCCGTTACGATGGCGTGATGGAGGTCTCGACCGCGTCCCTCGATCGTCCACTGCGCGCTGACGCGCGCCGCAACCGGGAACGCATCCTCACGGCCGCGAAGACGGCGTTCGCCGAGGCGGGCGTGAATGCTCAGATGGAGGACGTGGCGCGACGGGCCGGCGTGGGGGTGGGCACCGTGTACCGCCACTTCCCCACCAAGGAGGCGCTGATCGGCGAGCTCCTCGCTCAGAAGTTCCGGCTGCTGCTCGAGGGCGCCCGGGAAGCGCTGGATATAGAGGATCCCTGGGAGGCCTTCGCCGGAACGCTGCGGCGCAACGCAGAGCTGATGGCCGCGGACGCGGCCGTCCAGGACGCGCTCATGCGAGCGGAGGCCGACTGGAGCTACGCCGAGGAGGCACGCGAGGAGCTGAAGGCCACCTTCGCGGTCGTCATCGACCGCGCCAAGGCCGCTGGTGTGATCCGCGACGACTTCACGATCGACGACGTTCCCATGTTGATGTGCGGGCTATGCAGCACGATGGCGGCGGGCCCTCCCGCCGAAACCTTTGACTGGCGCCGCCACCTCGAGCTGATGCTCGACGGCATACGCGCTCGCTGATCGCCTGCGACCGTCCTCTCGCCCCCACGCGCAACGCTCCGCCCCGGTGCCTAGACTCGCCGGGTGGCCGACCTCAAGCCCGTCTACCTCGTCCACGGTGACGACGACGCGAAGATCGATCAGTGGCGCGGCCGGCTGCGCAGGCGCGCCGAGGCCGAGAACGGCCCGGGCGACCTCGAGCACTTCCACGCGACGAGCGCCACGCCCGACGAAGTGGTCGCCTCGGTCTCGGCGCTCACCTTTGCCACGGGCACGCGCTACATCCTCGCCGAGGAGGTCAACGCCTGGAAGGCGCCGGCCCTGGAACCCCTGCTCTCTGCGCTGACCGCGTTGCCGCCGGACACCGTGCTGGTGCTGATCGCGCGGGGCAAGCCCCCCGGCCCCCTCGCCAAGGCGGTGCAGGCCGCGGGCGGGGAAGTGAGAGAACACGCCGCGCCCAAGCCCTGGGAGCTGCCGAAATGGGTGATCGCGCGCGCGAAGGAGCACGGCCTGCAGATGGATCCCGAGGCGGCGCGCACCCTCGTCGCCGTGGCCGGTAGCGGCCAGCAGCGGCTGGTGCGCGAGATCGAGAAGATCGCGATTGCGCTCTACCCAGAGACAGCGGCGGGCGCGGACGATGTCGAGCTGCTCGCTGCGGGCGACGCGGCCCCCAAGGTCTATGACCTGGCCGACGCCGTGGTGGCCGGCGACCTGCGGCTCACCGTGACCCTGGCCGAGGAGCTGGCCGCCCAGGACGAGCGTCCCAGCCGCTTCGTCTACCCGATCGTCGGGCGTCTGCGCGAGGTCCACCGCGTGGTCGAGCTCCTCGACGCCGGGGTGGGTGAGAAGGATCTGGCGAAGGCCATGAGGACGCCTCCCTGGCGTATCAAGAAGGCGGTCGCGCTTGCCCGCAAGGCCGACCGCGAGACGCTGCGGCAGGCCCTCTGCCGGTTCGCGGATCTCGAGGTGCAGCTGCGTGGCGGCGGGACCCTCGACGAAGACACCGCAGTGAGCCTCGCCCTCGTGGGCGCCGCCGGCTGAGACGCCGGCGACGGGCGTCGCGCGGCGTGGTCTCCACGAGGTGGGTCAGAGTTGCGCCCGCAGGCGCATGGCGCGGGATTTCTTGCGCGCGGCGGTGTTCTTATGGATGGCGCCGCTGCGGGCGGCGCGGTCGATGCGCGAGCAGAGGGTCCGGTAGGTCTCCTCGGCCGCCGCGGCGTCCTTGGCCTCTATGGCCGACTCGAGGCGCCGGAAGGAAGTCCTCACCGAGGAGGTGTAGCGACGGTTCTCCAGCCGCTCGCGCTCCGTGCGGTGGATCCGCTTCTCTTGGGATGCGATGTTGGCCATGTGCGTGCGTAAAAAAGTCGCGCGGGCGCATGCCCTGCGCGACAGCGACGTAGTGTAGCGCGGCTGTGTCCGCTGAGCCCGACAAGGACGAGGCAGGAAAGCCGGGTCCTTCGCCTGACCATCCCCCGCGCGGCGGGCGCCTCGCGCGCAGCACGCTCTTCTTCTCGGCGGCCACCGGCCTCTCGCGTGTGCTCGGCCTCGTGCGTGAGGTGGTGGTGGCGAGCCTCTTCGGGGTCAGGGGCCCGATGTCGGCGTTCACGATCGCCTTCCAGGTGCCCAACCTGATCCGTGCGCTGGTCGCCGATTCGGCGCTGCAGGGCGCTTTCGTGCCGGTCTTCACCGAGCTGCTGGAGAAGGGCGAGCGCCGCGAGGCCTTCCGGGTGGCCTCCAGTCTCTTCTTCCTGATCGCCCTGGTCCTCGGTGCGGTCACGGCTGCGTTCATCCTGCTGGCGGATCCGATCATGTCGTTGTTCACCCCCGGGTTCGACGACGAGCCGCGGCTGCGGGACCTGACCGTGGTCCTCTCCCAGCTTCTGTTTCCGATCGTGGTCCTGCTGGCGCTGTCGGGTCTCGTGGTCGGGATGCTCAACTCCCTCGACCACTTCAGCGTGCCCGCGCTGGCGCCGGTGGCCTGGAACGTCGTGATCATCGGTGCCCTGGTGGGGCTCACACCGGCTTTCCCGGAGGAGGACCAGATCTACGCGTACGCGGTGGGGGTGCTGGCCGGGACCGTGATCCAGTTCCTGCTGCCCCTGCCCTGGCTGCGTGGGCGGGGGGGGAGCTTTCACTTCTCCCTGGACTGGCGCAACGAACACCTGCGAAGGGTGCTCCGGCTGATGTTGCCGGTCACGATCGCGCTGGGGATGATCAACCTCTCGCTGCTGATCAACTCGTTCTTCGGAACGCTCGTCCAGACCGAGGCGCCGGCCGCGATCGAAAAGGCGTTCCGGATCTACCAGCTGCCGCAGGGGATCTTCTCGATCTCGATCGCCACGATCCTGTTCCCCACGCTGTCCCGCTTCGCCGCGCGCGGGGCCACCGACGACCTGCGCCGGACGATGGCCAACGGGGTGCGCCAGATCTGCCTGCTGCTGATCCCGAGCGCGGTGCTGATGGCGGTGCTGGCCGAGCCGATCACCCGGCTGATCTACGAGCGCGGCGAGTTCGATCCCCAGGCCACCGACCTGGTGAAGACCGCCCTCGTGTGGTGGTCGATCTCGCTGCCGTTCCAGGGGGTCAGCCTGCTCTTCTCACGTACGTTCTTCAGCCTGCAGAAGCCCTGGGCCACCACCGCCCTCGCGGGCGTCAACCTGGTGGTGAACGCCCTGGTCGCCCTCGCGCTGTACGGGCCGTTCGGGATCGCCGGGATCGTGATCGGCACCGTGGCCGGCACGCTGGTGATGACGCTGGCCCAGGGGTGGCTGCTGCGCAGGGAGCTCGGAGGCGTGGAGGCTGGACGAGCCCTCGCGGCGGGAGTGCGCATGCTCGCCGCGTCCGGGCTCCTGGCCGTGGCGGCCTACGGCGCGTGGTACGGCCTGGAGGATCTGCTGGGGCGCACGCTCCCCGCGCAGGTTGTGTCGGTCGGCGTGGCGATCACGGTGGGGCTCGCGGTCTACGCCGGCGGGGTGTGGGCACTCGGTGTGCCCGAGGCGCGTCAGATCCGGGCGCTGCTGCCCGGCGGGCGGCGCTGAGTCCGAGGCCACGCCGGTGTCCGCCGGCTCGAATATCCCGCCGGATATGATACGGAGCATGGACGCCGGGACCACTCTCCGTGCCGTGCGGCGGCGCGCGGGGCTGACCCAGCGCGCTCTGGCCGCTCTTGCGGGTACGTCACAGGCCACCATCTCGGCCTACGAGAGTGGGGCCAAGCAGCCGTTCGTGACCACGTTCAGCCGGCTGCTCGCTGCCGCGGGATCGCGACTGACCGTCGAGCCGGCGGCGCGGCCTGTGATCCAGCCCTCCCCGGTGCAGCACGCCCACGCGGGACGCCGCCTGGTCGAGGTCCTGGCGCTGGCTGAGGCGCTCCCCGTGCGCCACGAGCCGGCCCTGCGCTTCCCGCGCCTCGGCCCGGCGGCGCGCGAGCCGGCGTGACGCTCGCCGAGCGGTTGGTCGCACTGCACCACTCGCTGGACCGCGCGCCGATTCCGCACGCCTTCGGCGGCGCCATCGCACTGGCCTACTGGACGCTCGATCCGCGCGGCACGAGCGACATCGACGTGAACTGCTTCGTCCCCGCCGAGCAGTCCGTGCGAGCGCTGGACGCGCTCCCGGACGGAGTCGCCCAGCCGGCCGGCACGGCCAAGACAATCGCTCGCGACGGGCAGGTCCGGCTGTGGTGGGACGAGACGCCGGTGGACCTCTTCTTCGACTGCATCCCGGTGCACGCCGACGCCGCCCGCCACCGGACGATGGTGCCCTTCTCGTCCATCCAGATTCCGGTCCTCGGCCCCGTCGAGCTGGCGGTCTTCAAGGCGATGTTCGACCGCACCCGGGACTGGGCGGACATCGAGGCGATGGTGGCGGCCCGCACTCTCGACATCGAGGCCGTCAGGGTGTCGCTGCGCACGATGCTCGAGGATGACGACCCGCGCTTCGCGCGGCTCGACGAGGCCGCCGACGACCCGCGCTTCGCGCGGCTCGACGAGGCCGCCCGCCGGGGTTCGTCGCTGGATCCGCCGGCTGGTCTGAGCTGATCGTGGGCAGCCCTCAGGTGCGCCCTGCGCCGCAGGCCGCGGGGATCAGCTCTTGCCGATCCCGCCGCGCGCCAGCTCCACGACCTCGGCCGGCGCCTTCGCGGGCGAGCCGGAGTCGAACGGAGGCTGCGGGTCGTACTCGATCCTCAGCTGGATCGCCTGGGCGGTCACCGGGCCGGCGATCAACTCAGCCAGCCGGAGGGCCATGTCGATGCCCGAGGACACGCCGGCCGCGGTGATCACCTTGCCGCGCTCGACCACCCGCTCGGAGGTGGGGCGGGCGCCCAGCGAGCGCAGGGACTCCATCGCCAGCCAGTGCGTTGTCGCATCGACGCCGTCGAGGATTCCGGCAGCGCCGAGCACGAGCGAGCCGGTGCACACCGAAGTCGTGTAGCGCGAGGTCTCGTGCACAGAACGCACCCAGGCCAGCAGACGCTCGTCGCCCAGCACGTCGCCCGTGCCGGGACCGCCGGGCACCACCAGCACCTCGGGCCGGGGGGCGTCCTCCCAGCGGCCCTCGGCCACCATCGTGAGCATCCGGTCGTCGTTGCGCACGGGTCCCGCTTCGGCTGCGAGGAAGCGCACCCGGGCGCCCGGCAGCGCGGAGAGAACCTGGTAGGGGCCCACCGCATCGAGGGCGGTGAAGCGGTCAAACAGCGGGATGGCGATCTCCATGCGTTCCTCGGTCGGCACGACGGCAGGGACCGCGATGATCGCCTTTCTCGGCCCTGCCCGCAACACCGTGCGCATTCGCCGCGGCCGGAGCTCGACGATGCTCGCCACCTGGTTGAGAAGATCGCCGCGCTGGGTGGCGCGCCGACGCTGGAGGTGGCTCCTCCGCGCTTCGTCGAGGATCCGCGCGAGGCGGTGGCCTGGCTGATCGAATCGGAGGCTGAGACGCTTCAACGCTTCAGGACGCAATCGAGCCCACCGGCCGCGAGGCCACCTCGGAGGCGATCGAGCACCGGCTCGAGCACATGATCATGCGCAAGCAGGAGCAGGTCGACCTGCTCCTGCGCGCCAGCCGCACCTAGTTCCGCCAGCCGCACCTGGTTCCTCAACAAGGGGCGCGCCTAACCTAAGGGGGCCCGTGGCCCTCCCCGCTCAGAACATCCGCAACTTCTCGATCATCGCCCACATCGACCACGGCAAGTCGACGCTCGCCGACCGCATCCTCGAGGCCACCGGCGCCGTCGACTCCCGCGAGCACCGGCCGCAGATGCTCGACTCGATGGACCTCGAGCGCGAGCGGGGCATCACGATCAAGGCCCAGGCCGTGCGCGTGGAGTACACCGCGCGCGACGGCGAGACCTACCGCCTGCATCTGATCGACACGCCCGGCCACGTGGACTTCACATACGAGGTGTCGCGCTCGCTCGCTGCCTGCGACGGGGCGCTGCTGGTGGTCGACGCCGCTCAGGGCGTGGAGGCCCAGACCGTGGCCAACACCTACCTGGCCGTCGACGCCGGGCTCGAGTTGATACCGGCGCTGAACAAGATCGACCTCCCCGGCGCCGAGCCCGAGCGCGTGGCCGGCGAGATCCACGAGCTGCTCGGCGACGCCGCCGACGACGTGATCCGGATGTCGGCCAAGTCCGGGATCGGGGTGACCGACGTGCTCGAGGCGATCGTGCGCCAGGTGCCCCCGCCCGGGGGCGACCCGGACGCGCCGGCGCGGGCGCTGATCTTCGACTCGGAGTTCGACCAGTACCGCGGGGTGATCGCCTACGTGCGCGTGGTGGATGGCCGGCTCAGCAAGGGTGACGCGATCAAGGCCATGCAGACGGGTACCCAGGCCGAGATCGACGACATCGGCTTCTTCGGTCCCACGATGAAGCCCGTTCCCTCGCTGGAGGCGGGTGAGGTGGGCTACCTGATAACGGGCGTCAAGGATGTGTCGCTGCTGCGGGTGGGAGACACGCTCACCACCCGGGCCGGCGCCGCCGAGGAGCCGCTGCCGGGCTACCGCGAGGTCAAGCCGATGGTCTTCTGCGGCCTGTTCCCGGTGGAAACCGACCGCTTCTCGGATCTGCGCGACGCGCTCGAGAAGCTCGCGCTCAACGACGCCGCGCTCTCCTATGACCCCGAGACCAGCCAGGCGCTCGGCTTCGGCTTTCGCTGCGGGTTCCTCGGCCTGCTGCACATGGACATCGTGCGCGAGCGCCTCGAGCGCGAGTACGACCTCGAGCTGCTGGCCACCACGCCGACCGTGGAGTACGCCGTTACGCTGACCAACGGCGACGAGTTGGCCGTGCACTCGCCCGCGGACATGCCCGAGCGGGTGCGCATCGAGGAGATCCGCGAGCCCTACATCCGCGCCACCGTCCTCTGCCCGAAGGAGGGGGTGGGGGCCGTGATGGAGCTCTGCCAGGAGCGCCGCGGCACCCACGTGGACATGAGCTTTCTCTCCGAGTGGCGCGTGCAGCTGCGCTATGACCTGCCCCTGGCCGAGATCGTGCTCGACTTCTTCGACCAGCTCAAGTCGAGGACCAAGGGCTACGCCTCACTGGACTACGAGCTGATCGGCATGCGCCCGTCGGAGCTCGTCAAGCTCGACATCATGCTGGCCGGCGATCAGGTCGATGCGCTCTCGATGGTCGTGCACAGCGACAAGGCCTACGACGTGGGCCGCGGCCTGGCCGAGCGGCTGCGCAGGCAGATCCCCCGCCAGCAGTTCGAAGTCGCGATCCAGGCCGCGGTCGGGGCCAAGATCATCGCCCGTGAGTCAGTGAAGCCGATGCGCAAGGACGTGATCGCCAAGTGCTACGGCGGCGACATCTCGCGCAAGAAGAAGCTGCTGGAAAAGCAGAAGGAGGGCAAGAAGCGGATGAAGCAGGTGGGGCGCATCGAGGTCCCCCAGGAGGCGTTTCTATCCGTGCTCCAGATCGGCGACGGCAGCTGAGCCGAGTTCGGGAGCCCGGGGGGCGAGAAGCCGCGGCCCAGGCCCTTTGAAGGGACGTGAGCGATGCGTCTCGGGGGGTTTACGATGCAAGGGATGGCGGTGGTCGAGCGAATGACCGCGGAGGAGTACCTGGCGCGCCCGCTGCCGTGGCGGGGTCGCCCGCGCACGGAGCTGGTCGAGGGTGAGGTCGTGGTGAACGAGGCCCGGCCGCTGCACAGCTACGTTCAGCGCGACTTGGTGTTCGCGTTGGAGACCTGGACTCGATCTGGCCCCGACCGCGGCACCGTGATGCTCCCGGTCGACGTCCAGCTCGACGAGCGAAACGTCTTCGGACCCGACCTCATGTGGTACGCGGAAGGCCGCGCGCCCGCGCGCGACGCAGAGCCCCCCTCGCCAGTACCCGACCTGGCCGTCGAGGTGCGTTCGCCGTCGACCTGGCGCTATGACATCGGCGCGAAGAAGGCCGCGTACGAACGCCACGGCCTGCCTGAGCTGTGGCTGGTCGACAGCGCGGCCGAGATGGTGCTCGCCTTTCGACGTTCGAGTCGCACCACACCGACCTTCGACGTCGCACTCGAGCTGGACGATCACGTGGCGCTCGAGTCATCTCTGCTGCCCGGCTTCTCACTGCCTGTCAGCGAGTTGTTTCCCTAGCCGGTAACCGTCCGCCGGGCGCTGCGTTGCAGCTCCTCGCGGCCCGTTAGGAAGCCTTTAGGACCCGTTCGTAGATTCGCTTACGTGGCCTCCACCGAACTCGCCCCAGATCCCACCCTCGACTCCCTCCAGCTGTTCCTCGACGGGATAGCCAAGACCCGGCTGCTCACCGCGGCCGAGGAGGTCGTGCTCGCCAAGGGGGTTGAGCGCGGCGACCTGGCCGCCAAGGAGCGGATGGTGCAGGCCAACCTGCGGCTGGTGGTCTCGATCGCCAAGCGCTATCGCAACCAGGGCCTGCCCTTCATGGACCTGATCCAGGAGGGCTCGATCGGCCTGGTGCGCGCGGTCGAGAAGTTCGACTACCGCAAGGGCTTCAAGTTCTCCACCTACGCCACGTGGTGGATTCGCCAGGCGATCTCGCGCGCCATCGCCGACAAGTCGCGCACGATTCGGATCCCGATTCACATCAACCAGACCCTCCAGAAGCTCGACGGCGCCCAGCGCAGGCTGCAGGCCGTGGGGGAGGGCCAGCCCTCGGTCGAGGAGATCGTCGCGGCCGCCAACGTGGACGTGGACGTGGAAGAGGCCGACTTCCTGCTGCGCGCCTCCCGTGCTCCCGTGTCGCTCGACAAGCCGGTCGGCGGCGGCGAGGACGATGCCGCCGAGCTGGGCCATCTGATCCCCGACTCCAACTCCGAGTCGCCCTTCGAGGCAGCGGCCTCGAGCGTGACCCGCACTCGCCTGGCCGAGGCCCTGGAGAACCTCTCCTACCGCGAGCGGCGCGTGCTGGAGCTGCGCCACGGCCTGTTCGGGGAGCATCCCCGCACCCTCGACGAGGTCGGCCGGATGTTCAGCCTCACCCGCGAGCGCACCCGCCAGGTCGAGGAGCACGCGATGCGCAAGCTCGCTGCCCTCGCCGAGGCGCAGGGCCTGCGCGACGTGGCTTAGCGCGCCGGGGCCCGAGCCGCGCGCGACGCGCGAAGGGCTCGACCAAGCTGGTGGCTCGACCAAGTCCGGTGCAACACCGTGTTACACTCCCCGCTCCCATGCCGACCAAGCACCGCCGTCATGCCATTACCGAGACGCCGCAGGTCAAGCAGGCGCTGGACCCCCTGCGAGCCGAGCTGAACGGGGAGCGGTTGGACCTGGCGGAATTGGTGATCCTTGGCGCCGAGGCGAAGCTGTCCCACCTGCGCACGGATCGCGAGGAGAGCCGGGCACGGGTGCGCGGTCTGACAGACCGCATTCGCCGTGGGGAAGTTCACCTCGACCCGGCGCTCGCCGACGAGGTGAAGCGCCTCGGATTGCCGGATTGAACGGCGTCCTACTGATCGACCATTCGGCCTACGCCCGCCTGCGAAGCCCACACTTGCCCACGGGCCGCGGCGAGGAGCTGCTCGCCGCGATGGAGGAGGGCTCGGTGGGTATCTGCCTGCCGTTTCTGCTGGAAGCGGGTTATTCGGCTCGGACCCACCGCGACCACGGCGACGACATGCACGGTCTACTTGGGCTGCCCAGATTCAGCATTGACGAGTCGGTGGAGGCCCGAGCGCTGACAGGCCAGAGTCGTCTGGCGGCGTCGGCGCATCACCGGTTGCCGCCGATGGACCTGATGATCGCCGCGATTGCCGACCGCTACGGCCTCGGGGTTCTCCACTACGACCACGACTACGACGTGATCGCCGAACACACCGACCTTGACTTCGCCAGCGTCTGGCTCGCGCCCCGGGGGTCGCTGTAGGGGACCTTCACGAGAGAAGCTCAAGGCGGACGCCCGCCCCGCTCTTGCACGGCGGCCCGACCGGCCTCCCTCAGCGCCCACTCCCACTGGGCGCTGAGCCCTTCTGCGAGCCCGACCCGAGGCGCATAGCCCAGTGCCTGCCTGGCGGCGGTGATGTCCGCCGCGGTGTCGCGCACGTCTCCGCGCTGGTGCGCGCGGTGGGTGATGGCGAGCTCGCGTCCCGACAGCTCGCCCAGCAGCTCGATCGCGTCGTTGAGCGCGCTCTGCGAGCCGCCGCCAATGTTGTACGTCCGTCCTATGACCCCGGGGGCGTGCGCCGCGGCGCGCGTGGCGGCCACCACGTCGTCGACGTAGGTGAAGTCGCGCGTCTGGCGTCCGTCGCCCAGCACCTCGCAGGCGAGCCCGTCGAGCGCCGCGCTGCAGAAGCGGCTAAAGGCCATGTCCGGGCGCTGCCTGGGCCCGTAGGCCGAGAAGTAGCGCAGCACCACGGTCGCGACCCCGTAGTTGGCGTGGTAGGCGTGACAGAGGTGCTCGCCGCCGAGCTTGGTGATGCCGTAAGGCGAGAAGGGCGCCGGCGTCGCGGACTCGTGGGTGGGCAAGTGCCGCGCCTGCCCGTAGACCGAGGAGGACGAGGCGTAGACGAAGCGCTGCCCGGGCCGGCGCTTGGCGGCCTCGAGCAGGTGCTGCGTTGCGAGCACGTTGTTGCGCGTGTAGAGCTCGAAGCGCTGGCCCCAGCTAGGACGCACCCCCGGCTCGGCGGCGAGGTGGAAGGTCAGGTCGCACTCACCCAAAAGGTCGTCCAGCGAGCCGCGTGCCAGGTCGATAGGCACGAACTCGAAGCCGTCCCGGTCGCGCGCCAGATCTACGTTGGCGAGCTTCTGGGCGCGTCCATAGTTGTCGTTGAAGCAGTCGACTCCCAGCACGTCCACGCCATCGGCGAGGAGCGATTCCGTGAGGTGGGAGCCGATGAACCCGGCGCAGCCCGTGACCAGCGCGCGCATCGCGCGCATCACATCACACGGCGGGTGGGCTCTGGCGCCGTGGCTTGTGGTGTATCACCGTGTTACACTCGACCATGTGCCCACTTAAGCACCGCCGCACGCGATAACTGAAACCCCCCCGGTCAAGCATGCGCTTGATGCGTTGCGTACAGAGTTGAACAGCGATCGGGTGGATCTGACCGAGCTGGTGTTGCTCGGTGCCGAAAGTAGGCTCGAACGACTCCGGCTCGGCTTTGAAGAGTCCCTGCGCCTCCGTCGCGATCTGGCAGACCGCATCCGCAGGCGCGAGGATCTCGGCGTCGATCTACAAGCTGCGGACGAGGTGAAGCGCGTCGGTTGGACAGGCGGCCTGTAGCCGGGCTCGTGCTTCTGATCGACAACTCTGCCTGGGCCCGGCTCCCGGCTTCCGGGCTAGCGCACGCACGCGCGCAGGAAGTCGCCGATGCGCTGGACCGTGGAGAGGTTCTCGCGAGCGTGCCCTTCCTGCTTGAAGCCGGCTACTCGGCCAGGTCCGCCGACGACCATGCGACCCTGATGAAGATGCTCCTCGTCCTTCCGCGCGCTGCGATCGATGAGGAGGCCGAGCGGCGAGCGAGCAAACCGACCTACGCTTCGAGAGCATCTGGCTGGCCCCTCGCGGCTCCCTGTGAGTGGGGAGGGGCCTTCGCGGTGGCGGTCAGGGGCGGATAGACTGCCGCGCCGTGCCGGTCGACGACAGCGCCAAGGGCAAGTCCTTCCCGCCGGTCGAGTACGAGGTGGGTAGGGAGAAGATCCGCGAGTTCGCCTACGCCGTGGGGGAGGACAACCCGGTGTACTTCGACCGCGAGGCGGCACGGAGCGCCGGCTTTCGCGATGTGGCGGCTCCGCCGATGTTCGCCGTCGTCTACTCCTCC
>JAABUR0100005519.1_pt1 | contig 16109 bp, 16 predicted proteins | sample 5560091 | NCBI WGS metagenome assembly JAABUR01 (sample SAMN10711879, study PRJNA513375) | rock metagenome | isolation source: Antarctica rocks | place: Antarctica: Victoria Land, University Valley sud
ATTTCATGCCTTGTCTGATTGCTGATCTTTGTACCCATGCTGCTCCTCCAGAGATTGGTAAGATTCTGGTGAGGCAACAGGGTATTTTCGGTAAGAGAAACGGTGAGTCAATGCGCTGGCCGGGGAAGGCCCGGTCGCCTTCGGACGCGAGGGCCTGCTTCCAGCCCCGCAGCAGGCTCTCGCTGAGGTCGAGGTCGCGAGCGACCTCGGCGATGCTCTTGCCTTGCTCGGTGACGAGCTCGACGGCTTAGACCTTGAACTCGGGTGTGAACGTTCGTCGCGGCTTCGCCATCGTGGGTCTCCTCACGGTGAGCTTACGCTCTTATCTGGGCGCTCGCCATTCGTGGGGAAGTCCAACCGACGGCGATGACCTCGAATGTTTGCAGGCCGAGGCGGACGGCCTCGCGTGCCTGCTCGGTCCCGATGACCTTACGGACGACGTAGAACAGGTTCATGAGGCCGTGGGCGGCGATGTGCCCGACGAGCCTCTTGCGATGGTGCGCGGTCCAGATCGCCCACGCGTCCGCGACCCACGGCTCGCGAGTGAGGAGGACGTCGAGGAGCAGGTCGACGTCGTACAGGACGTTCAGAAGCCGTACTGCTTCCACCGTTCCTCCTCGTTGATCCGACGGCATTCCTCGTCGTCCGACGGCTCGCGGTCGGTCTTGAGCAAACCCAGCACCTTCTCGACGGGCCAGCCGCGCGTCGGCTCATCGGTCGGCGGCGGGGTTTCGGTCTTCAGCAACCCGAGGACCTGCTCCAGGGGAGACCGCCTCGGTAGCTCTTCGACCACCCCCGGGCGCTCCAGCGTCTCCAGGATGCGCCGCGCCAGGGTGATCCGTAGCGGCGGGGACCAGGTCTTGATGCGGTCCAGGACGTGGGCCATCTCATTCGCTTCGCCGGTACTCATCGCTCAGTCCTCCTCGGCCGCCTCAAGGATCGCATGACCGGCGATCCGCACGCTCCCCTTGGCCTTGACGACCTGTTTACCAAACGGGTCCTGGAACCCGCAGCAGCCGGGGGTGCGGGCTCCCGCAGTCGAAGACGACGTAGAGCCACTAGCGATCGCGCGAATTGCACGCCTTGACCCACTCGTTCTCGGTCAAATCGACGTCGGTGACACCGGCCCGCCCCTTGACCTCGATTCCCGGCTCCCCCTCGCCAGGCCGGCGCGACAGCAGGTCGAAGCCGGGGTTGTCCGACAGCGCCGCGCGCGCCAGGAGGGCCTTGGAGACGTCCCGGACCACGGCGCCTGCGGCCTCCTCGAACGCCCAGGCGACCTTGACGGCGATCGCCTCGACCTCGTCGTCGTAATGATTCCTGTCCTCCAGGTCGTCGGTCGGCACCACCAGGGCATGGGCCAGGAACGCGACCTCGTCGGCGACGATCAGCTCCGGCTCGCGCCCCAGGACCGCCAGCACGGACTCGCGACGAGGTGCCAGCGCCACCTGGCAATCCTCGATCCGGGTCAAATGCCCATTCGCCTTCGGGTCGCCCGCCTGGGCCTTATCCCGCAGCTTACCCCGCGCCTGGGCGAATTCCGAGTCCTGGTACTCGAACCCCCGCGAGACGAACTCCTGGCGCTCGGGGAGGTTGTTCAGCCGCTCGCGGCGGCGTTCCTCGGCCAACGGAAGGGCGACCTTCTCCCACGCATGACTCCGGGCCGCCATAGCCAGCTCGCCCGCCCTCGACGCGATCGGGGCGATCGACGCGGGGAGTCCTTGGCCCACCTTGAGGAGGAGCAGTTGCTCCACCGGACACTGTTCGATCGTCCCATCCTCGTACTGCCGCAACCCCACGAGCCGACGCTCCAGGACCTCGACCCTGGCCAGCGTCGGGAGTCCCGATCCCGCGGTTCGGACGCAGAAACGATCCCTCGAGCGCGCGGACCTCGCGCCTTCGGGGGACGGGGTGCGGGCCGTGGGCTTTCCGTCCGCCGTCCGCCGGCCGGTGATGCCTCGCCTCATCTCGTTCGTTGCTCCGCCGCATCGCCCGGGGCAAATCCTCAACAGGCCCGGGCACCCGCCCGCCCGCGAGCTAGAGTGGGCACCACAGTCGCTATCGCTTCGCCATCCGCATCACCGGAGAGGTTCCCATGAACGATCGTCCCGCGTCGCCGCCCTCCCCCGACCCGGAGGCGCCCCGGTTGCGCGTCCTGCTCGTCGTCACCGGGGTCGCCCTCGTGGTCGACCAGCTCGGCAAGGCGTGGGCGTTCGCATCGTGGAGGGGTGCGGCCGGCCTCCGTGAGGTCATCCCGGGGTTGTACGCCGGGGCTCGGGGCCGCAACTACGGCGCCCTCTTCAGCCTGGACGGCGTCGATGACGCCCCGATGAACCGGATCGCCCTGACGGTCCTCGGCCTCGTCTCCGTCGGCATCATGCTCCGCTGGGCGGTCCTGGACCGCGAGCGCTGGCGGGGGCTCGATGCCGTCGGCGGTGGCCTGGTGCTCGCCGGGGCGATGGGAAATCTGGCCGACCGGCTGGCGCTCGGTTACGTCCGCGACTTCCTGATCATCGACCTCCGTCCCCACGAAATCTTCAACCCTGCCGACGTCTTCATGGTCCTCGGTGCCCTGCTGCTACTCGCGGCTTGGGCGACGAGGCGTATGGCGACACTGGGTGCGATCCCGGAGGCGGTATGACACCCCGACGGGGAGGCTGAATGGGAGCGGGTCCCCCCGGGGCGGGACGCCGACGGGAACACGTTTCGCCCTCGATCGAGGATCGCCGCCCCGGGGACCTCGACCATGGCGTACCGGCCATTCATCGACAGAGTAGGGCGGTGGTCCCCGGGTCTTTTGTCGCCTCGCGGGTCCGAAATCCGCACCATCGGCGGGATTCGCGAGCCTGGGAGCCCTCCCGGCACGATCCCTGCCCCGGAGGCCCTTCTCGTCGATCGCTCCCGCACCCAATGGAGGTGACGATGACCGGCCTCACGAACCTCTTCGACGGGATCCCCGCCGACCTTCCGCAGGAACTCTCCCAGGCGCTCCTCGCCGCGCCGGGCTTGCGCATCGAGCGCATCGTCTCCCTGGGCCACGCCTCGCCCGAGGGCTTCTGGTACGATCAGGAGGCGCACGAATGGGTGCTGCTCCTGGCCGGCGCGGCGCGGCTAACGCTTGAAGGGGATCGGCCCATCGACCTCCGGCCGGGTGCGTTCCTCGACATCCCCGCCCGCAGGCGGCATCGGGTCGAGTGGACCGACCCGACCCGACTCACGATCTGGCTGGCGATCCATCACGAGGCGGGATCGGACTCGGGCGTCCGAGCTTTGGCGGATCCTGACCGTGGCCCGACTTGAGGGCCGCCTCGGGGCGTGGTGAAGCTCAGGAACTCATCATGGCCTTGAGGACCTTCTTCCAGCGGTGTTGCCGCTCGCGCTCGTAGGCCGCGAGGCTCGCGTTGGCGATGGCGTGGGCCGCCACGGGGTCGGACCGGGGACGTTCACCTTCCGGCGAGGACGCAATGCCATCGGGCCGGGAGCTTGGGGCCACGGCTCTCGAACCTTCCGACGCGAGGGGGGCCGGCCCGGGCCTCGCGGCGGGTTCAGGACCCGGCACGGCCGCCGTTCGTGCCGCGGGGGCGTCGGCGGTCGCGGCGGGGAGGGCGGCGGCCGCGGCGGTGGGGGTTGCCGCCCGGAGCGCCTGGATCTCCTGCGTCAGCACGCGAATCTGTTCGAGTTCCTCCCGGAGGCCGGCCGCGTGGTCGCGCTTCAAGTTGCCGACGACCTGGGACATCATCATCATCATGGCGTCGTGGAACTGGCCGCACATGAGTTCCTGCATCTGCCCCATCCGCTCCAGGCGGGAAAGGACCTCTGCCTCCGCCGCCCCGGGCATCTCGACCAGCGTGCGGCCGTGGCCCACCAGCCCTGCGGGAGGTTCCGGAGCGGGATCGCGCAACACTAACTCGGCCGATATCGGGACCACCTTTCGGCGTGAGGCCGGACCGGGGGGAGGATTGTCGTACTTCAGTCGCAGGGTGTACGGGCCCGCACGCAACTCGTCGCCCTCGTGGAGCCGGGCGCAGCGCCGACTCTCGCCGTTGACCAGGACGCACTCGGTCGCGAGCAGGTCGACCATCCAGATTCCCTGCGGGGTGCGGATCAGGCTGCAGTAGAACCGCGACGCGCCGGGGCTCTTGAGCCGGACCTTGCAGAGGGGCGAGTCCCCGATCAGGATCAGCGCGCGGCTGATCGGCCACGAGGCCGGCTTCTTCTTGTTGCCGGAGATCTCCAGTCTCGCACCCGGGAGGGGATTCCGCCGGACATAAAGGCGGGAGAGCGGGCTGGGCTCTCCCTCGGGCCCGGCCCGGTCCCGGCCGCCGTCGCGGAGTCGGAGCGTCGCGGGCCCGATCTCGAGCTGAGCGGCACGCTCCACCCAGCCGGAGCCCTCCGCCCCGCCCGGCAGGGAGGTCCCGGTCCGGCTCTCGAGGTCGACGCAGAAGAGCCGCCCCCCGATCAGTTGCAGGTAGGCATGACGACGGCCGACCCGCTCATGATCCAGGCATAAGTCGGCGTCGGCATGCCGCCCGATCAGGAGGAAAGGCTGGTGAAAGGCCCGTCGCTCGCCCCCCGCGGCCCCCTGGAAGGCGAGATCGAGGCGCAGCGGGCCGGTCGCGCCGCACGCGTCCAGGAAAGCGCCCATGTCTTCGGCTTGATTCGCGCCCACCATGTCACTCGCGGTGCCAAACGGACTCGAGGACGGATCGGGGACCGGAGCGGGCGAGCGAGTGAGTCCCAGACACCTCTCCTCCTCCGGCCGGGGTGATCGGCGGCCGCGAGGTTCGCCACCCGACGACCGCGCGGTCGCTCCTCGTATGCATGCATTGTGGAGGAAGGCGGGCGTAAAAGCAAGCTCCGAAGCCCCGGGGACGCTCCCACGCTTCTCCGGACCTCCCGCCTGGATGGTGTCCGAACCGCGCGGCCGGGAGATGACGGCCATCCGACGGCGTCCCGGGAGGGACGCGGGCGACCGAGGGGGGGGGTTGGTGTCCGGATCAGTCCTCGATCCGCTCGGCCTGCCAGTCGCGAAGCTCGACGGTCGCCCCGCGGCCCAGGAACCGGACGAACGCCACGAACTGGTCGCGCCGGTCCCGGCGGAAGACCGTGCCGATCACCCCCCGCAGGGGGCCCGACAGGATGCGGACCCGGCTCCCCACCGGATGGGTCAGCTCGGGCAGGACCTCCAGGCCCGAACCGAGCATCCGATGGACCTGGCGCAGGTCGCGGATCAACCCATCCTGGTCGGCGACCTCCAGCACCCGGTTCAGCTTGTCGCTCTTGAGGGCCTCGACCCGCTGGCGGTCATCTCCCTGGAAGAACACGTACCCGCCGAACAGGGGCTGGAGCGACCGGATCTTCCGGCCACCGGGCGTGTGGCTCTCCTGGATCACCTGGGGGAGGTAATAGGTGAGCCCCCGGCTGTTCAGGTAGCGCGCGGTCGCCTTCTCCTGGCGCGTCTTGGTGTGCAAGCACCACCAGGGTCGTTCCGGCTCGATCCCCCCGACCTCGCCGAGCCAGAGGTCGGGGGGGTAAAGCTGCGGCTCCGCGGGCAAGATGGGCATGAATCTCTGGATGCCTCCGGCAAGATCGGGGCCTCGCCGAACCCGCGACCCTCCGGCTCACGGAGCATCGACAACCTGTCCGGGGCGCGGAGAGAGGGGGTCGCGCCAGATATGGCGATCGACGACGGACCTCGATCGTACAAGAATCATCGCCGCATTCAAAGGCATCGACGCCTCAACGCACCCCGAGGCGTTGGATCCACCGGACCACCTGCCCGATCACCAGGCGACGGACGTGGAGGAGGGCACCGGCGAGGCCCCCCCCCGTGGCGGTCCGGCGGAACGGGCGGACCCGGACCCGGAAGCCCGCCACCTGCAACCGCAGGGCCATCATGCAGGCCGCATTCGGGTTGTGGCTATGTACGAAGAACCTGGCGACTTGCAGGTGCGGACGGGGACGGAGGCAGACCCAGCGGACGACTTCCATCCCGCAGTCGTCCCGCTCGTGATCGACCAGCCTCTCGCCGCCCAGGTCGTGGTCCAGATGCACCTCGTCCCAGGGTTCTTCCAGGCGTCCCAGGCACTCGTCGGCCGTCTGCACCCAGGCCGCATCCGGGTACGCGGCCAGGAAGTCCGCCGCCCTCTCGGGATCATCGTCGAGGAATAAGATCCGGGGCCGATCGCGCAAGGGACGAGCCATCATGGTGACCTTCGGTCCCGATCCGCCGGTCCGGCCGCGACGTCGGGCGGCCGGGGCGCCCCCTCGGAGAATCGGCGGCCCGGACCCTGGGTCCGTCGTGGCTTCGTCGATTATAATGTTCTGCCGGCACCTCGAGCGACCGGAGTTGCGAACTTCCCTCCTTTTCCACGGGCCGATTGGCCGCCCCTCAAGGCGATCGCTCGGCGACGAACCCGGGACCTTGATCGCGATGCACGACGACGAGTCCGGGTGGATCCTCGGGATGAGACGCATTGCGGAGGCGGTCATCCTCGCGATGGCGTGCCTCGCGCCTTGGGCCTACGGCTCGGTCGACGCGTGGGCGGAATTCGGCCTGGACGTGGGGGTCGTGGCGATCGCGATCCTGGGATCGGCCGTCGCGATCGGGACGGGTCGGGGCCGGCATTGGCTCTGCCTGCCGAGCGTGGCCCTGTTCGGCCTGACGTCGCTGGCGCTGTTGCAGGCGACCCCGCTGCCGGGCGACGTCCTGCGTCGGATCGCCCCTTCCGAGCACGCGTCGTGGGCCTCCCTCGTGCCGGGCACGCCGGAACGGATCATGGGCGATCCCGGTCCTCCCGTCGCGTTGCCGGCGCCGACGCTCAGCCAGGACCCCGGGGCGACGATCGATGCCGCGGCCCGGCTGGCGGCCGCCTGGCTGCTGTTCGTCGGCGTCCTCGGGCTCGGCGGCGGGCCTGCCGCTTTCCGCCGCTTCGCCCTGGCGATCGCCGGCAACGCGATCGCCATCGCCCTGTTCTCGCTCGTCCAATCGCTGACCTGGAATGGCAAGATCTATTGGATCCGCCCGATCGGGAACTCCGCGTGGTCGGTGGGGGGGCCGTTCGTCAACCACAGCCACATGGCGGAGTACCTCAACCTCGGGCTGGGATTCGCGATGGGGTTCCTCCTGGCCTCGGGACGGGACGGACCCCGTGTCAAGGGGGTCTCCCCCTGGGCCGCCTTCGCCTCGGGCCTCCTGGTCGTCGGCATCATCACGTCGCACTCGCGGGGCGGGTTCCTGGCCATGCTGGCCTCCATGACGACGATGGCCCTGACCCTGGGGATGCAGTCCCTGCGGCGCGGGGGCGGACGGCCCTGGGCCTCGCCCGGCGCCTCGCGGTCCGGGCGGACCGCGTTCGGGGTCGGCGCGCTCGCGTCCTTGGCGTTGGTCGGCGTGTCCTTGTTCGCCCTCGGGGATTCGTCGTCTTATCGGGAGAGGTTGTCCACGATCCTCGATCCGTCCGATGACGGGTACGCCGGCCGGATGGAAATCTGGCGGGAGGCGCTCGGTGCCTGGAGGGACCACCCGACCTGGGGCACGGGCCTGGGCAGCTTCGCCTCCGCGGCGATCCTCTACCGCCGACAGGATCGAGGGGGCTTCTGGTCCCATGCCGAGAACGAGTACATCCAGATGCTCGCCGAGGGGGGGATCGTCGGTTTCGGGCTGGCCCTCACGGCCCTCGTGGCGATCGTCCGACTGGGGCGGAAGGCGCTGGTCGCGGCCCCTTCGCCGCGGCTCTGGCCCCTCGTCCTGGGGGGTCTCTGCGGCGGCCTCTCCCTGGCGGTTCACAGCTCCAGCGACTTCGGACTGCGCATCCCCGGGGTCGGGGTCGCCGCCGTCGTCTTGGCCGCCCACCTCAGCCGACTGGGGCTCCAGGCCCGGGGATGGCCCCGGGTTGATGGGCGGCGACGGTCGCGGGGCATCGGTTCGGCCCTGGCCGGCCTGGTGATGGTCGCGATCTCGCTGGGAGTCGCCGCCCACGGGTGGAACAAGCTCCGCTCCGAGGCCCTGCTCGCGGGCGCGGGCCTCCCCCCCCCCGGCTCCGAGATGCCGACGGTGGGGCTGGGCAAGTCACCGCTCCTCCAAGCGCAACGGATGCGAGAGATGCCGGACGGGGGGCGGGCGGACCTCCCGGTCGCCGAATTGCGGCGGATGCGGGGAGCACTTGAAGAGGTGGTCCGAATCCGGCCGACCTGGGCCGAGGGGCATCAGTGGCTCGGTCTCGTCTACATCGGGCTGTACGAGCAGGCCGAGGCGGGATCGGTCGGAGGCGCCCTCGACGATCCGGAGGGCGCCCACCTCGCCGGCCCGCGCGGGCGGCTCGAGGCGATCCCCCTCCCTCGTGCCGACTCGAAGGCCGGGTCGGCGGCCGGCGAGCGGCTCGCCCACGAGCCGGCCCGCCGCTATCGGGTCGCCGCGGCACGGAGCTTCCTCGAGGCGCGGCGCCGGTGCCGGGTCTCCGCCCTCCCGCATGCCGGGTTGGCTGGCCTCGCGGATTCGCTGCGGCCGGGTGATCCGCCGTCGGTGTACGCAGGCCGCGCGTTACGGCTGTCCTCTCACGCGCCAACGATTCACTTCCTCGCCCGGGTGGCGGCCGCGGCCGGTGACCTCGACCTGGCGGCCCGGTGCTGGAAGAAGTCGCTGCAATTGAGCGACTCGGGGTGGGGGGAGGTCGCGGACGCCGCCGCGGCGGTCTTACCGCCGGGGAAAATCCTCGGGCAGGTCCTGCCGCGGGGGGGCCGACATGCGCTCTATTTCGCCGACAAGCTCTACGCGGCCCCGGAAGACCGCGAGGAACGAGACCGATTTCTCAGGGCGGCCATCGAGCGAATGCCCGGCGACATCGACCTTCCGCCGATCGACCGGCTCTGGCTCGAGTCCCAGGCCCGGGCGAAGCTGGGGGATCGCGACCGGGCCCGGGGACAGATGGGAAAGGCGCTGGCGGCGAATCCGCTCCGGGTCGCATGGAGGTCGCAATTCGTCCGCTGGCTGATCGAGTGGCGTGAGTGGGACGAGGCCCATGAACAGGCACTGATCGGCACGCGACTCTCGCCGGACGACCCGGAACTGCAACGAGCCTTGGAGGCGACCGTCGACGCCATCGCTCGGGGGGCGCCGGCGGCCTGATCGCCCGTCGGGACGGCGGACCCGGCTTCACCTCGCCGGCCGGAGGGCGGGACGTCGGGGGGATCATCGCGAGTTCGACGAACTCCTCCCGGCCAGCCGTCGCGCCCTCGGGGTCCGGGCTCGGCCGCCGCCAACCGGCGCGATGGCCGCCCCACGCGGGCCAGCGGCCGGGCCCCGTCGTCTCAGGACGACAGGGGCGGCCGGGCGTGGTGCTGCGAGAACCGCGCCCCCCAGCGCAGCGAGGGGCATTCGACCAGCATATACATCAGGGCCGACAGCGCCAGCGTCGGCGGCAGGATGAGCAGTGTGGACAGCCACTGGCCCGCCTCGGAGGTGGGCAGGAAGGATCGAGGCAGGGCGGTCCCGATCGCGAATAGCACGCCCATGTGGTACAGGTAGAAGCTATACGAGATCAGGCCCACCCGGACCAACGGCCGCCAGGTCAGCAGCGACGGGCCGTCGTCGGGCCAGCAGACGACGGCCAGGAGCGCCAGGGCGACCCCGCCGCAGAGCATCGGCGGGTAACCGATCGTGAAGATCGGGTCCGCGCTGGTCTGCCAGTCCAAGCCCGGTTGGGCATACGCCCAGTGGTTCGCCCCGAGGAACAGGGCGGCCCCCGCCGCGATTAAGGCCCAACGCCCGAACGCCGACCGGCCCAGCCGGGCCGACGCCACGCGCCGGGCGAGGTCCACGGCCATCCCGTAGGCGAATAGGTCGAGATAGGCGAAGACGCTCCGGAACCGGGGCTCGCCCATCCTCGCGCCGGCCGTCAGCGCGTGCTCGAACCCCCGCGCCGTCAGGCCGATCGCCAGGAAGCCGCCGACCACCAGGATCGCCGCCGATGGGCCCCGACGCCCCACCAGTTGCGCGGCCAGCCAGGCCACGAGAGGGAGCAGCACGTAGAATTGCGCCTCGATCGCCAAGCTCCAGAAGACGCCGTTGATGCTGAAGAAGTGATGCCGGGGGCCGTAGTTGAAGATCAGGAGGGCGTGCTCCGCCAGGTTCGCGGCCGAGGGCGGCTTGAGGTCGCGGAGATAGCGCGCGGCGGTGAACAAGGCCAGGGAGACGAGGTACGGCGGGTAGATCCGGGTGAAGCGGCGGATGGCATACCGCCGCAGTTCGGGCATCGGCCGCGCGCCGATCAGCCCCGCCGCGAACGGCCCGAACATCAGGTAGCCGCTCAACACGAAAAAGATGTGGACCCCGGTGATGCCGTGGACGACCAAGGGCGGCGTGGAGAGGTTGGAACCCATGTGATAGGAGTAGACCAGCAGGCAAGCGATGGCTCGGATGCCGTCCAGCGCCTCGTCCCGGTCGGCCCGCGGCGGCGCGGACAAGCCGCCCGCGGCCGGCTTGTCCGCCGCCCGCACGGAGTCATGATCGAGCGTGGGCATAAGATCGATCGTCATCGCGGTTACCTTCGTCATCGAAGAATCGGACACACGGTCGTCCCCAACCATTGCATGGTAACATGACCTGACTCACCATGGGATGACATTTTTCTAAATTATTGACTCGGGCATTGAGGGAATGCCACAGGGGACGACGGAGGAAGTCGCGGCCGGCGCCGAGAGGGAGCGACTCGCGACGGTCGATGACCAGCCCGACCGGGGCGGGGCCGGCGGTGGCCTCCAACTCCCGGGCCAAGGCCAGGGCCCGTTCGACGTTCGGCGTGGTCGCGGGGTCGATGGCCTCGAGGGCGTGCGCGATCAAGTGAGCCTCCTGAGAGGGATCGACCCGATCCGCCATGGTAACCCCGCGAGGACAGATTGCCGGGATCCGCCGGCGCACCCGACAGCGGGCGTTCGATCGTGTGTTTGGGCTTCCCGCCCGCGGCGATCCTCCCGAGGAATCGACGAGAGACGGTCGGGGTGAGAATCGCGAGTTCAGGGCCCGGGACGCGGACCTCGTGACCCTGGCCGTGGGCATGTCAAGGTTCCCTCCGAGCGAGCCGGACTCGGGTCCCGTCCCGGCAACACGCCGCGTAGACCGCCGCCATCTCCCGCCCGTACCGCTCTTGCGAGAACCGCTCGACCGCCGTCCGCCGGGCGTTGGCTCCGAGCCGGGCCCGGAGCCCCGGGTCGGCGACCAGCCGCGCGATCGCGTCGGCCAGGCCGATCACGTCGCCCGGTCCGTGGCCGAGCCCGTCGTGGCCGGGGGTGAACAGCTCCCCCGCCCCGCCGGCCGCGGCGACCACCACCGGCTTCCCGCAGCCCATCGCCTCGGCGATGGTCAGCCCGAACGGCTCCGGCCGGGTGCTGGCGTGGACCGCCACGTCGAGCATCCGGTACACGTCCGCCGTGTCCGGCCGGAACGGGACGAACCCGACCCGGCCGGCGATCCCGTGCGCCGCCGCCCGCCGCTCCAGCTCGTCGCGGGTGAACTGCGACCCGGCGGTGGTGTAGATCGGCCCGCCGACGACGTACCCCCGGACCGGAGGCACGGGCGCGGGGAGCCGGGCCAAGGCGTCGAGGAACACGTCCTGCCCCTTCCAGTTGGCGTAGGTGGCCACCAACCCGACGCGGACCGTGCCGGTCGTCGCCGGCTCGAGCCCGGCGAGGCGGTCGAGCTCGGCGCCGTCGCGGTCGGCCGGCGCGAAGTGGTCCGTGTCCACGGCGTTGCGGACCACCGAGATCGCCAGGCCGGGCAGGGCCGACTCCGCGTCGACCCGGACTGCGTCCGAGATGGCGATCCCGCCGGCCGCGCCGACGCTCATCCGCCGCATCAGCCGGGCCATCACCGGGCGGTCCGAGGGGAAGTCGTGCAGGTGCCAGAGCACCGGGACCCCGCGGGGACGGGCCAGGGCGACGAGGGCGTGCGCCTTCAGCCCATTGGAATGGATCAGGTCCGGGGCGAGCCGCCGCAGCGCCGCCCGGAGCCGACGGACGAACCCGACCGCGGCCGGGGCCCCGCCCAGGGCGGCCCAACCCAGCCGAGCGAAGGATCGGGCTTGACCCCCGCCGCGGAGTCGGGCGTCCCCGATCCCGGCGAGGCGTTCCGGGAGCAGGACCAGGGACACCGTCGCACCGAGCCGTGCCGCCTCGGCCCGGAGCGGCCCGTCGGCGAGCAGCACCACATCGATTCGCGCGCCGGGAAGGTGTTCGCGTACACCACGGATCGCGGCGAGCAGGACCCGTTCGGCCCCGCCGATGACCCCGACCGGGCTGATGAAGGCGATACGCAAAATGCTCCTCATTCCGCCCGAAGGCCGTGCCGGGCGATCGAGTTCTTGGATGACCACGAACGCCACCATCCCGAGCGGGGGGAGCCCGAGGTCCCGGGCGGGAGGCTAGAGAGCCCCGTCGCTGACATGGCTCTCGACCTTGCCGAAGTTAAGGCTACAGGGAGAACCGACGCCGGAGCGAATTGCGGAGGTAGACATCAATCAAGACGTGGAAAACCCAGGTCGCCAGGGCGACCGCGGTCGCATAGCCTCCGAGGACGAGCAGGCGAACGGGCAGGGACCGGGTCGCGAACATCGACGCCGGAGCGATCTCATAGAGTCGCTTCTGTACAAGCGTGTGGGTCAGGTACAAGGCGTACGAGGTCTCGCCCAGGACGAGCAACGGCCTCCAGAGCCAGAACCGCGAACATCTCTCCCCGGCGGCGCCGAGGGTGAACACCAGGGCGTACCCGGTCGTCATCATGGCGATCGAGAGCGCGCGATCCGGGGCGAGGGACGGGAGCAGGACCAAGGTCATCACGAACACCCAGGCCCCGGCCCTGAGGCCGTAGCGAGGGACGTAGCCGAGTTCGCTCGCACGGGCGAAGGTGCAGCCTAGTAGGAAAGGGCCGACGACCGCGGTCATTTCGCGGAACGGGAGGCGTTCGCCCGCCACCGTGAGAACGACCACCAAGGCATAAAACAGGAGCGCCAGGCCTGCCAGGCTCGCGGGGCGACGGACCCGGACGAAGACCAGGCAGGCCGGCGGGAAGAACAGGTATGCGAACCACTCGGAGCTGATCGACCAGGACGGATAGTTCCAGTTCAGCCGGAAATGAGGCACCCAGGTGTGGATCAGGAACAAGTTGAGCACGAAATCAGAGCGGCTGTACCCCGTCTCCGAGATCGTCAGGCCCAGCGACCGGGCCGCGACCACCATGGCCAGCACCACGAACAGGGTCGCCGCGTGCATGGGGTTAGATGCGCAGCAGACGACGCCCCCAGAATCGGAAGAGTTCATACCGACCGTGCGGGGCCCCGATGGAGTCGAGGTAGTTGTACGTGAGGACATACCCGCTCAGGACGAAGAAGATGGGTACCGCGAAGTGGCCCTGCCCCACGAAGGGCGAGAGGAAATTCGCCGCCGGCAGCAACTTCACGATGTCGGCCAGGAAGTGGTAAAGGACCACCCAGAGCGCGGCGAGGCCGCGCAGGCTCGTCAGCGAGTCGATGGCGGGTCGGCGCGTCGGCGGGGCATCGGAGAGGGGCTCGCGTCCGGCGATGGACCCGGCAACCGGAGCCGCCGGACTCATCGAGATGTCGTGCCTCAGGTCCATAGCCGCTCCACCGCATGATCCGACAAAGGCACTTCAATTGAGGCAGCGACCGGCGCCGACGAACCCTACAGGAGCCGGCGGTACGACTGCGCGATAGTCTGGGCGTGGGTGGCCCAGGAGAACCTGGCCGCCCACGCCAGGCGGTCCGCCCGCGGCGGGGCGACGGCCGGGTCGGTCAGCGCCCTCGCGACCAGCGCGGCCCACGCCGCCACGTCACCCACCGGGGCGTACAGCGCGGCCGGCCCGCCGGCCTCCCGCAGGGCCGGGATGTCGCTGGCCACCACCGCCGCCCCGCACGCCAGGGCCTCGATCACCGGCAGCCCGAACCCCTCCGCCTCGCTGGGGACGAGGACGACCGCGGCCCGTCGGTAGACCTCGGCCAACTCCGCACGGGTCAGGCCGACGACATGGACGATCGACTCGGCCAACCCGAGCCGGGCGATCCGCTCCCGGTGGTCGGCCGACCACTCGCCGCCGACCTTCACCAGACGCACGTCGGGGAGAGTTTCCCGGACCGCCGCGATGACGTCGAGCAGCACGTCGATCCGCTTCCGCGGGATGCAACTCCCGACGTGGAGCACCCAGGGACGTCCACCGAGCCCGGCGAGCCAGGGCGGCTCGACCGGGGGTCGGGGCGGGTCGGGGACGAACTCCGGTGCGACCCCGTAGGGGGCGAGGACCAGCCGGTCGGGGGGCACGAGTCCGGCCCGGCGAATCTGCTCTCCGACGGCGACGGTGCTGTGGTAGACGACCGCCGCCCCCTCCAGTCCCCCCAGGATGCGGCGGGCCAGGGCGCGAAACCACCGCGGCCGGGGGTCGGCGGCCGGGTCCAGCAGGCAGCGGAAGGCGTCCAAGTCGTGGCAGTACACCCCGGACCGTCCGGACGGCAAGGCGTGGACGAGCTGGGCGTAGGTATGGTCGGCGACGTGGAACAGGTCGAACCGCGGGGACGACCTGCGGGCGTACCGGGGAAAGTGGAAGAACCGGTTCAGCAGACGGTCGCCGTTGAACGCGGCGTTCCGCCGGCCGACGGCCGGCAGTCGGGTGGCATGGCGGCGGAACGGCGGGCAGAGGCGGGTCGGATCCAGCGCGTGCGGGCCGTCCCGCGGCAGATGGGACATGAGCATGTCCCCACATAGGTCCATACTCGGCCACCCCTCGTCCGGGAAGTCCGTCAGGATCGCGATCCGTGGTGGAGGATTCAACGGTCGGCCCGGGTCACGAAGGTCTCCGCAACAGGTCCGTGACGAACGCGGTCACCCGCCGGATTTGCCGCTCCCGGTCGAAGGTCGGATGGTCGGACGGGGCGGCCGCTCGCTTCGACGCCCATTCCCCCGGGGTCAGGCGGTCCAGCAGGTCGGCGAGGCCGCGGGCGTACGGCTCCTCCCATGGCGCGTCCCCCGGGATCCGCCAGACCCAACCGTCGTCCAGGTCGTATCCCATCGGGACCTGGCCCGTCACCATCGGGAGCCCGGCGGCCAGGTATTCGCTGATCTTCGTGGTAAACCGGAATGATCCCACCCGGTCCACGCTCTGTGGCAAGCTCCCGAGGTCCATCGCGGCCAGGTAGTCGGGCACTTCCTCCCGGGGGACCCGACCGGTGAAGAACACGGTCCGCCCGGCCCGGTCCCCGGCCAGCTTCTCCAACTCCGCGCGCCCGGTCCCGTCGCCGACAAGCAGGGCGTACACGTCCGGCCGGCGGGTCAGGGCGAGGGCCCTCACCAGCTCGGCGCCGTAGCAAAACCGGTAGCGGGGGGTCCAGGCCATCGACCCCGCGATCCCGATCACGAGCCCGTCGGCGGGGATGCCCAGGGCGGAGCGGACCCGTTGCCGCGCGGCGGTCCGTTCCGCGGGAGTCCGGGGGAACGGGGCCCACCCGGCGGCGGTCATCCCGCGCGGGGTGCCGAATGTCAGGGCGCGGCCGACCAGGTACGGGGTCCACCCGATGAACCCGTCGGCCAGGCGGCAGAGCACCCGCTCGTACAGCCCGAACGCCGGGCCGAGCGGCCGGAACCGGGCCCCGACCCACGGGCCGACCGCATCCCCGCTGCTGACCACGTACCGGCGCCCGAACATCGCCCGGGCCAGGATCAAGGCCCCCCCGCCGGCCAGCCCGGTCCCCTCCATCACGACCAGATCCGGCCGGGTCCGCCGGATCCCCCGGAGGAGTCGCCAGAACATCTGGACCTTGCGAGAACGGTCGAACGCGAAGACCTCGGCCCCGACGTCCCGGAGCAGGTCGCGGATGCGGGCCTCGTCGTTGCTCCCATGTCCGAGCGTGGAGAACGCCAGGATCCGGGCGACGGGGGCAGCCGTCCGGTCCGGGACGTCGGGGGTTGCGGGCTGAGTCACGTTTGCCATGGACGGGTTACCGGCGAGGTGTGCCGGCGGGCGTGGGGCCGGTGTCTTGGAGCCGGGCGATGGTCCGCTCGGCGGAGAACTCGATACGACCGATGGACGGCGGACGGTCACGGCAAGGCTC
>JAABUR0100005521.1_pt1 | contig 16103 bp, 16 predicted proteins | sample 5560091 | NCBI WGS metagenome assembly JAABUR01 (sample SAMN10711879, study PRJNA513375) | rock metagenome | isolation source: Antarctica rocks | place: Antarctica: Victoria Land, University Valley sud
CGATTCGAGAGTATCTCGCGTATCATAATACGGCAGCCAAGCCGTTCGTTTGGACTGCTACGGCCGACGCCATATTCTCGAAAATCGTCGGCCTTTCTTTAACGAACTCGTGAATCATCACACTAGTAAGCGCGAGAGTCGGTCCCCGCAGTCAGTGCCGTCTTTTGGAACATGGAAGCGGATATGAGTGTCGGGCATTTGCGGAACGACAAGGGATTGCTGTTCGAAGATTAGCAGCCCGCCTTCATCATGATGCAGCCGGACATCCATCTGAATGAGCGGCAAAACGACTGGCTCAGCCCAGAATCTAACGAAGTCCGGACTACTCTCGTGCAATAATTGTATGAGCGCGTTGAAGTCGGGATCATCTAGTCGCCGACCGTAGTTTGCGCGGAACAGCGCGGTTGCAGTGCGCGCAGAGGATTCCCAGTTGTCGTGGAAAGACCGTTTTGCAGGCTCCGTGTAAAGATGCCAGAGGATGTTTCGTTCGAGACCTTCACTCCAACGATCATAACCGTAGACTTTCCTTGCCACGTCGTTGTAAGCAAGAAGATCGAATCGGGGGCTGACGACAAACGCTGGTCCTGCCGTGAACCCGGCGATCACTTTAGAAAGCAATTGATCTACAGCTTGCGCCGACGGCGTGTCGGCGGTTACACCGGGCCCGACCCGAGCGAGAGCAATGAGGTGGGTGGTCTCATGGACGTTCAGCCGCAGCACGTCGCCGATCTTTTGCAAGAGTTTGCGCGATACGGAAATCGGACGCCCCGATTCGAGAAGTGTGTACCACGTAACGCCGATCCCGGCAAGTTGCGCTACCTCCTCCCGTCGCAGACCTTTGGTGCGGCTACGAGAGCCGTGCGGCGGTAAGCCGACATCTTGGGGCTGAATTCGTGCGCGTCTCGCGCGCAGAAATGCAGCGAGTTCTGCATTGCGGTCGTCGGCGCCGAGCGTTGTCATTGTGCTCTCACCAATGGCGGATAATACATTGAGGCGAACCGGAGCTCTTTCACACGCCCTGGGCGTTTATGGTAACAGAAAAACTGGTGTGAAGACGCGAACCTCACAGTTTTTGTGGCGATATACCTACACGCCTTGGCAACGATGTCCCCATTCGATACGCTCCCTGAACAGACGCAGGTTGTATCGGAGGACCATTGATGCAAGGAAAGGCGACTATCGCTCGTCATCCTATCCACCCAATATTGATCCCGTTCCCAATCGTGCTTTTCGTTCTTGCGCTCGTTTCAGACGTAGTTGCGAGATTCGACACCACTGCTCCACTGGCGAAATTGGGGACTTTGTTTGTGGGAGCTGGCCTCGCGACAGGAATATTAGCGGCAATCGCCGGGATTCTTGACTTCAGGACCGCACAACTCGACCACGCCGCCCGCAGAGCGGGACGCAAGCACTTAATCGTAGCGATAGCTCTGCTGGTCATCTTCAACGTAGACCTCGCTTTGCGGATGCGATCCCCAGACAACAACGCTATTCTTCCAATAACTATTGTTGGAACGGTTGTGCTTGCCATCGTCGGTTTTATCGGCGGCCACTTGGTATTCGTGCACCAAGTAGGGGTCTCAGAACGGGACGAGGTTCGGGCCACGCGGCCACTTGGGGCCTCCGAAACGTAGACGGAAGAGTTCTGGTCTCGCCCAGACGGCGTGCAACGATTTGAAAACGGATCTCGAAGCGGCCTTTTGCGCGACGAGGACGACCTTCTTCTTCCGCCACGGTTCGGTTAGTACGCATCCTTCCGATCGTCCGCGGTGAGGATTTGCAGCGTTCGCGTCGCCGTGTTTCGTTTTGAAAACCGCGCGATAATTTCCGTGACGTAGGCGCCAAGGGTCCCTTCCCCGCCTATGCAGTAGGTTGGCGCGATGAGCCAGACCTATTGGCGGGACGCGGCCGGCGACGAGGCGATGCAGGACGAGCACGCGTTCGTCTGGAGAGCGATGCTCGAGACGATCGACATTGACCTCGGCGGCCGACGAGTCCTCGACGCCGGCTGCAACCGGGGCGGGTTCCTCCGGCTGCTCGCCGATCAGTGCGGCATAACCGAGGGATTCGGCTATGACCCGGCCTCTGGGGCGATCGAGGATGCCCGGCGTCTGGCCGGGCAGCGGTCACTCCATTTCGAGGCCGCCGACACGTTGCCCGCCGGATGGCGTGACTTCGACGCCGCCTTCAGTCACGAAGTGCTCTACCTGCTCCACAACCTCCCCGCCCACGCCCAAGCGATGTTCGATGCCCTGATGCCCGGGGGGGTGTACTACGCGGTCATGGGTGTTCACGCTGCCAGCCCGCTGATGGCCGAGTGGCATCGCGCCAACGTCGAGAAGCTACATCTACCCGAGCTGTACGACATCGACGAGGTGATCGCCGTCTTCACGGCTGCCGGGTTCCACGCAGCGGCCGCCCGGCTCGCGATTCGCTTCGTGCCGACCGCTGGCCACGAGCATCACCGTCAGAGACGGCTCCTCGACTGGCTCGACTACTACTACGACAAGAAGCTTCTGCTCCGCTTCAGCCGCACGGCGGAACCCAGTGCAACCGCAGCTTTGAGGCAGCGGATCGCGTAAGACGCCTTTAGGTTCCTTCGTCGTTTGTTAGCGTCGCGGTGACGGCGATGATCGCAGGCTCGAGTGTCACGATAAGAAGGCCGTACGCGTCGCCGGTGAGTCCTCCCCCGAAGCGGCGGACGATCAAGTGCCCCAGCGAGAGCGAGCCGATGACAGACAGCGGCAACGTCACCCAGACGCGTGGTCCGAGGATACGAGCGGCGACGACGAAGAGCGCTGCCCCCGCAAGTAGGGCATCTGCGCGGAGCGGGGCGTGCAATGCCTTGGTTGACCGAGCACCCGAAGCGGCGGGAAAGACTGTCGCGTTAACGATTGCGGCATAGCGAGCCAGCGCAGCCGAGTAGGCAAGGATAGGTGGGAGTCGCTGCACGCGACATGTTTCGAGCGCAGCTAACCATACCGTCGAGATCATCGCCATCGCGGCAATGGCGAACGAACCGTGATGGGGATCCTTGAGGATTTCGAGACGGCGCGTGGGGCCGACCGCCGCAAACATTGCGTCGCTACAGTCGAGAAAGCCGTCGACGTGAATGGCGCCCGAGAGCCCGATCGAGAGTCCGAACGCGACCGCAGCTGACAGCGGCACCGACGAAACGCGTGCGACAAGTCGCGCGCTTAGTCCGGCGATGCCGCCGATCGCGACGCCGACGAGTGGTAATGCCAGCAACGAGTCGGAACCCGGCGGCGGAGCGGCTTCGCGCCGAATGACGGGCAAGATCGAGAAATACGAAAACGCCGCGCTGGTTGCGTCAAGAAAGCGCTTCACTCGACCGACGTTGCGACCCCCGCTTCGGCAAACGTCTGCATTTCGAACATGATGCGGCTCGCGGCTTCAAGCAACGGTAGGGCAAGAGCCGCACCGGTCCCCTCCCCGAGCCGCAAGCCGAGATCGAGCAGCGGCTCGAGCTCAAGCGCAGAGAGCACCGACGGGTGTCCGCGTTCTTGCGACACATGAGAGGCGATGCAGTAATCAAGGATCGCTGGAGCGATTCGCGATGCAAGAAGTGCCGCTGCCGCGACGATAAAGCCGTCAAGGACGATTGGGATGCGGTGTCTTGCGGCGGCGAGCATAACGCCGGCGAGGCCGATGATCTCATAGCCGCCCACCTCGCTTGCGACGGTCCGCCAGTCGGCTCCAGCGCAACGAGTGACGCCGGCCTCGACGACGGTAATTTTGCGCTGTAAACGGTCGTCGTCGATACCTGTGCCTCGCCCGACGACCTGCCGTACGTCGACGTCAAGTAGAGCGGCAATGATTGCAGACGCGCTCGTTGTATTTGCGATGCCCATCTCCCCAAGCGCGATCGCGTCGTATGCGCGTTCACGCGCGATGCGCTCAAACGCCGCGATCCCGTAGCCGAGCGCGACATCGACGAGCTCGGGCGACATGGCTCGTTCACGAGCCATGTTCGCTGTGCCGGGACCGACGCGAAAGGAGAGGAGTGATGGATGCGGTGCAGGCGCCGCAGTCGCCCCGAAGTCCACGACGTACAGATCGGCCCTGGCCGCCCGCGCGCACGCATTGATGGCAGCGGCGCCGCGCGTAAACGTGGCGAGCATCTGGGCGGTGACGGCGGCCGGATACGCGCTCACGCCCTCTGCACTAACTCCGTGATCGGCGGCCGCAACCAGGATCGCCTTCGCTTCGATCGGCTTCCCGGAGGCCCGTCCCGTGATTGCGGCAAGCCGAATTGCGAGCGTCTCGATCCGACCGAGCGATCCAACAGGCTTGGTGAGCGAATCGATTCGCCGACGCGCTGCGTGTACTGCGTCGGCCGTCGGAGCGACGATCGCACGCACATAACTGGCGATATCTGCGGCGTCCCATTGCGGTAGACTTGTCATTGCTCGGCGGCGATGGGGACGCCCGACGCATGGAGATCGATCGCGAACCCGTTAACCACCAAGTAGATGCGCTCAGCGTGCTTTGCGATTGCTTGATGGAGGCGGCCCAGGACGTCACGGAAGACGCGCGCCGACGGATAGATCGGAACGATTCCCCATCCTACCTCGTCGGACACGAGGATCACCTGCGCCGAAGCCGAGCGCAGCGAGACGTCAAGTCTTCGGCAATCGTCGTCGAGGGCGGCTTCAAGTGCGACGGCGTCGTCTCCGGCTCCCATGTTCGGCGCACCCATCTGCGCAGCGAGCCAAGTGCCGAGCGAATCGACGATGATGGCGCTTTCAGGGCTGGCCGTGCTGATGATCTCGATGAGATCAGGTCCACGACGCGCACTCTCGATGACCTCCCATTCCGGCGGTCGCGAGCGCTGATGAGCAGCGAGCCGCGCCTCCCATTCCGAATCGCCGGGACGCGGGTCCGCCGTCGCTACGTAGGTCACGTGGCCTCTAGCTTCGCGAGCAAGCCGTTCAGCGAAGCGGCTCTTCCCTGAGCGGACGGGGCCGGTAATCAGTGTCGTCGGCATCGTATCAGATTGTCGCGTTCAACAAAGAATGCGTTGCGCTGGGCGAATCGAGAGCGCGTGAAAGGGCTTGTACGAGAAGCCCGTTTTCTGAACGACGGCGGACTGCGGCCCGGATGTATCGACCGTTCGCCAGACCTTCGTACGAGGAACAGTCGCGCACAACGATGCGCGCGTCGAGAATGAGTCGACGCGCAACTACTGTAGCGGGAGGCGCACCGGGCGGAAGGGTGATGAGAAGAAAGTTTGTAGCTGCCGGCGCGACCGCTAGGTCGAGCTTGGCGAGGTCCCCGGTTAGCGCGCTGCGCGCCTCTTCGTTCTCCGCGAGTGTGCGGACTATGTACGAGACATCATCGAGCGCGGCCGCGAGCGCGCGCATCGCGAGCGTCGTCACCGGCCACGATGGTAAATGCGCGCGCATCCTGCGCGCGAGCTCGGGTTCCGCGACGGCGTAACCAACCCGCAGCGCCGGCACCGCAAAGAATTTGGTCAGTGAGCGAACCGCAATCAGCCCACGGGTCGTCGCGGCTTCTCGCGTGATGCTGCTCGCGGGAGCATAATCGATGAACGCCTCGTCGACGATGGTTGCAGCTTCGAGCCGACGGGCGTCGGCAACAAGACGTAGTATGTCGTCACGCGGTGTCAGCGATCCGGAAGGGTTATGCGGGTTTGTGAGCAGGCACACGTCGGCAGTGAGAACGCACCGTTTCGCTAACGTGGTCGGGCTCGAGGGCGAAATCGCGCAGAGGGTCGAGCGGAACGCCACACCATTGCGCGCCGACGACTCGAACGGCGTGCTGGTTCTCGCTGAACGCCGGCGTCGGCACGACGCAGCGGCGTGCTCCAAGGGCAGCCAGGGCTGTCCCAAGTAAAGCGGCAGCCCCGTTGGCGACGACGATCGCGTCCGGTTCAACGTCAAGGTGGGTGCCGAGCACCAGGCGCAAACTTCGAGCATCGGCTTCGGGGTAGCGCCCAAGCTCGGCAACGTCGTGAACGGCCGCTTCAAGCGCGCGCAGGAGCGCTTGAGGCGGTCCGAGCGGATTCACGTTCGCACTGAAGTCGAGCAGTGAATCAGGATCGACTCCATACCGTTGCCCGATTGCTCCAAGGTCGCCGCCGTGCACCGGTGCCATGTCCTCGGTCATGATGGCGACTCTCTAAGGCGCTCAACGGCCGCCAAAAGCGCGACGAGCGTCGCGGTGGCTACGAACGCGCATGTGCCGATCAGCGCCGCAGCGCGTCGTGCCGCCTCCACTGTCGGCGGCGTGAAGCGTGCGCCGAGATATGGCGCGTCATGGACAATGCCATCGTAGCGGTTTGGTCCACCAAGACGCACGCCGAGTGCGCCGGCCATGGCGGCCTCGGGGAGACCTGCATTCGGACTTCGATGGCGGCGGCCGTCGGCCCGGAGCACCGAGAGCGCGCGACGACGGTCACCGCTGACCAGCGGCGCGCAACCTGCGATCAAGAGCGCCGTAAAGCGCGCGGGGACGTAGCACGCAAGATCGTCAAGTCGTGCCGATGCCCGTCCGAGGAACGTGTAAGGCGGTTCGATGTGCCCGATCATCGAATCGAGCGTGCTTGCAGCCTTAAAGGCAAGGGCGAGCGGAACCCCACCGATCGCAAGAGCGCATAGCGGCGCGACGATGCCATCGCACGCGCTTTCGGCGAGCGTCTCGATCGCAGCCCGCGCGATATCCGGAGCGTCGAGATGCTTCGTATCTCGTCCGACGATACGCGCGACTCTGACACGGGCCTGCGCAAGCTCCTCACGTTCAAGCAGCACGATGACGGCGAGCGCTTCATCCAGCAGGTTGCGCGCGGCGAGCGTCGTCCATGCAAGCGCGATTTCCAAGACGAGTCCGCAGCGCCGGTGGAGGCGATACGCCAACATCAGCGTTATGCGGGCTGCGCAATACGTTCCACCAACGATCGTCGCGCAGAGAACGCTGCCGGCAAAAAGCTCTCGGACTTCATTGCTGCGCGCGTAGCAGCACGCAAGCCGCTCGCAGAGCGTGCATACGCCGCCAATAAGACGTACCGGGTGCGGCCATCCGACCGGGTCGCCGAGCGCACCGTCAATTACGCACGCTGCGGCAAGAGCCAGCGCCGTCACGGCATCACGTGCCGGCTACTGGTCGCTACGGTCTGCCATCTGGAATCATCGTCAACCGCACTCTCGGGCCGCGCCGTAAGCAGCGGCCCCAGGTCGAGCGCTGCGCGCACGTGCGCGGCAAGGCGATCGAAGCGTGCGTCGCGTTCTGCACCGTAGGCCACGAGTTGGGCTGGCGGCTTCAGTTCGCAGCGGGCGCGTGCGGCCCGGACAAATGCCCACCGTAATGGGTCGCTCGCAAACAATCCGTGAAGGCAAGTGCCGACGACGAGCGAGTTTGAGGACATCGCGCCGTCGACGAGGCATTCGCCATCGTCGCGCGTGATATCGGCGAAGGCGCGCACGGCACCCTCGGGGCTCGTCTGACCCATGTGGATTTCGTAACCCGACCCTTCTAAGGCGTCGTCGCGAGACGGTTCGCGGCCGAACAGGGCAAGATGGCGTGGTCGCACGCGGGCGGCGCGTGTCACCTTCTCGCGACCGAGCACGGTGCGCACCGAGAGGAGTCCAAGACCGACGTGCGCGCCGCCGCGCTCAACGCCGAACGGATCAGCAACCTCAAGGCCAAGTATCTGGTAGCCGCCGCAGATCCCAATGACCGGTTTGCGCTGCGCGAACGCTCGAACGGCGTCACCCATGCCGCCCTCGAGCCAGCGCAGCGCGCCCAGCGTGTCCTTCGTCCCGGGCAGCACGACGACGTCGGCATGTTCGAGGTCGGATGCATGCTCGGCATACGCAAGATCGACGCTCGGCTCCGCGGCGAGCGCCGCAAAGTCAGTTGCGTTTGCAAGATATGGGAGCGCGACGACCGCGACACGCAGCGCTCGCGACCCCTCGCGTGTGGCGGCCGACCAATCGCTGGCAGCGACGCTCGGCGCATCTTCCAAAGCAACGCTGTCTTCTTCATCGAGACCGACGTCAGGCAGCCACGGTACGACGCCAAGGGACGGTATGCCAAGGCGCCGCTCCATCTCTGTAACGCCCGGTGCAAGCAGCGATGCATCGCCGCGAAACTTGTTGATGGCAAAACCGCGAATGTGCGCTCGTTCGAGCGGTTCGAGCAGCGCAACGGTGCCAAGCAACGCTGCAAAGACGCCGCCCCGATCGATATCTCCAACGAGCAGACACGCGGCGTCAGCAACCTCAGCCATGCGCATGTTGACGATGTCGCTTGCTTTGAGATTGATCTCTGCTGGGCTCCCCGCGCCTTCAAGTACGACGATATCGTACCGCTCGGCGACCTTGCGGTACGCCTCGACGACGATAGGGAACAGCTCGTGAACGCGGCGACGATGATAGTCGCGTGCAAGCTCCGTGCCGTGCACGCGGCCGAGCAGCACGACCTGCGAGCCGACGTCACTTGTCGGCTTGAGCAGCACGGGGTTCATCTCGACCGTCGGCTCAATCCGTGCCGCCTCAGCCTGCATCGCTTGGGCGCGGCCGATCTCGCCACCATCCGGTGTCGCCGCTGAATTGAGCGACATGTTTTGCGCCTTGAAGGGGGCGACGCGATACCCGTCATCGGCGAGGATCCGGCAGATCGCCGCAGCGAGCAGCGATTTGCCCACGTGCGATGCCGTGCCAAGGATCATGATCGCGCGGGCGCTCAACTGCCTCCGTACCGTTCGTAGTCGAGGACGTCGGCGAGTGCGACGCGCGCTTCCCAGTGGTCTCGTTCGAGATCGGCGACGGGCGCGAACGCGGCGACGCGCCCGACGCAGAGGTACGCGACGATCGCCACACGGGTGGGGATTCCAAGCAACGCACGAAGCTCCGCCGGCTCCACGATGCTGACCCAGCCGACGCCGAGTCCCTCGACACGCGCCGCGAGCCCCAGATTTTGGATCGCGCAGACGGTTGAATACCGTGCGGTCTCGGGCATCGTGCGTCGTCCCAATCCGTTGCCACGCTTCGGGTCGTCGTCGCACGTCACGCATACGTTAACCGGCGCGTTGAGGATACCGGCGAGCTTTAGCGCGCGATAGCGAGTGGCCGTCGCGACATCGTACGCCTCCGCCGCTTGGGCGTTCGCTCGTGTAAACGCCTCATGCGCGCGGCGACGCGTTGCGAGGTCGCGCACGATGATGAACCGCCATGGCTGCGACAAGCCAACCGAGGGCGCTTGATGTGCGGCCTCGAGCACGCGCGCGAGCACATCGTGGCCGATGGGATCGGGCAGAAACTCCGCACGCACGTCGCGACGAAGCGCGATCGCACGGTAGAGCGCGGCGCGCTCCGCCGGCGTGAAATCGTCGTTCATAGCCGCATGTTGTGCGTATCCGACGCCTTCACTACAAGCTCGATCCTAGTCGCCATCGATGACCTCAATCGTCCAACTGCCGGGCGCGGCGCCATTGCGTTCCCTATCGGCGCTCCGGCCGTCGTGGCGCAGTCGCAACATGCTCGCCGGTGCGAGCACAATCCCGAGTGCGCTTTCCAAAGAACCTTCGAGCATCAAAAAGACAATGGCGTGCATAACGGCTGCGTGCGAAACGATGAGCGCACGACCGTCGCGCTGGAGCCTCGTCGTAAGCGTGCTCAACGCCGGCTGCACCCTGGAGCAAAGTTCGGCGAACGATTCTCCGCCGGGTGCTACGCGAGCGTCGGGCTGCGGCGCGGAAGGCGGTCCGATCATCCTTTGCGGACTGCGCCCGGCGACCTCAGACCACGTAAGGCCTTCCCAAGAGCCAAAGCGCATCTCCCGCAATCGTGGTTCTACTCGAATCGCAACGCCGGCGGCGGCTCCAATGATCCTTGCCGTGTCGAGCGCACGTTTCAGATCGGAAGAAATCGCAAAATCGAAGCGCTCGTTGGCAAGGCGCGCACCGAGCGCTCTGGCTTGCGCGCGCCCTACGCGGTCCAAAGGTGTATTGCTCTGGCCTTGAAAGCGGCGGGCGCGATTCCACGCTGTTCGGCCGTGTCGGACGCAGACAAGTTCCAAAATTTACTGCCTCCGCGCGAGGCTCACCAGGCACGCGACCACGGTGGCCCCGGGTGTGCTTCATCGCGGAGGCGTGCGTCGATCCCGTGCCGAGCTTCGATCACGCGGGCGCACAACCATAAGACGTCACTCAGACGGTTGAGGTACTCAAGAACTGTCGGCTGTATCATACCGCCGTTGGTTACGTAGCGCACGGCGCCGCGCTCGGCGCGACGACAGATCGCGCGCGCGACATCAAAAGCTGCCGCTTGCGCACATTCGCCAGGGATCGACCAGTCGCGCAAGATGCCGGGCTCCGCCTCGAGACGTTCGACGAGCACGTCGAGCCGGCGCACCATTTCTTTGGCGACCTCGGGAACCGGTTTGTTGGACTCCGGTTTCGTCGAGATGGCCGAGCCTACCAGGAAGAGCTCACGCTGAATCTCGCGGACACTTGCGCTGAGCCCGGCGTCATGGCACTGCGTACGTGCTAGCCCAATGACCGTGTTGAGTTCGTCGATCGCACCGTACGCCTCAACGCGCGCGTCGGCTTTGCTGACGCGGCCTCCGCCACCGAGCCCAGTCTCGCCTGCGTCGCCGCGTCTCGTCGAAATGCTCACTGCGCGGTCACGTAGTCAACCGTGCTCAGCTTCGCCTTCATGTCGGTAGCGTGCATGTGCGAGGCCGAAAATTCGGGATGGATGGCTGCTGCGAACAACTCTGCGGTCTCGATCAGTCGTGGCCCCGGACGATTTGCAAACTGGTTACCGTCGAGCGCTACGACACGTCGCGTTCCTGCACTCACGAGACTGCGCCAATCGTGGTTCGTCCGCGTCAAGTCATCGATCGATGCGCGCGTTGCCGCGAGATCCATACCGCAGGGTGCGACGATGATGCATTCCGGATCGGCAGACCGAATCTCATCCCAAGAGATGACGCGTGAATATTCGCCCGTCCAGCCGAGAACCGGTGTTCCGCCGGCAATCTCGACGAGAGTCGGCGTCCAGTGGCCGCTTCCCATGGGGGGGTCCGTCCACTCCATAACAAGCGTCCGTGGCGCGGGGCGCCCCTTCGTTTCTTCCCTCGACTTCGCCGCCCGAGTACGAAGCTGATCCACTTCGCCCCGTGCGCGATCCCCCGTTCCCGTCGCATCGCCGACGTCGAGAATCGTCTGGTAGACGGCATCGAGCGATGTCGGTTCCAGCGAGAGAATTTGCGGCGAAAGAGCCAGCCGGGCGAGGGTCGCACGAAGTAGCCCTGACGAGACGGCGCAGACGTCACACAACTCTTGCGTCAAGATAAGATCAGGTTGCAGCTGCGCGAGCAGCTCGGCGTCGATGTCATATAAGGAGTGTCCGGCGTGCAGACTCTCCCGAACCTGACGGTCGATTGAGGCGGCGACCGTTTCGTCGCCTTGCGCCTCGGTGACGATGTGGCTGCGTGTCAGTTTCGGTTTTTGCAGGGCATCTGCGGGATAGTCGCATTCGTGCGTCACGCCGACGAGCTGGTCACCAAGCCCGAGCGCGTAGACGATCTCGGTCGTGCTTGGCAGAAGGCTGACGATCCGCACGTCAGCTGTGCCGGACGCGAGCGAACCTATTGGTGATACCGCTTTGAGCGATCGCGACGAGTCGATACAGCACGACCGCACCGGCGGCGAGGGCGGCATTGCTGAAAAGGAGTTGGCCGATGATGGCGGGCGTGAACTCGGAAAGTCCGCTGCTGCTTGCGAGTGCGAACGCAGCGAGCCCGAGTTCGTAGGCAGCGAAGGCGGCTGCAAACGCCAGGACGCGCCCGCGCGGAGCGCAAGCGCTTCCAACCGCTGCGGCAAGCACCGTTCCGGCGCCGAGTGCGACTCCCCACGCGACCGTCATTGACGCGTGGGGATAGCCGAAAACCGTGAATCCCAAGACCTGACTCTCAAGCCAGATGCCAAGCGCGACCAGTGACCCTCGGCGGAAACCGAGCGTCACCGCCGCGACGACCGCGAATGCGACTAAGTTACTGCCGCACGTTAGAACCAGATTGCTCGCAAAGCCGGCAGCGAGAAGGGCGATCGCCCATACGGCGGGCGTTGGATGGTTGAGGCGCATTGAATTAGACTCCTTTACGTGAAGGCAGCTGCAGCGGAGACGAACCGGTCGATCGCCGGGTCGCCGGGAAGAAAATGGCGGTGAAGAAAAGCCGCGACGCAATTGCCGCGTACCGTGCCGTCGCTGGCGTCACCGATGTCGTACGCGGGAGACGTCGGTGTGAGCATTGGCGTCGCGTAGTGAAACTCGTAGCCGCGCACCGGAGCTCCCATCACGTCGAGCGGCGAGGACGTGGCGGCCGTCGCGAGCCGATAACCGAGGTGCAGCTTCGGCTCCGCGATCGATGTCGCTCCGGCAACCGCTCCCACCATCGCGTGCGAACCGTTGGCCGTATGCAGCGTTTCCGCAAAATACATGAGGCCGCCGCACTCGGCATAGGTCGGCATCCCGCTTACAACAGCATCGAAAACCGACGCGCGCATCGTGTCATTTGCTTCAAGGGCCGCAGCGTGGTCTTCGGGGTAGCCCCCTCCGATCCAGAGCGCGCCGCAGTCGGGTGGCAGATCGCGATCGTGCAGGGGCGAGAAGGGAACGAGTTCAGCACCGGCGTCACGCAAGGCGTCGAGCGTCTCCGGATAGGTGAACCAGAACGCCGCATCGTCGGCGTAGGCGACGCGAGCACGTGTCGTCGATCGGCGTGCCGTGGCCGTTGTGGGTAGCGACGCGCTCGATGCTGCCGCTACAAGCGCGTGCAGATCGAGCTGCGTCGCGAGTTCAGCCCCCAGCCTTTCTACCACGGCTGCGCGCCCCGCGAATGCGGTCCTATCGAGGCCGAGCGTCCGTTCGGGCAATCGATACTCGTCCCGTGTCGGGATCGCGGCCAGAACTTCGATGCCGGCGCGCGCGCATGCTGCTCTAACGGCACTCGCGTGCGCCGTGCCGCCGACGCGGTTGAGGATAACGCCGATGTGCCGAACCGCAGGGTCATACGTTCGCAAACCTAGCGCGATCGCCGCCGCGCTTTGCGACGCGGTCCACGTGTCGAGCACGGTGAGCACCGTGGCGTCGAGCGTTCGTGCAAGCTTTGCCGTCGAGGTCGCGCCCTCGTCGTCGCCGTCGAACAGACCCATCATGCCTTCAATGACCTGGATGTCTGCGTCGCCGGCCGTCGCGGCGACATGGCGGCGCACGCCTTCTGCACCGTCGAGCCAGAGATCGAGGTTGTGCGCGGGTGCGTCGAGCACGGACGCATACAGCCGCGCGTCGATATAGTCCGGCCCCGTCTTGTAAGCGCCGACACGAAACCCGGCATCGCGAAGCGCAGCGCACAGCGCAGTTGCGATCAACGTCTTGCCGGCACCCGTACCGGCAGCGCTGACGACGATACGCGCGGTACCGTTCATCGCGTAGACAACTCAACCACGAAGCGCCGGCCGACGTCCGGATAACCGAAGATCGGTGCCTCGCGGTCGTTTCCTAGATTGAAACCGCGCAGCGACAGAACTGCCTGTGTGAACAGCTTGTACCGAATGTAGGCATCGAGCGAACTGTAAGCGTCATAGCTTCCCGTCAGCGGTGGGCTCACATTTGCGCGGTCGTCGCCGTCGGAGCCGATCGCGCGGAAGCGGACTTGGTACGCGATACGGCCACTCTCAAACGGATGGGTGAGCGCGAGCGACGCTTGGCCAACGGGGTTCCGCGGTAAACGCGCGTCGGTCGTAAGATCGATTGCTTTATAAAGATCCGTAAAGTTCACATCGAACACAAGACCAGCGATCGAGCGCGTCGTGGCAGCGACAACGACACCCGCCGTTTGCGCTCGGCTCGCGTTGAATGGCCGATAGTTTTGAGTGGGATCGTAGATAATGAAGTTTGAACCGCTTCGGCCGAACCAACCAACCGACAGCGTAGCGTCGCGACGCTCAAGCGCAACCGTGAAGTCGGCATTCTGCGCTTTCTCCGGAGCGAGATTGGGATTCGAGCTGCCTGGTATCGGATAGTAGAGTTCGTTCAGCGCCGGAACACGGAACGATTCGCTAATGTTGCCGGCGATGTTGAAGCTACCAGTTCGAATTGTGCCGCCAAATGAGGGGTCGGCGACGGAGCCGCGCGGGGAGTCGTTTTCTGCGCGGAGCCCAGCGACGACGCGGCTTCCGTGATATGGGCTGGCGCCGAGTTGCAGATACGCAGCGACTTGGGATTGTGCAGCTCCAAAAACGATTGCGGGAGTTTGAGGTCCGGTTTGGTCTGGCGCAAAATAGTAGGTCGCACTCTCGCGGCTGAGATCGACGCCAACGACTGCATCGGCATGGGCTCCGCTGATAGCATCCTTGAGCGAAAGTTGCGAGCGACCACTGTATGCGTCGCTTTCGCCCCCATTTGCGGGGTCGTTATATGGTAAGCGCTGATTCAGCCCGGAAGCAGTAACCGTAACCGTCGACGTTCGCGTTGTGCGTTCCAGCTCGACCAGAGCGGTGTCGTTCGAAATGCTTTGCGTCGCATTGAGAGTTGTATAATCGATGCGACCCGGTACGCCGATGAGGGTCGCCGATGAGTCCAGCCGGGCGCGGACTCGGATTCTGCCTCCAAGCGGAGCATCGAGGTCAAATCGGCCCGCACTCTCCTGCCCGAATGTGTTCGTGCGAAGTGCCGCCGGGAAAAGACAATTTATTGTGTTTCCCCGGCATGGGTTCGGGCCGTAATCCAACGCCGGATACGCGTAGATGTTGGTTGCGACGTGCCGTTCGAATGAGCCGCCAACGATGCCGTTGCCAGCGCCGACGCGCACGTCGCGATCGGCATATGAACCTACTGATCCCTCGAGGTAAGTACCGCGTGGGACACGGGTGAGGATATTAATGACGCCCCCGATGGCACTCGTCCCGTAGAGCGTCGAGGACCCGCTCTCGACGACTTCGATGCGATCAACACCGATCGTCGAGAGTTGGCCAAGCGTCGCCGTTCCGGAGGCCGGATCGGCGACGGGAACGCCGTCGATGAGCACGAGTGTTTGCGTTGAGGTCGCCCCACGAATTCCGTAGTCGACCTGCGCGCCGAATGGGCCATACGAGAAGAGCGCAACCCCTGGAACGTCCTGAAGCGCCTCGGCGATCGTTCGAGCGCCCTCGTTCTCAATGCGCGCACGATCGACAATAAACGTCGGCCGAGACGTCTGCCCGATCGGCTCCGAGCGGCGATCACTCGTTGTAACGCGGCCAATCTCCGCGAGGGGCGATGCGGAGGGCGCCGGTGTGGGTGCCGCCTGCGCGGCCGCGACCTCACGGCAACCGACGATGAGAAGCGCTGCGAGCGCGCAGCGCGAGAAGAAAGCTGAGAGCACAGACGCCAACCTTCATGCGAGGCGGTGATCGTTTAAGCGTCCGCTCCAATATCCTGACTTCGCGGATCCTCACCATTTGGCTGCGCGTCTTCCCGACCGGAATCAGTGACGAACAGCGGCTCCCCGCTTACAGTGGCGCGACCGTGCCGGATTTGCACCGGCTTCCTGTCGCGGACGTGCCCTTACGTTGGCTACGCTGCCCAAGAGCCCTTCAGGGAAAAGCGTCCCAAACACACCTCCGGAACGGTGAGCGAGCGGTGTCGCAAGTAGGACGGTCTTTCGAGCAACACGCAGGCTCGATCTGATCGCGGTGTGCGCTTCTCTACATGCTCACTGCCCAAACCGCACGTCAACGTCGAAGGTTCGCGGGCTAGAGCTCTGGCACCATTTCTCTTTCAGCGTCGCTCGTCGGGACGATTTTCCAGCTTACGGTCATCACACTGGGCTCGATCCCCAAGCGCGACACGATTTTCTCCAGGCGGGCGTCGGGACGTCCCGCAGCCGTAAACGTCGGCGGCGTTTTGCGGATCGTTTCGGGTCCGACGCGCAAAAATGCAAGCGCCCGGTGAGATGACCCCATTGGGAGCTGGACACCCAATAGCGAAGAGATTCGCAGGGAGGGTGACCGATGCCAAGTCCCAAGCCGCAGCCGGCGGACGAACCGAAGATCGAACGATGGACGGCGCAGCGTA
>JAABUR0100005524.1_pt1 | contig 16097 bp, 15 predicted proteins | sample 5560091 | NCBI WGS metagenome assembly JAABUR01 (sample SAMN10711879, study PRJNA513375) | rock metagenome | isolation source: Antarctica rocks | place: Antarctica: Victoria Land, University Valley sud
GAAGGGGGGAAGGAGAGGAGGTGGAAGCGGAGGTGGAAGTGGAAGGGCTGCATTGTTGGTTTGGACGAGGGTAAAGGAGGGATGGTAGTTGGGTTGGTGGATGAGGTAGGGGAAGTGCGGGAAATGGTGGACGGGGGAATTTTCCGGAGGGGGGGGCGGGGGGGGGATATCGATGTGTTTTTGAATAAGTGAGTGGTGGGATTTTTGGATGAGATGGCTTGGGTGGGGATGGGGAAGAGGAAGGATGCTTCTTGCACGAGACTCGGATTCAAAATGAGTTGTCAGAAGAGAAGTATTTTTTTTTTTTTTTTTTTTTTAAAAAGGTCAACAAAACGCTGGGCAACGTTGCTTTGATCTCTTAGCTATATCCTAAGGTATGCTTTATAGTCTAGATGTCGTGCTCTAGTTTACTTCTCTGAAGAAAGAACTCTCTTCGTCTGAATCGAGCAACTAATGTCATCGTCAATAAGAACATCATCGCAAGCCGGCTGTTGACAAGTCAACAAAATACATCTTTGTAACAATCTCTCTTTGAAATCGGTCATTACAACTTTTTCTTTTTAATAGTTCATTCCTTGGCCGGCGACGAGATTCACCTGTACGTGGTGCCGGCTACGAACCTTCTGATTCTAGGTTAGGCATAGAAGTCAGAAGAGCCAAGAAATCTCAATCCGACGCAGTTCGAACGATGTTAGGACGTTGCGTGGGCAGGAAAGCCGACCGTGCAGAGTTTTCACCTACGCGACAACATTCTTCCTAACAGCCACAATCGATCTACGAAGATGATTAATGACATGTCGATGTCAGTAAGAGATGAAAAGATATCTAGTGAAATAGTCGGCCTCAGTATGAGAGTCGTGACTACAAGTGATCGAAGGATTTGCGATTCGTCGATCGCGTCGATATACTGGAACGTCTTCATCACATCGACAGCGTCGTCGAGTAATTGATGAAAAGATATCAGATAGAATAGTCGACCTCAGTCTGAGAGTCGTGACTACAGTGCTCGAAGAAGTAGTGACTCGTCGATCACGCTGATATACTGAGAAAGCTTGAGCTCACCTTCTTTACTTGACGTCAAGTCATACATCTATCTACGTGGAAAATCGAAAGCGCAGAAGAACGATCAGAACGCATTCTCTTCTATCGATCAGAGTCAATCATCGAACGATTGCGATCGCACGTCTATACTAACAATTCATTCAACGTCTACGTGACACAAGTCAAATCAAGAGAAGGAAAGAGTTACTCAGTACAATCACACTCTACCTTCTCATCGTGTGCGTCTCTCTTTCATCACATATTTCTCTGCTCAATGAATGACAATCATTGAGTAAGAGAACACAGCTCTACGTACGTTACAATCACGAGCATCACGGATGCAAAGAAAACGTCTTTCGTCTTCGGATCGAGGATCGGATCGGGACATCGTTGTATAGAATACCGTCAATGAAGAGCAGAGCAAAGACGATGCGTCATAATCAAACAACACAGACACTCATTAAGAGTTTACTCGAGCGTCACGCGCTGAATAGAAGCTATAGGTTCATTACTTGATAACACAGTGCCAATTTTATTGTTTCGATGACGTGAAGTCGTCGTGTAGTCGGCGAGCGGTTTTCTCCCCCAGAGGGTTTTGTCCGTTCGATACACATAGCATAGTTTCCCCCATGGGTCGAACTTAAACCGATGTCACAAGGGTGTATGAATTCAAATCAAATCAAATCAAATCAAAATAGTTCATTCCTTGTTGAAAGAGTAAAAAATTGATTTCTTTTCATCATTGTAGTTTATATTCTTTTTTTAACATTCTTTCAAATTTGTTAAACAGACTTCTGAAATCGCTTAGGCCCAAAGAGCAGAGACATTCAGCAAAGCTGGCCTAGGCGTTTTGCTCGCTGTTCGTTATACCGACTGTCGTCAATGTTCGAGCTGCACGGTTACTAGCAATAATGTTTCATGACAAGCTTCTAGTAGACGTGACTGCTATGTTGAAAAGTGCTTGAATAGGCTCTTCAGTACGTACGGAGGAGGTAGAGCAATTGGAACCACTTCCTCGTTCTAAGCAACCTAGGTATGTAGATGGTAACCAAAACACCTACCGAAATCTAGGCCGAGCTTCCGGAGGCCTGCTGCTGAAGTTAGATAGATGGAGTCTTGCCGGGCAGGAAAGCTCGTTATGGTGATAGTTTGCGTATAATATGCATCTGCGTGCTTCAATTCCCGCTCTGCGGTATCCGCTAAAGCGCAGCGGAGCGGAGCGGAACCATGGCCAGGCCAAGTTCTCCGGGTCACAGGAGCAATGTAGCGATTTGCAGTCGACACTTTCGAAGGACGCAGAGCCGTGGAACAACCCCAATCGAGTGGATCGTGCGTTAGTTAACAAAGCATGGTGGATACATCAAGCTCAGCTGATGCTAAGCATTGAGTTGTTCTTTGAATACGCTTGATTTGCGCTTGTTGGATTGACTCGACTCCGCCATTGGCCCATAAAACAACTCATGAGGTCGTCTCCATGTAAAAGAACGGTCTCGTCGTGCATGGCGCGAGTGCACCGTTACCTTACCTGATCTTACCACAGTATGCCCGTATGCCCTCTACTAAGCCGCCTTGTTGAGAAGCTCACTACGAGTACACAGTAAGCCCCTAAGGCGGGCGGAATCATGGTTCCGACACCAAGCTCGATACCAAGCTCAATCCGCGAAATGGGCCATTCACGCCATCCTCGATCCAGGAATAGCAGAAAAGCGTAATAAGGCGCTTCAACGCCTGATATCTCATTCGCTTAGAAAAACGCCCTTGAAATGCTCTCGATCAATCGCTACCAGTGAGACCGTTTCCCAGGGCTGAATTGATTCTTCGAGGGTGTCCAGATTAGCGAATAAGTCTGGGGCTGCAGAGCCAGAACCAGTGCTGTAATGCTGGACCACATGTCTAAAGTAGCTTCCAGCCCTAACCACGCGGGGCTGAGATATATGAGGTAAAGGGCCGACTCGATGTTTTTGTTATCCAGTTTTGCGCTTTCTTCGTTGAAATTCCGCTTCCTCTGATAAGAAGAATCCTCCTTTCCACAGTTTCCATCCTTCATCATGTCGCTGCCACTACATCCTGCAAAGGAGCCCCTCATCAGTGAGTATGCTTTACAGGCGTCGCCGGGCTTTGGCAAGAATGAAGCGCAAGTTGACGTGGTTGCGATGCGGAGCCGTGACCTGGTAAGCTCATTCCATGCCCAGCAGCTCTATACTTTCGTTTTTCCCTTCTTCCAATCAAGTCTCCCGGTCAAAGTATTTTTACGGCAAAAGCAAATACCATTGACCGCTTGATCTATCCTGTTTCATCTTCCCCTGCCTGATATTTGGGCGTTCCGACCCCGTAGCAAAAGAGACCAAGGCCAAAAAGCTGAATACAACAGCGAATCAAACGACGTATACGAGTATTCCGAGTTATTCAAAAAATCCTGAGCACCTTACTATCAATCCTCATCGCCGGCACCATGACCTACGCCCTGGTCAAATATTACACAACCAAGAACCACAACGCCCACGGCACATCGATATGGGCAAGCCCAACGATGCTCTGGCCTACCTTCATGCTTCTAGCTGTATCACTGGTCACCGTCGTCCTCAACATCTTCACCATCTGCGCCTACTTCCGGGGCGTAGAAAAGGCCAACACGACGAGCAGCGTGGCGGGCTATATCGGGTACGCTCTGCTCGCTGTGCATGTGCTGGTATGGGCCGTCAGTATAGGACTGTTCAAGATGGCGAATATTGGCAAAGATCTCTGGGGCTACAGTTGTGGGTCTCAGGCAGACGCTATCCAGGAAGAAGTCCAAAGCTTTGTGGATTTTGGGAAGCTGTGTACCACCCAGGTGAGCCTTGTTCGATGGCTGTTCGCTCTGAATGTTACACTGCATCTCTAACCTCGACATACAGACTGGAGCCTTCTACACCACGATCATCCAGGCCGTGATATACGTTCTCACTTTCATCATTTACGTTTGGAGCATGCAGCGGATGATGGCGAAGAAGAAGCTTGAGGAACTTGGCAGGCTCGAGGCTGGACATGGGAATATCTCGACGACGTATTGAATTTCCCTTTTTCTTTTTTTTGAATATCGGTACACTACTTTTTCTCGAGACGGAGCAACCTTTGCTTAACGGCCTTTTAACGCACTTGCAAGGTCCTGCTGGGAATATGGGAATGAGAGGGCGCTTTTTCTGTGTATATTTCACTCTAGGGTTTCAAATTAGGGTCTGCATCTGCAACATGTATATCCATCCATCCAATCCCATTACACAGCGTAGTAGTCTCTCATATGGCTTTTTTGCTGTCAAAATCCTGCGCTGCACCTTCCACCTCTCTGTCGTCCATGCACGGTTCCTGCAACAGATAGAAGAAATATTGGATTATAAATCATTTTTGTTTTTAAAATTCATTTTTTGCAAAAAGATTACTCAATTTTCAGTGACCTGCATAACGATCATTGGTTAATACCTACCTTCCCGAACCGAAATTCTGTTATATGCATGCATGACCAATCCTCTTCGTTCCACTCCTGGTGTTGAGGAACCTCATCTACATGATGGTAATTAGTTGGCGATTGATTAAATGCATGTCCGTGACAAAGCTCCTTCCCTTTCACTCTATTTCAACCTCACTATTAAAATATCTCTCCATCGGCCTCAAGCAGCTATTCACCATATCACCTGCAATATCCGGAAAGAATAAAAACGACAGATAGTTTCCCGTCATGTCTCAGACTCAAATCAAATTACCCTTGGAACATCTACCATGGCTCCGAGTCTGGCAAGATCACAGTCCGCGAGCCGATAACCCGAGAGCTCGGTCCTTCGGAGGTTGCAGTTAGGATCACGCATTCGGGCATCTGCTTTACCGACGTCCATCATCGTAGGCAAGGAGCGTGCGGTCTCGGGCATGAAGGCATTGGCATTGTGGAACAAGTCGGTTCGGTGACGAGGTATATCAAAGTTGGGGATAGAGTGGTTGTTGGGTAAGGCCAGCATTCGTGGCTGGTTTGATAAAACAAATGTTGGGTGCTTACGCGTAATAGATATGTATACAGCGTAAAGCCTCCGTTGGCTCCTTTGGTTGGACGTGCAGTCTTTAAAGAGGTTAACGAGAAGAACTGATAGACTTGTGGACATTGCATTCCATGTATGACGGGCTATCGTCAGTACTGCAAAGAAGCAAAGAACTTCGGCCTTGATGAGCTCGATCAAGGAACTCTTGGAGATTATGCTATTCGTGAAGAGCAGCAAGCCTTCAAGGTTCCTGACGAGATGGACTCGAAATACGCTGGTCCTTTCGTTTGTGCTGGGGTAAGCTGAGATCTTTGACAACTCAACCGTCAACGGAAGCTCCGGATACGACTGATGAACCGATTTTCTAGCCTACTGTCTACCAAGCCCTGGTAACGGCGGACCTCGCCGCCAACGCAATCGTGGGTGTAGTAGGCGTAGGTGGTTTAGGTCACCTCGCCATTCAATTTGCCAAGGCCATGGGCTATACCGTTATAGTGTACTCGTCGACAGACTCCAAAAGAGAAGATGCCTTCAAGCTCGGGGCGGATGAGTTTTATACCACCAAAGGCGTGGAAAAGCTGGAACTTCCTGGGGTTGCAGAGGGAAAAAGGGAGGGTGTGAATTGCATGATCTTTACGACGACTGAGGTGCCAGATTTGAAGACGTTCTTTCCTGCTTTGGCGCCGCAGGCGTGGGTTATTCCTCTGACGGTGCAGATGAAAGATCTAGCTATACCGTACGTACCTCTGAGCTTTTACATTTTGGAGTGTCCTTGAGAACAACTCTTGACGGTTCTGATCTTACAGGTATATCCCCTTCCTTGTCGGCGGCTACAAACTCACGTAAGTCAATTTATCGCCCTGTCATATTTTGTTCCTCAACAAGACTTCAATTGACCGATTTCTCAACAATTCAGGTTCGGAGCCGGTGCAGCTCGTCAAAATACCGTCAGAATGCTAGAATTTGCGGCAAAGCACAACATCCACCCTTGGGTCGAAGAGTTCCCAATGACTGAGGAAGGTTTGAACAAGGCTTTTGACCGTCTTGAGAGCGGTAAAATGAGGTACCGTGCCATTGCTGTTGCTCAGTAGAGCACTATCATAATTAGTAAAGAGGTGCCATCTTAAGCTTTTCCCCATTTATTAGCTGTGCATTTGCGAAGAACATGATGTCAAAACTATATGAGTGTCACAGATCACCACGAGGTCAAGTCCGCAAACAATGACCAGTTTTCGTAGAGAGGACTGCCTACCAACATAAATGACAGCCTTGCCATATCGCTGCGAGAGATTATGTATCAGTCCCTCAACATGCGGAATCAATAAATAGTTGCGTTAATGTTTTGAAGAGAAAAAAAGGAACGTTATCTTGAATTTTGATCAATCTTCGAATCTTGAATGATTCAGGCTAAATGGAGCCAGGAAATTTTGAACTGATAGTACATAGCACGGCATTTGATTACTCTGTGTTTTTTTAACAGCTTTTACTGAGAGTGTGGACAGAAATGGACGAAGAATTCGTTAATCCGGACCCAGAGTTGCTACTTTACGGAGGCTGGTGCTGCACTGAGCTCGCAAAGTAACCAGAGCTAACCCGAAGGGGCTTAGCCCCCCACGTCTGTGAGGATATGGAATTCAGAAATAGACAGTCATACGGGTACGAGGCGGTCCATATAACTGTGTCTTACTGTCACGGCGAGATGCCATGGAGGCGATCCGCTACTCCCTATGCAATGAACAAAGCGTGTAACCTCTTAACGGACCGCTCTTCCTCCTAAAAGCCACTGAGCTCACCAACAACTATCTCTCGCAATGAACGGCCACGGGCGGCAATTCTCGTATTCGTCCCAGAGCGACTCCCGGTATGGTACTGGGCCTATTTCTCAGGTGCAGCCCTCATCGGCGGTACTCCTGGATGGATATCGGGGCTCACTCGAAAGCTCGAACGAAGATCACCCGCGTTTCAACCCTGTGAGTGCACCACTTACAAAAGACCTGGGTACTTCTGACTATCTACGTAGCTCAACAAAGTGCATCCGCGAAGTTCACCGCTGCTCGATTCGAACGACCCTGTCTCGATGCACCTGCTTATGGAAACGGCAATGGGTGACAGCCAGCAGTATGAAGTCCTGTCCTTTGAGGAAATAGACGACCTTAAAAAGGAGCTTTCACTTCTTGATACTCGGATTGATGCGACCAAGCGCAAGCTAGTCCTCGAAAGCAAGCTCCGCGATGCAGCGCAGTCTCTCAACCGGCTGTACTCACCCAATGCTAGCCGGGAGAGTACGGCGAACGGAACCAAGGACTCCCCCAAAAGGCATCGAAGAAGCATAATGGGTAGTAGAGGTGGTAGTGTTGATCTTTTAAATAAGACGGACGATGAAATGGCTTCCAGCGCGAGGAAGTGCGAAGCTCTGGCCCAAGAGCTGTGGAAGCTGGAGAAACGGGCACAGGATCTACAGAAGCGATTACTGGAACACACCGCTGGGGTTCTACAGATGACCCACAAGGGTTTCTTGAAGAACGACATGCCACCTCACACACCTGAAAGCTTACCGGATTTCCTCAACGGCCGTGACGGTTCTCGTCAAATCAATCTAGCTCATGATTTCGATGATCTCAGTTTCTACCGGACTCTTGACGGTATGCTAGAAATTGGAGATGCTCAGACTAACGGCCGGAGCGACACTTTTGCACAGCAGACGCAAACGATTCTAGAGACGGAAAGAAAACTTGAGGAGCTCAATCAGCACTTGAGAGAATCAATCGCCCAATCCGCAACACTACGTCAGCCAATGCCAGCCCCTCCAGTCCGAACTCACGAAGACGAGGGGGCAGAATTTGCGCTTCAAGACCAATTGAGTTACCTCGAGAAGGGTCTCGAGGCCATCCAGCAGGATCGGAATGTCATATCGGAAAATGCTAAGCAATCGGCATATGCTATAGAGGAGAGACTAGAGGACCTCAACAGTCAGCTTCATGGTATCATATCCCGGAGTGGCAAGGAACAGAATGCAGGATATCCTTTGCCTCCTCAAGTCTCAGGCCAAAGCACAAAAGAACAAATAGGCTACCTCGAGAACGGGCTGGATACCTTAGAGCAGAGTGTTCAACGTTTTATGGAAGATGGACAAGCCATGTCATCTAGAGCCGTTGGTCACGAAGAAAAAGCAGAGCAATTCGAAACTACCCTTTTAGGGTTGTGGGACATATTGATTGCAGGGGAAGAAGACTCCAGGCGAAGAACCCAGCAAAACGGCCAAGTCCAGCAAGCCGTACCTCACGAAAAATTTTCCTTGCAATCCTTTTCTGCTAAGGTTCAATCTCTTCACATCCGAGTCACCGAGTTGCAGGATCAAAAGGAGATTCTGAAACGGCAGGTCCAGCAGCAAAGAGACCTGAATAGCAAATCTGATGCCCAGAAGGATGCGCAGGTTTCGGAGCAGACCATGGCTCTTGAGCAGGCAAAGAAGGAGTTTGAGGCGAAAGACAAAGAAGCTAACGAGACCAAGGACGAGTTGGCGCTTCTTACGGAGCGGTTTGACGCGTCAAGGCAGGAAGCTGCTTTGCAAGAACATCACGTCCTTAAAGAGGCGGAGGAGCGTTTTCATGCCGAGCTGCAAGCCAAGCAACAAGAAATTGAGAAACTTGAGGCTGAAATTGCAGGTCTAGGTGCAGATCATAAAGGCAGATTAGAAGAATCTGATCAGCGGATTCAGGATCTTTTTGCCGATATAGCAGTACTTAAAGAAGCCAAAGCACATCAAGAAGTGAACGAGGAGAGTCTTAGGCAAGCTATCGAGGCCAAGACTCAAGAAGCCGAGAAAGCCCAGAACGAAATGAAAGATTTGGAGGGTGAGATGGTTCGCCTGCAAACAGAGGTCACCATTGCAAGAGCTGAGCTTGACGGAGCTTACGGCACAAGGGCCCAACGAGCGGCTGAGGGGATACCAAACCCTGCCATGCAACAAGAACTTGAAGAGCTTAATGAACGTAACACATCTTTATTTAGTGAACTATCAGCACTCAAGGCGCAGAACGACACAGTCAGCGGCAAGCATGCGGAGATGGCACAGAGAGTGCAAGCTCTACAACGCGAGCTTTTTGAGACCATTAGCGAATATGAGGTGATGACTAAGGCCAGCATTGAGTTTGAGAAAGAACGAGACCAGCTTGAGAGCTACGTTGACAGCTTACGAGATCGATGTGAGGCCCTCGAAGGTCAGCTGAGTGAGGAGAAGCTGCGCTGGCTTGGCACGCAAAGTCCAGGTTCTGCTGGCAGAGAAGGAATGGTTCCAGGAACTACAAGCACGAGTGTACTGAAGAACGAATTCAAAAAGATGATGAGAGAGACCAGGGCGGAGAACATGAAGGCTTTAAGGGTGAGTAGCGTCATTGTATGCTGCATCATGGAGAGGCTAACGGCAGAATTAGGCTGAGCAAGACGAACGCCGAAAGTTGGAAGCGCTCGTTCGCACCTTAAAACGAGACCAGTCCACAGGGAAATCTTCTTTGAGCCAGAGTATGACCGCACACTGAGATTATATGAGCCACCGAGATGCTGCGATGGTCTTTTCGGAAGGCTTTCGAAACAGCCGTTAAAGCTTTTATCACGACGCTTGTTACTTGCCGGGCATGTGCCGGTATCAGATTTTGCATTTCGATTGGAGTCTGCGGGGAGCTTCAGAGGTTCTGTTACACTAATTCTGCGTAGTAGAGTACACCATGTCTGACTGGATAGAAAGGGGAACATGCCAGCCTTTCTGTATACTACTCATGAATTGGAAGTACATATTGACATTAGTGGGGTGTAACGAGTACCAAACGAAAACGGCACGCCATAACTACTTGCTGGACTGAAAATGGGATTGGAGTCTACATTGTATTCAACGACGGTTACGGAAAAGAACATGAAAAGCCTGGTTACACCTACTGGGACAGGAGGTCTGATAGCCCCGAAGACAAAGAAAGTCTAGTGCATGATCGGTTTTCTCCATTGTATCGATTAGTCATTCATAAAACTTTTCTCACGGAAGTTGTCGTTGTCGACTAGTCCCGTCACTCAGTGCAACTTCCAGATCAGGAATCAACGAGCCACATGCTTTCAACTCACTCGCATCACCTAAGGTACTGTACTCTCGCTTACGTCTGGCCCCATGAGCTTCCACGCCTCACGGCATTAGCATTGCTACCATAAACGCTGTAGGATTACTTCGAGCATCATTTCCCACGCATCTCAATGAATCGATCACGGACACCACCGCCTCGCTCTCGCCCTCCCCTCGAAGACACCACCAATTCCCCCCATAACCGCACTCCTTCTCCACCATCACCACCCTACGTGGACGCCAGATCCTACCCTAAGCTCCGCCGCAAAGTCTCCCTTCGCGCCTTTCATCCCCATGTCGACTCCTCGGAAGAAATCCCTAGTACCCACAGCTCCATCTACGAAGCCTCCCTCGTCCCATCCAACGAGTGGATCCCTCCCACCAACATTGAAACCATCGCCGCAACTGGCGACTGGGATTCCTCCTGTGTGGAGCTCAAGAAACCTCCTAAACGCCGTCTCCTTCCCAGAAAGACGCACTTGGCTCCGCCTTCGGCTACAACATCAACCACGAGAAAGATTCTGAATGTCCACTACCCGCACTATTTGGAGACAATCACGGAACAACGCTCCTTCGCTACCCTCCGCTCTTCCCTCTCCCTCAGATCCATTCGCAAGCAATCATTTTCGCTCCCCACCCATCACCTACCTACCCTCCCCTCACCAACAGCCTCCCGATCTCCCTCGCCCACACCTCTCACCACTATACCTCGCACAAATCATCCAATGAACCCAGCACCCCACCGCTCCCCCACACCTACTGGCCTACCCACGTTCAACACGCCTGAAGCAGCAAACTACCGCTTACCCGCTCCAAGACTAAGATTCCGAGACTATTTCAGGCCGATGGGGGAAGGAGAGACAGAGTGGAGGCGGCAGACGATGGGGCTGCCAAGAGGGGTTGTTATGAGAGGGGAAGGCGGGATATTGGTCTGTGGCCGGTTCAGGCCCAACGTGGGAAGGGTGTGGGAGAGGCATCCGTGGGTTAGAGGCGAGGGAGGGGGCCTGGGTGGGAAGGGGCAGAGAGGAGCCGAGGTGGCGCAGCAGCAGACCACGCAGACTTCGCCGGACGAGATACAGGGAGGAGTAGAGGCAGAGCGACAGGCTGCAGAGGGCGCAGACAGCAAGTGGAAGAAGTTCTGGGAGGTTACGTGTTTCGTTTGCTGTGGGATTGAGGAGGCAGATTGCGGTGAGGAACGAGTGCGGATGGTCAATCATCGGGAGGTGCAGGCGGTGAATGTGAGACCGGTGGTTTGCGGTCCATTCTTCTAAACCGTCCATGGGGGCTAAAGATGTCGTGGGAGCTCTGGAACGGCGTTAGGTGGCTGTATGAAATTGCGTTGGGAATACTGGCATGGATTGGCTTAGATTAGTCTTCTGAAGCGTAGACGGCAGCGGCTCGGTGCGCTGTATCTCTTGAGGCATGGAGGGCTTGGGGGCCCTCGTCCGGAAAGCTTAGATTCATTAGGGGCGTGGGTGTTTGGTGCTTCTTGGTTAGATTGCTGTCAGGAGCAGCTAGATTGGCTTACGATTCGAGTATGGGAAAATTAGCGATCGTGAAGCCACCTCGTGCTTCAGTTGTCAGGACATGGATGACTATACTCTCAACCCTAACCCAATCCCATACCTCAAATCTCGGAACGTTGCAAGATCTACATATAACTTCCCTATTACTGACGCCGGCGCTATGCCAAAATGGTGCAGACCGATCGCCCAATGGAGCCTCCCTCAAACGTTACTTTCAACCCCCGTCTCTCTCCTCCCCCTCCCCCAACGCCTTCCGATACTCCCCGATCGCCACCTCAATCGCCCTCACCGTCGGCCCCAGCAGCTGCTGCACCACTTTTGCCCCACCCCCAATACTTTCGAAATCATACCGCACCTTCCTGCCCGTCTTCTCATACCGCTCTTTGATCTGCCGCTTCACCCTCTCCACCTCCTTCGCTCTCTCCGCCTCGGCGTCCTCAGCAACCGCGTTGATGCGGTCCATGGCTCGGTTGAGGGTCTCAACGAGGTTGAATACGGAGTCAGCGCGGGAGGGCGCGCCGGAGAGGAAGGCGGACCAGAAGTGGGAGAGGAATTCGGTGGTGGTGGCGTGGGTGAGGGTGAGGCGGTCGTGGATTTGGGGGGGGAGGGGCGTGGTGCTGGAGATCGTGGTGGAGGTGGAGGAGGTTTGGTGTTGCTGGAGGGAGATCGCGGTGAGGATTTGGGATGTTGCGGCTGAGAGGGCGGAGTGCGCGCCGATGTGGGGGGGTTTGCTGGGGTGGGATTCCGAGTCGGAGTCGTCGGAGTCGCTGTCGGGGTCGAAGCCGATGGCGGTTTCGAGGTTGAGGTCTGGGCTGTTTGCGTCCGAGAGGTTGCTCTGGAGGAGGTGGAGAACTTGGGCGGGGTCTTGGCGGGCGTAGAGGAGGGCGTCAGCAGAGACGCCGTTTTGTTTGTCCGAAGAGAAAAAGCGGGATTGGTCCCTGATGTTGAGGATGATGCGGTTTTCTTCGGCGTCGCCGCGGAGATCTTGCAGCGCGAGGGAATTGTACGTTTCTTCGTCGACGCCGATGGGGAGAGAGGGGTCGATGTCGTTGGGGGCGACGTGGGACATGATTTTCTCACTTAGGGCATTGAGGGTGCGAATTATGGGAACGCGATCTATGGAGGTGGGGCGCATGGTGAGGTCTGGGGCGTTGCCTTTGCGCTGGCTGTGGTTTTCTTCGTTGCCTTCAATGTCGATGATGTGGGGGACATGGGAGGCCATGAGGCGTTTGGCTCGCTCGGTGTCTTCGTCATCCTGGAGGTATTTGTCGAGAGTTGGGTCTGTGGGATCACTTTCGGTGATTTTTTCGCCTTTCAGCTTCTTGAACAGTCTGCTTTGGAAGAATCTCTCCCAAAACGAGCTTTCGCTGAGCTTGGGAACGTTTTCGTCATAGACACGTTTGACCAGAGAATGTTGGTTGAAGATTAATTGAATTTGTTCTTTTGATATTGTAAGTCTCATGGTGCCATCTACAGTCACCGGCTTTACACTCGAAAGTACATTGTAAGCACCTCTGGTTTGGTTCTTCTCAATGGCGTGTGCACGTAGTAGATGGATTCTTGTAGACCAAAATTGTGCTGTAAATTGAGAACTCCTGATTGCTTCTGGCTTTGTCCGTATAGATTCCATGAACGTTTTCGAAAGCGAAGGACTCGCCTTCAGTAGAGAATGCTGTAGTTCAACGTCTGACTTGAGTCTCTCATCATCATAGAAGGCGGTGATATCTCCACCAGCTTGGGGCGTGGATGATACTGCACTGGCAATAGCCATAGCAGCTGAGGAGGCCCCTCCACCTGGGGCAGCCAGTGGAGCACCTCCAGCTTTTGCCGACTGTATGATTCTGCTAAGAGCATCTTTGATGGCATCTGCCTCAGCCCTTGCAGTCGTAGGCGATGTAAACGAAAAGACATGTGTTTCTGGTTCGGAACTCCCCGGTGCCAAAGCAAGAATCTTGAGCATTACCTTGGGGCTACTGGCAGGCGTCTGCTGGAGATCTGACAATCACTCAATTCTGAGCAATATACAAGTTTATGTGACCTCATAACTCACTGGTAATGCTGGACACAGACAGCGTCAAGGCAGGCTTGGACCCCGGCGGAGCCACTGGGGTCCAAGAAACAGAGTGACTGTCCTTGGAAAGAGCGAGGGTGCCATCTTTTTTCTTATAGGCGGCAGAGCCTCGTGGTGGTGCCATGAGAGAGCAGTTAGTCACAAAGGATCCCAGCAGGGTACATATGGACGAATGTGGATTAGCGCGGATTATCTAGCGGCAGCGGAACACGGAATAAGCGGAGCGGAATCCGGGGTTGGCGGTGCGGCTTTTTACATCCAAGCTTGTCAGTTAGAGTAACCTCAAAGCAAACGGTCACAAGCGTCAGCTTTGACTGAAGTTCTCGTAGATGTTACTCTTTACCCACCTAGGTTCTCTTTGAGCTAAGTTCTCCCCCCTCGGGATGCTCAGGACATCTGTTCGTGGCTCGAGCAGCCGCCTCTTACGAGGTAGCTGCTCTCAATACCGTTCAGCATGTACAGCTGGTGCTCTCAAAACCTCTACCCTCACACCAACGCGTTTTACTAAGCCTCCGGTGGCTTTGCAACGGTTTCAGCAGCGATCCTACGCCGCGGCTGCGGAAGACACCAATAAAGGAGTGGTAGGCGCCCTACGATCCAAACCTGGCAAAGTTTACATCTGAGCTAAGATTCGCGCATGTAGGACCCAAATGACTCCTTCCTGCAAGGTAATACAGCGAACTACATAGATGAAATGTACATGGAGTGGAAACATGACCCAACGAGCGTACACATCTCATGGCAGGTCTACTTTCGAAACATGGAGAGTGGCAATATGCCCATGTCACAAGCGTTTCAACCTCCACCTACAATTGTCCCAACTCCTGCTGGTGGTGTGCCTCAGCACATGCCTGGCGTTGGTTATGCTACGGGTCAGGGCCATGACGTCACAAACCATTTGAAGGTCCAGCTTTTGGTGAGGGCATATCAAGCACGTGGGCACCACAAGGCCAAGACAGATCCGCTGGGTATTCGTGGGGAAGCAGAACATTTTGGATATCACAAGCCTAAGGAGTTGGAACTTGACCATTATCAGTTCTCGGAAAAGGATCTTAACACGGAATACAGCCTTGGGCCTGGAATTCTCCCCCGCTTCAAGACCGAAGGACGAGAGAAGATGACTCTGCGTGAGATCATCGGTGTTTGCGAGAGACTGTACTGTGGAGCATACGGCGTGGAGTACATCCATATCCCGGACAAGGCGCAATGTGATTGGATCCGCAATCGCATCGAAGTCCCCAATCCATACAGATACTCCGTGGATGATAAACGTAGGATATTAGATCGCCTAATTTGGAGCTCAAGTTTTGAATCATTCCTCGCAACCAAGTACCCTAATGACAAAAGATTTGGGCTTGAAGGTGCTGAGACGTTGATTCCTGGAATGAAATCTCTCATCGATCGAAGTGTAGACTACGGGGTCAAAGACATTGTCATTGGAATGCCCCATCGTGGGAGACTCAACGTACTTAGCAACGTCGTACGAAAGCCGAACGAATCTATTTTCAGCGAATTTGGAGGTTCTGCGGAACCGTCCGATGAAGGATCCGGAGATGTTAAATATCATTTGGGCATGAACTTCGAGCGTCCCACTCCTTCGGGCAAACGTGTACAACTTTCCCTTGTTGCAAACCCATCTCATCTTGAGGCGGAAGATCCTGTTGTGCTGGGTAAAACAAGAGCTATTCAGCATTACAACCATGATGAAAAGGAGTTCACTTCGGCGATGGGAGTCTTGCTGCATGGCGATGCTGCCTTCGCCGCTCAGGGTATCGTATACGAGACGATGGGATTTCATGCGCTGCCAGCGTACTCCACCGGCGGAACTATCCACCTTATTGTAAACAATCAGGTCGGGTTCACGACGGATCCACGTTTCGCTCGGTCAACTCCCTACTGTTCGGATATTGCAAAAGCTATTGATGCCCCTGTCTTTCATGTCAATGGTGACGATGTAGAAGCTGTAAATTTTGTGTGCCAAGTCGCCGCCGATTGGCGTGCCGAATTCAAGAAGGATGTTGTTATAGACATCGTATGCTATAGGAAGCAGGGACACAATGAGACTGACCAACCTTCATTTACCCAGCCACTAATGTATAAGCGCATCGCTCAACAGGAGTCGGCTCTCAAGAAGTATGAAGACAGACTTCTAAAGGACGAGTCATTCACAAAAGATGATATTGAGGAGCACAAGAAATGGGTCTGGGGCATGTTGACTAGGAGTTTTGATTCAAGCAAGGACTATCAGCCGACCTCCAAAGAATGGTTGACATCGGCATGGAATGGGTTCAAATCGCCTAAAGAACTCGCCACCGAGGTCTTGCCACATTTGCCCACTGGCGTTTCTT